>WNFC01000862.1_pt1 | contig 35995 bp, 26 predicted proteins | sample 5400541 | NCBI WGS metagenome assembly WNFC01 (sample SAMN13153342, study PRJNA577476) | soil metagenome | isolation source: 120 cm saprolite under Douglas fir tree site 2 hole 2 replicate 1 | place: USA:California | collected 2015-04-18
TGGAGATTGTGGGATTCCGCGCGACGCAGAAGAAGGTCGTGACGGGCGTGGAGATGTTCAAGAAGTTGCTGGATGAAGGATTGGCGGGCGACAACGTGGGGTTGCTGCTGCGCGGCACGGAGAAAGAGGATGTGGAGCGCGGGCAGGTGGTGTGCAAGCCGGGAAGCATTACGCCACACACGAAGTTCAATGCGGAAGCGTACGTCTTGACGAAGGAAGAAGGCGGGCGGCACACGCCGTTTTTCTCGGGATACCGGCCGCAGTTTTACTTCCGGACGACGGACGTGACGGGAGACATGAAGTTGGCGGCGGGCGTGGAGATGGTGATGCCCGGGGACAACGTGAGCTGCGAAGTGACGCTGATCACGCCGGTAGCGTTGGAAAAGGGCTTGCGGTTCGCGATTCGCGAAGGCGGGCACACCGTCGGCGCCGGAGCGGTCACCGAGATCATCGAGTAGGTTTTCTCCGCCGCGAAACGGCGGACGCAGCAAGAAAAGGGAATTAGGTCATGCGCGAAATCATTACGTTGCAGTGCGGGGATTGCAAGAACCGCAACTACACAACGACGAAGAACAAGAAGAAGCATACCGAGCGGATGGAAACAAAGAAGTTTTGCAATACGTGCCGCAAGCAAACGGCGCACAAGGAAGTGAAGTAGTTTTTGTTTCGCGGGGGTAGGAGACAGGCCGATTTTGAATTTAGGGGAGTCGTCCAACGGCTAGGACTCCGGTCTCCAAAACCGGGTATGGGGGTTCGAATCCCTCCTCCCCTGCCAGAGTTGCCGCGTCCTGGGGCGGGCGCAAGAGAAACGAAAGAGGACTGGCAGGAATGCCTGTCCTACGGGACGGAACGAGGATTCATGGCCACGCAGGCGGTCAAAGTGAAGAACGAAGAATCGCAAGGCGGAATGGGTTCCGGTCTTGGGAACAAAATCTCCGGCACGGTGGCGAACATACGCGAATTCTTGCACGACGTTCGCGTGGAGATGAAGCAAGTCACTTGGCCGAGCCGAGAAGACGTGATCTCAACCACCTGGGTGGTCATCGCCACGGTGGCGTTTTTTGGAGTGTTTCTGGAAGTGGTGGACAAGCTCGTGCAACTCGGCGTGGCGTACGTTCTAAAAAGGTTTGGCGTCTGAAGGGGACGGAAGATCGATGGGAATGCAGTGGTACATCATCCATACGTATTCGGGCTTTGAGAAGAAAGTCAAAGAGAGCCTGGAGAGCCGCGTGGAGGCCTTCAACCTTCAGGACAAGATCGGCCGCGTGCTGATTCCGATGGAGGAAGTGGTCGAAGTCCGCAGCGGCAAGAAGGTGGTTTCGAACCGTATGTCCTATCCAGGATATGTGCTGGTCGAGATGGACCTGGACGAAAACACCTGGCACACCGTGCGGTCCACGCCGCGGGTCACCGGGTTCGTCGGCTCGGCCACGTCGCCCTCGCCGCTGACCGAGGCGGAAGTGGACGGCATTATCAACCGCGTGCATACGCCGCAGGACCGCCCGAAACCGAAAGTGGTTTTCGAGCGCAACGAGCAGGTGCGCATCGTGGATGGCCCGTTTGCGAACTTCAACGGCAACGTCGAAGAGATCGACAACGATCACAGCCGTTTGAAGGTTTCGGTGACGATTTTTGGACGCTCGACTCCGGTCGAGCTGGATTTTGCAAGCGTCGAAAAGCTGGGGTAAGCCGCGCAGCGCGCGAAAACAGAAAGAGATTGAGGCAGGAACATGGCAAAGAAGATTCAGACCACCATCAAGCTGCAATTGCCCGCAGGCAAAGCCACTCCGGCGCCGCCGGTCGGCACTGCGCTCGGCCCACACGGCTTGAACATCATGGATTTCTGCAAGCAGTTCAACGCCAAAACCGCGAAGGAAGCGGACGGGATGATTTTTCCGGTGCTCGTGACGGTTTATACCGACCGAACCTTTACGTTTATTTTGAAGACGCCGCCGGCTGCGGTGCTGCTCAAGCGCGCGGCGAATATCGCGAAGGGTTCCGCGGAACCGAACCGCAACAAAGTCGGCAAAGTGACGAAAAAGCAAGTCGAGGAAATTGCGAAGATCAAGCTTGTCGATCTCAACACCACCAATCTGGAGTCCGCGGTGCGCACCGTGATGGGTACGGCGCGCAACATGGGCCTGGAAGTCGTGGAAGCCTAGAGGTTCGGGCGCTACGAGATCGCAGAGGTAGAAGGAATGGCCAAGAAGGCTGGAAAACACGTGGAGAATGCGCGCAAGAAAGTGGAAGCGCGCCCGTACAAACTCGCCGATGCCGCCGAGCTTTTGAAAAAGACGCATCACACCAAGTTCAACGAGACCGTTGAACTGGCCATCAATCTGGGCGTGGACCCGAAGCATTCGGACCAGGTCGTGCGCGGGACGGTGGGATTGCCGAACGGACTGGGCAAAACGGTTCGCGTGCTGGTGATTGCGGGCGGCGATAAAGTTCGTGAGGCGCAAGAAGCCGGCGCTGATTTCGTCGGCGGCGACGAAATCGTGCAGAAAATCATGGAAGGCTGGACCGACTATGACGCGGTGATCGCCACGCCGGACATGATGCGCTCCGCCGGCAAGCTCGGCAAGGTACTCGGCCCGCGCGGCTTGATGCCCAATCCGAAGACCGGCACGGTCACGTTTGAGGTTGCCAAGGCCATCAAGGAAGTGAAGGCCGGCAAAGTGGAGTTCCGCGTGGACAAAGCGGGAATCGTCCACTGCGCCATCGGAAAGATTCAGTTTGACGCCGCAAAGCTTGCGGAAAACGCGCACGCGGTGATTGACGCGGTCGTGAAAGCCAAGCCGGCAGCCGCCAAGGGCAAGTACGTCAAGAAAATTACACTGACCTCGACCATGGGGCCGGGCATCACCATCGACCTGACCGAGCTGGAGGCGCTGGCCGCCGCGGCGTAGTGTGGCGCGAAACCAGCGGAGCGAGATTATGAAGAAGCGCAGCGAAAAACAGCAGGACCTGGACAAGCTGAAAACCGAGCTTGCCAAAGTTTCGACCGTTATTCTTTCGACGTTTCAGGGCATCACGGTCGAAGACGACACCAAGCTCCGCCGGGCCGTGCAGGCTGCGGGCGGAAAATACAAAGTCGTGAAGAACACGCTCGCGGAGCGCGCCGGGGCCGGCACGCCCGCCGAGAACCTGCTCAAGAACCTGAGCGGCACGAATTCCATCGCCTATACCATGGCCGACCCGGTCGCGCTGGCCAAGGCGCTTACAAAAGTTGCCAAGGATGTTCCGGCGTTTCAGTTCAAGTCCGGCGTCGTGGAAGGCCGCGTCATTTCCATCAAGGAGATTCAGCAGCTTGCGAGTCTGCCGTCGAAGGACGAACTCATCAGCAAGATCATGTTCCTGCTGAACGCGCCAGCACAACGCATCGCCATGGCTCTGAACGCGTTGCCGCGCAATCTGGCAGTGACCGTCAGCGAAGCCATCAAGGCCAACAAGTTTGGATCCAGCGGGGCCGGTGCAGCACCAAGCACCGAACCGGCGCCCGAAGCGGCTCAGTAAGTTCAATTTCTAGAATTGAGAGGAGAAGAAAGAGTCATGTCGAAAGTCGAAACAATCCTGGAAGAAATCAAGGGCCTGACGCTGCTCGAAGCGTCGGACCTGGTGAAGAAAATGGAAGAAGCCTTCGGCGTATCCGCTGCGGCGGCCACGGTAGTGGCGGCGGGCGGTGGCGCGGCGGCGGGCGGCGCGGCACCGGCGGAAGAGAAGACGGAATTCTCCGTCGTGCTTACCGACGTTGGCGGCAACAAGATCAACGTCATTAAGGCGGTCCGCGAAGTCACGAGCCTGGGCCTGAAAGAAGCCAAGGACCTCGTTGATGGCGCACCCAAGACCGTCAAGGAAGGCGTAAACAAGGACGAGGCTGCGGCCATCAAGAAGAAGTTCGAAGACGCCGGCGCCAAAGTCGAGATCAAGTAGCAGGGGGCCCCGCGTGGAACGGGGCCACGAAGCAGTATCGAGCGGTAGGGTGTTTCGGGCAGAGGCGCGGCGCAGAGCGGGCGGACCGCGCCAGAGGAATTCGCTTACGCAATTTGAGGCCGTTACTTGCTACAACGTCACGGGCCCTTTTGGGGCCCCCCGCAGCCGTGTGCGCAGCGATCCCGGGCAGATCGTTTCGCATCACGGTGATGAGTCCTTTCTCGTTTCTCTGTCTCTTGCCCAAAAGGAATGCCGGCCGCGTTTTGGCCGCAAGGAATAAAGAGGATCAAGCATGCCGAATAGCAATCAGCACGTCCGGGAACGTCAGCGTCTGGATTTCGCGAAAATCCAGGGCTCGATTCAGATTCCCAACCTGATTGAAGTCCAGATGAAGTCGTATCAGCGCTTCCTGCAGATGGACCTTCTGCCGAGCGAGCGCGATGACGGCGGGCTTCAGTCGGTGTTCACGTCGGTGTTTCCGATCCGGGATTTCCGCGAGATGTCGCAATTGGAATTCGTGGACTATTCGATCGGCAACTGGGAATGCAAGTGCGGCAACCTCAAGGGCCTGCACCACCTGCGCGCCACTTGCCGGAATTGCGGCGCGTCGGTAGTCACCAATCCGTATCAGACCGGCGACGTCATCTGCCACAAGTGCGGCACGTTCAACAAGAACACGCCGACGTTTTGCAACAAGTGCGGCGATCCGGTTGCGATGCAACTCAAATACGACGTGAACGAGTGCCAGGAGCGCGGCATGACGTATTCCGCGCCGCTCAAAGTCACGATTCGTTTGACGATTTACGACAAGGATCCCGACACTGGCGCTAAAACCATTCGCGACATCAAGGAACAGGAAGTTTTCTACGGCGATATCCCGCTGATGACGGAGAACGGCACGTTCATCATCAACGGCACCGAGCGCGTCATCGTCAGCCAGTTGCACCGTTCTCCCGGTGTTTTCTTCGAGAGCGCCAACAACCGCAGCTATTTCCTCGGGAAGATTATTCCGTACCGCGGATCGTGGGTGGAATTCGAATACGACACGAAGAACATTCTCTACGTTCGAATCGACCGCAAGCGCAAGTTCCTGGGCTCGATTTTCCTGCGCGCGCTGGGCATGAAGTCCAACGAGGACATCCTGCGCACCTTCTATCAGGTGGAGCGCATTTCGCTGCGCGAAAAGGATCTCTACTGGAACGTTTCGCCGGGTATCGTGGAACGCAAGCTGGCGCACGAAATCCGCAACCCGAAATCCGACGAAGTGATTGTCGGCGCGCACAAGCGCATCACCGAGAACCTTTTCAAGGAACTCATCAAGGCCAAGATTTCCCAGGTGCGCGCCGCGCTTGTCGACCTCGAGGGCGCTTACAGCGTCGCCGACGTCGTCAACCGCCAGACCGGCGAAGTTTTGCTCGAAGCCAATAAGCCGCTGACTGCGGAACTCTGGCAGGCTTTTGCAGAAAGCGGCATCACGGAAGTCGACGTGTTCTTCCCCGAGCGCGACGATATCGGCGTGGTGCTTTCACGCACTCTGGATAAGGATGCGATCCGCTCTTCCAAGGAAGCGCTCATCGAAATCTACCGCAAGCTGCGCCCCGGCGATCCGCCGACACTCGAAACGGCCACAAATCTCTTCCGCGGCATGTTCTTCGACCCGCGCAAGTACGATTTCAGCCGCGTCGGCCGCCTGAAATTCAACATCAAAATGGGGCTGGACACGCCGCTCGACAATCGCACCCTGGATACGCCGGACTTCGTGTCGGCGATCAAGTATCTCTTCAAGCTGCGTAAAAACATCGGCGTCGTGGATGACATCGACCATCTCGGCAACCGCCGCGTTCGCGCGGTCGGCGAACTGCTCGAAAACCAGTTCCGCATCGGCCTCGTCCGCATGGAGCGCGCCATCAAGGAAAAGATGAGCGTGTACCAGGAAATGTCCACGGCGATGCCGCACGACCTGGTGAACGCCAAGCCGGTCATGGCCGCGATTCGCGAGTTCTTCGGCTCGTCGCAGCTCAGCCAGTTCATGGACCAGACCAACCCGCTCAGCGAAATCACCCACAAGCGCCGTCTTTCGGCTCTCGGGCCCGGCGGTCTTTCGCGCGAACGCGCGGGATTCGAAGTCCGCGACGTCCACCCGACGCACTACGGCCGCATCTGCCCGATTGAAACGCCGGAAGGCCCGAACATCGGCCTGATCAGCTCCCTGAGCTGCTTCGCCCGCATCAACGACTACGGCTTCATCGAGTCGCCCTACCGCAAGGTCAAGGGCGGCCGCATCATTGACTACGTGCAGATCGTCAATGCCGGGGACAGCGAATTCAAGGCCGGCGAAATCGTCGAACAGGACAAAGTCGAGGATCTCAACGAAGAACTCAAGCGCCGCAAAGTGGTGTACGAGCCGTACTGCTTCTATCTCTCGGCTTGGGAAGAAGACAAATACGTCGTCGCGCAGGCCAACGTTTCGCTTGATGACCGCCTGAAAATCACCACCGAGCTGGTCAACTGCCGGCAGGCCGGCAACTTCGTGCTCAAGAGCCGCGACGAAGTGGATTACGTCGACGTTTCGCCGAAACAGCTCGTTTCCGTCGCCGCCAGCTTGATCCCGTTCCTCGAGAACGACGACGCCAACCGCGCGCTCATGGGTTCCAACATGCAGCGCCAGGCCGTGCCGCTGATTCGCGGTGAAGCGCCGCTCGTGGGCACCGGCATGGAACGCGTCACTGCGCGCGATTCCGGCGCGGTGGTGCTCTGCAAGCGCGAAGGCATCGTGGACCAGGTGGACTCCGAGCGCATCATTGTGCGCGTCGAATCCGACCACTCCGGCGTGCTCAGCCGCGAAGTGGGCGCGGACATCTATCAGCTCATCAAGTTCAAACGTTCGAACCAGAACACCTGCATCAGCCAGAAGCCGCTCGTTCGCGTGGGCGACCGCGTGAAGAAGAGCCAGGTCCTCGCCGACGGCCCTTGCACTGAGCGCGGCGAGCTGGCCCTGGGGCGCAACGTCCTCGTGGCGTTCCTCCCGTGGCGCGGCTACAACTTCGAAGACGCCATCCTCGTCAGCGAAAAGCTGGTGAAGGACGACTACTACACTTCGATTCACATCGAGGAGTACGAAATCGAAGCGCGCGACACCAAGCTCGGCCCCGAGGAAGTCACGCGCGACATTCCCAACATCAGCGAGTCCTTCCTTCGCAACCTCGACGAAAGCGGCGTGATCCGCATCGGCGCGGTCGTGAAGCCCGGCGACATCCTCGTCGGCAAAGTCACGCCCAAGGGCGAGACCACGCTTACGCCGGAAGAGAAATTGCTGCGCGCCATCTTCGGTGAAAAGGCCGGCGACGTGCGCGACGCTTCTCTCTATTGCCCGCCGGGCATCGAGGGCACCATCGTGGACGTCAAGATCTTCACCCGCAAGGGCGGAGAAAAAGACGAGCGCCACAAGGCCATCGAAGCCACGCAGGTTTTCAAGCTGGAGAAAAACCTCGCCGACGAAATCCGCATCCTCACGGATGAGCGCCTCAAGCGCCTGAACGATCTGCTCGGCGGCAAGATTCTTCAAGCCGACTTGCACGACGAGAAGACCAACAAGCGACTGTTGACCAAAGGCACCGAGCTGACGCGCGAGATTATCGAAAAAATCTCCACGCGCAACCTCAAGCGCCTGAAGCTCAACGAAAAGGATCCGCTGCTCATCGAGAAAATCGAGGAAGTCGAGGAGATGACCTCGCGCCAGATCGATGTGCTCCGCAAGATCACCGAGGAGCGCAAGGATAAGCTCAAGAAGGGCGACGAGCTGCCTCCGGGTGTCATCAAGCTGGTCAAGGTCTATATCGCCATGAAGCGCAAGCTTTCCATCGGCGACAAAATGGCCGGCCGCCACGGCAACAAGGGCGTCATTGCCCGCATCGTGCCGCAGGAAGACATGCCCTATATGCCCGACGGCACTCCCGTCGAGATCGTTCTCAACCCGCTTGGCGTTCCTTCGCGTATGAACGTCGGCCAGGTTCTCGAGACGCACCTCGGCTGGGCTTCCAAGGAGTTGGGTCACAGCCTCGCCCGTCTTCTCAACAAGGAATCGCGTGCGGAAGCGGTCCGGCGCTGGTTCCGCGAAGTTTTCACGGACACCACAATTTGGAAGACGCTCTCGAAGCTTGACGACGATGAGTTGCTGGAAATCGCCGAAGGCTTCCGCGAGGGCATTCCCTTCGCAACGCCGGTATTTGACGGCGCGCGCGAAGCGGAAATCCGCCATTTGCTCGAAGTCGCGGGTCTGCCGCACGCCGGCAAGATCAACCTCTTCGACGGCATGAGCGGCGACCAGTTCGACCAGCCGATCACCGTCGGCTACATCTACATGCTCAAGCTTTCGCATCTCGTCGACGACAAGATTCACGCGCGCAGCATCGGCCCGTACTCGCTTATTACGCAGCAGCCGCTTGGCGGCAAGGCGCAGTTCGGCGGCCAGCGCTTCGGCGAAATGGAAGTCTGGGCGCTCGAGGCTTACGGTGCAGCGCACATCCTGCAGGAGCTGCTCACGGCGAAGTCCGACGACGTCTATGGCCGCGCGAAGATCTACGAGGCCATCGTCAAGGGCGAACCGGGTATCGAGCCCGGCGTGCCCGAGTCGTTTAACGTGCTTGTCCGCGAGTTGCAGTCGCTCTGCCTGGACGTCGAGTTGATGAAACGGCAGAAGCCGGCGGACAAAGCCGCGGATTAGTAGGACAGACTTTCCGGTCTGTCCACTGCGTGGACAGGCAAGAATGCCTGCCCCACAAGCGGCCGTCGAGAGTTTGTAGTTTTCGTAGTTGGGTTCTCAGCCGTCCCGGTCAGCATCTTCAAGGATGCTGACTGAGACGCGGCCCTGGCGAAAGCCGGGGAGGGAGGAAACAACCTTGTATCGCAGCAGCCCTTATGATCGCGCCAGTTTGATCGCCGATTTCGATTCCATCCGCATCAGCCTGGCGAGTCCGGAAAAAATCCGTTCGTGGTCCCACGGCGAAGTCACCAAGCCGGAGACCATCAACTACCGCACGTTCAAGCCCGAGCGCGACGGCCTCTTCTGCGCCAAGATTTTTGGTCCCGTCACGGACTGGGAATGCCTGTGCGGCAAGTACAAGCGGATGAAGCACCGCGGCGTTATTTGCGACAAGTGCGGCGTCGAAGTCACGCTCAGCAAAGTCCGCCGCGAGCGCCTCGGCCACATCGAGCTGGCCTCGCCCTGCTCGCACGTCTGGTTCTTCAAGGGCCTGCCGAGCCGCATCGGCTACTTGCTGGATATTTCCATGCGCGATCTCGAGCGCATTCTGTACTTCGAAGCGTTTGTCGTCGTGGATCCCGGTGAGGTCGCCGTCCTCCGCGAGCGCGAAGTCCTGCTTGAAGACAAATACCGCGAGCTCCAGAAGGAATATCCCGGCCAATTCAACGCCAAGATGGGCGCAGAAGCCATCAAGGAACTGCTCCGCCGCGTCGAGGTGGAAAAGCTTTCCGAAGAGCTTCGCGAAAAAATGAAGACCGATCCGTCGCTCCAGAAGCGGATCAAGTTCGCCAAGCGCCTTAAGGTTCTCGAAGCCTTCCGCAAGAGCGGCAACAAGCCGGAGTGGATGATTCTGGACGTGATTCCGGTTCTTCCTCCGGAACTGCGTCCGCTCGTGCCTCTGGATGGCGGCCGCTTTGCGACCTCGGACCTTAACGATCTCTATCGCCGCGTCATCAACCGCAACAACCGGTTGAAGAAGCTCATGGAACTCCGCGCGCCGGACGTCATCGTGCGCAACGAAAAGCGCATGCTCCAGGAAGCCGTTGACGCTTTGTTTGACAACGGCCGCCGCGGCCGCGTTCTCCGCGGAACCAACAACCGGCCGCTCAAATCGCTCAGCGACACGCTCAAGGGCAAGCAGGGTCGTTTCCGACAGAACCTGCTCGGCAAGCGCGTGGACTACTCCGGCCGCTCGGTCATCGTCGTGGGCCCGGAGCTGAAGCTCCACCAGTGCGGTCTGCCGAAGAAAATGGCCCTCGAGCTCTTCAAGCCGTTCATCTATCACAAGCTCGAAGCGCAGGGCCATTGCACGACCATCAAGCAGGCCAAGGAAATGGTCGAGCAGCAGGAAGCCGTCGTTTGGGACATTCTCGAAGACGTCATTCGCGAGCATCCCGTGCTGCTCAACCGCGCTCCGACGCTCCACCGTCTCGGCATCCAGGCGTTCGAACCGGTGCTCGTCGAAGGCAAGGCCATTCGCATTCACCCGCTCGTCTGCACCGCGTTCAACGCGGACTTTGACGGCGACCAGATGGCTGTGCACATCCCGCTCTCACCCGAATCGCAGGTGGAAGCGTCCGTGCTCATGCTCAGCTCGCGCAATATCCTTTCGCCCGCGCATGGTCTGCCTCTGGCCGTGCCGTCGCAGGACATGGTCCTCGGCATCTACTACCTGACCAAGAACAAGCCCGGCGCCAAAGGGGAAGGCCGCGTTTTCGGCGCCACCGATGAAGTCGTTCTCGCGCTGGAAGCCGGCGAAGTCGAGCTGCTCACCCCGATCCGTTTGCGCTACACCGGCGAGGTCATCGACCTCACCACGGCGTACGACAATCAGGACGTGCCGCACACCGAACCGGTCAAGATGGAGCGCCAGTTCATTCAGACGACCGTCGGCCGCGTCATTTTCAATTCGCACTTGCCGGAAAAGTTTCCCTACGTGAACGGTCTTCTCAAGAAGAAGGGCGTCCAGCAGCTCGTCTATTACGCTTACTTGCGCTTCGGTCTGGAAGACACCGTGGTCCTGCTGGATCACTTGAAGGAGTTGGGCTTCACCTACGCCACCAAGTCCGGCATCTCCATCGGCATTGACGACATGCTCATCCCCGGCGACAAGAGCAAACTCGTCGAAGGCGGCGAGAAAGAAGTGGTCCGCGTCCAGCAGCAATATCTCGATGGCGCGATCACCCACGGCGAACGCTACAACAAGATCGTCTCCATCTGGGGCGACATCACCGAAAAAGTCGCGGACGAAATGTTCAAGGCTCTCGAAAGCCAGGACAAGGAAGGCGTCATCAACCCCGTTTACGTCATGGCGGACTCCGGCGCTCGCGGTTCGAAACAGCAGATCCGCCAGCTTTCCGGCATGCGCGGGTTGATGGCCAAGCCTTCCGGCGAAGTTATGGAAACGCCGATTACCTCCAACTTCCGCGAAGGCCTCACGGTGCTCGAGTACTTCATCTCGACGCACGGCGCCCGTAAGGGATTGGCCGATACCGCGCTCAAAACTGCCGATTCCGGCTACCTCACCCGCCGCCTCGTCGACGTCGCGCAGGACGTCATCATCAACGAGCGCGATTGCGGCACCAGCGACGGCATCTTCGTCGAACCCATCATCGAAGCCGGCGTCGAAGTCGAGCCGCTCCGCGACCGCATCGTCGGCCGCGTTTCTCTGGACAAGATCAAGGACTTCGAAGGTAGCGTCATCGTTGACGTGAACCAGGAAATCACCGAAGAGCTGGCGAATCAGGTGCAGGGCGCGGGCATCGAGCGCGTGCGTATCCGTTCCGTGCTCACCTGCGAATCCCGCCGCGGCGTTTGCGCGCTCTGTTATGGCCGCAATCTCGCTTCCGGCCGCATGGTTGAATTGGGCGAAGCCGTCGGCGTCATCGCCGCTCAGTCCATCGGCGAACCCGGCACGCAGCTCACCATGCGTACCTTCCACATCGGCGGAACCGCTACCCGCGTCTCCGAGCGTTCCACGCTCGAAGCGCGCAACAACGGCGTCGTCAAATTCATCGACCTCAAGTTCGTCGAAGGCCGCGGCGGCACTTCCATCGCCATGAACCGCGCCGGCCTCATCGCCATCGTGGATGAAAAGGGCCGCGAGAAGGAGCGCTACCACGTTGTTTACGGCGCGCGTCTACGCGTGCAAAGCGGCGAACACGTCACCCACGGCCAGATCCTTGCCGAATGGGATCCGTTCACCTTCTCCATCCTCACCGAAACCGCGGGCGACGTGAAATTTGACGACCTGCGTCCCGGCTTGACGATCGAAGAGCAGGTGGACGAAGTGACCGGCCTCTCGCAGGACGTCGTGACTCTTCCGCCGGGCGATGAAAAGCATCAGCCCGCCATCCTCGTCCGCGATTCTTCGGGCAAGGTCCGCAAGAAGTACCTCATGCCTTCCCGCGCCCACTTGATGGTAAAGGACGGCGACGAGGTCCAGGCCGGCGACGTGCTCGCGAAGATTCCGCGCGAAACCACCAAGACCAAGGACATCACGGGCGGACTCCCGCGCGTCGTCGAGCTTTTCGAGACGCGCAAGCCCAAGGACCCTGCCGTCATCAGCGAAATCGACGGCATCGTCCGCTATGGCGACATCGCCAAGGGCATGCGCAAGGTCTACGTCGAGAGCGAGGATGGCAAGACCTCCAAGGAGTATTCCATCCCGCGCGGCGTGCACATCAACGTTCAGGAAGGCGACCACGTCAAGGCCGGCGAAGCCCTCATTGACGGCCCGCTCAACTTGCACGACTTGCTCGCTGTCCTTGGCGAAAAATTCACGCAGTCCTACCTGGTCAACGCCATTCAGGAGGTTTACCGCCTCCAGGGCGTCAACATCAACGACAAGCACATCGAGACGATTTCCCGTCAGATGATGCGCTGGGTCAAAGTCGAAGACGTCGGCGACACTTCGTTCCTCCTCGAGGAGCAGGTGGACAAGTTCCGCTTCCGCGAGGAAAACGATCAGGTCATCAAGGACGGTGGCCGCCCGGCAACGGGCCGTCCGCTGCTCCTTGGCATCACCAAGGCGTCGCTCTCGACCGACTCGTTCATTTCCGCCGCAAGCTTCCAGGAGACCACACGTGTCCTCACGGAAGCCGCCGTCGCGGGCAAGGTCGACTATCTCCGCGGCCTCAAGGAAAACGTCATCATGGGCCGCCTCATCCCCGCCGGGACGGGCCTCGAGCACTACCGCAGCATTCAGTTGCTGACGGAAATGCCCGCGCCCTCTCCCGTCGACGAGATTCCGGAAGCTGCCGAGCTCACCGCCGAGGAAGCGGCCGCACTCGACTTCCTCCAGAAGGACACCGAAGCAGACGCCGCGGCAGAGGGCTAAAGCTTCTTCTCGGCCGCTGATTCGAACCACGTCGAAAGCCACATCCTGCGGCGCCCCGTCTCGATCGGGGCGCCGCTTTTTGTTTTCTCCTTTCGTACAGGTGCGATTCAGGAACTTCCCGTCACCGCGCTCATTGCTGAAACCCAGTTGACGTTCCTAAAATGGTTGTAGCTGCACAATGGACCAAGAGCCCCGGATTTTCGCGAGTCGCGCCCTTTACAATGGCTAAAGGAAACCAACGCCCATCCCGCCCCTCCCGCGGCTCGTCGCCGGGCGCAGAGGGCCGTCCCTCGGTTACTTCCCGCTTCGAACGCTTCGAAAAGCGCCAGAGCGAGCTGTGGCGGCTCACCTTCGTTGTACTTTTTTTCCTCGTCCTGGCCTATGCCTGGACGAACTGGGATGCCATCCGCTCCACCGCGCACCGGTACGAGGCCTTGCCGATCGGATTGATTGCCCTCGTTGCCCTTTTCGGTATCTACCTCTGGAAAAAGACCTCGGAGATTTCCGAACTGCGCGGCCTAATGCACGGCCTCGAACAACGCGATGCCGAGCCGCCAAGCGACAAGCAGCTCGACCAGCTCTTCGAGATCATCGCTCGCTCTCAGCAGGGCTATCGCGACCTGATTGACTCCTTCGATGACGTTCTGCTCGCTCTTACCCTCGACGGCCAGATTCGCGCCGTCAATCGCAGTTTTTCGGATCTCGTTGACACGCCTTTCCAGCAGATTATCGGCAGGCCGCTGACCGAGTTCGTCCAAGACGTGAACGGCGATGGCAGTGAACTCGTGAAACGCGCCCTGCCGCGTTTCATGGAGCGCCGCCACTGGGAGGGCGTCATCCAGGTTCGCTTGAAGAGCCAATCTTCGGTGTTCTACTTCGATTGCGTCGCCCATGCCATGATGCACGCGGACAAGATTCATGGCATCACCGTCCTCGCGCGCGACGTGACCGCTCTCCGCAAGAACGAAGCTCGCTTCACCGAGCTCTTTGAATCGCTCCAGGAAGGCATCTACATCGTCACGCCGGAAGGTTCCATCCTCGATGCAAATCCCGCACTTGTGCGTATGTTGGGCTACGTTTCCAAGGACGACCTGCTGAAAAGAGAGGTGGCCGAGATTTTCGTGGACCAGGCTGAGCGAAAAATCCTAAAGGAGCAAATCGAGCTTCAGTCCATGCTCCAGGGCCGCGAAATCACTCTCATCCGCAAGGACGGCACGTCCATCGTTTGCTTGAACACCGCCGCCGCCGTACGCGATAACGCCGGCCATATTGTTCGTTATCAGGGCGCGGTTATGGACATCACCGAACGCCGCGAAATGGAGCGCCGCCTTCACCAGCAGCAGGAATTTGCCCGCCGCTTGGTGGACAGCTTCCCGGATCTCATTCTGGTGCTCGATACCAGCGCTAACTATACGTTCGTCAGCCCGCGTTCGAAAGAGATTCTCGGCTTCGAGCCCGAGGAAATCTCCGCCATGGATTTTGGGCATTGCGCTCATCCCGAAGACATGCCCGCCGTCCAGGCGCTGTTCGGCGACATCGTAGCTGGCCGCCAGACGTTCGCATCCCTGGAAGCTCGCATCCGCCACAAGCTCGGTGAATGGCGCCGGATTCGTTTCAATTTCAGTCCGCTCTGGGATGCCAAAGGTGAGAACGAAGGTGTGGTTCTTTCCGGCCGCGATGTTACCGACCTCAAGCGTCTGGAGGAACAGCTCATCCAGGCGGAAAAACTGGCCGCCATGGGACAGATGCTCGCCGGCGTCGCCCACGAGTTGAACAATCCCCTTACCGCCATCCTCGGCGTTACCGAGCTGCTCCGCGAACGGGAAGGGACCGATGACCCAACCAAGCGCCAGCTCGAACTCACGCATAGGCAAGCGCGCCGCGCCGCCCGCATCGTCCAGAATCTTCTCGAGTTCTCGCGCCCTGCGTCCCCGCACAAGAAATCGCTCGACGTGAACAGCCTCGTCGAGCGCACTCTGCAACTGCACGAGCATTCGCTCCGCCGCAATAACATCGAGGTGGAATTCCGTCCGGAGCCCGGCCTTCCCGCCGTCATCGGCGACGCCAATCAGCTCATTCAGGTCTTCCTGAATCTTGTCACCAATGCGGAACAAGCCATCCGCGAAGTCCGCGACTCGGGCCGCATCCAGGTGCGCCTCACTAGTAACGCCAACCGCGTCAGAGTTACCGTCCAAGATGACGGCGTCGGCATCCGGCCGGAAGCCCTTCCGCGCATCTTTGATCCGTTCTACACCACCAAGCGCCCCGGTGGCGGCACCGGCCTCGGTCTCAGTATCTGCATGTCCATCATTCGCGAGCATGGGGGAAACATCGAAGCGGAAACACTCCCCGCCGGAGGCACTGCTTTCACGGTCACTCTCCCCATCGCCATCGGACAGCCGCCCGAACTTCTTCCCGCTCCGGCGGACATCCAAGCCGTTCTCCCGGCCGCCGAACTTCTCAAGGACCGGACGGTCCTCGTTCTTGACGACGAAGAAAGCATCCGCACGCTTCTCGACGAAGGCCTATCTGCCCAGGGCCTGCAAGTGGATTGCGTCGCCACCATCGAGGAAGCCCTGACCCATCTCAAGCACTCTCCCTACGACGTGCTCCTCTGCGATCTGCATCTTTCTTCGGGAGGATTCGCCGTGGACGGGCGCGACGGCGCCCGCCGCATCCTCGAAGCTGCGGGAACCCAAAAACCCGCGGTGATCTACATGACGGGGGATTTGGTCGAAAACGACCAGGACGCCTCGCGGCGCGACCTGTCCGTCTGTTTGCAGAAACCCTTCCGCATTTCGGATGTGCTTGCTTTATTGCGAGATGTCCTTGCGGCGGCCCCAGCCGAAACACCCCACAGCTGAAAAGCCAGTTCAGCGCTAATTCTTCTTTGCTGGCACTGCCGCCTTCGCTCCTGCTGATGCTGCATCCACGCCAAAATCCCAGACGTATAGGTTCATCCCATCCGGCAGAATCTCCGCCAGCGCGTACTCGCCCGGGGGCAACGGTTGGCTCAGCGTGAATCGAAATACTGTGGGGGCAACTTCCCATCGCTCGATAGAGATGCTGTCCCGCTTTGTGTCTATCTGCTGCCCGAAGAGGCTCCGGATCGATTCCAATTGCCGTTTATCCCCTTTGATGATCGCGTGCACGAGTTCCACTTCCGGCCCGGACTCTCCCGGCCGGCTGCTTTTTGCTATTGGCGTTGTGCGATCGGGGTCCGGCGGCGCCTCGCGCAGGTAAAACTCCACTTGCGTAGCCGTCACGCGCGTCTTGGCCTTCGCTCCCGGAATTCGCACGTTCTGTTTGCTCGGCACGATGGGAATCGGCGAAAGTACCTGCTTCAAGAACTGTTTCTTGTCCGTTTTGACCTCGGATCCCACCTGATCGAGCGGCGTCACCGACTTCCCCTGAATCAGGAACATTCCCTCCCCAGGGGGCAGAAACACACCCGGGGCCACCTGAAGGCTCGCATCTACGTCCATCACCATTTCGATTCTCTGCGCCTGTTCCTGCGCATGGACCCGCTTCGCGAGTGCCTCCTCCTCGTCTTTCTCCGCCGCCTCGGCCCGGGCTGTGGCGTCCCAATCCACCATCGCCGCCGGGATCTCTTCCCAGTCGCCTCGTTCCGCGCTCAAATAGCGGACCCGCTCTCCATTTCGCGAGTAGCCGCGCACCAATTGGAAGTTCCCGTCCTTCAGCACGAGCTTTTTCCCGCGCGGCAATCCGGTGACACCTGCCGGAGCCCCCTTGTCACCGCTCTGCTTGCTGCCTGCAGGCGGCGCCGGTCCGGCGGCGGACTGCCCGTAGACGGGCACACCCGCCCAACCAAGAATGGCAGTCCAACAGACCAGTACGATTATCCTTGAGGAACCCATCGGCCTTCCTTTTGGAGTGCGATGCATGCAAACCAGCCAGGTTTGCCTCTCCTGCGAGCATAACCCCGGCCTTCACGCCTGGCAACCCGTTGCTTTGCAGTGTCCAAAAACAAGAATGGCTCCCCGGCCGGGCCAGGGAGCCATTCGAATTCTTGTTGCCTTCTAGCGCTTTAGTGTGTGCACTTCGGAAAGAGCGTCACGAGCACCATCAAATCCGAGAGCGTAAACAGCCACTGATCCGCATTGATGCCGGCAGCTTCCGCGGCCCGCGCGATAAATCCCAGGTGGCGGCTCTTCGCAAAGTTGTGCACGTGCTCCACGCAAATCCCCGTCAGGTTCGCAACTTCCGAATCGGTGAAAATCTTTTGGCTCGACTTCACGGTGACCATGGCCCGGCTCCTCAACTTCATCTCCACTAGCTTTGATGCTGCAAGCATCGTACGCGCTGCATCTTTTCTCCAGCAATAGTCGTTCCGTTCTGGAGAGGAAAAACTGTCAGGCTAGTACTTTCCCTCTAAAACGGCGCAAAACCGGCCTTTCTTTGATTTTTCTGCACCCGAACCGGACGGTACGAGCGGATGGCAAAGCGTTCGAAGTGGTAAAAACTTTCTATTTTTGCAAAATTGCTACAACTTTTGGGAGCGCCGCGGCAATCTCCTTCATCTGTTTCGTGTGCCGCACCTCATGCGAGGCGATCATCTGGAACCATTCATACGCGTTTAACATTCCTAGAAACGCGTGCGGCATAAGGTATTTACTGAGATCGCGCTCCTTGGTTTCCCCGATGAATGCTAGGGTTCTTTCCCGGACTTCCCGCAGTTCCGCCAGCATCTCTTCTTTCTCGCGGACCATTTGGGTGTCCAACGGGATCGGCGTCTTCCGCCGGATCAGGCGCGATTCGACCACCGCCATCGGCACGTGGAATCGCTTGTAGAATGGCACCGATTTCGGCGGTTTCTGCAGCATCCGATCCGCATTCTGAAGAATGGCCCTTTCGATGGTCATCAAGTGGCCAACCAATTCGCCTGCCGACCATCGTCTTTCACCGGGTTGCACCTTCCATTGAGATGCAGAGACTGCGTCCGCGGCGCGCAAGAGTTCCCTCTGCGCGCGGTCCAGATTCGCGACAATGGTTTTCAGCGTTGGCATCGTCTCAAGTAAATCAGCAGAAAGGATGCTCAGACCGTCGCCCCGCCCGCCTGCTCGAAGGCATGTGCCAGCTGCAGCACCCGCGCCTCGCCAAACGCCGGCCCAAAAATCTGCAGCCCCACGGGCAGCTTCCCGTCGATCTTTCCGCAGGGCACGGAGATCCCTGGAACCCCCGCCAGGGATCCCGTAACTGTATAAATATCAGCAAGATACATCTGCAGGGGGTCGTTTGTCCGCTCCCCCAATTTGAAGGCCGGGACGGGCGAAGTAGGCGTCAAAATCGCGTCCACCTTTGTGAACGCATCGCGAAAATCCTGCGCAATCAGCGCACGAACCTTCTGCCCCTTCAGGTAGTAGGCGTCGTAATAGCCCGCCGAGAGCACGTACGTGCCGAGCACAATCCGCCGTTTCACTTCTGCGCCAAACCCCGCACCGCGCGTCTTTCGGTACATGGCCAGCAGGGAATCGTCCTCCACGCGCAAGCCATACCGCACTCCGTCATACCGCGCCAGATTCGAGCTCGCCTCCGCCGTGGCGATAATGTAATACGCCGCAATCGCGTAGTCGGTGTGCGGCATTCGAATTTCGATTAGCTCGCATCCAAGCTTCTTGTAAACCTCGATGCCCGCTTCGATCTTCTTTCGAACCCCTGCATCCATTCCTTCTGCGAAATAGTCTTTCGGGATGCCCAGCCGTAGGCCTTTCACGGGCTTCCCAATTTCGTCGGGGTAATTCGGTACCGGCGTGGTCGTCGAAGTCGAATCGTTCGGGTCCCGCCCCGCGATCACCTGGAAGATGCCCGCTACATCCCTCACGCTGTTCGCAAACGGCCCAATGCGATCGAGCGATGACGCGAAGGCGATCAATCCGTATCTCGAAACGCGGCCATAGCTCCCCATCATCGCGGGAATCCCGCAAAACGAACCCGGCTGCCGGATCGAGCCTCCCGTATCAGTCCCCAGCGCCGCCACCGCCAGCCCCGCCGCCACCGCTGCCGCCGACCCGCCGCTCGACCCTCCGGGAACCCGGTCCGTGGCCACCGGATTCTTCACCGGCCCATACGCGGAATTCTCATTCGAACTGCCCATTGCAAATTCGTCGCAGTTCGTCTTGCCAAGAATCACCGCGCCCGCGGCTTCCAGCCGCTCCACGGCCGTCGCGTCATACGGCGGTACGTAATTCTGCAATATCTTCGAGCCGCATGTCGTCTTCGTGCCACGCGTGCTGATGACGTCCTTAATCGCAACAGGCACGCCCGCCAGCGGTGGCAGCGCCTTTCCTCCCGCCACCAGCGCGTCGATGCGGTCCGCTTGCCTCCGCGCACGCTCCGGCGAGAGCGCCAGGTACGCGTTCAGCTCCGGATTCCTCGCTTCAATCCGCGCGTAAAAATCCGCCGCCAGCTCCCGCGCCGAAATCTTCTTCGCTGTGAGCGCCTCTCGAACCCCGTCAATCGTCCAGCTCGCCGTCATCTTTTTCTATTGTGGGACAGGCATTCCTGCCTGCCCGCCTTCTTCGAAAATCAGCAAAGAGGACAGACAGGAATGTCTGTCCTACGTCCGCTCGATCACCTTCGGTACTCGAAAATACGGCGGCTCCGGGTCCGGCGCGTGCTTCAACACTTCCTCCGCCACCGCGCTCGGCACCACCAAATCCTCCCGCAGCGTGGCATCTGCCGTCTGGTCATCCGTCAACACCTGCGCCATCGGCTCAACCTTTGCCGTATCCAGCTCGTTCAGCTTCCCGATGTATTCCAGAATTTCGTCAATCTGCGCGCGATAAGTCTCCAGCTCTTTCTCGCTTAAGTCGAGATAAGCCAGCTCCGCCACCCGCAACACATCTTCCCGGCTGATTTTCAAAGCGATTTCCTGTATTCAAGCGTTCGAACGGCGAGAAAATTCTAGCATATCCGCGAAGCACGCCGCGGCCACAACTCCAGCCATCAAAAAAGCTTCGGGTCGGAAAAGAGCGCGGCAAAATCAGACTGCAAGGACACACACGGCGCGTCGTCCATTCCTTCACCAGCGCAAACCTCGCCGGTCCAAACTTCGCCTTGCACTTTCCACCGCTGGCAATTACCCTGAGCAAATTCTAGGAGGAATTCTCCATGGAACGCCCCACACCTTCTAACTTCGAGCCTGCCCCTGACGACCTAACCCGCCGCGAATTCCTGAGCGCCATGCTGACTACCTCGGTCTTGGCTGGTGTCGCCGGAGCTGAACTCTGGGCCGCTGGCGCCGAAAGCGGCATTCCCTATCGCAGGCTCGGCCGCAGCGGCGAACGCGTCTCCGTGATTGGCCTGGGTGGCTGGCATCTCGGTATTCAGTCCGACGAACAGGAAACCGTCCGCATCATCCGCACGGCGCTCGATAGCGGCATCAACTTCCTCGACAACTGCTGGGACTACAACGACGGGGCCAGTGAAATCCGCATGGGCAAGGCGCTGCGCGACGGCTACCGCCAGAAGGCCTTCCTCATGACCAAAATCGACGGCCAAACCAAAAAAGCCGCCGCCGTGCAACTCGACGAATCTCTCCGCCGCCTCCAGACCGACCACATCGATCTTCTCCAATTCCACGAAATCATTCGCATGACCGACCCGGAGCGCATCTTCGCCCCCGCCGGTGGAATGGAAGCCGTTCTCGAAGCGAAAAAGGCCGGCAAAGTCCGTTACATCGGTTTCACCGGCCACAAAAATCCGAACATGCATCTCAAAATGCTCGAGACCGCCGCCGCCCGTCAATTTCATTTCGACGCCGTCCAGATGCCCCTCAACGCCATGGACGCCCACTACGAAAGTTTCGAGAGAAAAGTGCTGCCCGTGCTCGTGAAAAACGAAATTGGCGTCCTCGGCATGAAGCCTATGGGTGCTGGACTCTTGCTTAAGAGCAATACGGTCTCTGCTGTCGAGTGTCTCCGCTACGCCATGAGCTTGCCCACCAGTGTGGTCATCACCGGTTGCGAATCCCTCGCCAATCTGCACCAGGCTCTCGACGTCGCGCGAAACTTCAAGCCGCTGACCACCGCCGAATCCGCCGCGCTTCTTGCCAAGACAGAGCAAGCCGCTCGCGAAGGTCAGTTTGAAGGCTACAAGACCACCAACAACTTCGACGGCACCATCCACAATCCCCAGTGGCTCGGCTAGCCGGATGGTTCCGGCGTAAGTGACGGATGGAATGAGTGTTTGTGTGCTGCAGAATTGTCCAGCTAGGAATCCTATCCTTACGCGGAAACGGATACAGTCTTGCGCGGATACTTCTTCGCGATGTAGTTGTCCACGAGCGCCTGAAACGCCACCGCCAGCTCGTCGTACGTCCCTTCGAGCGTGACGTCTTTCTGCCCATCAATATACACAGGGCAGCGCGGCGCTTCGCCCGTGCCCGGCAGGCTGATCCCAATATTCGCGGCCTTCGATTCGCCCGGGCCGTTCACGATGCAGCCCATCACCGCCAGCGTCATCTCTTCCACGCCTTCATACTGCGTCTTCCAGATGGGCATCATGTCCCGGATGTAACCTTGGACGCTTTCCGCCAATTCCTGAAACGTCGTGCTCGTGGTTCGGCCGCAGCCGGGACACGCCGTCACGCTGGGCGCAAACGAACGCAGCCCCAGCGCCTGAAGCAATTCGCATGCGGCGTAAACTTCCTCGCGCCGGTCGCCGCCCGGTTTAGGCGTAAGCGAAATTCGAATCGTGTCCCCGATTCCTTCATAGAGCAAAATCCCGAGCGACGCCGCCGACCAAATCTGCCCCTTCATCCCCATCCCGGCTTCCGTGAGGCCAAGATGCAAAGGCTGTTCCGTTTTCGCCGACAAATCCCTGTACACCGTAATCAGATCCCGCGGCCGCGAAGTTTTGCACGAAATAATAATTTGGTCGTGCCGCAGCCCGGATTCCAGCGCCAACTCAGTGGATTCCAGCGCGGAAATCACCATGCAATCGTTGATAATCTCTTCGGACTCTTTCCCCATATTCTTGTCCGTGTTCTCCTGCATTTTGCGCATCACCAGCTCTTGATTGAGCGAGCCGCCATTCACGCCGATTCGAACGGGCTTGCCATTGTCGCGCGCAATCTTGCAAATCGTGGAAAACTGCTCGTCCCGCCGTTGCCCCGCGCCCACATTCCCGGGATTGATCCGGTACTTGTCCAGCGCCTTCGCGCATTCCGGATATTTCGTCAGCAGCACGTGCCCGTTATAGTGAAAGTCCCCGATGATCGGCGCGATGCAGCCCGCGTCCAGCATCCGCTTCTTGATTTCCGGCACCGCCGCCGCCGCTTCTGGCACGTTGACCGTCCACCGCACGATCTCCGAACCCGCCTCCGCCAGCTCCAGCGTTTGCTTCAGCGTCGTCCCGATGTCCGCCGTGTCCGTGTTTGTCATGGACTGCACGACGATGGGCGCTCCTCCGCCCACGCGCACGTGTCCCACCTTCACGCCATACGTCTTGCGGCGCGGATGCCGGCTGGCCGTCGCGTCAAATCCTTCAATCTGTGTAAGCATTCCTCTTAATTCTAACTTGATTTGGCCCTCCCGCGAAATCGTGTGTGCACACCCATGGCGGCTCAGCATGAACGAATCGCCGTTGTGCCCTGCGAATGACTGCGGGACTTCTCAGTTACGCCGACGCCGTGGAGACGGCGCCCTTGAAGAACGCGAGCAAGTCGGCGTTAATGGTGTCGGCCTCAGTCGTGGGCATGCCGTGCGGAAAGCCCTTGTAGGTTTTCAATGTGCTATTCTTCAGCAACTTTGCCGACAGCGGTCCCGAATCGGCATAAGGCACGATCTGGTCGTCATCGCCATGCATCACCAGGACCGGCACAGTGATCTTCTTCAGGTCCTCGGTGAAGTCCGTCTGAGAGAAGGCGACGATGCCGTCATAATGCGCCTTTGCGCCTCCCATCATGCCTTGGCGCCACCAATTCCAGATCACCGCCTGAGACGGTTTCGCCCCAGGCCGGTTGTAACCATAGAACGGTCCAGCTGGCAAATCGTAATAGAACTGGGCTCGGCTTGCAGCCAGCTGCGCCTGCAACCCGTCAAACACCTCTTTAGGCAGCCCGCCCGGATTGGCCGCCGTCTTTACCATCAGCGGCGGCACCGCGCTGATGATCACCGCTTTTGCCACGCGGCTTTCGCCGTGGCGCGCCAAGTAGTGCACCACTTCGCCGCCGCCGGTCGAGTGGCCGACATGCACCGCCCCCTTAAGGTCGAGATGTGCGGTCAGCGCCGCCAGGTCGTCGGCGTAATGATCCATGTCATGGCCGCCACCGGTCTGGGAGGAACGGCCATGTCCGCGCCGGTCGTGGGCTATGACGCGATAGCCGTGGTTGAGGAAGAACAGCATCTGCGTGTCCCAATCATCGGCCGACAGCGGCCAGCCGTGCGAGAAAACAATCGGTTGGCCTGTTCCCCAGTCCTTGTAGTAGATCTGCGTGCCGTCTTTCGTTGTGATCGTGCTCATAACATGTCCTCCTTGCTTACCGTTCTCTCAAGCTGTTCGCACAGCTTCACTGCGAAACTTGATTGCCGCGCCAATCCCCAGCACGACGAAGAGCGCCATACACACGAGGTGCGCAACCAAAAAAAGCGGCTCGGACCCCGTCGGCGCCACGGCCTTCAGTGCCGGCACCTTCATGAAAAGCTGCGCGATCAATACGAACACATTCAAATACAGCGCAATCACCGCGCTGATCGCGTAACCACGGCGCCAGCCCCCGGCGAGTTGCCGCACGTAGCGCGCAAAAATGGCAATCGGCAGCACTACCAGCGACACGATGCCGACCCCGTGCGATGGCAAGAACTTGTGGAACGGGAAAAGGAAGCCAGTCACGCTCGTTAGCACCGTGGTCACCAGAAACAGCGCGGTCCAACCGTCGAGCCGTTTCCCGCTGAGGAGCCCGAACACCACCACCAATCCCGACAAGATCCCGATCAAACTCAGCACTACGTGCACGAAGGTGAATGTCGTCATTCCCAAGATCATGAGCTTCCCCTCTCGTTGGAAAAGTTTGGATGATCCTGCCGAACGAGAAGATACTACTCATCGCATCCCCGCGCAATTTTTCGGCGAGGACTTTTTTCCGGCGTTTTGGGCCGGATCGAGCCTTTTTCGGAGTCCTGAACGCCTTACTCCAGCGTTCAGGATTGACCCCCTTGCCCCATTCCATCCTCCGTCTTTTCCGTCGCCGCTCCCACACAGCCGTGTGTGTGCCCCAACACGGACGAACTCCGCGATCCATCTCTCCTGCTTCCGCTAAGTCCTTGATCAACTAATACTTGAAATAATCCATTCTACAAATCTCTCCTGGTGCGCTTCTTGCACTCCGATACATGCGGCTCATCGAGCAGGGGAGGAAACCATGTCACGGCCTTTTGGGAATTGCCTCAAAATGTATGCCAGCAGACGGTTCGTACTTACGTTCCTGGCGATCACCACCATCCTTGCCGCATCGGTCTCCGGTGGCCAAGGCGGCCAGGACGACAAGGCCGCGCCGTGTGCCAGCGAAGGAGCGTTGCTTTACCGCTCGCCCAGCTCCGGCCGTTACGAGAGCGTGCCCCTGGTCCATACCGACGTCGCGCTCGACGTGCGCGGCCTCGTTGCCGCTGCGACCGTCACGCAGCAGTACGTGAATTCCAGCACCGAGCCCATCGAAGCCGTCTATGTCTTCCCCCTTCCGCACGATGCCGCCGTCTACGACATGGAAATCCGCATCGGCAATCGTCTGATCCGCAGCGTGATCCGCGAACGCGAAGAAGCCAAACGCGTCTACGAATCTGCTAAGTCCGAGGGCAAGCGCGCCGCTTTAGTGGAAGAGGAGCGCCCCAATATTTTCACCTCGTCCGTAGCGAACCTCATTCCCGGCGATCACGTGGACGTCCGCCTGCGCTACGTCCAGCCGTTACTCTGGGAAGATGGGCGCGTGCGTCTGGTTTTCCCGATGGTCGTGGGCCCGCGCTACATTCCCGGAACACAAGCCATCAGTCACAACGGAACCGGATGGGCCCCGGACACCGACGCCGCCCCCGACGCTTCCCGTATCACGCCCATCGTCCAGCATCCGGAAAGCCGCCCCGCCCACGACATTTCACTCGTCGTCGATCTCGACTCCGGCCTCGAGGCCGCCTCCATCAAATCCATTTCCCACGAGATCACCGTGCGCCGGCTGGCCGACGGTCGCCAGCGCATCGAACTCGCCCACGGCGCCACGCTCCCCAACAAAGATTTTGTTCTCGAAGTCCAGCAGCCCGAAACCGCGCAGCCCAGGGCCGCGCTTTTTCTCTCTCCTGCGAGCGACTCCGGTGAAACCCATTTTCTCCTGGCCGCTTATCCGCCCTCCGTGCAGCCTGCCAAGCGCCTGCCCGTGGAAATGCTTTACATGATTGACGTTTCCGGCTCCATGGCCGGCACTTCCATTCAGCAGGCCCGGGAAGCCCTCCTTCAGGCTCTCGACCGGCTCGGCCCCAGCGATCGCTTCGGTATCCTCGCGTTCAGCAGCGGCTACCATGAATTCGCCTCCGAGCCGCTGACCGCCACCGCGGAAAATCTCGCCGCCGCGCGTCGTTTCGTCCAGCACCTGGAAGCCGGTGGCGGCACCGAGATGCTTCCCGCGCTCCTCCACTTGATGCGCAAGCCTGAAATCCCGGGCTACCTGCGCCACATTGTCCTCCTGACGGACGGCGATCTCGGCAACGAAGAGGAAATCTTCGCGGCGCTGCGGCAATGTCTGGGCGGCGCGCGCCTCTACACCGTCGCCATTGGTAGCGCTCCCAATTTTTTCCTCGCCACCAAGATGGCGCAATTCGGCCGCGGAACTTTCACGCACATCGCCGATATCGGCGAGATTCGTGAACAGATGGGCCGGTTGCTCGAATCCCTCGAGAATCCCGTGTTCACCGACGTGAAGCTGTCCTTCGAAGGAGTTGAGGTGGCCGAGCTTTACCCGGAACGTCCGCCCGATCTTTTCCTCCGGCAACCTCTGCTGATCTTCGGCCGCATTTCGCAAGGTCATAAGGGCAAACTTCGCATTACGGCTCGCTCCGGCAGCGATCCTTACGAGACCAGCATTGCGTTCGATGCTTCGAAAGCATCATTCCATCCCGGCATCACCACTCTCTGGGCCCGCCAGCGCGTCGAGGAATTCATGGACCGCTGGCGCCGCTCCGACGAGAACGCCAGGGCCGAAGTTCGCTCGACTCTAGTCGCCCATGCCATCCGCTATCGGCTGGTCACACGTTTTACTTCACTCGTCGCCGTCGAGGAAATTGTGGCGAACCCGAGCGGCCAATCCAGCACAGTTCCGGTGCCCACGCAATTGCCCGCCGGTTGGCAACTGGACAAAGTCTTCGGCGCGCCGGCCACCGGCACTGCCGACGCCTTTCTCGAAGCTCTCGGCATCGCGCTTCTTCTCGCAGGCATTGTCCTGCTCTGCCTCATCCGCAGGGTTGGAGCACTCTCGTGAAACTCTTGCGGGTTTTGCTTCTTCTGCTCCTGATCGCTGGAGGCTGCCTCACAAGTCGCGCCCTGTACTTGCACGCTAAGGCCGAGCTTGCAGGTATCTTGATCCGCCGCGCGTGGCAAGAAACCGTGAAAAATGGCGAGCCTCGCCCGCCGTGGCCATGGGCGGACACTCACCCGGTTGCACATCTACGAATCCCGCGCTTGGGTTACGACGAAATTGTTTTGGATGCTGCGACGCCGCGAACGCTGGCGTTCGGCCCCGCACGCCTCCTCAGTGGCGCTGCTTTGGGAGAGCCCGGAAATCTCGTGCTCGCAGGCCACCGCACAAGTTGGTTCCGGCCCATCGAAGCCCTCGCCGCAGGCGACTCGATGGAACTCGAGTGGTTCGACGTTCGGCGCGGCCGCTTGCTCGAACGCACCTACACAGTAACTGCCATTCGCGTAGTCCTCCCGCAAGAAGTAAGTTTGCTCGCGCCTACATCGGATGATGCGCTCACGCTGATAACCTGCTACCCATTTGGACGCAGCCCGCACTCCCCGCAGCGCTTCGTAGTCCGTGCCTCACCGACGGGACCAAGCCGCTCATTGCAAATCTCCGCCGCCACGCAATTCCCATTCACGTCCTTCGCCCACATTCTTACTGCCATCCATCGCCACGCATTCGTCGAATAGCCTCACCATTGATAGGTTGTCGCATCGCGTATATCATTCCCGCTGGAGCGCGCAATGAGAATACTCAAATGCGTTTTCATAGCGGCAGCGCTTATCCTGGCCTGCTTATCCGCAAGTGTACTGTGCGCCCAAACCTCTCGCTGGCCGGAACAGAAGGCCAACGCCTGGTACGCGCAACAGCCATGGCTCGTGGGAAGCAACTACGTCCCCAAATCGGCCATCAACCAGTTGGAGATGTGGCAGGAGGCCACCTTCAATCCCGAAGAGATTGAGAAGGAATTCACCTGGGCCGAAGCGATGGGCATGAACACCATGCGCGTCTTTCTGCACGACCTGCTCTGGCAGCAGGATGCCGCCGGTTTTCAGAAACGCATCGACCGCTTCTTGACGATTGCTTCGCGGCATCACATTCGTCCGATGTTCGTGCTTTTCGATTCCTGCTGGGATCCGTTGCCTCATCTAGGCCCGCAGCATCCGCCGATTCCAGGAGTTCACAATTCCGGCTGGGTACAAAGTCCCGGTGCGAAGGCACTGGGAGACACAAATGAATATCCGCGGCTGAAGGCCTATGTACTCGGCGTGGTCGCAGCCTTCGCGAAGGACGACCGCATTCTTGCATGGGACGTGTGGAACGAGCCCGGCTCCGATAACCTCGGCAGCTATCCGAAAGAGGAATTGAAAGACAAGCCCGCCCGTGTGACGGCTCTATTGCCCCAGGTGTTCGCCTGGGCGCGAGCGGCCAATCCCGTGCAGCCGCTCACCAGCGGAGTATGGGCCGTGGACACTTCGCCGGACGGAGCAAACCTCGGGGAACTCCAGCAGATGCAGCTCCGCGAATCCGACATCGTCACGTTTCATAATTACAGCTGGCCGGAGTACTTCAAGAGCCAGGTGGCGTGGCTCAAGAAATACAACCGTCCCGTGATTTGCACCGAATACATGGCGCGTTCCGTGGGCAGCACCTTTGACACGGTGTTGCCGATCGCCAGGCAGGAACGCGTCGGGGCCATCAATTGGGGATTCGTCGCCGGCAAAACGCAAACTTATTTACCGTGGGACTCCTGGGAGCATCCCTACGTTCTCAGCCAGCCATCGGTGTGGTTTCACGAGGTGCTCCGTCCCGACGGAACACCCTATCGCCAGGCCGAGGTGGATTTGATCCGTCAGCTCACTGGAAAGCCATAGGATTTTAGAATCATGCTGGACGGGGCGATTCCCCTCATTCGCACTTGCAGCTCCGATCTCATTTCACAGTTTCTTGTCGTACGTTCCGTTCTCATTGCAACTTCGCGTATTCTGCCTTCGCTTCTTTGAGAACGGGAATGTCCGGATCGGCGTCTTTCCAAAGCGTCAAGAAATCCTGATACGCGGCGCGGCTCTTGACGGTGTCGCCCTTCAGCGCGTAGGCGCGTCCCAGTTGGAGGTGCGCCAGCGTGCCGATGGGTTCGTTGAGCACAATCCCGCGATGGTCAAGGATTTTCTGAAACTCTGCCGCAGCTTCCCGGCCACGGTGAGCCGCAAGAAAGGCTTCTCCGCGCACATAAACGGGATACATGTTGGGCCAGTTGTAAAAGGCACCCGCCGGCAAACCGAGTTCATACGGAGCAGCGATCTCGAGACTATCAATCGCCTGCTGCGGATTAGAATGGATAAGCGCCAGCCTGGCGCGAAGGGTCGGAAGGTAATTGAACTGTACATCCGTGTCTTCAACGAACCCTTTTTCGAAACCCTCTACGAATCGTTGGGTCGCCTTTGCGTTTTTCGCATACGCCGATGCCAACCCGAATTCATAATAGACGTCGCGTCCGCTCGATGGCGTCATTGCCATCCTTGTCTGTTCTAGTCCTTTGGCAGTATTGCCAAACAAGCCTTCGCGCAGCCCAGCCATGGCCTCGTAGGCTGCCGAAGCTTCCTTCTCTCCCGCCCGCTTCGCAGAATTTGAAGCCTGCCGTGACAGCTCACGCGCTCTTCCAAGATGTCCGAAATAAGCAACCGTGTCGGCTTCTGGTGCCAAGAGCAAGTCTTCTTCTCCCGTCTTACCCGCGGCAGCGGCCACCTGTCGCGCCATTTCGGACGCGTCATTCTGATAGAAGGCGATCAAATAGGCGGTAGGACCCAAAGCAGAGTCCAGCCCCTTTTCGCGCGCCTCACGGGCTGTGGCTGCGGCGTCCTCGACGCGGTCCAGCAGCAAGTAGGTATACGCGACAAATCGGAATGCCACACTGTCATGCGGGAGAAGACGAAGGACCTCCCGGTGCTCTTTGAGAGCCGATTCGTACTGTCCGAGAGTGTTATAGATCATACCAAGGCCGCCGCAGAAGCCAGGTTCACGCGGGTAGATTTGCTCCCCAAGGGCATAGCTCCGCTGTGCTTCGATTAGGTTGCCAGTCACACCCCTGTAGTAATCTGCTTCGATGTTGAGCTTCTCCACCTCACTCACACGTCCGCGCAGCTCGAACGCTTTCCGCGTATTCTCTACGGCCAAGGCCGTTTCGCCGATGGATCCATACGCGCCGCCCAACTGGTCGTAAGCCATAGCGAAATCCGGATCAAGCTGAATGGCTCTCTGAAGAAACGGGATAGCTGTAGGAAAGTCGCTGCTCTTGCCACCGAGGGTGTAGGCCTGCAATGCCTCAAGGGATGGTGTCGTCGCCTGTTCGAGAGGTGTATTGTACTTTTGGAGGGTGCTCAAAGACTCTCCGAGTTTCCTCCGCATTTCCGAAGCGGCCGTCTCAAGCGCATCGAGAACGTGGCTTTTGTCGTTCGCCTGTGCTTCTGTGCTCGCCAGCAGGTCTCCATTAGCACAGTTCACGGCCTTGAGAATCAGCGTATATCGGGTACCAATCAGTGCAATCGAACCGTCCAGTGCTGCTGCGCTGCTCGTCCGTTGACAAACTTCGCGCGCGATTTCAGGCGTGAGCCGCGTATTTGCCGGTCGTTCCATCATCCGCAAGGTTTGACGGATTCCTTCCTCTGGCGCGAGGCTCAGGAAGGGCGACTGCTCCAGCTCGACAGAAAGGCCTTCTCGAAGCGTCCCGTCGAATACTGCATCGCCAGTCGAATTGGCGAAATCTCCCAGAACGATGCTGTCTTTTTCCGTAAGCCTCCGCGCTTGCCGCGCGCGCCAGAGCAGACCTCCGGCAATTGCCGTGGTGAGCACAACAACTGCCGCCGCCACGACGATCTTCCGGTTGCGTGTTGGCGCTGCCGGGCTCACACCCGTATCGGTCCCTCTCGTTGTTCCATCTCTCCCGGTGACCGGTGCGAGGAGCCGGTATCCGCGTCGCGGCAGTGTCTCGATGAACCGCGGGCTGTCTGCTGAATCGCCCAGAGCTTCGCGCAGCTTGTTGATCGCCGTGTTCAGGCTGTTGTCGAAATCGACGAAGGTATCGGGAGGCCAGTTCTGATTGCGAAGTTCTTCGCGGGTGACCAATTGCAGTTTTGCGAATTCGGCCTTGGCTTCCTTTAGGATTGGAATGTCAGGATCAGCGTCTTTCCAGAGTGTGAGGAAATCTTGATACGCCGCGCGGCTCTTGGCAGTGTCGCCCTGCATCGCGTAGGCGCGTCCTAGTTGGAGATGGGCCAGCGCACCGATGGGTTCATTCAGAACAATGCCGCGATGGTCGAGGATTTTCTGAAACTCTGCTGCTGCTTCGCTCCCCTTATGTGCAGCAAGATAGGCTTCTCCTCGCACATAGACAGGATACAAATTAGGCCAGTTGTAAAACCAAGAGGTAGGCAGACCAAGTTCATACGGAGCAGCGACCTCCAGAGTATCAAGCGCCTGCTGAGGGTTTGCATGGTTTAATGCCAGTTTTGCCCGTAGGGTAGGAAGGTAATTGAACTGTACGACCGTGTTTTCGGGAAAGCTCTCATTGAAATTATCCGCTAATCCCTGCGATTCGTCCCCTGTATAGGCTAGGGCCAGCACTACTGCATAATACTTATCTGGTCCACCCGAACGTTCCTTTGCCAGCGCTGTTCTTTGTCCAGCTCGGTTTGCATTGCCAAACAGGCCTTCTCGCAAAGCAGCCACGGCCTCGTAAGTCGCGGAGATTTCATTCTCCCCTGCCCGCTTGGCGGAACTTGAAGCCTGCCGTGATAGCTCACGCGCTCTTCCAAGATGTCCGAAGTAAGCAGCCGTGTCGGCCTCTAATGCCAACATCAAGTAATCTTGGTCCGGTTTGCCAGCCTCAGCGGCTACTTGCCGCGACATTTCGGCGGTGTCATTCCGATAAAAGGCGAGTGAATAGAGAATGGCCCCAAGACCAGACTCCAGGCCCTTTCCATGCGCCTCTCTAGCCAAGGCTGCAGCGTCCTCGTCCCGGTTCAGCAACAAGTATGTGTATACAAGAAATCGGTAGCTAATGGCGGACGGAGCAAGACGAACAGCCTCTTGGTATTCTCTGAGACCCGCTTCATATTGCCCGAGAGTGTTATAGAGACCACCAAGGCTGGTTCTGAAGTTGACCTCGCGTGGGTAGATTTGTTCGCCAAGGATGTTGCTCTGCCGTGCCTTCATGAGGTCGCCAGTCACAACATTGTAATAATCTCCCTCGATGATCAACTTCTCTCGCTCACTCACACGTGTGCGCAGTTCGAAGGCCTTCCGCATGTTTTCCACGGCCAGTGCAGTACCTATCCACTGATTCTCGTTGCCCATCGCGTCGTAAGCCGCGGCGAAATTCGGGTCCAATTGGACTGCACGCTGAAAAAAAGCATCCGCCGCAACGTCGCCCGCGAGCAAAGCCTTAACACCCAGACTGAAGGCTTGCAATGCCTCCAGAGATGGTGTCGTCGCTTGTTCGAGAGGGGTATTGTATTTCTGCACCGTACTCAAGGATTCGCCGAGTTTCCTGCGCATTTCCGAAACGGTTGTGTTGAGCGCATCCAGAACATGGCTTTTATCGTTCGCCTGTGCTTCCGTGCTCGCCAGCAAGTCGCCATTCACGCAGTTCACAGCCTTCACGATTAAATCGTATCGGGTGCCAATCAAAGCAATCGAACCGTCTAGTGCTGCCGCGCTGTTCGTCCGTTGACAAACTTCGCGCGCGATTTGCGGCGTGAGCCTGACATTCGCCGGCTGTCCCATCATTTGCAACGTCTGCTGGATTCCCTCCCCGGATACGAGACTCAGAAACGGTGACTGCTGCAATTGCACCGAGAGCCCTTCTCGCAACGTTCCATCGAAAACGGCATCCCCCGTGGAATTGGCGAAGTCTCCGAGAACGATGGTGTCCCTCTCCGTGAGATGCCGCGTCTGCCGCGCGCGCCAGAGCAGACCTCCGGCAATTGCCGTGGTGAGCACAACAACTGCCAGCATCACGACCATCTTTCGACTGCGCAGCGGCGCAGCCGCGCTCACACCAGCGGCGGTCCCTCTCGCTGTTCCATCTACTCCGGTAACCTGCGCGATAAACCGATACCCGCGTCGCGGGAGCGTCTCGATGAACCGCGGGCTGTCTGCTGAATCGCCCAGAGCTTCGCGCAGCTTGTTGATCGCCGTGTTCAGGCTGTTGTCGAAATCGACGAAGGTATCGGGAGGCCAGTTCTGATTGCGAAGTTCTTCGCGGGTGACCATCCACCTCAAACACTCCAAACCGCAGAATTGTGGGACTTTGAGTTTCGGCGGCCATTGTTACCTACCCCTGACGTTGGCGGCAGTGTAACACCCCCCAATTGGATGGCAAGTTCTAGATAAGCCCGCGCCCTAAATGATTGAAACAAGAATCTTTAGCTGCTTAGAAGCATTCAAGCAGCAATCAAGTCCCCGTCCATTGAGCTTCCTTAAGACCAGCCCCAAGTTCGCCTCCAGTGCACCGCTGGAGGTGGCCGATGAAACTCGCGACTTCGATAGCACTTCTACTTTTTGCATTTCCTCCGTTCGGATGGGGACAAACAAATGGAGCCTCGAAAGAGGTCAGCCGAGAAGAAACAGCGCCCGCACCTTCACAAAACGGTTACTCGGTGATTGGGGCGACCCCGCGGCAAGAGACATTGTTGCGGGCTCAGATTCAGGTTATGAACGCCGAAATTCTCCCACTGCGAATCGTCTTCGTGCCTCACTGGAAGTATCTCGACACTGCTAAGACGTTTCACCTTCATGTGCCCACCGGATATACCAGCGCCCTGTTTACACACCTGCCCAGCCGAACAGTTTTCATCGACACTGATCGCTACATCAACGACGATTCCCTCGGCTACTGGATGGCCCATGAACTCGGCCATTTGGCAACGAACAGCGCCAAGGAGAGCGACGCCGAAAAAGCGGCCGGCCCATTTCGCGCGCGCTTGAAAGAATCCGCAAAGCTTGCTGCGCTGGCTTCCAAGCCCTAGTTGGTATCCCGCTACAACTCTTCATCGCTACACGTTGGCGCTCATTCGCCCGCGACCCTAGAAAGGTGTCTCGGGTTTTCGATCTCGATGACGGCATGCGCGATTTTCTCGAGTTCATTTCGCAATTCGAGCCAATGATCCGAGCCTATCGTCGCGACAAAATGCTTGTGTGCCTTTCGCCAGAGCGGCAGGCTGCGAGCAAGTGTGCGCGCGCCCTTGGGCGCAATCGTCAGAAACCGTTGGCGCATGGTGGAGCGCTCGGAGATCTTGATGAGTCCTTCCTTCTGCAGAAGCCGCAAACTCCGAGTTAGCGTCGTCTGGTCGATGATCAAGACTTTCGCCAGGGCGCCGATGGAGACCGTTTGGTTCTTCGCAATGCCCACCAAAATAGCGAACTGCGTCGAGCGGATACCGGATTCCTGCAGCGCTGCATCATAAAGCTGGGTGACCGCGCGCGCGGTGCGGCGAAAGTTGAACGAGGCGCAATAGCCCGTTCCGGTCAAATCCAACTTGGATGAATCCTGCCGCATTTTTTAGACAACTCGCTTGACTTGTATATGCAACTCAAGATATAATTGATTTCAACGCCGCGTCAAGTGACGGAAAGTCTGGCCGGGTCGGGAAGCCATTCTGCGAGTGGAATAAATTCCATGGTGAATCGGTCCTAGTGTCGAGGCCGAGGGTAATTTCCATGAGTTCGCAACTGGCTCCCATGCCGTCTCCGCAGTTCACTGCAAGTGCTGAAAGCGCGCTCGCTCCCCCTGCTCGCTACATCCGCTTTGGATCCTTCCATCTCGATCTGCGGAAGGAAGAACTGCTCAAAGATGGAACGCGCGTCAAGCTGCAGGGCAAAGTGTATCAGGCGCTGCTCGCGCTCCTCGAAAAACCCGGCGAGGTGGTGACCCGCGAAGCGCTCTGCAAGCGCCTGTGGCCCTCGGATACGCACGTCAATTACGATGCGAACGTGAACACCACGGTGAACAAGCTGCGCCAGGTTCTCCGCGATTCTCCGGACCAGCCCGTCTTCGTGGATACCATTCCCCGCAAGGGCTACAGCTTCGTCGCAGCGATCGAATATCTGGATCAGCCGCCTCCGCAGCAAGCGGAGAAACCGGAAGGAAACTCGTTTTCTGCGGCGCTAGCGGCTTCCGGCGAAGCAAAAAATTCTTTTCTTCGCGCGGCGCTTTCTTCCAAATGGTTTGCGGCCGGCGTGATTTCTCTCGTCGTGGCGGGCATGTTGTTTGGCGCCGCGCTCATGCTGTATTCTCACCGCGGAATTTAGCCGCGCACCGAAGGTATCTCTCCCATCCAAACCACAGCGCGCAGGGCGCGCTGGAAAATCTCTACAGCGTGCCTCGAAGGCCGAGCGCGTCGGCTTGTTCGCGCATGGCGCCGATGCAAAAGGCGATGTGCTCCTCGAGCGGGATGCCGAGTTCTTCGGCGCCTCTGCGCACGTCTTCGCGCGAGACGCCTTTGGCAAAGAGTTTGTCTTTCATGCGGCGCTTCACGGAGTCCACCTCGAGATCGAGAATGCTTTTGGACGGGCGGACGTAGGCGCAAGCGGTGAGGAAACCGGCGAGCTCGTCGCAGGCGAAGAGCGTGTGCTCCAGCGCAGATTGGCGCGGGACGTTGCAATAATCCGCGTGAGAAAGAATGGCGCGGACGATCTCCTCGGAGTAGCCCTGCTCGCGCAGAATCTTCGCGCCTTCGGAGGGATGCCCCTGATGGGGGGAGTGCTCCTGGTTAGGCCAGCGCTCGTAATCGAAATCGTGCAGCAGCGCAGCGAGGCTCCAGGTTTTTTCGTCGGCGCCGGCTTTGCGCGCGTAGGCGCGGACGCAGGCCTCGACGGCAAGCATGTGTTTACGCAGGCTCTCGGAAGCGGTGTACTCGCAAAGCAGTTTCCAGGCGTCCTCGCGGGTCGGCATGCGGTTCTCCCAAAATGAAGCGGATAGTGTAGCGCAGGGGAAACGGAAGTCGACAGTTGACAGTTGAAGGTTGAAAGTTGAGAAGCGAAGAGCGGAAAACGATGATGATGAGGCGCTGAGGACGCGGAGGCAGCTCAGAGGAGAGTATTGAGTTCCAGAATGGGAATTGTTGGTACACACCCGGCAGTTTTCGTATGAGTTGCAGGCAAAGGACTTACGGGATACGGAACTTGGAAGAGTGCGCAGCATATAGAAAACAAGGGATTTGCAAATGTACTTTTTGCTCGTCAAAGCCTGAAGGGAGTTGGTTAACCATAACGCCCCCCTCCCCCCATGTTTTTTGTAAGTGCGGAATCTAAAGGACTTAGCGATCCTGTAAGTTCTTTGTTCGCAACACTTACAAGAGATTTCATAAGTGTCATTTAGGGCCTGCGGCCCGCGAAACTTCATGAAAATCATTCCGAGGTAAGATCGCAACGGCCCGGAGCGGCGAGGTCGATGTCACAGTGGAAAAGTTGAGACCGTGTAAGTGTCTGATCCGGAGCG
>WNFC01000637.1_pt1 | contig 35981 bp, 36 predicted proteins | sample 5400541 | NCBI WGS metagenome assembly WNFC01 (sample SAMN13153342, study PRJNA577476) | soil metagenome | isolation source: 120 cm saprolite under Douglas fir tree site 2 hole 2 replicate 1 | place: USA:California | collected 2015-04-18
AGCTCGCCGGGCTCGCCGCCGCCGGCAAGGCCGCGGACTGGCAGCTGGCCATCGCCCGCCGCCACGCCGGAGCCCGCCCGGACGCCCTGGGGTTCTTGTATATCGACGGGCACACCCGGGCCTATTTCGGCACCCGGGACGTGCAGAAGATGCACCTCGCGCGGCTGAAGTTCCCCGGCCCGGGCACGGAGGAAACCTGGGTCACCGACGGGGCCGGGGACCCGCTGCTGGTCGTCATCGCCGAGCCGTCCGCCTCGCTGGCCGCCCAGGTCAAGGACCTGCTGCCCGACCTGCGGGACATCGTCGGCCACGGCCGGAAGGCAACACTGTGCTTTGACCGGGGCGGCTGGTCCGGCGACCTGTTCGCCGCCATCACCGCCGCCGGGTTCGACCTGCTCACCTACCGTAAGGCCGACGCCGGCAAAAAGATCCCCGGGCTGCCCGATGACGCGTTCACCACGTCCAGCTGGACCGGCGACGACGGCCGCGCCCGCGACTACGACCTGGCCGAGTCCACCGTGGACCTGCCGGTCACCAGCGGCGGGCACAAGGGAGAAGTCCTCACACTGCGGCAGGTCACCCGCCGCGACAAGGACCGCCAGGTGCACATCTTGACCACCCGCGACGCCGCCGCCCTGCCCGCGGCGGCCGTGGTCTACCGGATGACCAGCCGGTGGCGGGAGGAGAACTACTTCCGGTACGCCCGCGCGCACTTCGCCCTGGACGCCCTGGACAGCTACGCCGTCACCCCCGGCAACCCCTTCCGGTACGCCCGCGCGCACTTCGCCCTGGACGCCCTGGACAGCTACGCCGTCACCCCCGGCAACCCGCAGCGCATGGTCCCCAACCCGGCGAAGAAGACCGCAGCCGCCGCCGTCAAGACCGCGAAGAAGGCCCTCGCCGAAGCCGAAGCCGCCCGGCAGCGCACACTGGACGCCCTGCACCGCCCCGCGCCCGGCACCTCCGCCGTGATCACCAACGCGATGCTCGCCGGACTCGACGCCCCGGTCACCGCCGCCCGCCGCAACCTCCAGACCGCCCGGGCCACCGCGAAAGCCACCCCCGCGAAAATCCCGCTCAGCCAGCACAACCCGGACATGGTCCGGCTGGACGCCGAGACCAAGCTGATCACCCACGCGATCCGGATGGCCGCCTGCAACGCCGAGACCACCCTGGCCCGCGCCCTCGGCGCCAGCTACGCCCGCGCAGGCGACGAGGCATACGCCCTCATCCGCGAAGCCCTCACCACCAGCGGCGACATCATCCCCGCCGACGGCACCCTGACCATCCGGCTCGACCCGCTCTCCGCGCCCCGCAGAACCCGGGCGCTCGCCGCCCTCTGCGACCAGCTCACCGCCACCGCCACCCGCTACCCCGGCACGAAACTCGCCCTGCGCTACGAGACCAAAAACCACCCCGGCACTGCATAAACGATCTCCTATATCAGGAGTCCTGGGCCTATCGATCGCTGGCAAGGCTCCCCAATGACCTCAATCGCACAGAACCGGGTCATCTGCATGCATCGCAGTCCAGAAGGTAACAACGATCGAGCCGCCCATACTCGGCCGTCGCTGAGATGGGGCAGCTGCCTGGTTACGTTCCGTGGTAGGTGCCGGTTATCGCCTCACGATCCGTATCCGCCGTTGGGTGCGCAGCCCGATGCACGGTGTCCCGTCGGCGGTGGCGCGCCAGATCAGTTAATCTGTCGCGCTGACGAGTCGGTGTCAGACACCCATGGACCCTTCCCGGAGTGTGTCGCGGATGTCTTCCTCGGTCCGACCCTGGCATCTGCGGGCCTGCCCGGATGCCGGCACCCGCCGCCGATGGTGGCGTAGTCGTGCGACTCTCCGTCTTGGGACGGAGACGGTGCGCGCGGATGTCCGCCTTACGCAGGATGTGCTCGGGCGGCGCGGCAGCACACCATGTCCATAGCCGTCACCACAAGGGGACTCGATGCTGACGCTCATTCCATGCCCCGGATGCGGGGCCCCCGCGGAGGTCACTGATCGCTTCTCGCTGCCGGGTACCGGCGGCCTCGTTGACCATCTGGCGATGCGCTGCGCGGTCCGCCATTACAACAGGATGCCGGCCGATCTGCTGCCGGCCGAGAGCCAGGAGCAGCTCCCGTCGCAACAGCCCAGCCCGCGTGCGCGCTGCGCCGGCGTCGTCGCCCCGGCACATACCACCGATTGCGATCGCGGCTGCGCACACGGGTAGTGCCTGCACGGCCTTGCAGGAACAGGAATATGAGAGGGCAACCAGCCGTGGATATCTGTCCCGGGCCGGACGCGGCCTTGGCTCGGGCCCAGCTAGCGATAGCCGGTGGCCTGCTCGTCGCCGGCGGCGCCTGCACTATGGCAGCCCTTTCGCTGCCTCCGCTCTGGTCGATCGTGACAGCAGGCGTCACCGAGGAGGTGCGGCTGATTGGCCAGCACCGAGGCGTCTGGCAACTCGGTATCTGGCTGTGGGCGGCCTCCGCCGGCCTCACCATGCCGGGAATGCTCACGCTGGCTTCCGCCTTGAACGGCTCAGCGACTGGCGCGATGCGGGGACGCCTGGCACCGGCCAGTGCCATCTCGGCGGCCTCCGCGGGGTTGTTCGTCGCGGGCAGCGTGCTGTGGCTGTCGAACCTGGCCTTCGGGGGGAGCGTCGCCGTCAGCGTCGCCGACATGGTGCGAGGCGGCGGCGTGATCCCGGACTGGTTCCAGCCGGTTCAGCAATGGGCAAGCGCTTTTTGGCAGGCCGGCGCGCCGCTTCTTGGACTCTCGCTGATCCTCTACGGCCTTGTCATCCGCGGCGGCACCATATTGCCCTCTTGGGCCGGCTGGCTCGCCATCGCCGCCGGGGGGCTCATCCTCGCCATTTTCGTGCCCCTGGGCGGTGCGCCGCCGTTCTTGATCTACCTTCTCGGGACTTTGCCGCTTGGTGTCGCGGCGATCCTTCGCTCCAGGCCCTCGGCACCGTCGTGGCGGGGATGCGCGGTCAGGCGGCGCTGATCAGCCTCGGGCGTCGGGCATGACGAACCCCGATTCGTAGGCCAGCACGACGGCCTGGACCCGGTCGCGCAGGTTCAGCTTCATCAGGATCCGGCTCACGTGGGTCTTGACGGTGTTCTCCTCGACCACGAGCTCACGCGCGATCTCGATGTTCGAAAGGCCGCGTGCCACCAGGCGGAGCACGTCCAGCTCCCGGGCGGTGAGCTGGCGCAGCTCATCGGGGAGGCCCGCCGACCCGCGCGCGGCCAGCGCGAAGCGTGAGATGAGGCGGCGGGTGATAACCGGGTCGATCAGGGCGTCACCGGCTGCCAGGCAGCGAACCGCGGTGACCAGCTGTTCGGCCGGAGCGTCCTTGAGCAGGAAGCCGCTTGCCCCGGCACGAAGGGCCTCATACACGTACTCGTCGGCGTCGAAGGTGGTGAGGATCAGTACACGCGTGCTGGGGCTTATTTTCATGACGTGCCGGGCGGCCTCCAGGCCGTCCATCGTGGGCATCCTGATGTCGAGAAGTGCGACCGTCGGGGCGTTCCTGCGCACGAACTCAACGGCTTCCCGGCCGTCTCCGGCCTCGGCCACGACCGCGATGTCCGGTTCGGCTTCCAGGATCACCCGGAAGCCGCGGCGAACCATCCGCTGGTCGTCGGCGATCACGACGGTAATGGGCCGTTCGGCTGTGCCGTCAGCGGGCCCGGCGGCGAATGAGTCAGCCATCACGGAACTCCCGATGCGGTCGGCCGACGTGTGCGGGTTCAACCGTAGTCCCTGGGAGGGACCAGCAGCCAGGAAAGGTCGCTCGCTCGCAGGACGACGCCACCGCACCCGATTTCTAGCTTTGTCTTATCTGATGTCCCGGCGGGCCGCCGGGCCCGCCGCGAAGAATGGAGACTTCGCCATGACCCCCATCGCAGGTTTCATCATCGCGATCGTCGCCGGCTGGATCGGGCGCGACGCGCGACGCGCCGCAGCGACAGTGATCATTCCCTGGGTGGCAGTGCTCGCCGCGCAGACGTGGATCATCGCGGCCGGGCGCGCCGTCAGCCCGCCGGGCACGGTCAGCCATCTCCCGCAGGCGGTGGGCTACTGGGCCGTCCAGGCGGTCTTTCTGGCGCTTGCGCTCGGCATCGCCTGGCAGCTTGGCGCGCTGCGGGCGCGCTGGGCTGTGCCGCGCGGCGCGGCTGGCGGCACCGGCCGCCGGGTGGCCATCGCTTCCGGGCTCCTGGCCACAGCCAGCGCCGTGTTCATCGTCGCCTGGCTGCTCGACTCGGCTCCGGTGCGGCACCACGCCGCGGAGGGCTCACCGCCGGTGCCCGGTGTCGTCGGAATGGCCCTGTGCATCGTCACCTTCGCCGTGCTCAGCGTGCGGACGCTCAGGCACCGCCGGGCTGTCGCGAGAGCGCGGTCAGCAGCGGCGGTGCCGAGCACGGGCCTGACCGCTCCCGGCGCGCGCAGGTAGCCGCCCTCTTGAATCACATCACCAGCGCGCCCACAATGGGGCTGCCCCTCAGGGGAGGCTCGGATGATCACTGCCAGAGACCTGCGGTCCCGGCTGAACTGGACCGTCGGCGGGCTGAGCGTGCTGGACATCGCGGCCGCGGTCATCCTTAGCACCTACGCGGTCAGCCTGACCAGCGGTGCCCTGCGCACCGGCCATCCGCACGGCGGCGCTGGCGCATCGATCGGGGTGCTCGCCATGACACTGCCGGTCGCCTGGCGGCGTCGGCTGCCGCTAGCCGCAGCCGGCATCCTGGCGGCTTCCGCCGCGGGAAACGGGCTGGTCTTCGGGCCGATGGTCCGGTGCGGCGCCACCCTGCCCGCAGTGTTCCTCGTCGCGTTCGCGGTCGGCGCCCACTGCGACCAGACCCGGTCGGCGGCCGGGCTGCTGCTGTGCGCGGGCAGCGTGTCCGCGCAGACGGTCTACGATCCCCGGCTCGGCGCGCGGGTGCTGGTGCTCATGCTGGCGGTGCTGGCCGGGTTCTTCGCCGCCGGGCGACTGGTCCGTGCCCGGACCGAGGCGGCGCGCGCGCTGCGGCTGCGGTCGGCGGAACTGCGCCGGCAGCGAGAGCAGACGGCACGCCTGGCGGTCCTGGCCGATCGCGCCCGGATGGCCGAGGGCCTCGAGGGCGTGCTGCACGCGCAGATCGGCGGCATCGCCAACACGGCCGCGGCCGGGCGCCGCGCGCTTGACGCCGATGCCGCCACCGTCCGCCAGGCCCTGGTCTCGATCGAGCATCGCGGCAGAGACGTCCTGCGGCAGATGCGAGCGGTCCTCGGGGCTCTTCAGGAAGATCCACCAGGCCAGCCGCAGCCCACGCTAGCGCAGCTATCCGATCTCCTGGCCACGGCCACCGCCGCCGACACGCGGCTGATCGTGGAGGGGAGCCCGCGCGCCCTGCCCGCCGGACTTGAGCTGTCCGGCTACCGCATCGTGGAGCACCTGCTGCTGGCCCTGGACGATGCGCCGAACGCGGTCATCAACATCGGCCTCCGCTTCTGCCCCGACGCACTCGAGCTGCACGTCTGCGGCCCGCCTGCCCCCGGCGCCGACCTGCGGTCGGTGCTAGCGGCTGCCCGGGAGCGCGTATCGCTGCACGGCGGGACGGTAAACGGCCGGTCGGCGGACGGCCTGTGCTACGCGATAGCGCGGCTTCCTCTGATCAGCGGTCATGCGTGATGTCATCGAGCCTGCTGAAACAGCTAGCGACGTCGTGGCCCGGCGACGCACTGCTGGCCGCCGCCGTGGCGGCCTGGGCGCTGGCCTACCAGGCCGTGGCCGGAACGCCAGGCGCTCAGCGCTGGACAGGGCTGATCTTCGTGCTGGTCTATGCCGCCGCACTGGCCGTGCGGCGGCGGTGGCCGGTTGCCGCCGCCGCGGTCACCTGTGCCGCCTTCCTGACGGTGCGCCCGCTCGGAGTGGACCATACGCTCGGCAGCTCGCTGGCGATCTTCACGTGGACGCCGTTCCTCCTCGCCTACGCCCTGGGCACCATCGCCGGGTTCGCGGCAGGACTAACCGGAGTCGTGCTACTGACGGCCGGCCTCCAAGTCGACAACCAGGCCTTCAACCCGTTCCTCGTAATGATCACATTCGGGCCCTGGCTGGCCGGCCGGATCATCCTGTCCCGCAGGCGGCTGACCGACCAGCTCGAGGCACGCAACAGCGAGCTGCACGCCGAGCGGGAGCTGTTCGCCCGCCAGGCCGTCCGCTACGAGCGGGCCCGGATCGCAAGGGAGCTGCACGACATCGTCGCCCACTGCGTCACCGTCATGGTGGTGCAGGCAGGCGCCGGGCAGCGGCTGGCCGACACCGACCATGACGGCGCCGCAGAAGCCCTCGACTCGATCGCCGAGGCCGCCGCAGCGGCCCAGACGGAGATCGGCAAGCTGGCCGGGCTCCTCGGCGGCGAAGCGCCATCGGGCACCTCGCCTCGCCTGCACATGGTCGAGGAGCTCGTGCGACAAGCGAGCCATACCGGTCTGGCAGTGAGCTGCCGCTTCGTGGGCGCATGCGACGAGCTGGCTCCAGCGGCGTCAGAGGCCGCCTACCGCGTCGTCCAGGAAGCCCTCACCAACGCTCTCAAGCATGCGCCGGGCGCGCCGGTCGATATCACCATCTGCGATAAGGGTGCCGATATGGAGGTAGACGTTGTCAACGCGGCACCACGCCAGAGACCATCGGGGCTGGAGCGATCCGGGGACGGCCGCGGCCTGGCCGGCATGCGCGACCGGGTCGCCGCCTGCGGTGGAAGCGTCACCGCGGGAAAGACGCCGGCCGGCGGCTGGCGGGTGTCCGCCCTGCTGCCGGCCGGGTCAGCCACTGGTCAGCAGTGACCGCAGCACGTACAGAATGATCCCGGCGTGCGGCAGTAACCGGCCTCACCCGGCGTGTCGACGCGCATCACCGCGCGCAAACTCCCGCCCGCCGACCCGCACCGTAACCCTCGCGGGGCACCGAACCCCCGTTCAGTTAATCGATCCCGGTCCCGTCGATCACCTCGTGCCCGGTCAGGCCCAGCGACGGACTCCCCCGGCAAGTACCGCAGCGGCAGCGCCGCAAGCCTGTGGCCATGTCCAACGCGGCCAGATCGGGTGGCGGGCCGAGGACGCCCAGAACTGGCAAGTCTGCGTGCGCCCATGCACGTGGCCGACACAGTTCTCAGCCGCTCCGAATCGGCAGGATCTGCGCGGTTTAAGGTGTCGGGGATAATCTCAGTACGTCATTCCCGGCATGGTGGCAGGAGCAACAGACCGCTTCAACGGCGATGTCCTGTGGCGGCAGTCCGTCTTCCAGCCGCGGGCAGGCTCGAGGCGAGGCCGCTGTCCCAGCCGCCTCCCGCCAGCTCCGCGTGTGGGCACCCGTTGTGCCGTCCAGAAAGGCTGATCTGCGCGCGTTGCCTCATCCCGCTTTGCGGGCGGCGGTCACGCATCGATGGGAGAACCGCGCGTGGCCTGTCAGCCCAGTCAACGGGACATCCTCGGCGCCCCAGGCTCGCCGATGCGCACGGCCGGGGCGACGGCGGCGACGCCTTCCCCGGGGCGGCCGATGACCAGCGGCTCGATGCTGACCTCGGCCACCGCCGACAGGTCCTCAACCAGCGCTGACAGCCGCAGCAGCGTGTCCTCGATGGCCGGCACGTCGGCCGCGTGGTCTCCGGAGGCGCCGGTGAGCAGGGGATAGGCGCGCAGCGCGGCGAGCAGCGCAGTTGCGTCACGGTCGGTCAGCGGCGTGACTCCCGTGGCCACGTCGCCGAAGAGCTCGCTGAACAGTCCGGCCAGGCCGAAGCTGATCACCGGCCCAACGAGGGATCCGAATAGACCCGCAGCACGCCGCGGCCGGTTTCCCCGGCCGGCCGGGGAAACCGGTGACCTGCCGCCTCGGGGTCCGCGACCGTGATGCCGTACTGGCCGAGCAGCGCGGCGGCATCTTCGGGAGCAAGCCAGTCGGGAGCTGCGCCGGAGACCAGCTCATGCGCCGCCTTCCGGTCGACGCCCGGCGGGTAGACGAGAACTCCGGCGGGCTCGCGCCGCCACCTGCCGTATGCCGCCGCCCGGCCGAGCGCGGCCGCGGCGCGCTCAGGGAAAACGTAACTGGGAATCGCCTGCTGGTCGGTCCGCAGCCGCGCTGGCAACCCATAGGAGGACATGAAGCTCGCCACCACGGGCTTGCCGCCCGCGCCGCGGGCGGCGTTCATGATGGCCGCGGCCACCTCTTCCACCGCGCGGACCAGGGGCGGCATGAAGATGACGATCACCGAGTCAACCGCTGGGTCGGCCAGTACGGCGGCCAGGGCGGCGAGGTAGTCGCCCGGCGCGGCGGTCGGCCGCAGGTCGACCACGCCCTGCGCCGAGACGGGCGGGATGCCCGCGGCCCCCAGCCGGTCCTGCGTCAGGGCCGACAGCGACGCCACGGTCAGGCCACTGGCGGTGCAGGCGGCGGCGGCGAGCACGCCCGGATCCATGGCATTGGTCACGATGGCGACCCGGTTGCCGGCGGGCACCGGCTGGTTCGCCAGCAGCAGCGCCACGTCGAACATGTCCTCCAGGGTGGTGGTATGGATGACCCCCGCCTGAGCCAGCAAGGCACCGCCCGCGGGGTCGCTGCCTGGGGTGACCGCGACTATCGGCTTGCGCGCGCCGACCCGCCGGGCGATGCGCGCGAAGTTCCGCGGGTTGCCGAAGCTTTCCAGGTACAGCAGGACGACACCGGTTTGCGGGTCGTCTTCCCACCACTCGAGCAAGTCGTTCGACGACACGTCCGCGGCCGCCCCGATCGAGGCGAAGCAGGAGAAGCCGAGGCCGGCCCGGTACGCCAGGTCGAGGATAGCCAGGCCGAGCGGCCCGGACTGGCTCGACATGGCGACCGCGCCCGCTGGTGGCTGCACCGGCGCGAAGGTCGCGTGCATCGCCGACCCGGCGCGGGTCGACAGCACACCCATCGACGTCGGCCCGATCATGCGCATGCCGTGCGAGCGCACGAACCGGGTGATGTCCTGTTCGGCAGCGCGCCGGGCCGCCGCGTCGCCGGGGAAGTCAGCGGTGATGACCAGCACCGCGCCGACTCCCGCCTCGGCGCAATCCCGGATCACGCCGACCAGGGCCTCCGGCCGGATCGCGATGACGGCCAGATCCACCGGCGGTGGCAGGTCCTGCACGCGAGCCACGGCCGGCCTCCCGGCCACCTCGTCCGCCGCCGGGTTGACCGGGTACAGCGGCCCATGGAAACCGCACTCGATCAGGTTGACCAGGATCTGGTGCCCGATCGTGCCGGGCTGCCGGTTCGCGCCGATCACCGCGACCGAACGGGGGGTGAGCAGTTTCTCCAGCGACCGGCGCGCGGCCTGATGCTCCCGCCGGCTCATCCTGGCCAGCGCGCTGGCCCGCTGGTCAACCCGCAGGACCACGTGCTGCAGGTGCCCCTCCGCGGTGATCTCGGGGTCATATCCGGAGGCGGCGAACACCCGCAGCATCGCCGCGTTGCTGGTAAGCACGTCGGCCTCGAACACGTAGACCCCGATGCCGGGGGCGGCCGCGGCGAGCCGCTCCAGCAGCAGCGTGCCCAGCCCGAGGCCCTGGAACTCGTCGGCGATCGTGAAAGTCACCTCGGCGTGGTCGGTGTCCTCGCACCTGATCAGCCGGCCTACCCCGATCATCTGGCCATCGAGGAACGCGACCAGGGCGAAATGGTCGGCGTAGTCGACGTCCACGAACTGGCGCAGCAACTCGCGGCGGAACCTGGGCACCGGCCCGAGCAGGCGCTGGGCCAGCGTGCGGCGGGACAGCCGGCGGCTGAAATCGAGCATGGCCTCTTCGTCAGTGGCCAGCACCGGCCGGATCATCACCGAGCGCCCGTCCCGCAACAGCCCGGGCTGCTCCAGTTCGGCGGGGTACCGCGCCATTAGGCCGGCTCGGTCACGGCGGTGCCGCCGGCTGGCCACCGCGGCCAGCCGGCCCGCTCCGCCGCCCCGCGGACGTCCCGCCAGCCGGGCTCGACATGCACGTCATCCTAGCCACCAGCACACCCAGCCCGGCCAGTCCCATTCCCGCCCAGTGAACCGCACGGGCGCTGGCCCGGTCAGCCTGAATTCCGGCAACGGGCCGCCGGCCAGGTAAACGACGGCATCGGCCCACTCGAGGTGGCTGACGCACTCCTTCGGCAGGCTGACCGGGCTCCACGCCACATAGCCGGTCGCGCCCGGAACGACATGCTGCGCGCGGACAGGGTCGCGGCTGAAGACGGTCACCAGGTTTCCGGCCCGTAGCAGCTCACGGCACAACGGCCGGACGATCTGGCCGGTCGCGCCGACGACCACCACCCGCTGGGTCATCTCCCTTCTCCCTTGGCGCAGAGGCATTACGCGGGGCGCGCACGCCACGCCCGGAAGGGCCGCCAACCGCGCGCACCGGCGCAGGCCTGCCGGGCGGGCTGGCCGCAAGCTGGCGCTCGAATTCCTCATGCCACCGCAGCTCGGCCTCAAGCCGCAGCTCGCCACGGCGGAAAGCGGCCACGGCCAGCGGTGGCAGGACTCCCTGCCCGGTCAGCCGCTCGCGCTCCCCGGCCATCGCCTCCAGCTGCCCGGCTACCCGGCGGCGCCTGGCCGCCAGCCGCTCGCCCAGTTCCGAGGCGTCCGCCCCGGCGGCGAACAGCAGCACGACCGACAGCGGGTCAGCAGACCCGAAGACGACCTCCAGGGCCGCGTCCCGCTGGACGACCAGTTCCAGGCGCCCCTCCTCGGTGATCTCATACACCGTCCGGGCCGGACGCCGTCCCACCTGCTCCTCGCGGACAGCCTGAACCAGTCCCTCGCCATCGAGCTTGCGCAACTCCGCGTACAGCGCCCCGCCGGTGATCCCGCCCCATACCTCGGCGTTCGTCAGCTCGGCAGTCCGGCGGATCTGGTGGCCATGCATCGGTCCGCGCTCGGCCAGCAGGCCGAGGATCATGAGGCGGCTTAGGTTCATCGCAAACTAGTCTGCGCATACCAATCTAGGCTTGTCAAGCCAACCTGGTCACCGCCCTGATCGCCCCGGCCGTCTCGTGGTGGCCCCCGCCAGACAAGGCCTCCGCCAGACAAAGCCCCGCCCAGACAAGGCCTCCGCCAGACAAGGCCTCCGCCAGACAAAGCCCCGCCAGACAAAGCCCCGCCAGACAAGGCCCGCCAGACAAGGCCTCCGCCAGACAAGGCCCCCGCCCAGACAGTCCCCCTGCCAGAAACGTCGCCCCGCCCGCCGCCGGACGCCCCGCGTAGCAATTGGGAAGCCCGTTCTGCTCCCCGATGGCGGAGGCAACGATCCGCGATCATGGTCGTTGTGACCGAAGTGATGTGTGGTGCGGCCGTTGGTCCGTAATCCGACATCGTGGGCGTTTACTGCCCTCCCAAGGGAGGTAAAGGCCCACGATGATGATTCGGCGTCGCGCGTCGCCTAGATTGCCGGTTAAAGGACTGCACCGCGGGTCGGGAGAGGTTGGTGCGACGGGTGAGGCGTTCGGACGCGTGTCGCCTCCGCGGAAACGCCTCACGCAATTGCGCGGAACGTTTCCGCGGAGACGCCTGCATGCCTGTCTGGCGCCATATCCGGCTAGCCGCTTAATCTGGCTAGCCCGGTAATTCGCACATGGACATAGGTCACGTCCCGCTGGGCTGGGCGTTATGGCGGGCGGGTGGGGTCGACGCCGAGCAGTTCCAGCAGCCGGGCCTGGACCGGGCTGGGCCTGGGGATCTGGGCCGGGCTGGTCGCGGTGGCCGGGATAAGCTGCAGGCCGGCCAGGGCGGTCAGGATGAGCCGGCCGGCGGGCCGGGCGGGCTGCCGGTTGTACAGTCCGTCGAGTTTGGTGTCCGGGGCGAGGTTGCGGCGGGCTTCGCGTTCGATCAGGCAGAAGACCAGTAGCGCGAGGCTGATCACGGTGATCAGCGCGGTGATCCGCCGGTTGTTGTTCAGGAACATCGGGGCGACCGCCAGCGGTCCTTTGAGGTTGCCGTAGCGGCGTTCTACGGCTTCCTGGGCCTTGTAGCGGCCCAGTACCTCGGGTGCGGCCACCGTGGTATCGAGGCTGGTGAGCAGCGCGTACCAGCCGTCGGTGGCGGCTTCGGCGTCGATCGCGGCCTGGTCGAACCACCAGGTGAGGGCGGGTTTGCCGGGTCTGCCGCTGCCGCTGCCCTGCCAGGTGTCCGCCGGGCCGGGTCCGGCCGCCTGGTCGCTGCCCTGGCCGGGGCCGGTGCCATCGGGGCCGTCGGCCGGAGCGGTGCCGATGGTGTAGCGCAGGTAGGGGCCGGCCTTGCGGTCACGGGTGATCTGCCGGAGCCGGCCGGTGACCTTCTCCTGGCTGGGGTAGAACCGGCCGCCCAGGCCGGAGACCATGCGGTCCAGGTCGTCTTTGGCGCGGGCGAGTTTCTTGGTGCGGCTGGTAACGGCGGCACCGGCGCGGGCGGTGGAGTGCACGAAGATGCGGCGCAGCCGGATCGGCGGGTCGCTTTTGCGTTTGGAGTTGCGGATCGCGAAGCCCTGATCGTCTTCGAGGACGTACCAGCGGCCCGGCTGACCGGTCTTCTTGTGCTGGTCGCGTCCGGCGACATAGCCGGCCTCGGTGGCCTTGCCCAGGTCGCAGGCGGCCAGTTCAGCGGCCTTGACGTAGGTCTTGGAGGCGGGGGCCAGGAACGTGCAGCCGGCTTTCCCGATCGCGGCGACGTTGTCGTAGCTGATCAGCTTGGAGTCGCCGGCCAGCAGGAACTTCCTCGTCCCGGCGATCTTCTTCAGGCCGTTCATCGCCCCGATCACCTGGGAGATCTCGGCGGCCCCGCCGCTGTAGGCGTGATGGTAGACGGGGATCCCGCCGTCGCCGGCGGCGGCGATCCCCGCCTGCACCTGCAGCAGATCTTCTCTGCGGTCTTTGGGGTGCCCGTAGCAGGGCGCCGGGTAGTCCTCATCGGCGCCGGGGTAGGCGCCGTGCAGCGAGAAGCTGGTCATGTCCCAGTGCAGCTGGCTGATGTTGATGCCGAAGGCGCCGATCGCGCGGACCGCGACCGCCCCGGTGATCTCCTCCAGTTTCGGGGCGATCGCGTCGAGGGTGCGGCCCAGCTTGTCGTCGTTCAGCGCGAACGCGGGGATGCCCAGGATCTCCGGGACCGCCCAGTCGCGGGCCCAGTCCTCGATGTAGACCAGCGGGGCCGGGGAGGTGAGCCGGTTACAGATCATCGCTTCGATGGCCTGTCCGATGGTCACGGTCGCGACGTCGCGGATCGGCACCAGATCGTCGATGACCTGGCCGATGCCCAGCCGGGTGCAGAAGGAGTAGACCACCGGCAGGGAGCCCAGCATCTTGACCTGCCGTGCCGGGACATCGGCGTAGATCAGCTCCGATGGCCGCGTGGCCTGCCGGTGGCGGGCCATCACCGCACCGCCGGGGCGGCAGCGGCCAGGCGGGCGGCCAGCCGCCGGGCCTGGCGGGCATCCAGGGCGCCGGCCTCAGCCCGGCCGGTCAGCCAGCTGCCGATCGCGGCGCCAAGCGCGCCCGGCGGCAGCCCGTGCAGGAACCGGCGGAAACTCGACTCCGACGGCGCGAGGCAGGCCTCCTGCCGGGCGGACCAGCGGGCACCGAACACCGACAGCGCCTGCTGCCCGAACCCGGCGGCATAGGCGGCGATCGATGCCGGGCGGTGGTGCCCGGCCAGCAGGGCCGCCGCGGCGATCGCCGCCGTCGCGGCGTGATCGTGCCGGATCCCGCGGGCATCGCGCGGATCACGCAGATGAGCCTGCAGATGGGCACGCAGCGAGGCGACCTGCGCCGCCGGCAGATCCAGCCACACCGAAGGCGCGGGCGGATCGAACAGCACCGACGGCGCCGGCGCCCCCAGGGCGGCCAGGCCGCCGGGGCGCACCTCACGCAGCCAGCACCGCTTCACCCGGCCGTGGAAGGCATACCCGCACCCGCCCGCGCCCCGGGCATACCCCGAGGTCGACCCGGCACAGGCGAACCCGGCCGCGGCGTAACATGCACCGGTGTGCCGGGCCGGGTCAGTGAACGTCTCTACTGCCAGCACGATCTGGTTGTGCAGATCCAGGTAGTCGCCGGGCAGCCGGGCCAGCGACCGGGCCAGCACCGCCGAGGCCAGCTGGAGCCGCCCGCCGGGCGGCACGCAGAACCGCTGCTGGCCGGCCAGCATCGGCAGCCGGTCCAGGCGGTCGGCGGCTGACCAGCCGATCACCGTGTCCCGGGCGGCGCACCGCAGCACCGCCGACCCGTAACCCAAAAGCGCGACCCAGGAGCCGCCCAGGACCGCGACGTGCCGGACCACCGACCCGAACAGGCGCGCGCCGAGCCAGTGGTGCTCCTCCAGCAACCGGCCGAACCGGGCCGTCTCGCCGGCCGGCACCGGCACTACCGTCAGATCAACGGTCCATGAGGCCACGTCCGGAATCCTGCCAGTTACCCGCCCGTATGTCCAGCTGATCTTGAACATGCCGGGCAGGCCGCTACGGCAGGCGAGTTTGACGGGCCGGGCAGACCGCCGGCCGCGATCGCCCGGGCCGGCGGGTGATCGTCAGGCGATCTCCGCGCAGCCGGCAAGTTGATCTATGTCCATGTGCGGATGGCGGGGCTAGCCGCTTAGTCCGGCAAGTTGCCGAATCTGCCTAGCCGCGGCCTGCCGCGACGGACCCGCCGCCCGGCGCTGGCCCGGACCCGCCGCGCAGCTGGCGGCGCAGCAGCTTGCCGGTGGGATTGCGAGGCAGCGACGGCACGAACTCCCACTGGGCCGGCACCTTGAAGCCCGCCAGCGCGGCGCGGGTGAAGGCCCGCAGTTCTTCGCGGGCCGGCGGGTCAGCCGGATCGGCCGGCACCACGAAGGCCTTGATGGCCTCGCCGAGCAGCCGGTCGGGCACCCCGATCACGGCCGCGTCGGCTATCCGGGGGTGCTCGAGCAGGCGGTTTTCGACCTCTTGCGGGTAGACGTTCTCGCCGCCTCGGATGATCATGTCGCCGCGCCGCCCGACCAGGTAGAGGTAGCCGTCGTCACCGAGCCGGCCCAGGTCACCGGTGCGCAGCCAGCCGTCGGGGCCGGCCGCGAACAAATGATCCGCCCGGGCGATCACCTCGCCGGCCCCGGAGCCGTCCGGGTCCGAGATTGCTACCTCCACGCCCGGCGCCGCGCGGCCCACCGAGGCGAGCAGTTCCTCCCGCCCGGCCGCGGCGACCCGGTGATCCTCGGGCGACAGCCAGGTGATCGGGCTGCCCTCGGTCTGCCCGTAGAGGGTGAGGAAGCCGGCGCCGGGCAGCTGCCCCATGGCCGTGCGCAGCGTGTCCGGATGGATGGGCGACGCCCCGTACTGCATGATCTGGAGGGTGCGCAGCGGGAGCGCGCCCTGCCGGAGCAGCATCTCCACCATGGTGGGCACCGCGAGCGCATGGGTGACGCCCAGTGATTCAAGCCCCCGCCATGCCTCCACGGTGAAGCGGGGCACGCACACCGTGGTCGCGCCCGCGCCCAGGGCGACCATGATGTTGCCCAGGCCGGCTATGTGGTGGAACGCCGACGCGGTGGCGAAGATGCTGCCGGGTCTGAGCTGCTGCAGCGTGGCGTTCAGTCGGCACCGGCGGGCGAGCCGGTCGTGCCGGTAGGGAACAGCCTTGGGGCGGCCGGTAGTACCGGAGGTATGCAGCACGATGGCCGTATCGTCCGGGCTTGGCACCGGCAGCCGCTCGGACCCAAGGGCCCGGCAGGGCAGCTCTCCCAGGACCAGCACTTCCCGGCCGAGTTCCGGGGCCACTGCCGCGGCGATGCCCGCGAAACGTGGCTGGGTGACCAGGCACGGACCGGCCAGGCGCTCGATGCAGCCCGACAGTTCGCGCACGGTCAGCCTTGGACCGAGCGGCGCGATCGGCCGCCTGATGGCGGCCCCCGCCAGCACCAGGGCGAGCGCCTCGGGGCTGGCCTCCAGCAGGGCAGGTACCGGAACCCCCTCGGGCAGGCCGGACTCGGACAGCCAGCGGGCCGCTCCGATGGCATGGCCAAGCAACTCTTCCCCGGACCACTTCTGCGCGTCGGTGACCACTGCGGGAGCCGAGGTCGCCTGGGCCGTGCCGACCATGGACACCCAGTCCATGGATACCCGGTTCGTCATCGGCTCCTGCTCCTCCTCGAGCTCAGTACCCGAGCTGGCTGAGCAGCCGCTCGTAGTGACCGGCCGGGTCGCCCAGCCACATCCGGGAGGTCGTGGCGCGCCGGAAGTACAGGTGCGCCGGGTGCTCCCAGGTGTAGCCGATGCCCCCGTGCACCTGGATGTTCTCCGCGGTGGCCAGGTAGGCGGCCGCCGAGCAGGTCACCTTGGTGATGCTCGCCACCACGGGAAGCTGATCCTGCCCCGCGTCCGCGGCCCACAGCCCGTACCATGCGGCCGATCGTGCCGCTTCCACCTCGAGCAGCACGTCCGCCAGCTTGTGCTTCACCGCCTGGAACGACCCGATCGGGCGGCCGAACTGCGTCCGCAGCAGGGCGTATTCGCGGGCCATGTCCAGGGCCCGCTCGGCCACGCCGACCTGCTCGCAGGCCAGCGCCACGCACCCGAGGTCGAAGACGCGCGCGAGCGCGGGTGCGGCATCGCCGGCCGGGCCGATCAGGGTCGCCGGGGTGGCCGCGAAATGCAGCCGCGCGTGCTTGCGAGTCGCGTCGAAGGCGGGCAGCAGCGTCCTGGCCAGCCCCGGTGCCGTGCCGCGGACCGAGAAAAGGGACGTCCCCGCCGGGGTCACGGCGGGCACCAGGATGAGGTCAGCCACATGGCCGTCCAGGACGAATCCGGCGGTGCCGTCGAGGACCCAGCCATCGGCCGCATCCAGGCGCAGCCCGCCTGGGCGCGGCCCGGCTGCGGGCCGCGCCGCCACCTCCCATGCGGCCGGTCCAGCGCCGTCACCGCCGGGCAGCGTTCCCGGGATGGCCAGCGTAGCGATCATCTCACCGGCGGCAATGGCCGGGAGCCAGCTGCGCTGCGCGGCGTCATCCGCCGATTCGAGCAGTGCCGTGGCCGCGAGCACCGCGGTACCCAGGAAGGGGCCGCAGAACAATGCCCGGCCCATCTCCTGGGCCACGATGCCGAGTTCGGTGAAGCCGGCCCCGGCGCCGCCATATGCCTCCGGGATCGCCAGGCCGAGCAGCCCCAGCTCATCGGCCATCCGGTGCCAGGTATCGGCGTCGTAGCCGCGCTCGGTGGCCATCAGGCGGCGCACCTCGGTTTCCGGCGACGTCTTGTCCAGGAACTGGCGCACCGTGCGCCGAAGTTCCACCTGCTCTGGGCTGAACGCGAAGTCCACGTCAGCGGGCGAGCCGGGCGTGAGCGTATCCGGACACGACTTCCCTGCCCTCGCCATTCACAGCCGATAGAGCCACCGTGGACACCGAGAACTCAGCGACCGGGCCATCCTCGCCGTCCTCGATTCGCACTACCGAACTGCGGACGGTCAGGGTGTCGCCCGGCCACACCTGCGCGGTGAACCGCACCCCGAACCGCAGCAGGCTTTCCGTGCCCACCAGCCCGGCGATCGCCTGCCCGGTCAGGCCCATGGTCAGCATCCCGTGCGCGAACACCGACGGGTACCCCGCGATCTTCGTCGCGTAGATTTCGTCGGTGTGCAGCGGGTTGTAGTCGCCGGAGGCGCCCGCGTACTGCACGATCTGGGTTCGCTTGAGATCGGTCACGACGACCGTCTCGAACGTCTGGCCGACCGCCAGCTCGCTGACCCGTGATGCTGCCGTCATGACGTCTCCCGCTGCACGCTCACGCTGCGGGCCGTCACGACCAGCTCGCCCGCCTCGTCGCGGAACTCGGTGATCTGCTCGCGGAACCGCAGCCGCCCGGAGCGTCCTTGTTTCTCCCACTCCTGGCCCGGCCGGGTGGCGCCGACCAGGACGTCGCCGACCCGGATCGGCCGGTGATAGATGAAGTGCTGCTCCGCGTGCAGGCCGCCGGCTCCTTCCGTGACCAGCCCGGCGTCGCCGCCTGAGCCGTGCCACTGCGCGCCTGGCCGCGGCCGCAGCCGGTAGTCCTGGTCGAACTGCGCGCTGGCGATGGCGAAGGTGGGTGGCGCCGCGTCCCCTGCGCCGGACAGGCCAGTGAAGGGGGATGGGGAGGTGGGTGGGGGGTCGGCCGCGCCAAGCGCCCGGGCGAACGCCAGCACATGCCCGGCCTCGACCGGGAACCGTCGCGCAGCCATCCTCAGTCCCCCCGCTCGGTACCGACCACGGACACGAACGACACGCACTCACCCGGGCCGCCGCCGAGGTTGTGGGTGAGCGCCAGCGAGCGCCCTTCGGCGACAGTGCGGACCGCACGCTGCTCAGGGGCCTCGCCGCGGAGCTGCAGCCACGCTTCGAACATCATCCGCAGGCCGGACGCGCCGATCGGGTGGCCGAACGCCTTCAGCCCGCCGTCCGGGTTGACCGGCAGGTCGCCGTCGAGATCGAAGCTGCCGGACAGCACGTCTTTCCAGCCCTGCCCGCGCTCGGCGAACCCGAGGTCCTCCATCAGCACCAGCTCGGTCGGGGTGAAGCAGTCGTGCACCTCGGCGAGTGCGAGTTCCGCGCGCGGGTTGGTGATCCCCGCCTGCCGGTAGGCGTCCCGGGCGGAGGCGGCCACCTCGGGGAAGGTGGTGAAGTCATAGCCGGTGCCGGACAGGCCGTCCGCCGGGCCTGCCACCAGGGACAGCGCCTTCACGTACAGCGGCTGGCTGGTGTAGCGGTGCGCGTCCTCGGCGCGGACCACGATGGCCGCCGCCGAGCCGTCCGATACCCCGGAGCAGTCGAAGATGCCGAGCATCCCGGCGACCAGCGGCGATTTGGAGATCGTTTCCTTCGGCACTTCCTTGCGGAACTGCGCCCGCGGGTTCTTCGCCCCGTTCTGGTGGTTCTTCCAGGCGATCCTGGTCAGCACGTCCTTCAGCTCGGCCGGATCGACCCCGTATTTCGCCGCGTAAGCCGGGGCGAGCAGGCTGAAGTTCGCCGGGGCGGTCGTATCGCCCTTCCCGTCGTCGCCCGCGCCGGGCACGTTGGAGCCCACCAGGCCGGAATACCCGGAGTCCTTGAGCTTCTCGACGCCGATCGCCATGGCACAGTCATAGGCGCCGCTGGCGACCGCGTAGCAGGCGTTGCGCAGCGACTCAGACCCGGTCGCGCACATGTTCTCCAGCCTGGTCACCGGCTTGTAGGGCAGCCGGAGGGGCCGGGACAGGGTGAGCCCGGACACGCCGGAGCCCATCGTCCCGAGCCAGAAGGCGTCGACGTCGTCCAGCTCGATCCCGGCCGATGCCACCGCCGCCATGGCCGACTCGACCAGCAGGTCGTCGGTGGACTTGTCCCAGTGCTCGCCGAACGCGGTACAGCCCATGCCCACGATCGCGACCTGGTCCCTGATGCCGTGTGATCCCATTACTCATCCTTCCCTGCAGATCGGATCGGCCGCGCTTTCCAGAAGTAGTTGTGCACGCCGGCGGCGGTGACGAGCCGCCGGAAGGTCATCTCGACCCGCAGCCCGATGCGGACCTCGTCCTCGGCGGCATCGGTGAGCTGGCAGCGCATCCGGCCGCCGCCGTCGAAGTCGAGCACCACCATGAGCATCGGCGGGCTCGGCGTGTAGGCCAGCCGGTCCACGGTGTAGGTGGTCACGGTCGCGGGCACGTCGGCGAGCGGCTCGGGTGTCATCTCGTCCACCGCGTGGCACCGCTGGCAGACCCGGTCGGGCGGCAGGCTCCGCGTCCCGCAGCGAGTGCATTTCGCCGCGACGAGCCCGAACTTCCAGTCCGTTCGGCGCTGTGCTGGTGGCGCCGCGACCGGATCCGGGTCCGGCCGGCGGGGTGGCTCGCGGTCCAGGAACCCGCGCCAGGACAGGAAGGTGGCGTAGTCCAGCGCGGTGCTGCCCGCCGCGATCTGCGCGGCGACCGGCTGCGGCGGCCGGTGGCTGGCCAGGGCCGCGGTGGTGCGCAGCGCGAGAGCGGTGGCGCCGTCGGCCAGCACCACCAGCAGCACGGTCTCGCCCGGCCCGGCCCGGTCCAGGACGTCGGCCAGCAGGATGCCCGGCTGCGCGGTCCCGGCGTTGCCGATGCTGGCGGCGTGGTTGCCGGCGACGGCCTCGGCCGGCACTCCCACGGCGCGGATGGTACGGCTTACCGCGCGGGCCGGCAGCCCGGCCACGATGAGATGATCCACCTGCCCGGGGGTGAGCCCCGCCTGTTTCAGGGCATCGGCCATCGCCGCCTCGGCCAGCGGGCCGTACACCTGCTCGCCGAACCGTTCCTCCCACACCCGTGACGCGGCGGCGCCGGGCGCCCGCCACCGGTCCAGGAACTCGGCGGTGGCGCAGCCCTGCCCGATGATCTCGGCCAGCACCGGGAGGCCGCCGTCCGCTCCGGAGAAGCCGGCGTCCGCTCCGCCGAAGACGAAGGCCGCCGCGCCGTCGCCGCCGTCCCGTTCGTCCGCGCTGCCCGGCAGCCCGGTGCGGATATCGGCGAGCGCCGCCATGGTCGGCACCGCCGACTGGGCGGCGGTGACCAGCGCGCCCACGCCAGAGCGGACGGCGCCGGCCATGTCGACCGCCAGGGCGTCGGCCGGCAGCCGCAGGGCGGCGTGCACCGCCGTGGCGTTGGTCTTGTCCGCGTAGGCGGGGACGGTGGTGGCGAAGAACAGCTGCCGCACCAGCGCGCGGCCCGGCTGCCCGCCGGCCCCAGTCAGGCCGGCCAGTGCGGCGCGGCCCGCCGCTGCCGCCATCGATGTAGTGTCTTCGTCAAATGCGGCCACCGAACGGGTGCCGAAACCCCCGCCGCTGCCCAGCACCCCCGCTATCCGGGTGCGCTCCAACTGGTAATACGGGACGTAGGCGCCGTAGCCGACCAGCCCTCCCATGGCACTCCTCACAAGTTAGCCAGATGAGTAAAAATAGATTACCTGTTATACTATTTAGAAGCTAGTCCTTCCGCCCAGCACAGTCAGCCCAACACGGGCAGCACAGCACGGTCAGAACGGGGGAGCCTGCGTGGACATCAGCTATCCCGCCGAGGCGGAATCCTTCCGTGCCGAGGTCCGGACCGTCCTGGCCGAGGAACTGCCGCCAGGCTGGCCGGGCGTCGGGGCCATCGCCGGGCGCCAGGACGCGGAGCGGTTCGCGGCGCAGTGGCGGCAGACGCTGTACCGCCGGGGCCTGCTCGGCATCACCTGGCCACCGGAGTACGGCGGGCGCGGGCTTTCCCGGCTGCACCAGGTGGTGCTGATGGAGGAACTGGCCCGGGCCGGCGTCCCGTTCGGCGAGCACACCGACCTGTTCGGCATCAAGATGCTCGGCAGCACGCTGCTCCGCTGGGGCACGCCCGAGCAAAAACGCCGGTTCCTGCCGCGCATCCTGTCCGGCGAAGACCGATGGTGCCAGGGCTTCTCCGAGCCCGGGGCGGGTTCGGACCTCGCGTCGCTGGCCACCCGGGCCACCCTAATTAAGGGGGATGGGGAGGTGGCTGGGGGAGAGTGGGTGATCGACGGGCAGAAGGTCTGGACCTCGGTGGCGCACCGCGCCAGCTGGATCTTCCTGCTGGCCCGCACCGACCCGCAGGCCCGCGGCCACCGGGGTATCTCGTTCCTGCTCTGCCCGCTCGACCAGCCCGGCATCGAGATCAGGCCGATCCGCCAGCTCACCGGGGACAGCGATTTCAACGAGGTTTTCTTCACCGGAGCCCGGACCCCCGCCGACCTGGTCGTCGGGACCCCGGGCGAGGGCTGGCAGGTGGCCATGACGCTGCTCGGGCACGAGCGTGGCGAGGAAGCAGCGACCAACCCGATCTTGTTCCGCGCCGAACTGGACCGGCTGCTCGCCCTGGCCACCGAGCGCGGCCGGGATCGCGACCCGCTCATCCGGCAGCGGCTCGCCTGGTGCTATGCCCGGGTGGAGATCATGCGCTACCTCGGCTACCGGATCCTCACGCAGGTGCATAACGGAGCCGAGGTGGGCGCGGCGGCCTCGGTCGCGAAACTGTTCTGGAGCGAATACCACGTGGCCGCGACCGAACTCGCCCTCGATATCCAGGGCCTGGACGGCCTGGTGCCGGCCGGGCGCGGCCCGCTGCGCGCGGTGCGCACCGACGACCCTGGCGCGCCCAACTCCTCCGGCTCCTGGCTTGGTGCCTTCCTGAACGCCCGGGCCGGGACGATTTACGCCGGCACCTCCGAAGTGCAGCGCAACATCCTCGCCGAGACGGTGCTCGGCCTGCCCAAGGAGAGACGTGAGCATGGCTGATCCTGCGGAGTTCGCCGGCCGGGTCGCGCTGGTGACGGGGGCCGCGGGCCAGGGCATCGGGCAAGCGGTGGCGCGTCGGCTGGCGGCCGGCGGCGCGCGCGTGGTGGTGACCGACATCCACCCGGGCCGCACCGAGAAGGTGACCGCGGCGATCGCCGCCGACTACCCGGCGGCGACCGTGGTCGGCTATCCGCTGGACGCCGGCGACCGGGACCAGATCGACGCGGTCGTGGACGCCGTCACCGCGTCGCTGGGTCCTGTGCGGATCCTGGTCAACAACGCGGCGCTGAACGTCGTCGGCAGCATCTTCGGCTACAACCCGGCCGACTGGGACCGGGTGGTCCGGGTCAACCTCACCGGACCGTGGTACCTGTGCCAGCGCACGATGCCGCTGATGCGCGACGCGGGCGGCGGCGTGATCGTCAACGTGGGCAGCTACGCGCCCGACGTCGGCGGCGGCGGCATCGAGGCCCCGTACGCGGCGACCAAGGGCGGCCTGTCCGCCCTGACCCGGGGGCTCGCCCACGAGGGCGGCCCGCACCGGATCCGCGCCGTCTACCTGTCCATGGGCGTGGTCAAGGGCACCAAGTTCGCCGAGGACAACGCCGAGCTGCTGGCCCGGATCCCGGGCACCACCGGGCCGCTCGGTGACCTGCCAGGCCCGGCCGACATCGCCGAGGCGGTGGCCTTCCTCGCCTCCGACCGGGCCGCCTTCATCACCGGCGAAGTGCTCAACGTGGCGGCCGGCGCCTACATGCGCAACTAACCGCCCCTGCGCTGGCTACCAGGGCTGGCCGGGGCCGAGGGCCAGCGGCGTGCGGACGGCACGGTCGGCCCGGCGCACATCCTGCTCGGGCACGCGGAACTGGCCTGCCCCCTCGGCGAAGGTCGCACGGCCGCCGGCGCGGCAGGCGACGAGGCGGTTCACTGCCGCGGCAACCGGGCGCGCCGTATGCGCGGAAAGCAGCCGCTCATGATGGCCGGCGATCCGTGCCCAAGCGGCCAGGGCCCGCGCGGCGACCGGCAGTCCGTTCCACGCCGAACCGGTGACGGCCAGCGGGCCTTCGACCGGATCCAGCCCTTTCGCTGAAACGATCGGGCCGACCGCCCATCTGCCGCCCGAGCGCTGGCCGCACCAGTAGAACCCCCAGAAAGCTCCGTCGTCGCCGACGGGGAAGGGCAGCACTTCGGCTGCCTGCCCGTCCCGGCAGTAGATGTGATACGGGCACTCGGTACCGGCGGTACCGAGCAGCGCCCCGGTGACGACATCGCCGTTTGACTCCGCAAGGAACCTTGTCGGCTCCTCGCCCGGGGGCATCCCGAGGACACGGCAGAGCCCCATCCGCTCGCTGAACTCCGCGTCGTCACCGGAGGCCACGAACGCGTCGAACACCGTGGCCTCGAAGTCGAAGTCGTCGTCCACCCGCCCGAGAATCATGTCGAGTTCCCCGATCACCAGCTCGAACAGGTTGATCTTCGCCTCAAGGACACGCAGCACATGCTCCTCGATGGTGCCGCTGGCGACCAGGTTGGTTAGCAGCACATCGTGGGCCTGGCCGACCCGGTGCAGGCGGCCCAGCCGCTGCTCGATCTGCATCGGATTCCACGGCAGGTCCATGTTCACCATTACGTGGCAGAACTGCAGGTTGCGCCCCTCCCCGGCGGATTCAGTGGAGAGCAGGACCGAGGCCTCGCCCCGGAACGCGGCTATCGTCCGCTCCTTATCCGCGCGAGGCAGGCCCGCGCCGACCCTGAGGGCGCGGCTCCGCTGCGGCTGCGGCGGGCCAGGCGGCTGGTCACACTCATCGGGAGCTACCGTTATCGGGTGGCCAGGGCGGCGGGCTATTCACGGACTGGTCGCCATGGCATGGCATCAGATCAGGCCGTAGAGCGTGTCGAGTCCGGTTCCGAGCAGGATCCGGCCTCGGCGGCTAGGTCCTCGGCGGCTAGGTCCTCGGCGGCTAGGTCCTCGGCGGCTAGGTCCTCGGCGAAGCCTGTCCCGCTGAACAGGCCGAACGTAGCTGCACGGGCGTCGTGGCCAGCCGCCACTAGCAGAGCGCGGACGTGCTCAAGCCTGCGCAACTCGGCTAGACCAGGTCTGCCGTCACGGTATTTGGCCTCGCCGATGAAGGCGATCGGCGCACCTGCGGTCGAGGGGGAGGTCGGCGTCATATCCTGTCACCTCCTGTGCCCCATCTGGTCCCGTCACGTGGAAAGCCCGGGGCGCCGTCTGGCGACAGGCGGCGGCCTCGCACATCGCGCGGAAGATGTACTCATCCGCGTCACTGATCTTCGTCGGACCCGGTCTTCGCAGTACGACCAGCGCCGTCTCGTCGCACGTAAGACGTTCCATTTTGCATCTTCTTGACGTTAGTTCAGCGCATGCTCACGATGGATGGGCAACCATCGTCAACATGGCACGGAAAGGCCGATCATGAAGCTAACCTTCCTGGGCAAGGACTCGACCCCGAACGACTCGCCAACCTTGTACGAGACCGACCGGGACTCCTACGTGGTTCAGGGCTGGATAGTCACCGACGCCGAGGCGCTGTCCCAGATGAAGATCCCCGACGGCGAGACGGTCGTCGAGGTGCCGAAGAGGCTCATGAAGTACCTGCCGCCGGAGGGGCAGCATGGAGACGGTCACGCGTGAACGGCGCGACGACCTCATAGCCGGGTTCCGCCGCGAAGCGTTGCACTTGGAGCAGCGCGACGTGTATGCCGCCGCCGACCACGGTAGGTTCCGGAAGTGGCTCGCTGGTGAGCCGCTCGACCCGGCGGCCGAGGCCGAGTGGTGGCGACCCTGGCGTGAGATGATGCGCCGCCACAGGGAGGCGGGCCGGAACCTGCGCAGGCTCAGGGTCGTATCCGAACCCGTCACCGAGTACATCCGCTTTGAATGGAAGGACGCAGACGAGCTAGTAAGAGCCGGCGAAGATGTCCGGTGGCTCCCGCGTCAGCGGGCGTCGGCATTGCTGCTCCCTGGCAATGACTTCTGGAGTTTCGACGGCGAGACCGTTGTATTCACTCACCTGTCCGGCGACGGTGCGGTCCAGGGTTATCAGCTGACCACAGACCCTGGGCTCGTCAGCCAGTGCCTGACTGCCTTCGAGGCGGCATGGTCGGCTGCGATCCCGCACAGCGAGTACACGCCTTCCTAACTTGACCACCCCAGTGCAGCAGGCGCGGGAAGCCCTGGGAGCCCGCCTCCGCGAGATCCGTAAGGACGCGAACCTGACGGGGCGGGCCCTGGCTTCGGTAATGGGCTGGCATTTCACCAAGGTCTCCAAGATCGAGAACGGGGCGCGGAGCCCGTCCGAGCAGGACATCCGCACCTGGTGCTCGGCTTGCGGCGCTGCGGCCCAGATACCCGATCTCATCGCCACCGTGCGCCACATCGAGGCGATGTACCACGAGTACCGGCGCCAGATGCAGGCCGGGCTCAAGCACCTCCAAGAGTCGTCGGTCCCGCTGTACGAGCGGACGTCGCTGTTCCGCATTTACGAGAACACGGTCGTCCCCGGGCTGTTCACCACTGCTGAGTACGGCGCTGCCATCTTCCGTTTCTGGGCAGATTTCATGGACCTCCCAGACGACGTGGACGCGGCCGTCGAGGCTCGCATGGACCGTCAGCGCGTGCTGTACACGGGCGACCGGCGCTTCCTGGTCGTCATCGAGGAGCAGGTACTCAGGACACGCGTCGGTGACGCCGATGTTATGGCGGGCCAGCTCGACCGACTTCTGGCCGTCATGTCGCTGCCGCGGGTAAGCATCGGGATCATCCCGAGCGCGGGCGAGCGCCACAGCCTGACGCAGGGGAGCTTTTGGCTCTTTGATGACTCGCGGGTCCGCGTCGAGACGGTCTCCGCGAGCCTGACCATCACCCAGCCCCGTGACATTGCCCTCTATGCCCGCGTCTTCGACCGGCTCCAGCGGTCAGCCGTTCACGGACGGGCAGCGCGGCAGCTCATCAGCCGGGCACTCCGCGACGTCTCCGACGAGCCGGAATAATCGGCGTCAACATATGTCAACAGCATTGCTGCCATCCACGCGAGATCCGTAGCGTCGTAGGAGACGAGTCGATCCCGTTGTAGGGAGTTGATCGTGACAGGTCGGGCAGTCGGCCGAAGCCCTGCCGGGGGCACCACGGCCGACGACGGGCGGAAGGAGCGGCTGCCGGGCGACCCGGACCTGAAACCAGCACGGCACGACATTACCGTCGACGAGCTTCACGCCGCCTTCCCGCAATGGCATATCGTACAGAGGCTGGGCGTCTGGCGGGCGATACGCGGAGGCCTCCAGCACTGGGATGGCCCGCAGTCGCTGATCCAGCGGGCGATGAGCGCACAGACGCTTCCCCGGCTGGCCGAGAAGCTGGGTCTCCAGGCATACCTCGACGGGCTGGACGCAGAGGAGCTAGCCGAGGTCTACCGCACCCGGACGCTGCCGGAGGCGGACAAGCCGGGGGAGCGCCTGGAGATGGGCGCATGAACCGACACGACGCCGGGCCGCTGCGAGCCCTGGCCGGCGAACTGCGGGCCGACTATCCGGGGTGGGCCATCGGTCTGACTGAGTGCCACGGCGGGTGGCGGCTGATCGCGTACCGGGAGGGCTACCCGTCGGGCCTGTACGCGCTGATCACCGATGACGTGGCGGAGCTGCGGCGGGAGCTGGACAACGCGGCCGTGGTGCGGGCTGCCTCATGAGCGGGTTGCTCCTGGGCGCGGCTCCCTGGGCAGCCCCAGGATCCGCTCGCCGATGATGTTGCGCTGGATCTGGCTGCTCCCCCCGTAGATCGTCTCGGCCCGGGACAGCAGGAAGGCCCGCTGCAGCGGCTCGAGCGCGTAACCGTCACCGGTCACGGTCGCCTCCTCGGCGAGCAGTTCGGTGGCCAGCTCAAGCAGCCGCTGGTGCTGGACCGAGGCGTACAGCTTGCTGGTGGCCGCCTGGGCCCCCGGCGCGCGGCCCGCGACCAGCTCGCCGATCGTGCGCAGGGCGGTGACGCGCATCAGCCGGACCGTGATCCAGGCATCTACCAGCCGGTGGCTGAGCCCGCCCGGGCTGGCCCCAGCGCGGGCCCGGTCCCGGGCCAGGTCCAGCACGTGCTCCGCCTCCCGTTCGAACCCGAGCTGCTGCGGCATGAGCAGGGTGCCGCGCTCCACGCCCAGCGCCGCCATGGCCACCTTCCAGCCGTCACCTGGGGCGCCGACCACCAGGTCGGCCCGGGTCCGCGCGCCGGTGAAGAAGACCTCGCAGAACTCGCCGTCGCCGAGCATGTTGGTGATCGGCCGGACCTGCACGCCTGGCTGCCGGGCCGGCACAAGAAGCAGGGACAGCCCGTGGTGCCGAACGGACTGCGGGTCAGTCCGGCACAGCACGTATAGCCAGTCCGCGGACGCGCCGAAGGTCATCCAGATCTTCTGCCCGTCGATCACCCACTCCCCACCCAGCTCCCCATCCCCCTTCACAAGCCTGGCCCTGGTGCGCACCGAGGCGAGGTCGGACCCGGCGTCCGGCTCGCTGAAGCCCTGTCCCCAGAACTCCTCGACGGCCAGGATCTTCGGCAGGAACCTGGCCTTCTGCTCCGGCGTGCCGAACATCAGCAGGGTGGGGCCGAACAGGTCCTGCCCCTGGACGCCGACCCGGTAGGGCGCCTGCGCGCGGGCGTAGAGGTACTCGAAGATGATCGCCTGCGCCAGGGTCGCTCCCCGGCCCCCGTACTCAGGCGGCCAGGTGAGCCCGAGCCAGCGGCCCGCCGACAGCTCCTTTTCCCAGCGCAGCCGGACGTCCCACGCCGTGGAGTCGTCCGGGCCGCCCACGCCGCGGTGCGCCGCGAACTCGCCCACCAGGTGCTCATCCAGCCAGCGCCGTACCTCGTCGGCGAAGGGCTGGTCTTCCGGGCGGATCTCGATGTCAGTGTCTTCCGCTCGCCTCCGGGGCCCCACCCACCTCCCCATTCCCCCTTCACTGCGCCGCCTTCCCTCGTCGCTCGTGCTCTGTCTCCCGCTCGCCTCCGGGGCGCCTTCAAGGCGCCGCCTTCCCTCGTCGCTCGTGCTCTGTCTCCCGCTCGCCTCCGGGGCGCCTTCAAGGCGCCGCCTTCCCTCGTCGCTCGTTCCTCGCTCCTCAGTCCAGGCTGCGCCGCGCCCCTTCGGCTCGCTCCTGGGGTCCAGCCCCAGCTGCGCGGCGAGCAGGTCCCGGTGGTAACCGGGGGTGCCGAACATCGCCTCGCAGGCCTTGGCCCGCTTGAAGTACAGGTGGGCGGGATGTTCCCAGGTGAACCCGATGCCGCCGTGCACCTGGATGGCGTCGCCGGCGATCCGGGAGTACGCCTGCGAGCAGTAGACCTTGGCCAGGCTGGCGGCCAGCGGCACGTCGTCGCTGCCGGTGGCCAGCGCCCACAGCCCGTGGTAGGCCGCCGAACGGGCCGCCTCCGCCTCGGTCAGCATGTCCGCGCACAGGTGCTTGATGGCCTGGAATGAGCCGATCGGCCGCCCGAACTGGACTCGCATCCCGGCGTACCCGGCGGCCATCTCCACGACCCGGGAAGCACCGCCGGCCTGCTCGGCAGCCAGCAGGATGGCGGCGGTGTCCAGGACGCGGCGGAGGACCCGCCAGCCGTCAGCCTCGTCCCCGATCAGCCGCGCCGGCGTTCCCGCGAACTCCAGGTGCGCCTGCTTGCGGGTCTGGTCGAGGGTGGGCACGGGCACCCGCCGAAGGCCAGGCGCGGCGCCGTCCACCGCGAACAAGCCGACGCCGGCCGGCGTGCGCGCGCCCACCATGATGAGATCGGCGATATGGCCATCCAGCACGTGCCGCTTGCCGCCGTCCAGCACCCACCCGGCCCCGCTCCGGCGGGCCCGCGTCTGCACGCCCGCCTCGTCCCAGCGGCCGGGCTGCTCGAGCAGGGCCAGCGTGCCGATGGTCTGGCCGGTGGCCAGGCCGGGCAGCAGGTCCTTCCTGGCCGCCTCGTCCGTGCAGCGCAGCAGGGCCTCGGTGGCCAGCGCCACACTGGAAAGATATGGCGCGCACAGCAGCGCCCGGCCCATTTCCTCGAAGACGATGCCGAGCTCGACATAGCCGAACCCAGCCCCTTCGTACTCCTCGGGAACCGCCAGACCAGTGAGCCCGAGCTGGTCGCTCATCTGCCTCCAGACCACGGGGTCGTAGCCAGCGGAACTGGCCATCAGCCCGCGCACGGTCTCCTCGGCCGACTTGTCGGCCAGGAAGCCCCGCACGGTGGCCCGCAGTTCGAGCTGCTCGTCCGTGAAGAGAAAATTCATCCGGCCTCCAGGCTCAGTTGCCGTTATGGTGCTAGCCGCTACCGCACAATTCGGTACAGTAAAATCATACAACTAGTTATACTATGTGGGGAAGCGCGCGGACCCACCGCGCGACCATCCGGGAAAGGTGCGTGGCCCGATGACCGACCGTTACGCGGATTTCCCGAGCCTGCGCTGCGAGACGCTGGGCTCGGGAGTGCTGCAGATCGTGCTGGACGCGCCGCGGCTTAATGCGGTGGGCGCGCAGATGCACCGCGACCTCGCCGACGTCTGGGCCGCGGTGGACCGCGACGACGACGTCCGGTCGGTCGTCATCCGGGGAGCGGGCACGGCGTTCTCGGCCGGGGGCTCCTTCGACATGATCGAGGACCTGACCCGGGACGTCAGCGTCCGGGCCCGGGTCTTCCGGGAAGCGCGCGACCTCGTCTACGGGGTGATCAACTGCTCCAAGCCGGTGGTCTCGGCCATCTGCGGCCCGGCGGTCGGGGCCGGCCTGGTGGTCGCGCTGCTGGCGGACGTCTCGGTGGCCGGGCGGTCCGCCAAGATCGTGGACGGCCACACCCGGCTGGGGGTCGCGGCCGGGGATCACGCGGCGATCTGCTGGCCGCTGCTGTGCGGCATGGCCAAGGCCAAGTACTACCTGCTCTCCTGCGCGCCGCTGACCGGCGAGGAGGCCGAGCGGATCGGCCTGGTGTCGCTGTGCGTCGACGACGACGAGGTGACCGAACGGGCCGTGGCGATCGCCCAGGACCTGGCCAGCCTCCCGGCCACCGCGGTGCGCTGGACCAAGTACTCGCTGAACAACTGGTACCGCCAGGCTGGCCCGATGTTCGACGCGTCGCTGGGGTATGAGTTCTTCGGCTTCGGCCTGCCCGAGGCCCGCGAGGGACTGGCGGCCCTGAAGGAGAAACGGCCGCCTGATTTCCGGGCCGTGGAGGATGCGCAGGAAGGATCACGATGACGACTCACCCCGACCACACCTATCCGCCGCTGCTGGCCCAGGGCCAGACGTGGGAGGAGATGACCGTAGGCAGCGTATTCCGCACCGCGGCCCGGACCATCACCGAGACCGATCTGATCACCTTCGTCACCTGGGGCGGCTTCACCGAGGCGCTGTTCCTGGACGCCTCGCACGCGGCCGGAGGCGGGTACGCCGGGCGACTGGTCCCCGGCGCCCTGGTCTTCTGCCTCGGCGAAGGGCTGGTCATCCAGACCAACGTGATCAACGGGACCGGCCTGGCGTTCATGTCCATGGACCTGACCATCAAGCGGCCCGCTTACGTCGGGGACACCATCCACGTGGTGGTCGAGGTGACCCAGGCGCGGGCGGCGAGCACCGGCCAGCGGGGCGTGGTGACCACCAGGAACAGCGTCCGCAACCAGCATGGTGAGGACGTGCTGATCTATACGCCCGTCCGGCTGATCCGCGGCCGCGGCTACCAGGCACCGGGCCAAGCTTGACAAGCTAAATGATTTAGCTGATTCTAAAGCTATGAGGCGTTCCCGGATGAGCCTGTGGCTGGACCTGCTGCGCGGGTCCCTGGGCCCCCCGCCCCCGCCGCCCAGGCGTTACTTTTCGTCCCGCTGCTGGCCCGCCGCCCGCGGCCAGGGCAGTCAAGCATGGCGGCGCACCCGGCTGGATTCGGACCCCGGGTGCGCCGGCCGCAACGCGGCGCGCCATCGATAGGCCGCCGCGCACCGGCCTTCAGGCCTCCCGCATGACGCGCCCACGGCAGGAATCTCCCGCCGTCAAGCGGTAGAGGAAGTAAACCTCGTATGCTTATTGCATAAGGAATCCAGTCAGGTTTCACTACCGATTGGACCAGGCCCGCCGGCCCGAGGGGAAAGCTTGAACGCGATCACGAAAGTCTCGACAGTCCGGGTGCCGAAGGCCGGAGAAATGGTGGCATCGCAGCTCCGCCGTCAGATCGTGCTCGGCGAGCTGAAGGAAGGCGATCAGCTCCCCTCAGAAAGCGTGCTGATGGAGCAGTTCGGCGTCTCGCGGCCCACGCTCCGGGAGGCGTTCCGCATCCTGGAGGCCGAGGGGGCCATCACGGTGCGGCGGGGCGTGCGGGGTGGCGCGCGAGTCCAGGTACCCGATATCAACGTGGCCGCCCGCCATATCGGCCTGCTGCTGCAGTACCGGGGGGCGCTGCTGTCCGATGTCTACGAGGTCCGCGCCGTCCTGGAGCCGGCCGCGGCCCGGATGGCGGCCCGGCGGCGCACGTCGGCGGATCTCGCCCGGCTGCAGGAGGTGGTGGACCGCCACCGCGAGTCGGTGGATGACCCCGGCGGCGCCTTCGCCGCCGACGCTGAGTTCCATCAGCTGATCGTGGAACTATCCGGCAACGAGACCCTGCAGATCCTGGCCGGCATGCTGACCAACATCATCCGGGAAGGCGACCGTTCCTACGCGGAAAGCCATGACTGGCAGCACGAGCAGGAACTCGCCAAGATCGCGGTCCGCGCGCACAGCCGGCTCGTCGAGCTCATCCGCAAGCGCAGCGGCGAGGAAGCCGAGGAACTGTGGCGCAAGCACCTGGCCGAGTCGGCCAAGGTGGTCCTGGGCGACCGCGCCACGGCCACGGTGGTGGAACTGCTTTCCTGAGCCGAGCAGCAGCAGCCCGGCCCGGCCAGCACGGCCCGGCCAGCACGGCCCGGCCAGCACGGCCCGGCCAGCACGGCCCGGCCAGCACGGCCCGGCCAGCACGGCCCGGCAAGACGCGGCGCGGCCAGCGCGGCCCCGGGAAACCATGACCCGGGCCACCAGGGTCCGGTCCGGCATCGGCTATTAGAGTATTACTCTTATAGATATGACTAATTTCGTTGAGGTCTTCCCGGGGTGCCTGCCGCGAGCGACCGCAGCGGTGAGGGGGGCATGAAGATGAGCGTGCCGCTGCCCGCCGATGACACCGCGCCGGCCCGGCTGGCTGGGCCGGCCAACGGCCGCCCGCTCGGCCAGCGGATCCGGGTGCCGAAGACCGCTGAGCTTGTCGCCGCGGAACTGCGGCGCAAGATCGTGCGCGGCGAGCTGGCCGAGGGTGACGCGCTGCCGTCCGAGGCGGTGCTGATGGCCGAGTTCGCCGTGTCCCGGCCCACGCTGCGTGAGGCCTTCCGGGTGCTGGAGTCGGAGTCGCTGATCAGCATCCGGCGGGGCGCCCGCGGCGGCGCCCGAGTGCAGCTGCCGAACGGGAACGTGGCGGCCAGCTATGCGGGCCTGGTGCTGGAGTACCGCGGCACGACCCTTCAGGACGTCTACGACGCCCGGACCCTCATCGAGGCCCCGTGCGCGGCGCTGCTGGCGCAGCGACGGACCGAGCAGGACCTGGCGCGCCTCCGGGTGGCCGTGGCCCAGGCGGAACGGCTGATGGATGACCCGCAGGCGTTCATCCGCGCGCACATGGAGTTTCACGCGCTCGTGGTGGAGCTGGCCGGTAACGAGACGATGGCCGTGCTCAACGGCATGGTCCGGCGCATCATCGAGCTCGCCAACTGGTCGCACGTGGACCTGGACGCGGGCAGCCCGGAGAACGTGCGGGCGAACAAGCGGGGGTTCCGCGCGCATGTCCGGCTGGTGGAGCTGGTGGCGGCCCGGCAGGCCGCCGAGGCCGAGGCGCTCTGGCGGGTGCACCTGCAGGAGGCCGAGAACTACCTGCTGATGAACAAGTCAATGACCACGGTGCTCGATCTGCTCGGCTGACCCGGCTGGCGGCCGTCTGCCAATATTAGTATAATAAGTTATACATATTGGTGAATGCCCTCGTCTGCGGACGAGGCGGTTCCGGGGAGGGCGCATGCGACTGCAGGGGAAAACAGCGATGATCACCGGGGCCGGCCGGGGCATCGGCGAGGCGATCGCGGAGGTCCTGGCCGCCGAGGGCGCGGCGGTCGCGGTCTGCGACCTGGACGGCACGGCGGCCGCGAAGACGGCGGCGGGAATCGCCGAGCGGCACGGCGCGCGGGCCGTCGGCGTACCAGTGGACATCGCGGACAGCGCCGCGGTCCGGGCCGCGGTGAGCCGGGTGCGGTCGGAGCTGGGACCGCCGGACATCCTGGTCAACAACGCGGGCATCGACGTGATCGAGCTGTTCGTGGATTCGGCCGAGGAGACCTGGGACAAGATCATCGCGGTCAATCTGCGCGGTACCATCACCGTCACCCGCGCCGTGCTGGACGCGATGATCGAGCGGGGCAGCGGGCGGATCATCCACATCGCCTCGGACGCCGGCCGGGTCGGCTCGTCCGGTGAGGTGGTGTATTCCGCCACCAAGGGCGGCGTCATCGCCTTCGGGAAGGCGCTGGCCAGGGAGGTGGCCCGGCATGGCATCACGGTGAACTGCGTCTGCCCGGGCCCGACCGACACCGCGTTGCTCGGCCAGGTGGCCGCCTACAGCCAGAAGCTGCGGGACGGGCTGGCCCGCGCCATCCCGCTGGGCCGGGTCGGCCAGCCCGCCGACATCGCGTCCGCGGTCGCCTTCCTCGCCTCCGACGAGGCCGCCTACATCACCGGCCAGACGCTGTCGGTCAGCGGCGGCCTCACCATGGCCTGAGGTCGGCCGAAGGAGCCAGCACAGTGGAGCGAGCCCAGGTACAGCCGGCCCAGGTACAGCCGGCCCAGGTACAGCCGGCCCAGGCGGGGCCGGCCCAGGTACAGCCGGCCCAGACGGGGCCGGCCCAGGTACAGCTGGCCCAGGCGGGGCCGGCCCAGGCGGAGCCAGCACTGCTCAGCGAGACGCACGGTCCGGTAGCCGTGCTCACCCTCAACCGCCCCGGCCGGCTCAACGCGATCGGCCGCGACGTGCTCGGCCTGCTGGCGGCCGCCGTCGCGGAGGCGGCCGCCGACGAGCGGGTGCGGGCGCTGGTGATCGCCGGCGCGGGGCGCGCGTTCTGCGCCGGGGCGGACCTCAGCGAGATCGAGGCACTCCCCGACGCCCGCGCGTTCCGCGGGTTCATCGGCCGGATGACCGAGGTCTACCAGCTCCTCTCGGACTGCCCGAAGCCGTCGGTCGCGGCGCTGCACGGCGTGGCCTTCGGCGGCGGCCTGGAGCTGGCCCTCGCCTGCGACCTGCGGGTCGCGGAATCCGGGGCGCGGCTGGGCGTGCCGGAGATGAAGCTGGGCGTGCTGCCCGGGGCGGGCGGCACGCAGCGGCTGCCCAGGCTGGTGCCCGCGGGCGTCGCCAAGCAGATGATCCTCACCGGTGAGCCCATCACCGCGGAGCGGGCCCACGCCCTCGGCCTGGTCAACGAGCTGGCCGGACCCGGGGAGGCGCTGACCGCGGCACTGGCCCTCGCCGGGCAGCTGGCCGCGGGCGCACCGCTCGCCCTGGCGGCGGGCAAGCGCCTGGTCGACCGGGGCCTGGGCATGGACCTGGCCGCGGCGATCAGCTATGAGGGCGAGTCGGTCTCCATGCTGTTCGGCACGGCGGACCGGGCCGCGGGACTCACCGCCTTCCGCGAGCGCCGCCCGCCCGCCTTCACCGGGCACTGACTCCCGGGCAGGTGGGCTGGTGCGGGTAGACGGGCAGGAACCACGGCCCGTTCGGGATAAATAATTGTCCCGAACGAGCCGCCTGCGTGCGGTCCGTCACCGCTGCGCCGTGTCGGCGGCCAGCCCGGATGGGGCTCAGCGCAGGTAGGCCTGGCCCCCGTCGACGGCGATCGTGGTGCCGGTGATGTAGCTCGCTGCGGGCCCGCACAGGAACGCCACCACCGGGCCGATCTCCTCCTCGGCATCGCCGAGCCGGCGCAGCGGGATGCTGGACATGCTGCGCTCGTACTCCGCGGGATTGGCCTGCCGCCAGGCTCTGGAGGCCGGGCTGGTCGCGGCGGGCAGGACGGCGATGACCCGGATGCCGTCCGGTCCCCACTCGGCCGCGGCCACCCGGCTCAGGGTCTGGGTCGCCGCCTTGGCCGCGGCGTAGACCCCGCGGCCGGCGGGCAGCGGGTTCACCGTGGTCGAGCTGCCGAGGTTGATGATGACGCCGCCCGGGCGCAGGTGCGGATAGCAGGCCTTCATCAGCCGGAACGCGGCCAGCGGCCCGGATTCCCAGCAGGCGCTGAATGCCTCGTCGGTCACGTCGAGGATCGAGCCGAGCGCCGGGACCTGCGCGTTGTTCACCAGGATGTCGATCCCGCCCAGCGCGCTGACCGTGTGCGCCACGCAGCGCTCGATGTCGGCTGGCCGGGTCACGTCCGCGACGACGGGCAGCGCCGTGCCGCCGGGTTTGGAGATCTCCGCCGCCACCGCGAGCAGCTTCGTCTCGGTGCGGCCGACCAGCGCGACGGCGGCGCCCTCGGCGGCGAGGGCGAGCGCGATGCCGCGGCCCACCCCCTGGCCGCCGCCGGTGACGATGGCCCGCTTGCCGTCCAGTGTCCCGGCCATGACCCTCCTGTCAGTTATCGTCTCGGGGGGTTGAAGGGGGGTCGTCCCCCCCAAGGGGGGTCCGCGGGG
>WNFC01001069.1_pt1 | contig 35976 bp, 37 predicted proteins | sample 5400541 | NCBI WGS metagenome assembly WNFC01 (sample SAMN13153342, study PRJNA577476) | soil metagenome | isolation source: 120 cm saprolite under Douglas fir tree site 2 hole 2 replicate 1 | place: USA:California | collected 2015-04-18
CGCCGTGTGGCAGAAGACCATGGACGATGCGCGCGGAGCTCTCCGCGTCAAGCACTACGGCCGCGCCGAGACGCTCTACGGAGAGGCGCTCCAGGAAGCGTCCCGGATGGACCCGATTCACCCGCTCCTGGCCAGCACGTACGATGCCCTTGCGGATCTTTGGCGCGCGCGCTTCCGGCCCAGCGTCGTCAAGCAGATGCAGGAGGCCGCGGCGGCGATCCGCGCCAAGAATCCTCCGGCCGCGCCGGAGCCCAAGAAGTAGCTCAGCCCCTCTCCCTTCGTGAAGGGGACGAGGGGGAAAGATGTCCGGGCACGGCGGGCCGGCCCTCGAGGCGCTGGCGGAAAAGTTCCTCGGCATCTTCGACGCGGCCCGCCCGCAGATACGAGCTCAGCAGCGTCTGCTCGAAGACGTCCCGCTGGGCGCGGCTGCCGCCCACGCGCACGATCTCCTCGAAGACCGGCTGGATGAGACGGATGGCCTCGGCGTAGGCCGCAGCTCCGCGAGCCGGCTCTCGACCGCCGCGTGGTCGCCGGCAGCCGCCAGCGCCATGACGATGTGGGCCTCGGCGAAGGCCGTGCTCGGCCGCGGAAAGGACCGCGTCGCGAAATCCCGGATCTCGCTCCAGGGAAGCTCGGGAGGCCCCACTCCCCAGAGCTGGCAGCGCCACAGGAACGCGCTGCTGTCCGCCACCGCCCCCGTGGCCGCGGAGCGCGCCACGCCGGGACGGATGCTGTCCTCGTAGACGGCGAGCGCGCGCGCGCCGCGCCCCGCCCCGAGCTCGAAGAGCGAGAGATGCCAGGAGAGATGGCAATGCAGCTGGGCGGTGCGCTCGTACCCCGGGATCCACCCGTTCACGAAGTCCGCCCCGCCGAGGCTATCGCCCTCTTCATAGAAGACGTGCGCGAGGGCGTGGGCCGCGTTCGCGTTGCGCGGCCGGAGAGTCAGCGACCGCTCGATCTTGCGCCGGCCCTCCGCCGGGTTGCCCGACTCCGTGCAGGCAAAGCCGTGCATGCCCAGGAACCACCAGTCGTCCTCGTAGGCGGTCGCGACCCCGTCGAGCAGGTCCCGCAGCAGCGTGTCGCGATCCCGCCGGCCGCTGGCCCCGACGAGGCTGTAGACCCCGGTGACGAGCGACAGCACGAGGGCATCGCGCGGCGTGTCCGCGAGATGCTCGCGCACGAGGGCGAGGCCGCCCGTCAGATCGCCCTCGATGGCGAGGGAGAGCGCCTCGATGTGGCGGCGCTCGCGCGGCGTGACGGCGGCCGCGAGCCCGCGCGCGCGGCCAATCGCCTCCTTGGCGGCGGGGACGGCGCCGCGGGCCTGGAGGCCCCGGGCCCGCGCGGCATGGCCCAGCGCGAAATCTGGGTCCGCCGCGAGCGCCGACTCGAAAGCCTCCTCGACGCCCGCGCTGGCGGAGAGGAACGCGTCGACGCCAAGCCGGTAGTGCTCGGCGGCGCGCTCGGAAGTGGTGGACAGGCGCAGCCCGCCGCGGTCCTCAAACATAGCCGGGGCCCTCGATCACCGGGTGAGCAGTCAGAAACGCCTCGTCGATCTCGACCCCGAGGCCGGGCTTCTCCAGCGGCCGCACGCAGCCGTCCGTGTCTATCCGGTAGGGCTCGCTGCCGAGCTTGTCGCGGAAGAGGTTGTACCTGGAGACGTCCGCCTCGAAGTAACCGGCATTGTCGATGGCGGCCAGGAAATGAATGCACGCGGCCATGTTGAGGCCGGTCATCGAGGTATGCGGGTTGATGGAGAGCTTCCACGTCGAGGCGAGGGCTGCGATGCGCAGCCCTTCCGTGATGCCCCCCGTCTTGGAGAGATCGGGCTGCAGGATGGTGATCACGCGGTCCTCGATGACGCGGGAGAACTCGAAGCGCGTGTAGTGGTTCTCGCCCGCGGCCAGGGGCACGCGGGCAAAGGTGGCCGCCTGCGCATAGCTCCGGTGATCGTGGGGCGGAAACGGCTCCTCGAGCCAGCCGACGGCGTGCGCCTCCAGCCCCGGCATGGCCTGACGCGCATCGGCCACGGTGTAGCCCGTGTTGGCGTCGGAGAGAATGGCCAGTCCCTCACCGAAAGCCTTGCGCACCGCCGCCACGCGCTCGAGGTCCCGCGTGGGAGCGTCGCCGATACGGAGCTTCACCGCGCGGTAGCCCGCCTCGACGTGGCGGCGCGCCTCGTCGACGAGCGCCGCGGGCTCCTGGTAACCGAGAGAGACGCCCCCCGCATAGGCCGGGATGGGCCGCGCGGCGCCCCCGAGGAGACGATAGAGCGGCCAGCCCACCGCCTTGCCGCGGATGTCCCAGAGCGCCATGTCGATGCCGCTCATGGCGATGGCCGTGGCCGCGCCCATTCCGTGGGAGCCCAGCTGCATCTTGTAGATCTTGGCCCAGACGCCGACCACGTCGGCGGCGTCCATTCCCATGACGAGCTGCTTGAGCGTGGTATTGGCGTGATGGGCGACGGCGCCGGGCGAGCGGCCATGATGCGATTCGCCCCAGCCCACCAGCCCTTCATCCGTCGTCACCTTGACCACGACGGCGTCGCGCTTGACCGCCGTCCCGATGCCGAGCGAGACACGGGCCTCGGGCGGCACGGGGAACGACGTCGGAAACGCGCGAACATCCGCGATCCTCATCAAGGACTCCCCCTCACTAACTCAGCTCTCGCCTCGCGGCTCTGCCGCTCAGCTCGAACTGCGGCCCTCTCCCCCTCCTGGGGAGAGGGTTCAAAAGTCTCCCTCTCGCTTCCAAGGAGAGGGCCGGGGTGAGGGTGGCCGATCGCACCCTGAAGCATGTCCATGCTCAGCAGTTCATGTACTTGCCGCTCACGAGCGACTTCACGGTGCCGTCCGCGTCGAAGACGTGGCGCTGGAGTCCCATGAGGTCCTTGCCGTAGACGTGGATCTCCAGCGTGTCCTTGGTGGTGGGGTTGTGCATGGCGTGGATCTCGTCGTGGGGAGGCACGAGACGCGACACGGCACCGGCCTTGTGGCGGAGCACCTCACGGACCTCGAGAGCCACCTTGTCTCCCAGGGAGCGCGCGCCCCTCGACACGTAGCGCGTCTCCTGGATCTCGTTCTCGACCACGCCCACCAGCCCCCACGTCTCGTGATCGTGAGAGCGCGCTTCATCACCCGGCCTCCAGATCACGGAGGTGACGTTGAATCGCGGGCCCCGGTGGAGGATGTAGCGGCCCCGCTGGCCCGCGGGCGCGGTGCGATACTCGGCGGGAATCGCCTCCGGATTGGCGCAGAGCTTCGCGAGGAACGGCGCGGCCCGGCGGGTGATCACGTCATGGTCCAGCGAAGCGCTCGTGATCGCCTCGAGGTCCTCGATGAACTGCTTGAACGTGTATTCCATGAGAGCGCCCCCTCAGAGCTCGACCGGCGTGTCGGCGCGGCCGCCCCACTCCGTCCACGAGCCGTCATAGACCGCGACCTTCTTGTGCCCGATCACGTGGAGGCCGAGGGCCAGGACTGAAGCCGTCACCCCCGACCCGCAGGTGGTCGCCACCGGCTTGCGCGAATCGAGTCCCGCCTCGCGAAAGGCCTCCTTGAGCCCCTCGGGAGGGAGAAGCGTGCCGTCCGGCCGGTACAGCATGTCATAGGGGAGGTTGAAGCTGCCCGGGATATGGCCCGCGCGAAGCCCCTGGCGCGGCTCGGGCTCGGTGCCATAGAAGCGGCCGCGCGAGCGAGCGTCCAGCACTTGCTCACGCCGCGTCTCGATGTTGCGTCCCATCTGCTCGATCCCGCGCACGAGGGCCGGCCGGATCTTGGCGCGGAAGCGACGGGCCGCGGGCGTGGCCGCGCCCGTGGCGAGGGGACGGTTCTCCGCCTTCCATTTCCTGAGCCCGCCGTCGAGCACGGCCACCCGGTCGTGCCCGAAGGCCCGGAAGGTCCACCAGACGCGCGCGGCGCTGACCACGCCCCGGGTGTCGTAGACCACGATGAAGTCATTGCTCGACAGGCCGAGGGCGCCCATGTGACGCGAGAACTCCGCCGGTGTGGGGAGCATGTGGGGAAGCGCCGTGGTGCGGTCGGCGATCGCGTCGATGTCGAAGAAGACGGCCCCCGGGACATGCGCCTCTTCGAATTCCCGTCGCGCGTCCCGCTGCAGCTGCGGCATGTGCCAGGTGCCGTCCACAACGCGCACGCGGGGGTGTTCGAGATTCGAGGCCAGCCACTCAGTGCTCACCACGAGGCCGGGGTTCTTGAAGGCGGCCGGCCCGCGGGCCGCCTTCCTGCGGGCCCCAGCCTTACGCGCGGTCGGTCGCGGGGAACGCTTGCCGCGGCGGCTCACGGTGACTGCGCGGCGTCGTGAGCGGCGGGGTCGAGATCGACTTCCCATTTCAGGTAGGCCTCCTTGGTTTCACGCCGTTCGCAGACACCCTGAGCACCGCATCGTCGATCCCGGTCACTGCGTGGCCCCCGCTTGAGCCGTGTAGCGGAACTTGGAAAGCTCGGCCAGACGCTCGAGCGTGAGCACGCCCTCGTGCTTCTGGCCGTTGATCATCCAGGTGGGATAGGCGCGTACGCCCGCCTTCACGCAGCGCTCATCGAGGGTCTTGTGATCCCCGAGGGGATTGCACTCCACGTACGGCAAGCGGTCGGCGGCAGACCCGAACCGGGCCTTTTGCTCCTTGCACGCGGGTCACCAGTAGGCGCCATAGAATATGGCCTGGTTCCTCTTGAGGTGCTCGGCGAGGGCGACCTGGTAGCCCGCGGGGGTGGAGAAATCGGCGGCGAAGATGAAGGCGCCGACGAGCACGGCCGCCACTCCCGCGGTGATGCCGAGCCCGGCCAGCCGCTTCAGGGTATAGGCCTGGGCAGCCCGCCCCTGGGCCACGGGCCGCCTCACGAGCATGGTCACGAGGAGCAGGACGGAGATGGCGCCCGAGGCGAGGCAGTACCGGCAGGTGGCGCCGATCACGAAGATCGACAGGTACGTGAGGTAGATCGAGAAGGCGACGGCGGCCGCGGCGAGCATGAAGGCCATCTGCCAGCGCCGCACGGTCCGCGGTATCACGCTCAGGACGAGGATGGCGGCGTAGACGGCCGCGCCCCAGAGAGCGGTGGGCACGCCGGCCAGGAGCGAGTACCGGCTGGCCTGAACGATGTCGCAGCCGCTGCCGTCGCGGCAGAGGAAGGCCTGGTTGCCGCCGAGCTTGAGCGCGGTCAGGTAGCCGGCGACGGCGAGTCCGACGAGCGCCAGCCCCGCGATGATCCAGTCCGGCCGCGAAGGGGCAGGCGGCGACGTCGTTTCGCGCGGATTCTTCAGCTTCGGCATCGAGGCCCTCGGGCTCCGCCCGCGACCCGGCGGGCGTTTGCGTGGGAGGATTATCGCACAGGAGAACCCGCCGCGCCGGTGGTGCGCAGTCGGCGGTACTGGGTCAAGTTGCGAGCCAGACTAACTCAGCCCTCGCCTCGGGGCTCCGCCCCTCCGCTCGAACGGCCACGCCCGAGGGAGCCTGCAACGCGAGGCGTACGTGACCCTTCGAGCTGAGGGCGAAGCCCGAGGCGAGGGCTGAGTGGATCGTACGTTGAGCGTTGCGGGCGACCGAGAACGTGGCACTTCGAGCTGAGCGGCCCCGCCGCGAGGCGAGAGCTGAGTTGATATGGCGAAGCAAATTGGCCCAGTACCTCGCGGGTCGCGCGGCTTGCGACTATACTTGCCCCCAATCAGGGGGTGTCCCATGGCGAGATCGAATCGACGCGAGTTCCTCTCGGGCGTGATGGCGGGGGCGGCAGCGGCCGGGCTCATGGCGCGGGCCGGTGAGGCCGGCGCCCAGGGCATGGCGGGCAAGATCAAGCCGGACGATCGGGCTCTGCTCGTGATCGTGGATGTCCAGAACGACTTCATCCCCGGCGGCGCTCTGCCCGTCAAGGAGGGAGACCAGATCGTCCCGCTGGTGAACAAGATCGCCGCCGGCTTCCGGCACGTGATCCTGACGCAGGACTGGCACACCCCCGGGCACATCTCCTTCGCCTCGACGCATGCGGGCAAGAAGCCCTTCGAGACGGTCGCGCTCGACTACGGTACCCAGGTGCTGTGGCCGGATCACTGCGTCCAGGGCACCCCCGGCGCAGACTTTCACAAGGACCTGCGGATCCCGCACGCCGAGCTCATCATTCGCAAGGGATACCGCCAGCACATGGATTCCTACTCGGCCTTCTTCGAAGCCGATGGCAAGGCGACCACGGGGCTCCGGGGCTATGTCCGGGACCGTGGGTTCCGCACCCTCTACTTCGTCGGCCTCGCCACCGACTTCTGCGTAGGGTGGTCGGCCCTCGACGCCCGGAAGGTCGGGCTGCAGGCCCTGGTAATCGAGGATGCCTGCCGCGGCATCGACACGGAGGGATCGCTGGCCAAGGCCTGGACGGCGATGCAGAAGGCGGGCGTCAAGCGGATCCAGTCGAGCGACATCACGGCCTAGGGCGCCGATGCCGGGGCCGGCGGCCTCCGACGAACCGCAATATCTCTATCTCACGACGCGGGGCCGGAAGACGGGCAAGCCGCGCGAGATCGAGATCTGGTTCACGCGGCGCGGGCGCTGCTTCTATCTCGTATCAGAGCGCCGGCGGCGCGCGCACTGGGTGCAGAACCTCCTGGAGGAGCCGCGCGTGCGCTGGAGCGTGGACGGCCGGAGGTTCCGCGGCCGCGCGCGTGTGCTGCGCGCGGCGGGCGCGCCCGAGCTGGTCCGCGACATCCAGTCCCGCTCGAAGATCAAGTACGGCTGGGGCGACGGTCTCGTGGTCGAACTCGACCCCGGCGCACCCGCGGAGCGCCGCCGTCCTCACGGCCAAGCCTGAGGCGGCTGAAAAAGGCCCATCTGCTTCGTTGTCGCCCTCGACCGCAGGCTCAACGTAGAGAGACTACGCCTCGCCTGCGGCCTTCGGGCGACGCCTCGCATCTGGACCTTTTTGAGCCGCCTCAGCGCCGAGGGTTTTGCTGGGCGTGGCGAGTGCGGATGTCTCGCGCCCGCTCCTCGACCTCGAGGGCCTCAGCATCCCGCTTGGCTCCGCGCAGCACCACGGCGTAGTTGTCCAGGAGCGCGGCCAGCGTCGGATGATCTGGCCCCAGGCGCTTCTCCGCGATGGCGATGGCGCGCGGATAGAGGGGGACCGCCGCGGCGTACCGTCCCTGGGCCTTGTAAACCTCCGCCAGATTGTTGAGGGTGAAAGCCACGTTCGGGTGATCGGGCCCCAATGACCTCTCGAGGACGCCGAGGGTGCGCCGGAAGAGCGGCTCCGCCTCGGCAAAGCGGCCCTGGTACTGGTAGAGCACGGCCAGGTTGTTGAGGCTCGTCGCCACCTTGGCGTGATCGGAGCCGAGGGTGCGCTCGCGAATGCCGAGCGCCCGCCGGTACAGTGGCTCGGCCTCGGCGTAGCGGCGCTGGACGCGGTAGACATCGCCGAGGTTGCTCAGGTCGGTCGCCACATCGGGATGCTCGCGCCCCGGTGGCCTATCGTCGATGGCCAGCGCGCGCTTGAAGGCCGATTCCGCGTCGGCGTAGCGGCCTCGATCGAAGTCGAGCAGACCAAGGTTGGCGAGGACCACCGCGACGCTCGAGCTGTCCGGGCCAAAAACGCGCTCGCGAATGGCCAGCGACCGGCGATAAAGCGGCTCGGCCTCGGCCCAGCGCGCCTGCGTCCGATACAGCTCCCCCAGCTCGTTGAGGGTGGTGGACACCGCTGGATGATGGGGCCCGCGGGTCTTCTCCTGGATGGCGAGCGCGCGCGTGAAGAGCGGTTCGGCCTCGCGGTAACGTCCCTGCGTCGCGTAGAGGGCGGCCAGGCTCGCCACCGGGAGCGCCATCTGCGCGTCGTTCGCGCCGAGGGCGCCCTCGACGATGCCGATGGACTGGAGATAGAGCGGCTCGGCCTCCCGGAAGCGCCCCTGCTCCTTGTAGAGCGTTCCCAGGCTCGCCAGCGACTTCGCCACCTCCGGATGGCCCGCGCCGAGCGCCTTTTCGTAGATGCTCCGGGCGCCGCGGAAGAGCGGCTCCGCCTCGGCAAAGCGGAAGGGCGCGCCGATGGAGCGGCTCGGCATCGAGCGCGCGTCCCTGGAGCCGCCACATGGCGCCCAGGCGATTCAATCCCTGCACCAGCCCGGGATCGCCGGCGGGGAGCGCCTTTTCGAGCGCGGTCAGGGCCCGGTCGTAGAAGCGCGCTGCGTCGGCATAGCGTCCCTGCGCGCCGTACAGCTCACCGAGCGCGGTGAGGCTCTGCTCGATGCGCCGATCCTTCTCGTCGAAGCCCTGCGTCTTGGCGATGGCGGCGGCATAGAGCTGCTCCGCGTCGCCCAGGCGTCCTCCCTCCTCGGCGCGCTGGGCCGCGCTCATCAGGCTCTCCCAGTCCGGCGCTTGCGCCATCACCCAGGCGGGCGAGAGAAGGAAGAGGGCGAGGGCGACCGCGAAGCTCACCGCGCCGAAGGAAAGGACGGGGCGCGCTTCTCGCGTATGGCGCGGGCGCCTTCCTTCACATCCTCGAAGCCGAAGCACAGCATCTCGAGGGCCAGGGACTGGTCGAAGATGGGTCCGGCCTGGCGCAGCCAGTTGTTGAGCGCGCGCTTGGTGAACCGGATCGCGTGCTGGCTTCCGCCGGCCAGCGCCTCGGCCACGCCCAGCGCCGTCTCCATGACCTTGTCCGCGGGGACGCAGCGGCTGACGAGCCCTATGCGCTCGGCCTCCCGGCCGTCGATGAAGTCGCTCGTGAGGAGATAGTACTTGGCCTTGGCCATGCCGCAGAGGAGAGGCCAGATGATGGCGGCGTGATCGCCCGCGGCCACCCCGAGGCGCGTGTGGCCGTCGGTGAATCGGGCCGTCTCGGAGATGATGCTGACATCGGCGAGGAGGGCGACCACGAGGCCGGCGCCGACGGCCACCCCATTGATGGCGGAGATCACCGGCTTGTCGAGATTGATCATGTTGTAGACGAGGTCGGCGGCCTCGCGCAACGTGCGGGCCACCGCCTCGTGATTCGTCGTCATCTCCTCCACGAGCGAGATGTCCCCGCCCGCCGAGAAGGCGCGCCCCGCCCCCGTCACGAGGGCCACCCGCGCCGCCGGGTCGGCGTCGATTGTCAACCACACCTGGGTCAGCTCCCAGTGCAGGCGCGCATTGGTGGCGTTCATCACCTCGGGGCGATTGATGGTGATGAGCACGACGCCGTTCGGACGGCGGTCGAAGAGCAGGTGCTGGTAGTCGGCGTAGTCCATGGGCGGGCCTCCGGTAGGGTCTCGCGCGATGCTAGGGGCACCCGCCCCCACTGTCAAGGCAAGCGCGCATTTGCCAGCCGATTGGGTGTAGACTGGGCCTCCCAGGGAGGTGAGGACATGAGCGAGGATCTGGCGGCCAAGGTGCAGGAACTGATCGATTCGACCATCAATCCGGCCGTGGCGGGCCATGGTGGCTTCGTCCAGCTGATGGACGTCAAGGACAACAAGGTCTACATCCAGATGGGCGGCGGCTGTCAGGGCTGCGGCGCGGCTGACGTCACGCTGAAGGCCGGCATCGAGCGCCTCATCAAGGAAGAGCTTCCGGAGATCGAGGAAGTGCTGGACTCCACCGACCACGCGTCCGGCACCAACCCTTACTACACGCCAGCCAAGTAACGCCTGAGGCTCTTTTACTCAGCCCTCGCCTCGTCGCTCGAAGCGAGCGTCTCAGCTCGAACCGCGGCCCTCTCCCCCAGTGGGGGAGAGGGTTCGTTTTTAGGGGCTCTCGAGATCACCCGCCCCCGTCCCCAGTCCCAGAGGCGCACGGCCAGCAGGACCCCGAGCACGATGGCGTAGTAGTAGGGCGTGGTACGACCCTTCTTGGCCAGCCACAGGAAGTGGAGCACCCCCAGCACGCCCGCCACATAGACGAGGCGGTGGAGCAGCCGCCATCGGGCGCCCCCCAGGCGCTTGATCATGCCCTGCGTCGAGGTGATGGCGAGCGGAGTGAGCAGCGCGAGGGCGAGCACGCCCACCGTGATGAAGGGCCGCTTGAGGACGTCCTGTCCCATGCGTTTCCAGGCGAAGAAATGGTCGAGACCTATCCAGACGGAGAAGTGCACACAGATGTAGAAGAAAGCCAGGAGGCCGAGGAGTCGCCGGAGCTGGATGGGCCAGGACCAGCGGAACAGAATGCGCAGCGGAGTCATGCCGAGGCTCGCGAGAAGCAGGACGAGGGCGGTGAGCCCCAGGGTGCGCGTGATGTAATCGATGGGATTGGCGGTGAGATCGTCCGCGAGCCAGCCGCGCACCAGCACGCCGAGCGGCCAGAGGCTGGCCACCCAGACGGCGGCCTTGAGGACGAGCCGACCGCGATACGTCACGCGAGTCCTAGTAGAACTTCTTCAGGTCCATCCCCGTGTACATCGACGCGACCTGATCGCCGTACCCGTTGAACATGAGGGTCTCCCGGCGACGCACCTCGGGAATGCGTCGCTCCGTCGCCTGGCTCCAGCGCGGATGGTCGACCTGCGGGTTCACGTTCGAATAGAAGCCGTACTCGCTCGGCGCCGCCTTGTTCCAGGCGGTCTTGGGCTCGTCCGCGGTCAGGCGAATCTTCACGATGGACTTGCCGCTCTTGAAGCCGTACTTCCACGGCACTACCACGCGGAACGGCGCGCCGTTCTGGTTCGGCAGCACCTGGCCGTAGAGCCCGACGGTCATGAGGGTGAGCGGGTGCATCGCCTCGTCGAGCCGGAGCCCCTCGGTGTAGGGCCAGTCGAGGGAGAAGCCGAAGAATCCCCGCTTCTGCCCGGGAAACATGTCGGGGTTGACGAGGGTGGTGAACTCGACGTACTTGGCCTGGCCCGTGGGCTCCACGCGCTTGAGCAGATCCTTCAGGGGAAAGCCGATCCACGGAATGACCATGGACCACGCCTCCACGCAGCGGAGCCGGTAGACGCGCTCCTCGAGGGAGAACTTCAGGAGCTCCTCGATGTCGAAGCTCTTGGGCTTGGCGCAGAGCCCCTCGACCTTGACTGTCCACGGCCGCGTCTTCAGCGAGGCCTGCAGGCGCTCCGGGTCCTCCTTGTTGGTGCCGAACTCATAGAAGTTGTTGTAGGAGGTGACGTTTTTGTAGGAGGTCAACGCATCGGGCAGCGTGAAGGCCGGGTTCTTGGTCGCCTTGAGCGGGGCGAGATGACTCTCGGCTCTCACCCCGGACGGGGCCAGGGCCAGCGCGGCCGCTCCTGCAATGAAGGCCCGGCGGTCGAGATAGAGCCGCTCCGCGGTGATCTCCGAGGAGGGAATGTCCTCGCCGCGCAGTTTCCTGTCCTGGTCACGCTTGATCAGCATGGGTTGACCTCCCTCCCCTTTGACTCCTCGATCATCCTAACAGGTTCGCGCGGGAAGAGGTTCGCTCAGCCCGGAAACCTTGGGCCTGCGCACCCCCATTGAGATAATGACCGGGTGATCCGGCCCCGGCCATGGGCAGGGTGGGCGCTCGCGCTGACGCTTCTCGCCCCCGCTTCCCGTCCGGCTTTCGCCTCCCACGCCCAGCACCCTCCGGAAGTGGAATTCAGCTGCCCGGGGACCGCCCGCTTCTCTCCCCATGGCGGCGCCGAGGCCCTCGTCGTCGACACCCTCGCCCAGGCCCGCGTCTCGGTGCACATCGCGATCTACGGGCTGACCAGCCGCAAGATCGAGCAGGCGCTCCTGGACCTGGCCCAGTCCGGCGTTCGCGTCTTCATCAAGGCTGATCATGTCCAGAGCGCGGGCAAGACCCAGGCCACGCTCTTGTCCCGGCTGCGCGCGGCCGGCATCGAGGTGGAGGTCTCCCGCGTCGGGCGCCTGCTCCATGACAAGTTCGTGATCGTGGACGGCCGCTGGGTCGTCACGGGGAGCTTCAACTGGACCGAGGGGGCGGAGCGCCGGAACCGGGAGAATGTCCTGGCCCTCGATTGCGCAGCCCTGGCCAGGGCGTTCGAGGCGGAGTGGGAGACGATCCGCCCCGACGACCCCTGACGCCCCTCGCAGTTTTCTTGATTTCGAGAAGGGGGGGGCGATAGGATGTTTCCCCCGATGCGACAGCGCGCCCTGCTCGTCATCCTCGTCGTGGCCGCATGGTCGGCCGGCTGTGCCTCCCTGCCCGCGGGCACGTACTATCCCTCACCCGCGGATCCGAACACGGTCCGTGTCGCTCATATCCTGCACCGCGCCGCCGTGGCAGCCGGTGACGATCCCACGCGCTACAGCTTCGCCTTCATCAAGAGCCAGCACGCCGCGGCCTACACGGACGAGGGCGCGACCTTCTACATCACGGACGGTCTGGCCCGGCTCCCGAGCCCGGTGCTCGAGGCCGCCGTCGCCCACGAGGTCGCCCACGAGGTCCTCGATCACGTGGGCACTCGCCGACGCCTCGCACTGTCGCTCAACGCCGGTTTCGGCACCGCGGGTTTCTTTGCCCCCGGCGTGGGACTCCTCGACTTCGTCGTCAATCCTCTCGTGGTACGCGCGTTCTCGCGCCAGCAAGAGCTCGCCGCCGACCAGCGGGCCATCGAGATCCTTCGCGCCATGGGCAATCACGCGCCGCGCCGGAGCCTCGCCGAGTCGCTCCGCGCGGTGGACGCCGTGCTCGTCCGCACTCGCGACGAGGGCGGGAGCGTACTCGACACCCATCCCACCCTCGAGGCCCGACTCAAGGCGCTCGAGCCGCTCGAGCCGGCCGCCGTCGCCGAGGTCCCTGACAAGAAGCGGTGACGGCGCGGGGCGTCCGTCAGGCGCTGAGCCGGTGCTCGATCACCGTCGGCGCTTCCGGCTCATGCTCCGCCACCGCGTGCGCCGAGCGCGCGTCCACGACCCGCGTACCCGCCAGCATGTCCGCCAGCCCGCGTCGCTGCGGCGTCACCAGGATGCCCACATAGCCCAATCCCAGGGTGGCGGCGGAGAGAAGGCCGCCCAGACAGCGGAGGCAAGCCGCCAGCGCCCCGACGGGACCGCCGTCGCGGCGCACGACGATCACGCCGACGGCCATCTTGCCCAGCGTCTGGCCGCACGCGACGAGCATGAGAACGTGGTAGGCGAGGTGGAGAACCACCGCGAAGGCGGGCACGGCCAGGGCTAGCACGAAGATCTCTCGCAGATCGGTCGGGGCACCGCGAAGCTCCCAGACGCCGATCAAGAGCCACATCGAGCCCAGGAGCCAGGCGCCGAAGCCGACGAGACAGTCCAGGAAGTGCGCGGCGAGGCGACGCCAGAAGCCGGCCGCCACCAGCTCCGTCATGGCTTGACGTTCCCTGCCGCCGGAGCGTAGAGACGACGATACTCTTCCCAGGCGAGCATGACCCGCCGGACGAAGCGGCGGGTCTCGTCGTAGGGGATGAGCTCGACCCACACTTCGAGGTCCTCCGTGGGGCGGCCCTTCCACCACTCGCGCACGCTCGTGGGGCCGGCATTGTAGGCGGCCACGGCCAGGCGGGGCTCGCCGAACTCCTTCATGAGCACCCCCAGGTAGGCGCTGCCCAGGACGAGATTGACCGCTGGGTCGTCCAGTGCCTCCTCGCTCGTGGGAAGCCCGCGGCTCTTGACGAGCTGGCGCGCCGTGGCGGGCATGAGCTGCATGAGCCCGCGCGCCCCCACGCGCGAGCGTGCCTGCGGATGGAACGAGGACTCCTCGCGTACGATGGCCGCCACGAAGTACGGGTCGAGGGCCGCTCGCGAGGCGGCGTCGGTCAGCTCATTGCGCCAGCCCATCGGATAGAAGAGATCCCAGAAGGTCCGCGGCACGGGCGGCGCGCTCCGCGCCACCCCGAGGAAGTTCCGCCGCAGGATGCGCAGGGAGAGGTAGAAGCGCGACTCCTGGGCATAGGCGGCGGAGAGCGCATAGAGCCGCCGTGGATTGTCGGCGGACCGCCGGACCATGGAGTCCATCTCGTCGTCGGCGTAGTCGCCGAGCCCCACCGCCCGCAGCGCTTCGACGCGCGCCCATGGCGCCTCGGCCTGGAGCATCTCGCGAGGGTCTGCGGGCAGCGATGCCGCGAGCTGGGCGGAGGAGGGATTGCGTCCCGGGCCCGGCTGGACGTGCGGGGCCCGGCGGGAGGCGAGGATCCCGTAGTAGCTGCGCGGCGCCTCCGCGATGAGCTGGGTGAACTGACGGGTCGCGGCCTCGGTCTGGCCGAGCTCCGCGTGGGCGCGGCCGATCCAGTAGGTCGAGGCGTCCCGATACCCCTGGCTCGCCGTGCGGACCGAGGAAATGCGACCCCACCGCTCGACCGCCTCTCCGTAGTCCCCGCGCAGCCACGAGAGCCAGCCGAGCCGCCATGACGCGGCCAAGCCCTCGTCACTCTCCGGATAGCTCTGGGCCAGCTTGACGTAGACGGGCTCCGCCGACTTGGGCGCGCTCCCCGCCCCCAGGAGGCGCGCCTTGAGCAGCAAGGCCTCCGGCGCCTCCGCGCTCTTGGGCTCGGCGGCGAGGAGCCGGTCGAGCTGCACGATGGCGCCCTCGCGATTCTTCTTCTGCTGGATCTTCGCGGAGTCGAGGATCCAGGGCGCGCGCTTGTCGGCGGGGGCGAGGGCGAGAGCCCGGTTGACGGCGAGCAGCGCGGCGTCATCGCGATTGAGGCGGCGCGAGGCTTCCATGACCACGTGAAGGGCGCGCAGCGCCACTTCCGTCGAGGGCCGCTCCCCGAGGAGGAGATCGGCTTCGCTGCGCGCCGCCTCCGCCGTTCCCGCCGCCACGAGCCGCTCGGCGCGCTCCACGCGCTGGACCGGGGTGGGCGCGGCCACGGGCACGCCGCGTCCCTCGAGGGCGCGGAGCTCGCGCGCCGCCGCGTCGCCCTGCGGTGAGCCAGGGAGGAGGAGCCACAGCTCGCGGTACGCCGCGGCGGCCTCGCCGAGTCGCCCGGCACTGGCGAGGGCCTGCGCCCAGGCCAGGCGCACGCGCGGGAGATCGGGCAGATCCGGGAAGCGATCGAGGACGCGGCGCCAGAGAGCCGCAGCCCCCGCCTCGTCGCCCGCGCGCGAGGCCTGCTCGGCGGCGAGGATGAGCGCGGCGGGCACGGCGCGGCTCTCGGGCCACTGGTCGGGGATCTGCTGGGCAACCACGCGCGCGCCCGCGGCGTCACCCAGGCGCGCCAGGCTTTCCGCCTGGTAGAGGAGCGCGTAGTCGCCGATGGGGGCCGCCGAGCGCGCGATGTCGGCGAGCTCGCGGGTGGCCGTCGCCCAGTCGCCCGCCCGATAGCTCTGCAGAGCCGCGGCAAAGCGGTCGCGCGTCTCGGGGGCGAGGCGGACGGGCGCGGGCCCCGCCGCCGTGGACACGGACGCGAGGAGGGCCACGAAGAGGACACACACGACGGCCGTGCACGCGCGCCGCATATGGCGAGTCTACCGCAGCGTCAGATCCCGGGCGATCCGGCGCGTGTAGATGATGCGCTGGACGGCCGTGACATTGGTGAGGACGGCGAGCAGCACCATGATGGGCGTGAGCACGAGGAAGGTGGCGCCCGCGATCAGGGTGATGAGTCGCTCGGGGCGCTCCATGATGCCGACCTCGCAGCGGAGACCGATGGACTGGGCCCGCGCCTTGGTATAGCTGACCATGAAGGTGCCGGCGAGCGTGGCCATGGTGGCGATGGAGCCAGTGGTGTCACCCCGCGTCTCGTAGTAGACGAGGATGCCCAGGAGCACGGCGAGATCCGAGTAGCGGTCCACCACGGAATCCAGAAAGGCGCCATAGTCGCTGTCCGAGCCGGCGAGGCGCGCCACCGCGCCGTCGAAGAAATCGAAGAGCCCGGCCACGGCGAGAAGGACGGCGCCCCAGCGCAGCCGCCCCATGGAGAAAACGTAGGCTGCGGCGATGCTCACGCCCAGTCCCGCCACCGTCAGGTGATTGGGGCGGAGGCGGGCCCGGAAGAGAAGCTTCGCCACGGGATCGAAGAGCCGGTGGAGGGGGGCCTTGTAGTGGCCTAGCACGGCTTCAGCAGGGCGTCTTCCAGCGCTGCCCGGATCCGGGCCATCTCGTCGGAGTCCTCGATGCGCCGGCCCCGCCGGTCCACCACGTAGAAGGTGTCGAAGGCGTGGTCGATATCGGTGGCGATGCGCGCGCTCGCGATACTGAGGCCGAGCTTCGAGAGGGTGACGGTGATGAGGTAGAGAAGGCCGACGCGGTCGGGGCACTTGACCTCGACCACCGTATGCGTGTCCGAGAGGTGATTGTCCACGGAGACCTTGGGCGGCCCCGGCGCCGCGGCGTGCTCCGATCGCGCCCCCTTGCGCGCCGCGAGCAGCGCCTCGATGGGCTGCTCGCCCAGCACCGCGCGGCGGAGGGATTCGAGGGTGCGGCGCCAGCGCGCCTCCTCGGTGACGGCCTCGCCGAACGGATCATTGACCTGGAAGGTATCGATGGCGATGCCGTCGGCCCGCGTGTGGATCTGCGCCGAGAGGATGTTGATGCCGTGGGCGGCGAGGCTGCCCGCGATGAGCGAGAAGAGCCCCGGCACGTCGCGGGTGACGATCACGAGATCGGAGGAGCCGAGATCGTGGTGATGGAAGAGCTCCGTGGCCACGGGATCCTCGTCCAGCCGCTCGATCAGCCTCATGTGCGCGGCCATCCGCGCGGACGCGGTGGTGGCGAGGTATCGCTCGGAGACCATGGCCAGATGCCCCGGCACCGCGCGTCGAAGAGCGGGATCCGTCAGCTCCGCGGCCACGCGCTGGCTCGCCTCCTCCCGCGTCAGGCTCTCCGGACGGCTTCCCGTCAGACGCCGCATGGCGCCCGAGTACAGCTCCCAGAGCACCTGCGCCTGCCAGCCCGTCATGACGCCGGGACCCACGGCGCGCATGTCGGCGAAAGTCAGGAGGTAGAGCATGCGCAGGCGCTCCGGGGTGCCGCACATCTCGGCCAGAGTCTCCACGGTCTTCGGATCGTTGACGTCCCGCCGCTGCGCGACGTGCGAGAGGGCCACGTGCTTGGCCACGAGGAAAATCACGGCGCCCGCGGCATCGCCAGCGAGCCCCAGTCGCGCCGTCAGCTCCTCGGCGAGCGGGATACCCTTGGCGACATGCCCGTGCCCCTTACCCTTGCCGATATCGTGCAGGAGCATGCCCAGCATCAGGAGGTCGGGATGCTCGATCTCGTTGAGCACCTGGGCCAAGCCCTGGGTCTCCGTGGAGGCCCCGGGGGCCAGCGCCTCCAGACTTTCCACAGCGATGAGCGAGTGCTGGTCGGCCGTGAATTTGTGATAGACGTCGTACTGCACCAGACAGGTGAGGGCACCGAACTCCGGCAGGTAGCGCCCGAGAAAGCCCACGTGGTGCATGGACCGGAGGGTCTGGGCTACCCTCCCCCAGCTCCGGCAGATGTCGAGGAACAGATCGCGCACTTCGGGCGACCGGCGGAAGCGGTCGTCGACGAGGTCCAATGCCTCCTCGACCGCCCGCTCGGCGCCCACGCCGAGCTCAAGCCCGAGCCGGTGCGAGTGCCAGTAAATCTTCATGAGTCGCGCCGGGTCCTCGCGCAGGTCGCGGCCGTCGGGATGCACGAGATGGATGCGCTCGTCCATGACGTAGAGACCGTCGGCGAGCGCCTCCTGTCGCAGGCGCCGCTGGACGGTACCGCGACGCGAGAGCGTCTCCTGGCAGCGCAAGATCAGCTGGCTCGACACCCGGTGGACGACGCGCGCGTGGAGATAGTAGTCGCGCATGAACTTCTCGACGGCGAGGGAATCGTCGTCGCTGACGTAACCGAAGTGCGCGGCGATCTCGGGCTGGATGTCGCGCGAGAGCACGTCGTTCTTGTGGCCGGAGAGGAAGTGGAGCTCGTTCCGTACCCGCCAGAGGAAGGTCAGGGCCTCGTCAGTCTGCCGCTGCTCGCGCTCGGTGATCATGCCTTTCTCGAAAAGGTCACGGAGGGTGCGCGCGCCGAACTTGGTCGAGGCGAGCCACATGGCCGTGTGGAGGTCGCGCAGGCCGCCCGCGGACTCCTTGACGTTGGGCTCGCCCATGTACGGCGAGCCCCCGAACTTGCGATAGCGCTGGTCGCGCTCGGCGAGCGCCGTCTCCAGGAACTGGCCGAAGTCTTTGCGGTAGACGTTGGCCGAGAGCACCTTGCGGAAGCGCTGGAAGAGCCGACGGTCGCCCACGAGGTACCGCGCCTCCTGCATGGAGGTGCGTGAGGGGAAATCCGTCGTGGCCATGGCCACGCAGTCGGGCAGGCTGCGCACGGAATGCCCGACGGTGAGGCCCAGGTCCCACAGGGTGTAGAGGAGGCCCTGGGTGGCGCGCTGGATGAAAGGCTCCATGGCGCCGTCGTAGATGACCATGAGGTCGAGGTCGGAGAGCGGGCCCAGCTCTCCGCGCCCATAGCCGCCGAGGGCAACCAGGACGAGCGGAGCCGGCGCGGTGCCTTCCCGCTTGGCGTCGTCCACGGTCAGGCGGAAGAGCGTCGAGAGGAATCCATCCATGAAGGCGGCGTGGACCTGCACCGATTGCTGGCCCGACGCGCCCCCCAGGTGTGCCGCCTTGAGGAAGTCGACATTGGAGGTCAGGTGCTGGCGGAGGAGCTCGAGCCGGAGCCGCCGCTTCCTTTCCGCGCGCTCGATGGACGACCCGTCGAAGCCCCTCTCCGCCTGCACCTCCACGCGCTTCACCTGGCGGAAAAGGTCTGTGGACATGACGAAACGGTACATGTCGGTATCAGGGATGTCAAATCTGGCGCGGACTTGGACGGCGGGATAGAATGACTTGCGTGCGACGGATCTGGCGACGGGCCCTCGAGTCGGTGACGCCATATGAGGCAGGCAAGTCCCTCGAGGCTCTGTCTCAGGAGCTCGGACTGCCGGCCATCGTGCGGCTTTCGTCCAACGAGAACCCGCTCGGCCCCTCCCCTCTGGTGATCGAGGCGCTCAGGCAGGAGGCGGTGCGGGCCCATCTCTACCCGGACGCGGGCTCGACGCGACTCCGTGAGGCCCTGGGCTCCTGGCTCGGCGTGCCGCCCGACTGGCTGATGGCGGGCAATGGCGGAGACGAGCTGCTCGGGCTGATCGCGCGCGCAGCCTTCGAGCCCGGGGACGAGATCCTCATGCCGAAGCCGGCCTTCGAGCCTTATGGGATCGAGGCGCGTCTGTCCGGGGCCACGCCGGTGGAAGTCCCGCTCCGCGGGTACGACACCGACCTCGACGCCATGCTTGCGCGCGTGGGGCCCAAGACCAAGGCCATCTTCCTGTGCACGCCGCACAATCCCGCCACGACGATCATCCGGAGAGGGCCCCTCGACCAGTTCCTGGAGAGGCTCGGCGATGACAGCCCGCTCGTGATCCTCGACGAGGCGTACCGGGACTTCTCCGATGACCCGGAGACCCCCGACGGGGTGGCGCTGGCGAGGCGGCGGCCACGGCTGATCGCGCTCCGCACGTTCTCCAAGATCGCCGCGCTCGCCGGCCTTCGCGTGGGCTATCTCGTGGGGTCGCCCGAGATCATGGGCTGGCTCAACCGCGTCCGCGCGCCCTACAACGTCAACCGCTTCGCCCAGGTCGCGGCGGTGGCCGCCCTCGAAGATCGCGCCCATCTCGAGCGCACGCGCGCGCTAGTCCTGTCGGAACGTCCGCGCCTCCTGGCCGAGTTCGCCCGGCGCGGCTGTCCGGCGCCGCCCTCCCAGGCGAACTTTCTCCTGCCGAAAGTCGGTGCGCAGTCGCGCGAGCTCGCCGCCGCGCTGCTCAAGGCGGGCATCCTGGTGCGAGACGGGGAAGCGGTGGGCTTCCCGGGGCACCTTCGGATCGCCATCGGGCGGCCCGAGGACAATACTCGACTTCTGGAAATCCTGGACAAGACTCTGGCAGCCCCCTGAGGGACCGCGGGCGGGTCAGGGCTGCTCGGCCTGTTCCAGCATCCGGACGCGCTTCGACAGGGTGACGAGCAGCTTGTAGGTCAGGTCGGGCACATCCCGCAGCAGGATCTGGAAGTTCTTCCGGTCTATCACGAGCACCCGCAACGGCGTGGCCGCGCGCACCGTCACCGAGCGCGGGCCGCCATCGAGCAAGCTCATCTCACCGAAGAAGGCGCCGGGCTTGAGGAACTGCTTCTTCTTGCCCGGCTTCTCGACGGCCGCGGTGCCGTCGACGAGCACGAAGAACTCGTCGCCGGGCTGACCGGCCCGCGTCAGCGAGGTCCCCATGGGCACCTCGACCACGCGCGAGATGTCGGAGACCGAGCGGAGCTGCTTCTGGCTGCAGTCCGCGAAGAGCGGCACGTCCTCGAGATGGGCGATCTTCTCGTCATGGCTCATGCGGGGCCCGGCGGGCTCGGCCCGGCGGAGCGCGTCCTTCAGATCCTGCGGGATGGAGCCGTCCAAGATGCGACTGATCAATTCCATGCGATCTCCTCGAGCGTCGGAACGCTACCGCTTGGGCACGGACCGCCCACCCTTCTTGTCTTCCGCGGGCCGGGCCTGGCTCTCGGCTCTGAGCGCGCGCAGCTCCCGCTCCAGCCGCGCGATACGCTCTTGGCCGAGGGTGGCCTGCATGCGCAGATCTTCGGCCTCTTTGTAAACGCGCGTCAACTCCCGCTGGAGCCGGCGCGCTTCTTTCTGATAGCCGGTCCACTTGACCCACAGCACCCAGGAGAGCACGACCAGGGTGAGGCAGGCGGCGATGAGAAACCACGGCCGGCGCGGCTGCCGGTGGCGCTCCCGATGGTCGGCCTGCTCATCGTCCGGGGCGTCTCCCCTGCGCATGTGGTCCGAGCGTAGCACCGTGGGGTCAATGCCCGCCAGAATTTGGTACTGGGCCAATTTGCTTCGCCACATTGACTCAGCCCTCGCCTCGCAGCTGCGCTGCTCAGCTCGAACGCCCACGTTCTCGGTCGCCAGCAACGCTCAACTTACACCACGTACGCCTCGCATTGCTGGCTCCCTCGGGCGTGGCGGTTCGAGCTGAGGGCGCAGCCCGAGGCGAGGGCTGAGTTGATCTGGCTCGCAACTTGGCCCAGTACCCACAACGGCTTAGCCGCGCGGGCTGGTACCCAGAATTTGCTAGAGTGGCCAGCGTGATTCCCGGCCTGAGCGTGGGCCATGTCACCGACAACCGCGGGCTCACCGGGTGCACCGTCATCATGCCCGAGCGCCCCGCCACGGGCGCGCTCGAGATCGCCGGACGGGCGGCCGCCGTGCACGGGCTCGAGTTCCTCGACCCGCGTCACCTCGCGCCGACGGTGGACGCGGTCGTGCTGGCCGGCGGCAGCGCCTACGGCCTCGAGGCGATCTGGGGCGTGATGCAGTGGCTCGAGGAGCGCGGGCGGGGCTTTCCCGTGTCCCGCACCGTCGTCCCGCACGTGGCGGGCGCCATCATCTTCGATCTCTCCGTGGGCGACCATCGCGCGAGACCCGACCGGGCCATGGGCCATGCCGCCGCCGCGGCGGCGAGCGCAAGCCCCGTGGCCGAAGGCAGCGTGGGCGCGGGCACGGGCGCCACCGTCGGCAAGCTCTACGGCATCGAGCGCGCCATGCGCGGCGGACTGGGCGTGGCCCGCGTGGACCGGGACGGAATCGTCACGGCCGCGCTCATGGTCGTGAATGCCGTGGGCGACGTGCGGGATCCCGTCACGGGGCGGCTCCTCGCCGGCGCCCGCGACGCGCCCGATGGTCGGCAGCTCGTGGATACCGCGGCCGCGCTGGCGGCGGGGGCGAGTCCGCCGCGCTTCCGCCCCGCCCATACCACCATCGGCGTGGTCGCGACCACGGCCGGCTTGAGCAAGGCGGAGGCCGCGCGCGTGGCGCGGCTCGGCCTCGCGGGATTCGGGCGGGCGCTCTCTCCCCCGCATCTCGACACGGACGGCGACTGTCTCTTCTGCCTCGCCATAGGGAAGCAGCCGGCGGACCTGGCCGGCGTGGGCGCCGCCGCGGCCGAGGCGGTGGCCACGGCCATCGCGCGGGCCGTCCTGTGCGCCACGCCCCTGCCCGGGCTACCCACGGCGCGGGATATCCCAGGCTAGAATTCTCGCCGGGGGCTGGATGACCGGGCTGTAATATTTCAGCGTGGGACGATCTTGAGCCCGTTCGGCGCCACGATCCTTCGCCTCATGCTCGGCGTCGTCTACATCGCCCACGCGTACCACGCGTACTTCGACGTGACGCCGGATGCCATGGCCACCATGATCACCAAGGACCTCGGGCTGCCCTTTCCCGATGCCCTCGTCTTCTATCTGCTCACCGCGCAGCTCATGGGCGGGATCATGCTCGTCCTGGGCTTGTTCACGCGCTGGGCGACCCTCGTCAATGTCCCCGTCATGCTCGTGGTCGTCCTCGTCCTCCAGCTCAATGACGGCTTCTTCCTCCGCGCCGTCATGACGGAAGCCTCCCGAGGCAAGCCGCATGTGGTCGGCTACGAGTACGCCCTGGTGGTCCTCATCGCCACCATCGCCCAGTTCTTCCTGGGCGGCGGCACCTGGGCGTTCACCAAGGACACCTGACGCGCTCTACTTCACGCGCGGACCTCCTCCAGCCAGAGGCCCAGTGACCGGAGGGCGGGCTCGTCGTTGAAGTGGAAAAGACTGGCCGGCGCCGATCGCGAGAGGTTCTTGTGCTGGACCCAGTGCCACGGCGGCGCCACCACGCAGTCGCCCCGCTCCCAGGTGAGGACCTCGTCGCCGATGCGACTCTCCCCCTGTCCTTCGATCACGTGGAAGACCCCGCTGGCCGTGCGGCGCTCGGCGCGGGTCGCTTCGCCCGGCCGCAGCCACTGCGCCTCGCAGCCGATGGTGCGGAGCGGGAAGCTGCCGGTCTGCGGATTCACGTAGCGGAGCACGACGGGCTGATCAGCCGGAGCGGCGGCCGCCATGGCCTCGAGCGCCCGCCGCACGGTCGTCCACGGCCAGCGCACCTGCGGGTAGCCCGTGTCTTCATAGCGCGAGGCGCGCGGCACCACGCCCGCGGCGGTGAACTCGTCCTGCGAGGAATCGGTCGCCGTGGCGGGGACGACGGCCGGGCGCATCTTGGATGCCCAGGCCGCCTCGAAACTCCTCACCAGGGGGATGTCGAGACCGTCGAGCCAGATCACGGGCTCGCTTCCCTCGTGACCATGATCGTGCCAGCGCATGGGCGGTGTGATGATGAGGTCGCCCGGCTCCATCGCGCACTTGATGCCGTCCACGGTGGTGAAAGCCCCCCGCCCCTCGACGATGAGCCGGAGGGCCGCCGGGGTATGGTGATGGCTCGGGGCCGCTTCCCCCGGCAGGATGATCTGCAGCCCCGCGAAGAGCGTGGCCGTCACCGCGTAGGCGCCTCCGAGCCCGGGATTGCGAAGCACGAGGACGCGACGCTCGGCCTGATCGAGCGGCACGAGGCGCGCGGCCTCGAGAAGCGGCTCGCGCATCTCGGCCCAGCGCCAGCGGTGGGGTACCGCCTCCGTCACGCGCTCCTGCGGGAGCAGGACGTGGAGCGCGGTCCACAACGGGGCGAGGGAGAGCCTATCGAGCCCTGCCGAATATTCCGCGGGCAGGTTCGCGTCGCGCGTGGTCATGGCAGGATTCACGTCGACCTCCTCTTCGAGCGGCACTGGGCCAATTTGCTTCGCCAGATCGATTCTGCCCTCGCTTCGCGGCCGAGCCGCTCAGCCCGAACTGCCACGTTGCGAGCGAGCCGGCAACCCTCAACGTACGTTCCACTCAGCCCTCGCCTCGCGGCTGCGCCCCTCAGCTCGAACTGCCACGTACGCCTCGGGCGGCGGCGGCCGGATTGAGCCGCTCGAACCAGTCTGTCACGAGGGAGACGAAGCGGGCGGGATCGTCGAGAACGAGATGGTGCCAGGCGCCCTTGAGCTCGGCGAACTGGCCGCGCGACACGGTGGTGGCGACGTGCAGCATGGCGGCGCGGTCCATCATGCGGCTGCCTTCGCCGCGCACGACCAGCGTGGGACAGGCGATCTTGGCCAGGATGGACCAGTCCTCGGGTCTTGCCTGGGCAAAGACCCTGCGGTCGAAGGCGTAGTGCCAGACCCCGGCCGCGCGCTCGACGACGGCGGCCTCACCGAGGTGACGCAAGCACTCCGCGGGGGCCGCGGTCTCGGGGGGCGACAGTCGGAAGCGACCACCCGCTTCACCAGGATCGGCGAACCGGGGACCAGGCCGCTCCGACTGTCCGAGCACCCAGGCCGTCTCCTCCTCCGACCACTGGATCAAGGTGTCGGCGATGACGAGAGCGCCGACCCGGTCGGCGTGATGAGCGGCCAGCCAGGCGCCGACATAGCCACCCAGCGAGTGCCCGATGACGAGCGGCGCCTGCCAGCCCAGAGAGTCGAGCACGGCCACGATGTCGCCAGCATAGTCGGAGGCATGATACGCGGCCGGTTCGGCCCAGCCGCTTTCGCCGTGGCCGCGAAGGTCGAGCGCGATCGCCGTGAAGCGGGTGGCGAGGAGGGGGGCCGCCCAGTCCCACCAGTGACTGTGAGCGGCCAGCGAGTGAAGGAGGAGCGCGGGCGGGCCACCGCCTCCCCACTTCCAGAGCCTGAGGCGAAGCCCGTTGGCCTCGACAGCGCGGGCTTCGCCGCAGGCCATGGTCAGAGCGAGCCTGCCTCGCCCTCCGAGCCCTTGGGCCTGAGCACGTCGCGCACGTCGGCCACGCTCTCCGCGGCCGCCTGGACGTCCCCGAGCCGGGTCGGGCTGTGCTGGAAGCGCGGGTCGGACACATAGCCCGACCAGGTCTTCATGTAGTCGGGGCGCGAGATCCCCAGCGCGAAGTCGGAGATCTGCGCCGGGTTTGCGAAGTCAGCCATGATTCCCACTTCCTCGAAGCGCTCCGGGCGCTTGCCGTCGAGCAGAGCCTTGAGGGCGGTGGGATGCGGACCATGCGGCAGCCCCACCGGGTGGACGGAGACCATGCCTTCGGTGAAGACGCCGCCCCGGCTGAAGAACTGTCCTGAGTGATAGCCGAGCGTCTCACAGTAATCCAGGTTCTTGTGGAAGAAGGGCACCCAGAGCCCTTCCTTCTCGGCGGAGCGCACGGTGAAGACGCAGATGTAGCAGCCGGGCAGGATGAACACCGTATGCCCCGAGGGCGGCACGTGCGAGCGGTCCGCCACGAGGGGACGGACGTCTTCCACCGCGAAGCGGTAGGGCAGATACGTGCCGCGCCACCCGACCACGTCGAAGGGGTGCGTCGGGTGCACGCGCCGCGTGTAGCTCCCGCCCACCTTGGACACGATCTCGAAGCGGCCCGCCTCGTTGCGCGTCTCGAGCGAGCGCGGAAACTTGTAGTCGCTCCGGCTGTGCGTCAGGAATTGCCCCGTGGTGACGGCTTCGGCCTTCTCCGGGTCGCCCGTGAAGCTCTCGTAGACCCAGTAGTAGTGCGGCCCGGGGCCCAGCTCGAAGCGATGCGTCAGCCCCTTCGGCACGATGAGGAAATCCCCGCGACGGTACGCGATGGGGCCGAGCAGGGTCTCCAGCGTGCCCGAGCCCTGGTGGATGAAGAAGACGAGGGTGGCGCCATGATGCTCGAAGAAGTAGTCCATGGATGCGCCGGGCGCCGTCACGTTCATGGCCACCGTGGCGTTGGCGATCAGCCGCGCCATGCCGCGATAGACGTCGCCCGTGGCCGCGGGCTCGATGGTGCCGAGCGCGTGATGCGTCCCTCCGACGTCCCGGAGCGGCGAATCCCAGTGGGGCGCCCAGGCGGCGCCCTCGAGCGTCTTGGTCTCGTCGGGCAGCCAGTTGTTGGGCGGGTAGAGGTGATAGGTGTGCGTCACCTTCCCCGCAAAGCCGCCGCGGCCCAGCTCCTGCTCATAGACATGGCGGAGGAGCGGACCGGCATGGGGCGCCCGAGGGACGATGCCGACCTCGGGAATGCCGCTGAAGTATTCGAATTTGTCCACGGCTGTGCCCTCCTGGAGGAAGCCTACACGCCCACCGGGAACTGCGCCAGCCCGCGAAACCTGGCGCGCCCTCCACGCACCACGGGCCCCGCCGACCGAATCTTCGGAAAGCGGCGCACCAGCCGCCCGATGGCGACCTGCCCCTCCATGCGTGCCAGCCACATCCCCGCGCAGGCATGGATGCCCGTCGCGAAGGCGAGATGCCGGTTGGGCGTGCGCGTGATGTCGAGGCGGTCCGGCTCCGGGAACTGGGCGGGGTCCCGGTTGGCCGCGCCGATGCAGAGCGTGATGAGGGTGCCGGCCGGCATGGCCACGCCCCCGATCTCGACGTCGGCGAGGGCGCGGCGATTGCCCAGCTGGTTAGAGCTCTCGTAGCGCAGGAACTCCTCCACGCCCGCCTCGATCAGCGATGGATCGTCTTGCAGCCGCCGGAGCTTGCCGGGATGTTCGAGCAGCGCATGCCCCCCATTGCCGATCAGATTGGTCGTCGTCTCGTGCCCCGCGTTCAAGAGAAAGACGCACTGATGCAAGAGCTCGATCTCGCTCAAGGCTCCCTGCTCGTCCTCGGCGGCCATGAGCTTGCTCAGCACCTCGTCGTCGTCATCGAGGGGCGGATGGCGGCGCCTGTCCTCGCACAGCGCGCGCAGGAAGGCCTTGAACTCCTCCACGGCGCGATTGCCCTTGTCGAGGCGCTCAGTTCCGGGCACGGGCTCCAGCGCGCCCAGGATGGCCAGCGACCAGTCGCGCAGTCGCGGGCGGTCGGCCCGCGGCACCCCCAGCATGTCGCCGATCAGCTCGACGGGCAGGGCGAAGGCATAGTCGGCGATGAGGTCCATCCCGCCTTGGCTCTGCGCGCGGTCGAGCATGCCATCGACCAAGCGGACGACGCGGGGCCGTAGCGCGGCCAGGGCCTTGGGAGTGAAGGCGGCGGCAAAGAGGCGGCGGAGACGCGTGTGATCGGGCGGGTCGCGGAAGACCAGGCTCGCCGTGTGGTGCTCGAAGAGCGGAGCGTCACCGAACTTCGGCTTGAACTCGACCTTCTTGTCGGAGGAGAGCCGCGCATGGTCACGATAGACAGCGGCGACATCATCGTAGCGCGTCAGGAAATAAGGCCGTCGGGGCAGCGGTGCACCGGATCCCATCGCCGCTGCCGATGATAGATCGGGAACGGGTCTTCGAGAAAGCCGAGCTCGAGACGCAGCAGGTCGAAGGCGAGCGCGGCCTGCCGCTCGGATTCATCGTCGCCCGCGATGATGGTCCCATCCATTCCGATCCATGCTCGGGCCGGATCATCTCACGGAAAAGACCGTCCTGTAGCCGGTTGGGCGACGCTCTACTTGACAACAAATATTACATTGTAGTATATGTATCTTATTAGACAGGGAGGTGCTAGTGAAAGGGCTACGCAAGACCAGCATGAAAGCCGCAGACGAGGTCTGGGTCGCAACGGCGCTTCTCCATCGAGAGCATCCCGAGCGCACTACCTTCACTCCAAGGGAGATCCTGAGGCGCGCGGCAGAGGAGGCGGCCCCCGACAAGGTTAGACCTGCGGTCTATCAGCATGCGGTGCAACACTGCGTGGCGAACAAGCCACCGGACCCGGGCCGGTATCGCATGCTGTACGCGATCGGCAAGACGAGGCGACTCTTCCGCCCAGGCGATCCCTATCACCCGGACCGTCGCGGCGCCAAGATTGTTCCCGAGATCGAAGATCTGCCAAGGGAGTACCGGCACCTCCTCGACTGGTACCGCTCCGAGTACGCCCCGGAGGCGACGGAGCATGGAACGGCCGACCCGATTTTGCAGTTGCGAGGCGTGGGGAAGCACATCTGGGCCGGTGAAGATCCGGACGACTATGTGCTCCGCCTCCGGGAACGCTGGGTATGAGCCGCGTCTTCTGGGATACAAACCTCTTCATCTATCTCATCGAGGGCTCAGGAGAACGTGCAGACCGCGTGACGCGGCTTCGCGAGCGCATGCTCGTCCGTGGAGACCAACTCTATACCTCGACCCTGACACTGGGGGAGGTACTCGTTAGACCGATCGAGATGCAAGATGACACACTCCGTGAGACATACGAGCAGGCCATCGTCACCGGTGCAACGATTGTTCCGTTCGATCGATCCGCAGCAGGGGTCTACGCGGCGATCCGAATTGATCGTGCCATCCGCCCGCCTGACGCCATCCAGCTCGCCTGTGCCTCCCAAGCCCGAGTTGATCTCTTCATCACGAACGACGAACGTCTGAGTCAGAAGATTGTTCCGGGCGTTCAGTTCGTGACTTCACTGGAGAGAGCCTTCCTGTAGCTCAGGCTTGAGTATCCTGCCAGGCCAGCCCGAACCGGGCCAGATACTTGCGCAGCCGGTCGGCGTCGTTGGTGGTCGAGCGGCGGTGCCGGGACACGGAGAAGAGGGCACGACCGGCATCGGAAAGGCTTCGCGACCGCGCGCACACGCGCAGGACCTCGGCGAGCTGGACCCTGTCGAAGTGATCGAGCTCCGCCAGCTTGGCGGCATCGACGAAGCGGCTCAGCGCGTCATCGGTCGTCCCGGCGCTCGCGGGTTCCCAGAGAGCCTTGAGCCGGGCGATCTCGTCCCGCACGATCTCGGTGGTGATGCGCCCGCCCGCGGCCAGCGTCGCCATCCGCACGATGGCCGCGTTGAAGTCGCGGAAGTTCGCCGTCCACAGAGCGTCGGGCGAGGTCGCGAAGCGCAGGAAGGCCTCGCGGGCCTCCTTGTTGAAGGTGATGCGGCGGCCCTGCTGGACGGCCCACTGGTCGAGCTCGTACTCGAGATTCGGCTCGAGGTCCTCGACGCGCTCCTGCAAGCCGGGCAGGCGAAACGTCCACAGGTTGATGCGGGAGAACAGGTCGTCACGAAAACGGCCAGCCCGGACGGCCTCGCCCAGATCCCGGTTCGTTCCTGCGATCAGCTGAAAGTCGCTGTGCACCTCGCGGTCCGTGCCCATGGGCAGGAATCGCTTCTCCTCCAGCGCGTGCAGGAGCATGGCCTGCTCGTCGGAGCCCAGCTCTGCGATCTCTTCCAGGAAGAGGATGCCCTTATCGGCGGTGCGCAAGAGACCGGGGCGAGGCTGCAGGGCGCCCGTGAACGCGCCCTTGACGTGCCCGAAGAGGGCGGACATCGCGGCATCCCCGCGCAAGGTGGCGCAGTTGACCTCAACGAAGGCGCCTTCCACCTGGCGGCGGGCCTTCCTCAGCTCGTAGATCCGTCGCGCGAGCTGCGCCTTGCCCGCGCCCGTCGGGCCCATGAGGAGCAGGGGCGACTGTGAGGCGATGGCCACCTGCTCGATCCGCTCGATGAGCCTGTTGAACCCGGCGTTGCGAGTGTCGATGCCGGACTTGAGATACGAGAGGTCCTCGCGATGCCGCGCCTGGAATCGCGAGGCCAGCCGGTCGTACTTGGACAGGTCGAGGTCGATGATCGCGTACGTGCCCGGCTCCACGCCGCGGCGCCGGGGGGGCGGAGACGTCTGGATGAGCCGCCCGGGAATTTCTCGTGACTCGGCAAGCAGGAAGAGACAGATCTGCGCGACATGCGTGCCCGTGGTCATGTGGACGAGGTGGCTCTCTTCGTCCGGTTTGAAGGGATAGGCCCGGGCGAAATCGAGGAGCGCCCCGTACACTTCCTCGAAGTCCCAGGGGTCCCTGAATTCGAGGTCGTGGGTTCGAACCTCGGTCTCCGGCGAGACCGACAGGATGTCGGCGGTGACTTCGTTGGCGAGCCCCCGGGACCGGACCTGGCTCAGCAGTTCGAAGCGCCCGACCACCAGGTCCTCGTGACGGCACAGATCCACCGAGGGTCGCCACGGATCCCAGCGGTTCTGGCCACCGCGGTCGAGAGTCGTTCCAAGGAATCCGATCACCACCGTTCGCATGCCCGATATTATCCGCTAGCTCATTAGCTTCTCATCTAGGATCTGGACCTAGAGGAAGCCGGTAGCTAGCTCAATTCCTTACTTTCCAAAGTGTTCCAGTCGACCCTCCAGGTACGGTCAGGAGGCACGGCTCGTGCTCTATGGATGCCTAGTCGGCAAGGAGCGTGGGGGGTCACGGCGAAGCGGGGCCGTGACCCCCCTGGAAGGAACATGGGCAATCAGCGGTCGGGCTCGGTGGCGAGTCCGGCGATTCGTCCGGGCGACGTTCCACGCTCGGCCCGGCCGCCTCCGTAAAAGGGGTTCGAATCCCCGATCCCCCTGCCCCGCGGGCATCGGAGGCGCAAGCCTCTCCGCTGCCCTGGCCTTGAGGAGATCTTCGATCTCCCCGCCAGAGGCGGGCCCGTCGGGCAGGGGTCCTTACAAATGAGGAGATGCGCAATGACACTGACCGACATGCTGGCGATCGTGGCCGTAGGCGTGCCCATGATCCTGGTGCTGAACCGCTTCGTGATCCTCAGGATCGTGATCTACGATTACCAGAAGGGGCTTCTCTATCGCGCGGGCCGGCTGTCCCGGACGCTCGACGCGGGGCTGCACTGGATGTGGCGGCCCTTCGCCGCCGTGCAGATCGTCGATGTCCGCTCGCGGCTCGCGGTGGTGGCGGGCCAGGAGATCCTGTCGGCCGACAACGTCGCCCTGCGGATCACTCTCGCCCTGCGCTACCGGGTCGTCCGTCCCGAGGTGGCGACGGAGCTGGTGCAGTCGTTCGCGGACACGCTGTACCTGGAGGCGCAGCTCGTACTGCGCGACCTCGTGTCCACGGTGGCCGTGGAGACCCTGCTGGAGCGACGGGGCGAGCTGGCCGCCCAGCTGCGCGCGGGACTCGAGGCCAAGGCGGCCGTCCTCGGGCTCGAGCTGGAAACCGTGGGGATCAAGGACGTGACGTTCCCGACTCCGCTCAAGCAGATCTTCGCCCAGGTCGTGGAAGCCCGGAAGGCATCGGAGGCGGCGCTCGAGCGCGCGCGCGGGGAAACGGCCTCGCTTCGCCAGCTCGCGAACGCGGCCCGCATGCTCGAGGGGAATCCGGCGCTCCTGACCATGAAGACGCTGCAGGCGGTCGCCAACGGAAAGAATACGATCGTGCTCGGCCTGCCGGGCTCGGTGCTGCCCCTCGACCGCGAATCGCAAGGGCGTCGAGGGGAGCCGGCCGGCCCGGAGCCGACTCACATTGAGGGAGACGACCATGTCCAGTGAGCGCTCGTACGACGTGATTCACCCCGAGGGCGGCGTCCCCATCAAGGCCTGGACGCGCGGCGTCCCCATCGAGGAGGCCGCGGCCAAGCAGCTCGCCAACGTCGCGCGCATGCCGTTCATCCATCAGTGGGTGGCGGCCATGCCCGATGTGCATTGGGGCATCGGGGCCACCGTGGGCAGCGTCATCCCCACGGTGGGCGCCATCATCCCGGCCGCGGTGGGCGTGGACATCGGCTGCGGCATGATGGCGATGCAGACGACCCTGACGGCGAGCGATCTGCCCGAGAGCCTGCGCGGGGTGCGCTCCGCCATCGAAGCCGCGGTGCCGCACGGCCGTACGCCCCGGGGCCGCGACAAGGGCTCGTGGCACACGCCGCCCCCGCCGGCCGTGGAGGCCTGGAGCGGATTGAAGCCCCGCTTCGACGCCATCGTGGCCAAGCACGCCGCGGTGGGGCACTCGAACCATCAGACCCACCTGGGCACCCTCGGCACGGGCAATCACTTCATCGAGGTCTGTCTCGACGAGGGCGAGCGCGTGTGGTTCCTCCTGCACAGCGGGTCGCGCGGTGTGGGAAACAAGATCGGCAGCTACTTCATCGAGCTGGCGAAGAAGGACATGCGCAAGTGGATGATCAACCTGCCGGACGAGGACTTGGCATATCTGCCGGAGGGGACCGACCACTTCAAGGAGTACGTGGAGGCGGTGGAGTGGGCCCAGAGCTTCGCCATGACCAACCGCCGCCTGATGATGAGCGCCATCGTGGCCGCCGTGGGCTCCGTGCCCGGCCTTCCGCCCTTCGCGGCGGGCGTGGAGGCCGTGAACTGCCACCACAACTACGTGGCGCGGGAGTTTCACTACGGCAAGAACGTGCTCCTCACGCGCAAGGGGGCGGTGAGAGCCCGCGAGGGCGATCTCGGGATCGTTCCGGGCAGCATGGGGGCGCGGTCGTACATCGTGCGCGGGAAGGGCAACCCGGAAAGCTTCCACAGCTGCAGCCACGGGGCGGGGCGGGCCATGTCGCGCACCGAGGCCAGGCGACGCTTCTCGGTGGCCGATCACGTGGAGGCGACGGCGGGCATCGAGTGCCGGAAGGATCCGGATGTCATCGACGAAACGCCGGGAGCCTACAAGTCCATCGACGCGGTGATGGAGGCACAGAAGGACCTCGTGGAGATCGTGCACACGCTTCGTCAGGTCGTCTGCGTCAAGGGGTAACGCCATGCTGCTGATCGACGGATCGCGGGGCGAGGGCGGCGGGCAGATCCTCCGCAGCGCCCTCGCCCTCTCGCTCGTCACGGAAACGCCCTTTCGCATGGAGAAGGTCCGGGCGGGACGGGCCAAGCCGGGGCTTCTCCGTCAGCACCTGACGGCGGTGAACGCCGCCACCGAGGTAGGCAACGCGCTCGTCGACGGCGCCGAGCTGGGCTCGCAGGAGGTCGTGTTCCGTCCGCGCTCGGTGCGCCCGGGCGCCTATCGGTTCGCGGTGGGAACGGCGGGAAGCGCCAGTCTCGTGCTGCAGACCATACTGCCCCCGCTCCTGACCGCGAGTGCTTCATCCACCCTCGTCCTCGAGGGGGGGACGCACAATCCGTGGGCGCCCCCCTTCGATTTTCTCGCTCGGGCTTTCCTGCCCCTGCTCGAGCGGATGGGCGCACCCGTGCACGCCGAGCTGGAGCGCTACGGATTCTATCCGGCGGGCGGCGGAAGGTTCCAGGTGAAGATCACGCCGTGCCGGCGCCTCGAGGCCCTGAATCTGCTCGACCGAGGCGAGACGAAGCGCCGCCGGGCCCAGGCCGTCGTGGCGAATCTCCCCGGCAACATTGGCCACCGCGAGATCAAGGTGGTGCTCCGGAGGATGGGCTGGACGCCGGAAGAAGTCGAGGTCCTCGTGCTCAAGGCGGAGGATCCGGAAGAGTCAGACTTGCCGCAGGCGTCCCCGGGACCGGGGAATGTCATCATCATCGAGATCGAGAGCGAGCACGTGACCGAGCTCTTCACGGGATTCGGAGAGGTCGACGTCCGCGCGGAGGCCGTGGCCGAGCGCGTCGTCAAGGAAGCGCGCGAGTACATGGCGGCCCAAGTGCCCGTGGGCGCCTATCTGGCCGACCAGCTCCTCGTGCCGTTGAGCCTGGCGGGCGGGGGCAGCTTCCACACCCTGCCGCTTTCCAGCCACAGCGCCACCAATATCGAGGTGATCCGGCAGTTCCTCGACGTCACCATCGCGGTGACGCAGGACTCGCCCGCGCGCGTCCGTGTCGACGTGACGGGGGCGCGCTGAGAGCTTACACCGTGGCGAAGAAGCGGGCGGGGGCGCCCTCGGTGCCCGCGATCTTGTAGAAGGGCGCGGCGAAGTCCACGCGGCGGCGGGGCAGCGCGCCGAGATTAGTCAGCCCCTCCATGATGACCACGCCCGCGCCCAGGATGACCCGATGCATGGCGAAGTCCTCCGAGCCGAAGTCGGGCAGCCGCGCGCAGTACTCCTCGAAGAAGTCGAAGCCGATGTTCTTGGGGCCGCGCTCCACGAGCCACTGGGCGGTCTCGGGCGGGAAGTACGGCGACTGGGTGAAGTAGTCGGGCCACGTCCCGTACATCTTGTCCGTCCAGTCGGTGCGCAAGAGCACGATGTCCCCGCGCTGCACGTCGCCCGCCCCGGCCTTCTTGAGATCGTCGATGGTGATCGCGTGGTTGGCGCCCACCGAGGACAGGTCGACCACGAGAGCCTCGCCCATCACCTGGTCGAGGGTGATCTCCGCCGTGGTGATGCCGTTCTTGAAGACGTGCAGGGGCGAGTCGATGTGCGCGCCCGTGTGGAGGCTCTGGTGCACGCTGGAGACCTGCCAGAAGCCCGGGCCGCGACGGTGCGGCGTCACCTCGAGCCGCATGTTGGTCGAGGGCGGGCTCATGGTGCTCGAGTCCACCGTCACCGAGAGATCGACGAACTGTCCCATGAGTCTGCTACGGCTTGCGGGCGATCGCCCGAGCCGCGCCCGTGAGCTCGACGATGTGCAGCCCCGTGTCCGCGCGATCGGCCAGATAAACGAGCCCGCGATCGTCCAGGTCGACGTTGTTGGTCTGGATGGCCACCTTGCAGCGGTCGACCCCATCGACCTTGATGCAGCGCTTGTCAGTCTTCGCCGTGACGGCGGGGATGAAGTAGGCGACCTCCCTGGGGTTGAACGGATCGCGGATGTCGAATGCGCGCACGCCCGCGTTGAAGTAGGCGATGAAGACGAGCCGGCCATAGTAGATCGGCGTGAACGACTCGTGGCTCGAGTGGGGGCCGAAGCGCCCGCCGCGGCTGCAGAAGTCGCCGGGGGAGGCCGGCACCTGGATGGTGGAGACGGAGAACGGCTTGGACTCCGTGGTGATGTCGACCATGAAGGAGAGCTGACGGAACTCCTGGCACTCGTTGCGGAGCGACTCCGAGACGAGCAGCAGGAAGTCGCGCGTCTGCCCCTTGGCATTCGCCGCCCAGTCCGGGACGGGCATGCCCAGGATGGGGTAGCTCGTGTGCCCGCCCCAGGCCGGCGACATGTCGAGCCGGCCGATCTGCGGATAGAGCAGGTTGGCGGGCGTGGGAGCGAAGCGGTCGGCCACGCCGGGATCGCCGGCCAGCAGCTTGTCGCGATCCACGATCTGCAGCACGCCCTCGGAGCCCGTGCCATAGGCGAAGTAGACGCGGTTCTTGTACACGATGGGCCCGTGGACGCCTTCGGGCGCCGGTCCCGTGGAGCCCGGCTCCTGGCCCACGAGCCCGAAGTCGCGGATGAAGCGCGGCTGCGCGGGATCCGAGAGATCGTAGATCTTCGTCATGCGATGGGTTCGCCAGCCGCGGGGGTGGCCGTCGGAGACGAGGTAGGCGATGCCGCTATCACACTCCCACCAGTTCTTGTGGGTCATGTTGAGGCCCGCGACCACCGTGGTGAGGAGTGCGGGCTTGGCGGAGTCGCTGACGTCCCACACCTCGTGGGCGAGATTGCCGAACGTGCGAAGTAGATAGGTCTTGCCGCGCGTCCCTCGCGGCAGCGACGCGCCGTCGCAGACGCGCACCATCTGCGCCCCGCCCGCCTCCGCTTCGCCGGGGGAGCCCGGGATGTGACTCAGGTAGCGCGGGCGACGGGGATCGGTCACATCCACGATGGAGGTGCCGCTCCGCTCCATCTGCCCGGTGAGGGGATTCGATTTCAGCCCGCCGTGATGGCCGACATAGGCGATCCAGCGACTGCCCTGGCGATGGATGACAGGCTGGTAGGCGGAGCGGCCCTGGAGATCGTCGTGGCCGAGGAGCTGCATGTCGCGCTGCTCCGCTTCCCGGGCGGGTGGCGCCTGAGCGGAGCCGTGTCCGACCGAGCCGGCCAGGAGTGCTAAGAGCAAGGCCATGCTCGACCATGAGCGCGTCGGGTACCGAAGCTTCGTCGCTTTCGCCATGTCGCCGTTCCTCCATCCTGGTGGTATCGTGCCCCGCCTCCTGCCGTCGGCGCCCAAGACTAGCATCGGGGCTCCGGGTATGCTATCGCTCCCAGTCAGCCGCGCCACTCGGACAGGGAAAGAGAGGGGGGAGCATCATGTCCACCATCGGCATAGTCGGCCTCGGCCTTCTCGGCCACGCCATCGCCTCGCGGCTGATCAAGGCGGGCCATGCGGTCATCGGCTTCGACGTGCTGCCGGACCGCGTCTCCGCCCTCGCCGCCATGGGCGGCAAGCCCGCTCCCTCGGCTGCCGCCGTCGCTCAGTCGGCCGAGGCCGTCTGCACGCTCCTGCCCTCGCTCGCCACCGCGGAGGCGGCTATCCTCGGGGCCGGCGGCATCCTCGCGGGCGCGCGCCCGGGCCTCGCGGTCATCCAGATGAGCACCATCTCCCCGACGCTGACGGAGCGTCTCGCCCGCGAGGTGGCGGCCCGAGGTCTCGGATTCCTCGACTGTCCCGTCAGCGGCACGAGCAGCATGGTCGAGCGGGGCGATGGCATCTTCTTCGTGGGCGGGGATCGCGCGCTCTTCGAGCGCTGGCAGCCCGTGCTCGAGTCGGTGCTCGCGCGCGCCG
>WNFC01002330.1_pt1 | contig 35944 bp, 29 predicted proteins | sample 5400541 | NCBI WGS metagenome assembly WNFC01 (sample SAMN13153342, study PRJNA577476) | soil metagenome | isolation source: 120 cm saprolite under Douglas fir tree site 2 hole 2 replicate 1 | place: USA:California | collected 2015-04-18
ACGAAAGACAACACCGGTGTCGAAGTGTACGACACGATCTTTTCCGTTGTGGAATCGCCTGCGCAAAAGGATTTGATCTGGGTGGGGACCGATGATGGTTTGATGCAACTCACCCGCGACGGCGGCCAACACTGGGAGAACATCGCCCCTAAAGCGATGCCGGATTGGGGCACGGTGAGCATGATCGAAGTTTCGTCAAAGGATGCGGGCACCGCATACGTGGCTGTCGAACGGCATAAATTGGACGACTTCGCGCCATACATTTTCAAAACCACGGACTTCGGTAAAACTTGGAGCAAGATTGGGAATGGCCTTCCCGCGAATGCCTATGTCCACGCCGTGCGCGCCGATCCCAGGCGTGTCGGTTTGCTCTTCGCAGGCACGGAGGCGGGCGTGTTCGTTTCCTTTAACGATGGCGAGCAATGGCAGCCGCTGCAGTTGAATCTACCGCTCTCACCGGTGAACGACCTCGTGGTGAAGAACAACGACTTGATTATCGCCACACACGGCCGCAGCTTCTGGGTGCTTGATGACATCACACCGCTTGAGCAGTATAGCGACTCTGTCGCTCAGGATCCCGCGTATCTGTTCACTCCTGCGGCGGCAAATCACACGGTGTTCCGCGGCTCTTTCTTCCGCGCCGGAGCCAATACCGGCAAGAATCCCCCGGCTGGCGCGGTGATCGACTATTGGCTGAAAACTTCGCTGAAGAAGCCGGACGCCGACAAGAAAGAATCCGAAAAGAAGGAAAGCGATTCAAAAGCGCAAACAACCGACGCAAGAGACGCTGCGGCAAAACCCGACGCGAAGACATCCGAGGACGAAGCTCCCAAGATTACACTCGACATCCTCGACGCGTCTGGCAAAGTGATTCGCCACTTCCCCGAGAAGGAAGAGGAGGTCGAACAGGATGAAGGGTTCGACGCACCCGATCGTAATGCCGGCAAGCTTCCCGTCGACGCGGGACTAAACCGCTTCGTCTGGGACCTCGACTACGAAGGTGCCAGCAAGGTGCCGCACGCGCCTCTGTGGGGCGGCAGCACTAGCGGGCCGCGGGCGCTTCCCGGAAAATACCAAGTGAAGCTCACGGTCCTGGGCAAGAGCTACACCGCGCCCCTGGAGATCAAACCCGATCCGCGCCTGGCCGTAACCCAAGCCGATCTGGAAAAGCAGTTCGTGCTGTTGATTAAAATCCGCGACAAGGTCACCGAAACCGATGACGCCATCAACCAGATCCGCGATCTGCGCGAACAAATGAGCGCCATCAACAAGCGGCTGAAAAGCGACCCGCGAGGGAAATCGATTGCCGACGCCGGCAAATCCCTGGACAAGAAAATGACCGAGGTGGAGGAAGCTCTGATCCAAACCAAGGCCAAGAGCGGACAGGACGTTTTGAATTTTCCGGTTCGCTTGAACAACCACCTGGTGGCGCTCGGTGGCGTGGTCGCCAGTGCCGATAGCGCGCCGACAAAGCAGTCTTATGAAGTGTTCGATATGCTCAGCAAAGCGGTTGATGAACAATTGACGAAATGGAAGGCCATCGTTTCCACGGACGTGAAGGCGTACAACGACTTGGTAAAGCAGCAGGAAATTCCCGCGCTAATTGTGAAACAAGCAACGGAGACGCGTTGAAACCTTAGCTCTCCGAAAACCTGCCGGCGCCGGGCGTGGCCGTGGAATGACGAGCCATTGCTCAAATCGATTCGCCGCGCCTCGGCGACTTGTTCTAAAGTAAGCACGCCTTGAATCAACGCCTGCCATTGCCCCTTAGCTCGCACGGAAAACCCGTCGATACATTCGCGGCCGCGGCCGACCTTGAGAAAGAGTTGAAGCGCGAGGTGAAAGGCGAAGTTCGCTTCGATCGCGGTAGCCGCGCGCTGTACGCGACGGACGGGTCAAATTACCGCCAGATTCCCATCGGCTTAGTGCTGCCGCGCGATGAGGAGGACGTGGTTGCGGCAGTGGCCGCCTGCCGCAAGTTCGGAGCCCCGGTCCTGCCGCGCGGCGCGGGTACCAGTCTGGCCGGACAGTGCTGCAACGTGGCGGTGGTGCTGGATTTCACGAAGTACATGAACCGCATTCTGGAACTCGACACCGAGCGAAAGTTCGCCCGCGTGCAGCCCGGCGTCGTTCTGGACACTTTGCGCAACCGCGCGGAGGTCCACCAGCTCACTTTTGCGCCGGACCCTTCCACGCACAACCGCTGCAGCATCGGCGGAATGATCGGAAACAATTCGTGCGGCACGCATTCCCTGCTCGGCGGAAAGACTGTCGACAACGTCGAACAGCTTCGCATTTTGCTCTACGACGGTTCGCAGATGACCGTGGGCGCGACTAGCGAAAGCGAGCTCGAAGCAATTATCGAGCAGGGCGGAAGACGCGGAGGGGTTTACGACGCGCTCCACAAGATTCGCGACCAGTACGCAGCCTTGATCCGAACCCGCTTTCCGAAAATCCCCAGACGCGTTTCCGGATATAACCTCAACGACTTGCTTCCCGAGAACGGATTCCACGTGGCACGCGCACTCGTGGGTACGGAAGGAACCTGCGCAATCGTGCTGGAGGCAAAAGTGAAACTGATTCACAGCCCGCAGCACCGAGTCCTTGTCGGATTGGGGTATGAGGACGCGTTTCACGCCGCAGATCATGTTCCAGAAATTCTGGAATTCGGACCGATTGGCCTGGAAGGCTTTGAAGAAAGCATCGTCGACGGACTCCGAAGGAAAGGAGCGCCGAATCTCGAACTGCTGCCTCCCGGTGGCGGAGCCTTGCTTGTGGAATTCGGCGCGGATGACCAGAGGGAAGCAAGCCACGCGGCACTGCGACTGATGGAGCGCCTGAAAAATGCCAGCGCGCCGCCCAGCATACGCTTGTATTCGGTGGGTGAAGCCAAAGCTGTGTGGCAGATCCGCGAGGCGGGACCGCGCGCAGCAGCATTTGCTCCGGGAGCGCGGGCGGAATGGGAAGGCTGGGACGATTCGGCAGTGGCGCCTGAAAAATTGGGCGGTTATTTGCGCGACATTCGCAGGCTGATGAACGAATACCGCTATCGGGGAGCCTTTTACGGACATTTCGGTCACGGCTGCGTGCACATGCGCGTCACGTTTGATCTCCAGAGCGAAACGGGCATTCGCCAATACGGCGAATTCATCGAGCGCGCGGCTGACTTGGTAGTTGCGTATGGAGGCTCGCTCTCCGGCGAACACGGCGACGGGCAGTCACGCGCCGCGCTGCTTCCGAAAATGTTTGGTCCCGAGTTGGTGCAGGCTTTCGGAAAATTCAAGCGCGCCTGGGACCCGGACAACAAGCTTAATCCGCACAAGGTGGTGAATGCGCATCTGCCGACGGAAAACTTGCGGCTCGGCGCGGACTACCGCCCTCTCAAACCGGAGACGCACTTCCAATTTCCTGAGGACGACGGCTCGCTGGCAAAAGCCACGCTGCGTTGCATAGGGCTCGGCGCGTGCCGGAAAAATGACGGCGGCACAATGTGCCCGAGTTACATCGCCACGCAAGAAGAAGAGCACAGCACGCGAGGGCGCGCACACATGCTCTTTGAGCTGCTGCAAGGAGAAGTGCTGCAAGACGGATGGAAGGACGAGCACGTCAAGAAATCGCTCGATTTGTGCCTCTCGTGCAAGGCATGCAAATCGGAATGCCCGGCGAACGTCGACGTTGCAACCTACAAGGCGGAATTTCTCTCGCACTACTACGAAACTAAGCGGCGGCCTTTGCGGGCATACGCCTTCGGGATGATCGATCGATGGGCACAATGGGCCTCGCTGGCTCCGGCACTCGCAAATTTTTTCAGCCATGCCCCGGGATTTCGGCATTTGCTCGGATTGATTTTGGGGCTCGCGCCACAGCGTCAATTGCCCCGATTTGCCCGCCTTAATTTCCGGCAATGGGCACAGCGGGCGCGGCCTGCGCTGTTTGAGAAAGCGCCCAGATCGGAAAAGCAGGAAGTACTGCTGTGGATCGACACCTTCAACAATTATTTTCATCCAGAGACGAGCCGGTCCGCTCTCGAAATTCTGCAGCACGCCGGCTTCACGGTGAAATGCACGCCAGAAGGTTTGTGTTGCGGACGGCCTCTGTATGACTTCGGGATGCTCACTGAGGCCAAGCGATACTTGAAAAAAATCATGGATGCCCTGGGCGCGGAGATTGACGCCGGACTGCCGATCGTCGTGCTCGAGCCGAGCTGTGCTTCCGTGTTTCGAGATGAGCTGCGCAACTTGTTTCCGCACGACGAGCGCACGAGCCGATTGCGACAGCAAGTTTTCTTGCTGAGCGAATTTCTGATAAAGCACGCGCCCGAATACGAACCTCCGAAGCTGGCCGCAAGGATTCTTCTGCACGGGCATTGTCACCACAAAGCGCTAATGAAAATGAACGATGAGGAATCGTTGTTGCGCCGCATGGGAGCAGAGCTGGAGTGCCCGGATGGGGGATGCTGTGGAATGGCCGGACCATTCGGATTTGAGCGCGGCAAGTTCGCGATTGCGCAAGCGATCGGTGAACGCGTGTTGCTGCCAGCGGTCCGAAGCGCGACGCCCGAAACTATCGTCGTGGCAGATGGCTTCAGCTGCCGCGAGCAGATTCGGCAAAGTACCGGCCGGACCGCAAAGCACCTCGCAGATGCACTCCACTCCGCATTGCAAGGCCAAAGATCAGGCTGAAGTGTTCTGGGCCACCCGCATTGTTTCGGGTACGAGCAATCTCTAAAATCCACACATTCGCTCCTATACGCCGGGATTAGGAGCCGCCGAGTGGCGCGGACACATGTTCGTGCACGACGATCCACCCTTTTGCGCGCCTCTCTAGGACCATGGTCCAGCGCGCATTGACGTGCGAGGTGGTGCCTTCCTTACTGACGAGATCGATGCCCAGCGTGAACGTCGCCCAAGCTAGCGAACCGAGGCGGTGCGCGGCGAGATCATCGTTGAGTTTGGCGCCGATGCTGCGGTTGGGATCGAACAAATATTTTTGTGCGCCTGCGCTGCATTCCTTCCAGTTGTTGTATTTAAGCGGGACGATATCGAAATAAGCGAAATCAGCGTCCGCTGCGTAATAGGGCGCGACTTTGGAGATGTCCATGGTGCCCCACGCGGCGACGATGTTGGGAACCAGCGCTCGCAAAGCCGCCTCTTCGCGGTCGGCGGAAGTCGCGGCCGGCGCAAAAATTACAACAGCGAGACCAACCAATAACGCGAGTCTAACTACTTTGCGAGTGCCCATTTCTTTTCTCTCCCTGTCCGTTGCCGCGGCGAGAACGCCGCAGTGCAAGTCATTTCTTCGTGCCGTATTTGGCTACGGCCGCGGCGAGGAGCCATTGTTTCAACACACCGAGAAACTGCGGGCGAATCTCGCGGAAGGTGACGCCAACGCCGAGATTGGGTTGCGAGTAGACAATGGTTCCGGCCGATTCAAAGAATTTGCTCTCGCTATAAATCTTGATCTTGATCTGGGTATCCTTCGGCAAGGGATTGGGCATGTCCAAGTAGCAGCCGTGCAGGCTGAGCTCGGTCACGCGCGTGGAGATGCTGGCCTGCGTGGATTGGTCCACGACCTCAGCAGTGGCGATAAACGGATAACGCGGCGTTCGGCGACGCTCTTCTCCCACTGGACTCTCTCCGGAAAGCAGTTGTGGCGATTGTATCGCTGGACGTGGGAAAAGCTGAAAATTATTTAAGCGTTTCGGCTATAAGTGCAGCCCGACCGCCGCCTCTTGGACCGAATCGATCAGCTTGCGGGAGTCATAGGCGATGCCGTCCTTGAAGACAAGCTCCTTCTCGATGTCCGCCATCTCTTGGCTTGGATCACCGTTGATCACTACGAGGTCGGCCTGCTTGCCGGCTTTGAGCGTGGCGCACTTGCCGTGTTCGGTAAGTTCAAGGGCGTTCGAATTCTGCCTACGACACAGCCAGAAAACGAAGCAGCCAGCCGGCGAGTGCTCCACCGGCGAGCGGCCCGATCACCGGTATCGGAGCATAGCCCCAATCCGAGCTGCCTTTGCCCGCGATTGGCAGCAGAGCGTGCGCCACGCGCGGGCCCAGGTCGCGAGCCGGATTTATCGCGTAACCGGTGGTGCCGCCCAAAGAAAGACCGATTCCCCAAACGAGGCTCCCTACCAGATACGGTCCCAGCGCTCCCGGTCCGCTGGCCGCAACGGCCTTGGAAAAAATCGCTCCCACAACAAACACCAGCACCGCTGTCCCGATGATTTCGCTGATCAGGTTGGCTACAGCCTTCCGTATCGCGGGGTGCGTGCAAAAACACGACAGCTTCGTGGCCGCGTCCGGCGTTTCTTTCCAGTGCGGCAGGTAATGCAGCCAAACCAGCGCGGCGCCCGCCATCGCGCCAAGAAGCTGCGCGGTGATGTACGGCAGGCATTTGCCAAACGATCCTGCGCGCACCGCGAAGCCCAGCGTTACCGCAGGATTCAAGTGCGCGTCGCTGCTGCCGCAGGCCACTGCGGTGAACACCCCCGCCATCACCGCAAACGCCCATCCCGCCGTGATGACCAGCCACCCGCCGCCTTCACCCTTCGAGCGCTTCAGCAGCACGCCCGCCACTACGCCGTCTCCCAGCAATATCAAGATCATGGTGCCCAGGAATTCTCCCAGGAATGGCGATGTCATCCGTTATTTCCTCTCTTATGCATGATCATGAATCTATCCAGTCAAACGAGCGCGCGACCGCTTTCTTCCATTGACGGTACAGCGGTTCGCGCCGCGCTTCTTCCAGATTTGGCTCCCACTTGCGATCCATAGCCCACTTCGCGCGCAACTGCTCCAGACCCTGAAAGAAATCCACAGCCAGGCCTGCTGCGTAGGCGGCGCCCAGTGCCGTTGTCTCCTGAATCACCGGGCGCACCACTTCGCGGTTGAGAATGTCCGCCTGGAATTGCATTAGCAACTCGTTAGCCACCATTCCGCCGTCCACGCGCAGCGAAGCCAGCGAAATATGCGCATCCGTTTCCATGGCTTCCACCAATTCCCGCGTTTGAAACGCCGTGGCCTCGAGAACCGCGCGCGCCAGGTGGCCCTTGTTGGCGTAACGCGTAAGCCCGGCGATCACCCCGCGGGCGCTCTCTTTCCAATACGGCGCATACAATCCGGAAAACGCCGGCACAAAATAGACGCCGCCGTTGTCTTCCACCGTTCGCGCCAGCGTCTCGACATCGGAACTCTTGGCGATCATTCCGAGGTTGTCCCGCAGCCACTGCACCAGAGCGCCGGTAATCGCCACGCTGCCTTCCAGCGCGTAGCAAGCGGCGTGCTTGCCAAACTTGTACGCCACGGTGGTCAACAGTCCGCAGCTCGACGGCACCATGCGTTCGCCCGTATTCATCAGCAGGAAGCAACCCGTGCCATACGTGTTCTTGACCTCGCCGGGATGAAAACATGCTTGCCCGACGAGCGCCGCTTGCTGGTCTCCGAGGATTCCCGCGACCGGAACGCCCGCTATCGCCGGCAATCTTGCCGTGCCATACACTTCGCTGCTGGAACGCACCTCCGGCAGCATCGCGCGAGGAACCTCGAACGCTGCGAGCAGTTCCTCATCCCAATCGAGCGTCCTCAGGTTCATCAATTGCGTGCGGCTGGCATTGGTCACGTCGGTAACGTGCGCGCCGTCTCGCGGACCGCCAGTCAGGTTCCACGCCAGGAAGGTGTCGATGTTTCCAAACAGCAATTCGCCGTCAGCCGCTTTTCCCCTGGCGCCCGAAACATTCTCCAGAATCCAACGCAGCTTCAGCCCGCTGAAGTACGTGCTAAGCGGCAAGCCGGTCTTCGCGCGAAAGCGATCTTGTCCCCCGCTTTTGGCAAAACGCGCCACCTCGTCGCCAACCCGCGTGTCCTGCCAAACTATCGCGTTGGTCACCGGGCGCCCCGTCTTGCGTTCCCAGACTACGGTCGTCTCGCGCTGGTTCGTGATCCCGATGGCCGCCAAGTCGGTGGGCTGCAAGCCGCGCTGCTGCAACGCCGCCGCGATGACCTCGTGCGTGCACCGCAGAATCTCCTCGGCGTTGTGCTCCATCCAGCCCGGTGCAGGAAAAATCTGCTCGTGCTCCTTCTGCGCCATGGCCACAACGCGCGTGTCCTTGTCAAATACCATGAAGCGCGTGCTAGTCGTGCCCTGGTCGATTGCCCCGATATAACTCTTCACCTGAGCAGTCCTCTCCACGTAGCTCGCTAAAAAAAGTGAAAATGCTGGCGCTCGCGCAGCATCGCTACCGCCGCCATCCTGTCGGAAATAAAAGACTTATCTGTACAATCGCGTGCCTTCGACGCCTCGCCCACCGATGCTATGCGATTTTTTCTGTTTGTGCATCTAATTAAACGAGAGAAAAGGAGATTTCGATGAAGTTCAACATTCGTCCCAGACCGCAGTTGCTGTTAGCTGCTTTTGCTTTAACGTTTGCTTCGCTGGCCTCGATCCCTGTTCACGCCGCCGACGCCGTAACCCTCACCGTAACGGCTGTCGCTAAGAAGGGTTCTCCTCCGCCTATCAAAAAGGAAGACGTGCAGGTGTTTGAGGGCAAAGAACGCGTGCAAGTCACGGATTGGCGCCATGGCGAAAATCTGTACTTGGCCATTCTGATTGACGATTCGCTCGACTCCGAGGCCGCCAGCCAATGGAGCGATCTCAAAGCCTTCATCGCCGAGCAGCCGCGAAACGCTTTCGTAGCGGTGGCCTACTCCCGTAATGGCGCCGCCATGGTGGCGCAGGACTTCACTCAGGATCACGCGCTCGCCGCAAAGGCTTTGCGCATTCCGCTCGGCAACGCGGGAGCTTTCTCCAGCCCGTATCTTGCCGTGCAAGACTGGCTCAAGCGTTGGCCATCTTCCGCGGGTGATCATCGTTCCTCGATCATCCTGATTTCTTCAGGAATCGATTATTTCCGAGGCGGTTTTGATCCTATCGATCCCGACCTGGATTCCACCATCGAGCGCGCACAAAAGGAAAACGTGAACGTGTGGACGGTTTATTATCCCAGCTCCGGCCATTTGGGCCGAGGCTACTTCCGCGTCTTCAACGCGCAGGCAAATCTCAGCAGACTCTCCGAGGAAACCGGGGCCGAATCTTATTATTTGTCATTTGACCGGCCGGTCACGCTCGGACCGTATTTTGACGAAATACAGGAACACCTGAACAACCAATATCTCCTGACGTTTGCAACCGACCGTGGAGGCAAGAAAGGCAAGTTCGAACGCGTGCGCGTCGCCACCGAAATCCCCAAGGTGGAGTTTCTCACCCCGTCGGAAGTTTTCCTTCCGCCGTCACAGTAATTCGATTCGTTCAACTACGGCGCACAACAGGTAGCAAATGTCGTCCTGAGGGCATCCGACAAGGATGCCCGAAGGATTCTAACAATGAGTTGTTACCAAACTTTGCTACACCCTAACGCGTGTCATCCCGAGGCTACCCGATGAGGGTAGCCGAAGGGACCTCAACCGATGAGTGTTTGCCAATTTCGATCTCAGGAAGGGCGCGAGGAGAACCCCTCAATGATCCGCCCGCGTCAGTGAAACCGCCCGCGTCGAATCCCGAATCACCAGCTCTGGATTCATCTTTTGATTCACCACGTTCCACTCGCGCTTTTCCAGCGCCGCATTAATTCCTTCCATCACGATGTTTACCGCCAACTCGCCCATCGCTTCCATCGGCTGCCGCACGGTCGTCAGCGAAGGCGCCGCTAACGCCGACAGCGCCACATCGTCAAATCCCGTCACCGAACAATGCTCCGGCACTTTGACTCCCGCTTTGGTCAGCGCGCGGATCGCTCCCAACGCCGTCAGGTCATCGAACGCCATCACCGCGGTGAATTTTTTCTTCCGCTCCAGCAATTCTTCGGTGTAGCGATATCCGCTCTCGAAGCTTGAATTGGGATCCAGCGAATCCGGCAATTACAGTACCAGTCCCTGATCGATTTCCATGCCCACGCCCTTTGCGAATTTTTGTATCCCACGCCAACGCGGCGCGCTGTCGATCAACATCTTTGGCCCGCGGATAAACACGATTTTGCGGTGGCCGAGCTGGTACAGATGCTCCAGTGCCAGCCGCGCGCCCGTTTCGTTGTCCACCATCGCCGAGCTGATGTTGTCTCCCGCCAATTCCCACCCGATCGTAGCGGAAGGAATATTTCTTTTACTGAGATCGGCGAGCACATGAATATCGACAAAAAGCCAGCTGGCCACCACAATCAATCCTTCGACGTGCCGTTCCAGCAGCAGCTCCGAGTACCGTTCGAAGCGGTTGCGCTGGTTGTGCGCGTCGGCGAAAATCGCCAGGTAGGAAGCTTGATACAACGCGTTTTCCACGCCCCGCATGATCAGGGTGCAAAACGGGTCGGTAATATCAAAGAACAACACGCCGATGCTGTGGCTGCGCTTGCTGCGCAGGAATCGCGCCATCACGTTCGGCCGGTAGCCAAGTTTCTTGGCCGTTTCTTCGATGCGTCTCTTGGTTGCCGCCGCGATATATCTCGCCAGCGGCGCGTTGTTCAGCACAATCGAGACGGTCGCAGGCGAAAATCCGCTCTGCGTCGCCACGTCTCTCATCTTGACTGCTTCGTTTTTCTCGCGAGGCCGCTTCACCAGGAGGGCTCCTCGGTGGCCCACATCATCCCGCTATGCTCACTCACTTTGCAACCGCCGGACTGTTGTAGGGGCGCGTTTCCGTTTACGGTGAGGAACGAAGGGCGCTTCCCAGCGGCTTCAGCCGCCGCACAACTACTCCGCCGGCACCTCAAACGACAGCGGCTCCCGGAACCAGCGCGTCTTCCAAATACCAAACGCAATCCCCGCAATCATCCAGATGCTCCCAACAATCTGCGCTGGACGGCTAAGGCTCAGCCATAGGGCAAGGCAAATAACGAAACCAAGCACCGGCGGGATAAGATTCCACGTCTTCTTTTGTTCCGCATGCAAGAAATAACGCACGAATGCCGCGGCATTCACACCCATAAACGCAATTAGCGCTCCAAAGTTCAAAAGTTCGATTCCTCGTCCATAGGTAAGAAAGAACGAGCCGAACAACGCCAGCGCGCCCACGAAGATCACATTGTTGCGCGGCACTTGGTGCTTCGGGTCAATCGCGCCAAAAAACGGACTGGGCAGCGCATTGCTTCGTCCCATGCCGTACAGCAGCCGCGCCGCCCCAATGTGCGCTCCCATCCCCGAGCCAAAATTAGCCACCACCAGTGTCACGCCCACGATGGTGAACAGCGGCGCCCATGTCCGCGCCGCCGCCCACACATACGCCGTGTCCGAATTCGGAAATGCCTCCGTTGCCGGCCACACAAGCTGCGCCACATACACTTCGGCCGCCGAGAGAAAGCCGATCACCACGCACGTAAGCACCGTCGCGAGCAAAATGTTGCGCCGCGGATTCTCCGCCTCCTCCGAAAGCGTCGAGATGCCGTCGAACCCGATATACGACAGCACCGCAATCGATGTGCATCCAAATAGGTTTCCCCACGTGAACGTTTGCGGATCGTAGAACGGCCGGGTAAAAAAGTGTAGGTCGCTGTGCGGATGGCCGAAGATGTAACGAATCGCGGTCACGAAAATTACCACCACCACCGCGCTCATTCCCGCCGTCAGCCCGGCGTTCACTCGCGCCGAGGTCTTGATCCCGCAAAGGTTCAGGAGTGTAAACCCCACCGCAAAAATAATTTTCCAGCCCCAGTCCGGGATCGCAGGAGCAAATTCATGCGCCTGTCCCGCGCACCAGATCACGCAAATCAATGGATTCACAATGTAATCCATTACCATGCTCCAACCCGTCACATACCCGATCGACGGGTGGATCTCCTGCGCCACATACGTGAACGCCGATCCCGCGCTCGGATACGCCTGCGCCATGCGCCCGTAACTGATGGCCGTAAAAAGCATGGCCACCATGGCAATCAAAATTGCCGTAACCACGTGGCCCCTGCCTCGATCGCTCAGCGCTCCGAACGCAGACATCGGCGCAACCGGCTGCAGCACGATCATCCCGTACAAAATCAAATCCCACAGTGTAAGCGTTCTCCGCAGCCTAGGCGCCGCCGCAGTTACCGTTGTCGCTTCAGTGCCCAAGCACTTGTCCTTTCAACTCAACACCGATTGAGCCGCGCTCTATTGAATCGTTTCAAGCGCCGTCATTCTGTGGAAATCCCTTCCGCCAGGCAAGCGCAAAACTTCCGTCCCGCAAAGCTTCTTTTGGTCTCCGTGCGATACTGGTCCTCCGCCATGCTGCGCTTCTCCCAACTCTGCGAATCCATCGCCGCCACCTCCAAAAAGACCGAAAAGGTTAGCTTGGTGGCCGATTATCTCCGAGCTACTCCGGTCGAAGAGTCCGCTCTCGCCGCTCTCTACTTGTGCGGCCGCGTCTTCCCACGCCGCGAAGAGCGTGTCCTCTCCATTGGCTTCTCGATTCTCCTTCGCGCGGTCGCCAAGATCGCAAATAAAAATCCCGCGGACCTCGCTCCAGTCCTTCGTCATCACGGTGATCTCGGCGCCGGCGCCGAGGAAATTCTGCGCCATCATCTGACGAGGTCTTCGCTCATCCTTCCGCAAATCGCAGACGTTTATGCCTCCCTCGCGCAACAGCGCCGCGCTGCCGAAAAGCAAGCCCTTCTCGAGCACATCTTCCAGCGCCTCTCTGCCCCCGAAGCCAAATATTTCATCAAAATCGCCACCAGCGAGTTGCGCATCGGTCTGAAAGAAAGCCTCGTCGAGGAAGCCATCGCCAAAGCCTTCGATCAAACCCTCCCCGCCGTCCAGCGCGCCAACATGCTCCTCGGCGATATCACCGACGTCCTCCGCCTCGCTGTCGCCAACCAACTTTCCTCTGTCTCGCTACTGTTCTTCCGCCCCACCTCCGTCATGCTCGCCAGCCCCGCGGAAACTCCCGCCGACCTCGTCGCCACCTTCCCCAACGGCGCGCTCGTCGAAGACAAGTTCGACGGCATCCGCGCCCAGGTTCACAAGCGCGATTCGCAAGTCGAGATCTACTCCCGCACTCTCGACCGCGTCACCGAATTCCCCGAGCTGCTCGATCCAATCCGCGACATTACCGGCGATTTCATCCTCGATGGCGAAATCATCGGCTGGCGCGACGGTCGCGCTATCCCTTTCACCGAACTCCAGCAACGCCTCGGCCGCAAACAAATCGACCTGTTCACCAGTTCACAGATTCCCGTCAGCTTCGTCGCCTTCGACCTGCTCCTCCTCGACGGCCGCACGCTTCTCGACACTCCGCTCGCCGAGCGCCGCCTCCTCCTCGAACGTCTTCTCGCCAAATCCGAGCAGCCCGCCCTCCAGTTCACCCGCGCCGAGCTTTGCCGCACCGTCGAAGAAATCGAAAAGCGCTTCCTACTCGCCCTCAACACAGGTAACGAAGGCTTGCTCGCCAAAGCGCCCGAATCTCCTTACGTCCCCGGCCGCCGCGGCCAATTCTGGATGAAGCTCAAGCGCCCGCTCGCCACGCTCGACGTCGTCGTCACCATCGCCGAATACGGCCACGGCAGGCGCCGCGGCCTGCTCTCCGATTTTACTTTCGCCGTGCGCGACGACGCCCGCCTCGTCAACATCGGCAAAGCCTACTCCGGCCTCACCGATGTCGAGATTCGCGAGCTAACCCAATATTTTCTGGACCACACCACCGAAGACCGCGGCTTCCAACGCGACGTCGAGCCCTCCATCGTCCTCGAAGTCGCCTTCAACAATATCCAGCGCTCCGGCCGCCACGAAAGCGGTTTCGCCCTCCGCTTCCCCCGCATCGTGCGCCTGCGCCCAGACAAACCCGTCTCCGAAATCGACACCGTCGCCCGCGTCCGCGAAATTTTCAACTCTCAGCATGCAAGAAGAATCAGCGACCTCTAATTTCGCCGTATCACCTGTACCTTCGGTCAGCTGTACCACCGGACAGTCGAATTCCACAGCGGTTATCTCTTAGTGAAAATCCGCCCACTTTCTCTCGCAACTCTGGTAACCAAATTAGAGTCTAATTAGATAGGGACCTGGCCCGAAGTAGAAGACCAACAAACTATGGCCGAGTCCGCTCTCACTAACAGCCGCAGTCGCGTAGCTCCCATCCTGGCGAGTGTCTCGGGGTTCATCGTCCTTTTTTTCTTTTCCATGTGGCTCCGCGTTGTGCCACTCGAGCCAGACCCTGTCTTGCAAGGCTATCTGCAAGTCACCACCGGTTTGCTCGCCTTCGTTTTCGCCGCCGTCATCCTCGTCCGCTTTCAGGGCACGCAAGACCGCATCTCCCTGATCCTCGGTGCCGGATTTCTTCTTTCCGGCGCGATCGTCACCGCATCCAGTCTTCTTTTCTTTCAGTTCCAGCAGGGTACGCCGGTGGAATTGCGCTGGGCGCCAGTTTCCTGGTGGGTCAGCCGCATGGTTCTCGCCCTCCTCTTGGTCGTCGCGCTTCTCGTTGAGCATTTCCTGCCGCGTTCGCGCCACACTGGACGCGAAATCGCCGGCGCCCTGCTCACCGTAATGGCCTCGACCTATCTCATCACCGCCGCATTGCGCCGCCTTCCCCCCGAAGTTTCCCCGCATCCCGGCGCAGTTTTCCCCAGCCCGCAGCAACTCCTGCCCGCCGCAATTTTTCTCGTCGCCGTAATCTGGTATCGTCGCCGCCTCCAACTCGAAGATTCCGCCTTCGACCGCACCATCTACGCCGCTGCCTGGATGAATCTCGGCGCGCAGCTCGCCGCCTCGCAGTCCCTGCGCCTGCTCGACTCCCCTTTCGTCCTCGCGCAAGCCCTCACCGTCACCAGTTACGCCGTCGCGCTCGGTGGCGCCCTCCTCGACAACGCGCGCCTCTTCGAACAAGTTAGCCACCTCGCCGTCAGCGACCCGCTCACCGGCCTCGCCAACTACCGCCGCCTGCTCGACGTTCTTGAAACAGAAACCGAGCGCACCAATCGCAACGGCCGCCCCTTCGCCGTTCTCCTGCTCGACCTCGACGGCCTCAAGAAAATCAACGACACGCACGGCCACCTCGTCGGCAGCCACGCCCTCAATCGCCTCGCGCACATCTTGCGTATCCATTGCCGCGCCATCGACACCGCCGCGCGCTACGGCGGAGACGAATTCGCCCTTGTTTTGCCGGAAACTTTGCACGCTGAAGCCGAGCGCGTCGCCAATCGCATCCGCGCCGTCTTGGCCAGCGACCTCGAGCAGCCGCAGCTCTCGGCCAGCATCGGTATCGCCATCTACAACGGCAATGGTGAGCGCATCGAAAAACTTCTCTCCGATGCCGATGCCCAGCTCTATTTCGAAAAAGCCCGCCGCGACAAGCGCCACCCCACCCCGCTAACTCCTCGCCGACGCGCCCAAAAAGCCTAATTTGGAGTGCGGCGGTCTTGTATGGACTGCGGCGGTCTTGCCGCCGCTTTTACAGTTGACCCCGCGCCACAGACTCAAACAACATCACGGCGGCTGTCATCCTGAGGTTACCCGACTTGTCCTGAGCGTCTTTGGCGAAGGGCGAGGATGCCCGAAGGACCTCAACCACACGTACTTGGCGCAGAATTCTCTTTCCGCACGCGCCGACGGGCCTAAAACACCGCCCTTCTCTCTACCGTCTCCTTGCTCGCCAACGAAAACCGCGCCTCCTCCGCCCCCCCACCTAAAATCCGCCCCGCCACATACTCTCCCACCGCCGGTCCATGCTTGAACCCATGCCCCGACCCGCCGCCAACAAACCACACGTTTTCCATCTCCGGATGCCGGTCGATCAAAAAATCTCCATTCCACGTATTTTCGTACTGGCAGACCCGCGTCTCCACAATCGGCGCGCTGCGCAGCGCCGGAAACCGCTGCTCCACAAAACGCCGCGCCTCTTCCGCGCCTTCCGCGCTCGCCAAGCGCGATTGCATATCTGGATCAACGCGCTCCCCGTGTCGGTCCACTGCAATTTTCAGCCCTCGGCTCTCCAAATCCGGCATCCCATAAATCTCATCTTCCTGAAACAACCACGTCGGCAGCGCAGGCGGCGCAAATCGCGCATCCCCCGCCGGAACGCCAAAGAAAAACACCTCCTGCCGGCTGGGAAAAATCCGCGAGCCCAGAACGTCCGGAAAAATTTTCCCAAGCCAAGCCCCGCACGCAAACACAAACGTGTCTGCCTCGATGCGCTCGCCGGAATTCGTCGTGACTGCAGAAATCGCTCCCGAGCCTCGCGGCTCCGCAATCTGCGCAACCCGATACTCTACGCCAAGGCGCTGAGCTGCCTCAGCCACCACCGCCACGGCCCGACGCGCCATCAGCACTCCACTGTGCAACTCCAGCAGCCCCTTCGTGATTCCTTCCAATCCGATCTGCGGATATCGTTTCTCCAACTCCTTCCTGCTCAACTCCACGAACGCAACACCGCATCGCGCCAGCACCTCTGCAGCCTGCCGCACTCGCGAATCGTCCTTCCCCGCCAGCCACAAAACTCCCGTTTCATGAAACAGCCGCTCCCCCACCGACGCAAAAAACTCCTTCCACTGCGCCAGCGACATCACCGACCATCGCGTATACAGCTCATCCGCTCCATATCCCATGCGAATAATCCGCGACTCCCCCGCCGAACTCGCCCGCGCATTCCCCGGCCCGTAAGCATCCGCCAGCATCACTCGTCGCCCGCGCCGCCCCAAATGCCAAGCCGTCCACGCTCCAAACACCCCAGCCCCAATCACCACCACGTCATATCGCGTCGTCATGTCCGCCGCATCTTACTCCCTCTTGCTCTTCTCTGTGCCCTCTGTGAACTCTGTGTTAAATTCTTTTCTTCTTCCTCTGCTATATTCATTCCCATGACTCTCTCCGAAAAAATCCAAAAAGACCTCACCGACGCCATGCGCGCCAAAGACGAGCTCCGTCTCAGCGTCCTCCGTATGGTCAAATCCGCCATCACCTACAAGGAAACCGAAAAGCTCCGCAAGCTCGACGAACCCGAATCCATCCAGCTCCTGCAAACCCTCGTCAAGCAGCGCAAAGAATCCATCGATCAATTCACCAAAGGCAACCGCAACGACCTCGCCGCAAAAGAAACCAAAGAGCTCGCCATCATCGAGTCCTATCTCCCCGCTGGCGCCAGCGACGCCGAAATGGATGCGGCCATCGCGAAAGCCATCGCCGAAACCGCCGCCACCTCCATCAAGCAAATGGGCGCCGTAATAAAATCCGCCAAAGCCGCCCTCGAAGGCAAAACCGTCGACGGCAAAGCCCTCAGCGACCGCGTCCGCTCCCGCCTCTCCTGATCTTGACACTCTCCGCGTTAGTTTTCTCCGTGCCCTCAGTGCTCCGGTCTCTGCGCCCTCTGTGTTAATTCTTTCTTTTTCTGGCATTCCCAACAACCACGCTCCCCAAGATCCCGATCACGCAAGGTTATTGGCATATCGCACACACGTAGTACTCCCGCTCTATCGACTGATCCCGTCGTCACAACCAGAATCGCCGAATTAGGAAACCCTTAGTCGGAAAACTGGCCTGAGCCGCGACAATGCGCGCTTCGGCAAAAAAGAAAGTGGGTGTCCCGTGAAGCCCTTTACCCTCTATAAGTTACCAATCGTCCTGCTTTGCCTGGGCGGCGCTCTAATCCTCGCTCCCCAGTCTCGTGCTCAATCCGAAGTCGCTCCCGATCACTTCGACGGCACCGATTCCTGGGCCGCCGCATCAGCCAAGAAGGCTCCCTGGCAAAGAGCCAAGCCCCAATCTGCACAGGCGAGTTTACAAGCCCGGGACAATAAGCCCGCCACCCTCGCGCTCGAACCCGTAGCGGCCCGCAGCGTGGCAGCACCCCGCCGTTCCGACGCCATCGCCACCAAAAAGCGCAAACCCGCCACCCCCAAATCCAACAACTAAACGCTCACAGAACCGCGTCATCCTGAGCCTACCCGACTTGCCCTGAGCGCCTTTTGCGAAGGGCGAGGGTAGGCGAAGGACCTCAGCGTCAAACTTGCCAAACATGTCCTGGCCAAACCCCGTCGTCCCCGTTTCGGGTTTCTCCGAGCCCTTTGTGCTCCGACCTCCGCGCCCTCTGTTAAATCTTTCTCTTTTCTACCCTCCCGACCTTGACTATCATCGCCCAGTGCCTCTCTCCCCCGACGCGCGCAACTCCAGCGCTCTCGCTCTCCTGCGCATCGGCGTCGGCCTTTTCTTTCTCATCTTCGCCCAATACAAAATCCTCAGCACGCAATTCACCCTGCACGGCGGCTTTCAATTCTGGATCAACAAATTCATCGCCGAAGGCGGCGCCTACCCCTTCATGGTCTCCATCCTTCGCAATTTCGCTCTCCCCCATGCCACGCCCATCGCCTTCCTGGTTGCCTACGGCGAACTCGCCATCGGACTCGCCCTCCTCCTCGGCGTCTTCGTTCGCCCCGCCAGCATCGGCGGCCTAATCTTCATGATCTTCATGATCTTCATGATCTTCATGATCTTCATGATCTTCATGATCTTCATGATCTTCATGCTCACCCTGCTCTTCTCCTCCGACTACCCCGGCTCCTCCGCCCCCCTCTGGCAATACTTCGGCGCCAGCCTAAGCCACTCCGTCTTCGCCCTATGTTTCCTCACCTTCCTAATCGGCCGCTCCGACTCCGCTTGGTCCCTCCCCGCCCAGCGCAGTAAGGTCTAGACGCTGCGCAACACCCTTCCCCCGTTCGAACGGTATACCCATAAATAAACCCTTGACATCCGTGTACTTTCGTGCTATCATAAACCGTGAAAATCGCCTTCCAGCCGTTACCGTCCTCCCCTGCTTTGAACTTCTGTGCTGTCCGCGACCTCTGTGGTGAATTCCTTTGCCCCTTTAGAATCACACACTTACAAATCCCCCTTCCCGCAACCCCTTTATTTTCACATCCATCCAAATGCCTAGGGGGTGTACCCATTCTCGCTTCCAGATTTTCTCCGCTCAGTGCCTGGCCGTCCGCAGGCGGGCCTCTGTGGCATCTCCTTTTTTTCCAGCAACTTGCCGCCTCTTGTGCATCTCTTTGCCCTCTTTTCCGTCCTCCCTCCCTGTGTTTTCAATCGTTTGCAGCCTCTTTTCCCAAAACACCCGGGGTGGGGGTACCTGTGGGACAGCCATTTCTGGCTGTCCTCCGACGACTTCCCCTGGATCTTCCATCGCAACCAACGTCGGACCGATGACTTCAAAACCTGCTTTCCTAGTTAAACCATCATTGGGGTCCCGCCACCTTCGCCTCCGAGCCCCTATCCCCTTCCCTCCAAAATGGTCCATAATCCCGGCGCCGGTCTCGGCTGTCCGGCTGCGAGGGAGGTCTGTGTGAGCAAGTCATCTGCAACTTCCGATCGTCCATGGAGTTCCACGGCGCCGCCGGGGGAATTTCGCCCCTACATCTCGCCCGAAGAAACCCTTAAGGAATTCACCATTCGGGCCGTCGTGCTCGGCGCGCTCTTCGGATTGCTTTTCGGCGCCGTCACCGTGTACGTGGGCCTGCGCGCCGGCCTCACTGTCTCCGCCTCCATTCCCATCTCCGTTCTCTCCATCAGCATCCTCCGCGCCTTCGGACGCTCCACCATCCTGGAAAACAACATCGTGCAAACCACCGGCTCCGCGGGCGAATCGCTCGCCGCCGGCGTGATGTTCACCATTCCCGCGCTGATCTTTCTCGGCTTCGGCTCTGAATTTACGTTCTGGCGTATTTTCCCGCTAGCGCTGCTCGGCGGATGGCTCGGCGTCCTCTTCATGGTCCCCTTGCGTCGCCAGCTCATCGTGAAAGAACACGGCAACCTGGTTTTTCCAGAGGGCACCGCATGCGCGGACGTGCTTGTCGCCGGCGAGCGCGGCGGCTCTTTCGCCGGACGCGTCTTCTGGGGACTCGGCCTCGGCGGCGTCTACACCTTCCTGATGAACACCGTGCAAGCGTGGACCGCGCAGCCGGAAAATCGCCCAAGCTGGTTTCCCGGCGCATCCTTCCGTCTCGCTATCACTTCGGAATATCTTGGAGTCGGCTACATCATCGGCCCGCACGTAGCTGGCATCCTCTTCGCTGGCGGCATCATTTCCTGGCTGGTGATGATGCCCGCCATCAAGTTTTACGGGCAGATCGCAGGTAACACGCCGATCTATCCATCGACAATTCCCATTCCCCAAATGACCCCCGACGATATCTGGCGGAGCTATATCCGCCCGATGGGCGCAGGTGCTGTCGCTGCCGCGGGTTTGATCACCCTGTTGCGCACCATGCCCACCATCATTTCCGCTTTGCGCGCCGGACTGAAAGACGTTCGCGCGGAAGGCGGCGGCTCCGCCGCTGCCAGCCGCATCGATCGCGACGTGCCCATGCGCTGGGTCATCGTCGGCTCCATCGTCATCATCGCCATGATGTGGGTGCTGCTCACCTTCCATCCCATGCAAGGCGCCGAAACGCGTTGGTACCAGAATCGTCACGGTCGCCGGACGCATCAGCGGACTCCTCGGCAATTCTTCCAATCCCGTCAGCGGCATGAGCATCGCCACCTTGATGGCCACTTGCGCCATTTTCTTCGTTGCCGGCTGGACCGCACCAAACTACGCCGTCCTCGCGCTCATGATCGGCGGAGTAGTTTGCACCGCCGCCGCCATTGCCGGAGCGACGTCACAGGACTTGAAGACCGGCTATCTCGTCGGCGCCACACCCTTCTGGCAGCAGTTGGGATTGCTCATCGGCGTAACCGTTTCCACCGTCGCCATCGGCGCCACTTTGAACTTGATGAACAAAGGCCTCGAGCGCTATCTCCCCACCGAAATTCACGTCAACATCCAGTCCTTGCCCTCCGGCGTAAAAATCGAGCGCGATACCTTCACGTATCAAGGCAAGAACTACGCGCTCATCAATTCGCTCGGCTCGCACGAAGTTCCCGACGGCGAATATCTCTATGACCCCGCTACTAGCAAAATCGAATACCAGTGGGCGCAAGGCATCGGCAGCGACAAAGCCCCGGCTCCGCAAGCGCGCCTCATGGCCACGGTCATCAACGGAATTCTTAATCAGCGCCTTCCTTGGCGTCTCGTGCTGATGGGTGTCATGCTGGTCATTGCCGTCGAAATTCTCGGCGTGCGCTCTCTCGCCTTTGCCACCGGTTCCTATCTTTCCATCGCCACGACCGGCGCCATGTTTGCAGGCGGCCTCGTTCGCGCTCTCGTCGAAGCGACCACCAAGAAAAAAGACGAAAGCGAAGCCAGCCCCGGCGCCCTCTATTCCAGCGGACTGATCGCCGCCGGCGGCGTCTTCGGCCTCCTCGGCATCATCATCAATCTCTTGCAGGATCCAGAAATCTCCACCCGCGTGCCGCAGTGGGTCACCTCGATCTTTCGCCTCCCCTGGCGCCCCGATCTGTTTTCCTTCGGCCCCAAACTTCTCGGGGCATTAGCCGTCAGTAATCTCTTCGGCGTAATCATGTTCGCCCTTCTCGCGGCCTCTCTCTTCTATTTCGCCCGCAAGAAGCTGGATTGAGGCTTGACTCTTTGACTGCGAAACTCTTCGACCGTACACTGACTCTATGACCACGTTGGGCGCGCGCCGATACAACTTCGATTGGCGGGGATTCATCACCCCTGGCGTAAAGCTTCTCGTGTTGGTCTGCTCTGCCGTCTTCCTTGTTCAGACTCTCGCGGATATCCTGTTTGGTCCTCCAGCTACTTCCTGGATCAACCATTTCTTTGGCTTGGTTCCACTCGGTCCCATTCCAGGCCTGCGTGTCTGGCAGCCGTTCACCTACATTTTCCTTCATGGTGGGCTGCTGCACTTGCTCCTGAACATGCTCTGGCTATGGATGTTCGGGCGAGAACTGGAACTTGTCTGGGGGAAGCGGCGCTTTCTCAATTTCTTTTTTCTATGCGGCGTAGGGGCTGGCTTGATTGAAATGCTGGTCAAGGCGATCCCAATGTTTTGGGGGGAGCGGCCCTCGGATGTTCCAACGATCGGTGCTTCGGGCGCAATTTTCGGAATTCTCATGGCCAACGCCATTCTCTTTCCTGACCGCCGCGTGTGGTTGTTTCCCCTTCCCGTGGCTATCCCCATGCGGCCCTATGTCGCCGTCATTGGGGCCATTGAATTCTTCTTCACTCTCGGTTCCGGCGGCGACAAAGTCGCTCACCTTTGTCACCTTGGAGGCATGCTGGTCGCGTACATGTACTTGCGGCGCGGGTCATTTCTGTACAGCGTGCGCAACACCGTTACCGATTGGAAGGCGCAGCGCAATAAGAGGCGCTTCCAGGTCTACATGAACAAACACAAAGACCCGCCATCGCGCCCCGACCGCTGGGTGAATTGAAGTGGAAGTCAGAAGCAGGAAATTGAAGTCAGAATAAGACCAGAAGAGCGAACTACTCGCCGCCGCCGATTACGTGGAACTTCATGAAATTGGTCGTGCCGCGAATGCCCATCGGCGTTCCGGCGACAATGCCGATGACGTCGCCCTTGCGGACCAATCGCTCTTCCAGTAAACGTTTCTCGGCGACGGACGCGAGGCCGTCGACTTTGCGCACGTCGGAAATAGTCTGCGGGTGCACGCCCCAGATCAGCGCCATGCGCCGCCGCGTCTCCTCTTCAGGAGAAAACGCGATGATGGGCACCAGCGGCCGGTAACGCGAAATCAGCCGCGCGGTAAATCCGCTGTGCGTGAACACCGCGATTAATTTCATGTGCAGTTCGCGCGACGCGTGACACACCAGTTCGGCGACGGTTTCGGCAACTTTCATCCGCTCCTGTGGCGCGGGCCGCGGAAATTCCGTGATGCTGCTTTCCGCTTCTTCGATGATGCGGGCCATCATGCTCACCGCTTCCACGGGATATTTGCCGCTAGCGGTTTCCGCGGAGAGCATCACGGCGTCGGAGCCGTCAAAAATTGCATTGGCCACATCGGAAGCCTCCGCGCGGGTAGGGCGCGGATTTTCCGTCATGGATTCCAGCATCTGCGTGGCAGTGATAACCGGGCGGCGGAATTCGCGCGCGCGTTTGATAATTGTTTTTTGCACCACGGGGACGCGCTCCGGATTCATCTCCACGCCGAGATCGCCGCGCGCGACCATCACGCCATCGGCCACGCGCAAAATTGCATCTAGATTTTCAATCGCTTCCGGTTTTTCCAGCTTCGCGATTACCGGCGTGTCTTTCCCTGCCCGGCGCACCAGCGTTTTCGCGAGCACCACATCTTCGGGGCGGCGCACAAAACTTACGGCGATGTAATTCGCGCCATGCTTCAAGGCGAAGAGCAAATCCTCGCGGTCCTTTGGCGTGAGCGCGGGAACGCGCAGCTTCACTCCCGGCAAATTAATGCCTTTGTGTTCGCCGAGCGCGCCGCCGTTCGCCACTTCGCAGATCACCTCGCGGCCGCGCACTTGCGCGACACGCAGTTCGATCAATCCGTCGGAAAGAAGAATGCGGTCGCCGCGATGGACCTCGCGCGGCAACGGCTTGAAGACGGTGCTGACGCGCGTGGAGTCGCCGAGCACACGCGCGGTGGTGATCACGAATTTCTGTCCGGTGCGCAGAATTACAGGCGCACCGCCGGCAAGCGGCCCGGTTCGAATCTTGGGGCCTTGCAAATCGGCGAGGATGGCGATGGGTTTGTGAATGTGGGTGGCCGCAGCGCGCAGCATGGCGATGCTCTCGGCGTGATTTGCGTGCGAGCCATGAGAGAAGTTGAGGCGCGCGACGTCCATGCCGGCGCGCAGCAGCCGATCGATGATTCGCGGCGAGCGGCTGGCAGGCCCGATGGTGCAGACGATTTTGGAGTGGCGAAAAGCCATTTCAATAAAGCCGACCCGACCCAAAAAGGGAACAAAAGTGCCCAAAAACTTCGCTGCACTCTAAGACCTTGCAAAAGAGTGCACGTTGAGATCCTTCGGCCCGGCAAAGACCGCCGGACCTCAGGATGACACGTTACCTTGCGCTGCGATCGAACAACATACAAACACAAAAAAAACCAAAACTATTTGGTGACCGCAAATTCGGAGACGATGTGCAGCAGCACTTCGACTCCTTTATTGAAGGACGCTACGGAAAGGCGCTCGTCGTCACCGTGCATGCGGGCCAGATCTTGATCGGTGACGGGAAAGGGCCACAAGCCGTAGGCCTGCACGTTGTGCAGGCGCAATTGCGAAGAATCGGTGGCCCAAGTCGATTGATAGGGCAGCACGGGAGCGCCGCCGAAATCTTGGGAAGCAACTTTGGCGATGACCGCGTAGAAATCGGATTCGAGAGAAGAGGTCGGAGCGGCGAGCCCGGCATTGGGCTGGACTTCGAAGCGCACCTGCGGATCGTTGACCAACTTGGTGAGCGCGCCGAGCAGCACGTCGATCGTGTCGCCCGGCAGCAAGCGAATGTTCAACATGGCGCGCGCTTCGCCGGGAATCACGTTGGCGCGCACGCCCGCCGACAGCATGGTGGGCGCGATGGAATCGTGCATCATGGAGGCCCACTGAGGATTCGCATCGGAAATGACGCGCTGGGCGTGTTCGCCGCGATCGGTGGTGTCGAGGGAACGCATCCACTTGGCGATTTCGTCGTCGGAGACGGCGGCGAGTCCCTCGAAATAGCGGCGCAGCACCGTGTTGAAGTGCACGGGCGCGGAGTACATGCCGATTTTAGCGATGGCGGCCGCCAGGTGCACGACGGCGTTGTCTTTCGTAGGCACGGAAGCGTGCCCTGAGGAGCCTTTGGCGACGACCGCAACGTTGACGGCAACCTTTTCGCTGGCTTGCACGGCAACGTATTGCACTTTGCCACCCTTGGAAATTACTTCGCCGCCCTCGTTCAAGGCGTAACCCGCGGCGAACTTGTCCCAGTTTTTGGCAATCAAAGGCCTGATGCTGGCGTCGCCGCCGGCCTCTTCATCGTCGGTGGCGAGAAAAATCACGTCGCGGTTGAGACGAGCGCTCGAGCGCTTGAGCGCGATGATGGCAGCCAGGTTCGCGGCCAGCATGGATTTGTCGTCCAGGGCACCGCGGCCATAGATGTAACCGTCCTTCATCACCGCGCCGAAGGGGTCCACGGTCCAACGGGCACGCTCGGCGCCGACAACGTCCATGTGCGCGACCAAAAGCAGCGCGCGCGACGGGTCGGAAATGGCGGAACTGCGCAGCCGCGCGACGACGGCGCTGCGGCCCGGCGCAACTTCCAGAATCTCGGGGGTAATTCCTTCTTTCTCCAGAATGCCGGCGATGTATTTTGCGGCGGCCTGCTCGTTGCCGGGAGGATTGGTGGTGTTGATCTGGATGAGCTGCGCAAGCCATACCAACGCTTCCCTGGAGAGCGCGGCGGTATCAGCGAGCGGAGAAGAGTTGGTCTGAGCGGATGCGGGATTTGGCGGGATTCCCTGTGCCGCAAGCGGAGCGACCGCCGGAAAGACCATAATTGCCACTTGCAACAGCATGCGCGTTCCGCTCTTCGAAATCAGCAAAGCCATCCTCCATTTTCCACGTGACAATCGTTTGGCCCGTGGGCATTTGACCCATCTGCCTCGGCGCACCAGCAACGCTTTGAAGCAAATGTGCTTCATACTAACATGCGCGGTGTAGGGAACTTGCCGCGTGCGGCGATGGGCAGTTACGTAAGCTCAACGGGTTGGAAGCAAAGCCGCAGTGCCGGAGGGCGTTGGCGCGCCGGCGCAAGTCCGTCTATCATTGTAAATTGAGGGACCAAGCATGAGAGCGAATCTTTCCAAGATTTGGCCGGCATTTCTTGCAAGCGCGCTGGCTTTTGGAGTGGGCGCAATGAATGCGCGGGGGCAGGCGCCTGAAGGCCCGCAAGGGGGCCAGAAGCAACCGGGCGCGCCGCCCGCGGAACAACGGCCGGCGCAGGCACAGCAAAAGCCTCAGGATGCCGGGGCGAGCATTTCCGTGGAAGTGCCGGTGGTCACCATGGATGTGATTGCGGCCACAAACCATGGAGACCTGCTGACGGGCCTGAAGAAGGAAAACTTCCGAATCATTGACGATGGCACGGCGCAGACGATCAGCAACTTCGGCTCAAGCGAAGCGCCGATAACCATCGTGATGCTGATGGAATTCAGCAGCCGCGGTTACTACGACTGGTTTGCGTACCAGGCAAAGTATTGGGCGGACGCGTTCTTTCCCCAACTCAAGAAGAACGATTGGGTGGCACTGGTTACCTTCGACATGAAATCCCGGGTGGAAGTGGATTTCACGCAGAATAAAGATGAAGTGCGCAATGCTCTTTATCATCTCTACTTTCCGGGCTTCAGTGAGTCCAACGTGTTCGACGCCATTCTGGACACCACGGACCGCTTGAAGGATGTAAAGGGCAAGAAAGCGATCCTGGTGCTGGCCACCGGCGTCGATACGTTTTCGAAGCACACACTGGATCAAACGATGAAGCTGCTCCGGCAGACGGACACCACGATTTTTTGCGTGGGTCTGGACAAGCCGTACATAAACTTCCTGGAGTCGCACGGCTCGCTGGGTTCACACATGAACTATCTGCAGGGGGAGAATCAGCTCAAGACTTTCGCGCAGATGACCGGGGGATACTCCTGGTTCCCGCAATTTGACGGCGAAATTCCGGGGATTTTCCAGACCATCACGGCGTTTTTGCGCAACCAGTACAGTTTGTCGTACACGCCGACGACCGGCGCGAACGATGGCAAGTTTCACAAGGTCAAGGTGGAACTGGTGAAGCCGGACGGCAGCCCGCTGGAAGTTACGGACCAGAAGGGCAAGAAGCAAAAAGTGGTGGTGTACGCGCGCGAAGGGTATACGGCGGTGAAGGGCGGCGTGGGAGATTGAAGGAGTTGTAGGTTATTAGTTTCAGTTTTCGTCTCTTGTGTCCTGAGCTTTTCTAGCAACCATTACGTTGAAGTCCTTCGGCTATCCTCGTCGGATAGCCTCAGGATGACACCTTGCTAGATGGGTTCTGCTGAGCCAAATCGTCAATCTCCTGGCAGATGAATTTTGGTGCGCAACTCTGGCTGGGCTAAAAGCGGAGCCCTTACAGCTAATAGCCTCGGGTGAAGTCGACGCGATTGAAGAGCTCGCGGCCGTCGAACCATCTTTCCAGCAATTGCACAAGGATGTCGGCCTGCCTGATCCACAGGCGGTCGCTTACGCCGCTGGTGTGCGGAGTGATGAACAAGTTGGGCGCTTTCCACAACGGACTATCGGGCGGGAGCGGCTCGGTTCCGGCGACGTCCACAGCCGCCCCGGCCAGCGCGCCGGATTCGAGTGCGTGGAGTAGCGCTGTCTCATCGAGCAGCGAACCGCGGCCCACGTTGATCAGGCGGGCGCCGCGCTTCATTTTTGCGATGCGGGCCGCGTTCATGAGCTGCGCGGTTTCCTGGGTTTCCGGCGCGGCGACCACGACGTAATCTGCTTCGGGCAGGACTTCGTCGAGTTGCGCCACGGGCACGATTTTCTCCGCGTAGTTTGCGTCGCCTTTTCCGGAACGCGTGACGCCCCAAACGCGCATATCGAAGGCGTGCGCGCGGCGCGCCAGCTCGCGGCCGATGGAACCGTATCCCACGACGAGCAACAGCTGGCCGTTGAGCTCGGTGAGATGCTGCGGCTTGTCCCACAGATCCTGCTGACCCCAGTGAGAGTTGTCTTGATAGCGAACGGAATCAGGGAAATTGCGGGCCAGCGCGACGAGCAGGCCCATGGTGTGTTCGGCCATGGGCACGGAGAAAATGCCGCTGGGATTCGTGACGACGATTCCCGAATCGCGCAGCTCCGGGTACATGAGTTGCGCGACGCCGGCGGCGGTGGAGTGCAGCCACTTGAGGCGCCCGGCGAGCTTGAGCTGCTGCGGGCGCAGCGAGTAGCCGACGAAAATGTCGGTGTCGGGTAATTCCTGCGGCAGGTGATCGTAGTCGGGAAGATGCAGGACGCGCATTTCCGGCCAGCGGCGGCGAAGCGTTTCCGGAACGACGGGTTGCGGGCGCCAGTGCGTAAACGGGTGCCACACGCAAATGACCAATTTTGTTTCGGCTGGGGTAGTTCGGTTCATTCGCTCGATTTGTTGTGCCGCCACCAGAGGACCAGGCCCACGATAAGGCCGAGGCCACCGGTGCCAAGTATAAAGGGGCGCGCGATGGGAATGGCGAGCCAGCACAGAATTACGAGCCCGATCGAGACTATCGCGCCGACCGGCGTGCCGGGGACGGTCAGGCCGCCGTATCGGCCGATGTAATTTGGTTTGCCTGAGCTCGCTTTTTGCGGCATGGAAGTTTACCTCCGGGCCGAATGCACAACATTATTTCTGACGCAGGTCGCGGCCGGTCATGTCTTTCGGCTGGGGTTGGCCGAGAACGCCGAGCATTGTTGGGGCAATATCGCGGAGAGCGCCTCCGGGCTGCAGGCTCAGGTGATCGTCATCAGTGACGAGAATGAAGGGAACAGGATTGGTCGTGTGATAGGTGTGCGCGCCGCCCGTCTTGGGATCGATCATGGTCTCGGCGTTGCCGTGATCAGCGGTGATGATCCAGGCGCCGCCGCGGGCCTGCAGAGTCTGGTAAATGCGCGCGAGACCGGCGTCGACGGCTTCGACGGCTTTGATGGCGGCTTCGAGCTTGCCGGAATGGCCGACCATGTCGGCATTGGCGTAATTCATGATGATGGCGTCGAACTCGCCTTTCTCGATAGCTTTTACCACGGTGTCGGTAATTCCTGCGGCGGACATTTCCGGTTTGAGATCGTAGGTAGCCACCTTCGGCGAGGGAACTAGGATGCGCTCTTCGCCGGCGAAGGGCTTTTCCACGCCGCCATTGAAGAAGTAGGTGACGTGCGCGTATTTTTCGGTTTCCGCGCAGCGCAGATTTTTGTAGTGCAGGTCGGCGAAGACTTGCGCGAGGATGTGCTCGAGTTTTTCCGGGCCGATTACGTATTTGAGCCAGGGCCAGTTCTTGTCGTACTGCGTCATGGCGACGTTGAACAAATTCTTGGGGCGCTTGGGGTCGACGAATTTGTCGAGATCGGGGGCGGCAAGCGCGTAGGTCATCTGGCGCGCGCGATCGGCGCGGAAGTTGAAGAAGATGACGGCATCGTCATCGCGGACCGGCCCCACCGCCGGCGCTGTGGGGCCGCTGCCTTTCGTGACGACGATGGGCTTGACGAATTCGTCGGTGACGTCCTGCTCGTAACTGCACTGCAGAGCCGCGAGCGGATCGTCGGTGCGCGTTTCCGCTTCGCCGTGGACCACTGCGCGGTAGGCCAGCTCCATGCGCTCCCAGCGATTGTCGCGGTCCATGGCGTAGTAGCGGCCGATGAGCGTGGCAATCTGCCCGACGCCGAGTTCGCGAGTTTTTTGCTGGAGCTGCTGCACGAAGTCGCGGCCGCTGTGCGGAGGGGTGTCGCGGCCGTCCATGAAGCAGTGGATGAAAACTTTTTCGACCTTCTGCTGCTTGGCCATTTCGAGCAGTGCGAACAGATGGTTGATGTGTGAGTGCACGCCGCCATCGCTGAGCAGACCCATCAGATGCAAATGGCGCTGGCGGCCGCGTTCCATCGCTTGCTGGAACAACGGCACGTCTTGCAACTGCTTGTTGGCGATGAGCAGGTCGATGCGAGCGATGTCCATGTGCACGATGCGGCCGGCGCCGATGTTGAGATGGCCGACTTCGCTGTTGCCCATTTGGCCTTCGGGTAGGCCGACGTACGGGCCGGAGGTGTGAATCAGCGTGTTGGGAAATTTTTTGAGCAGCGCGTCGTAAGTCGGCTTGCGCGCGAGGGCGATGGCGTTGCCCTTGGTTTCGGCGCGGTAACCCCAACCGTCGAGCACGGTCAGGACAATTGGTTTCGGTCGTTTGCTCATATTCCTTCGCAGTGCGGGGTTAAATTCGCCACCACGATGCTGGCGTTACGCACGTGCAAATTCGCGCAGCGCAATCAGTAGGCGGTCCACTTCTTCTGCGGTGTTGTAGTGCACCAGACCGATGCGGAGAAGGCCGCCGCTTTTTTCGACGCCGAGGCGTTCGGTCAAATTCAGCGCGTAGTAATTGCCGTCCCAAGTGAAAATGCCGCGGTCGCCGAGGAATTTCGCGATCTGCGTCGGATGGTGATCGCCGATGCGAATGGAGACTGTGGAACAGCGCTCGTGGAAGCGGTTCGGATCGCTAATGCCGAAGAAGCGGAGCTTGGGAATGGCGAGGAGGCCTTCGAGCAAGCGCGCGAGCAGCGAGGTTTCGTGCTGACGCGTGACGCGATAGGCGGCGAGCAGAGCGCTGCGGCGATCGGTTGCGGCGGGATCGTGGCGGCGGCCGAGCTCAGCGAGATAGTCGACGGCGGCACCGATGCCGGCGATCAACTCCTGCACTTGCGTGCCGGTTTCCCAGCGATCGGGAAGCGCATTGGTCGCCGGGCGCACTTTGTATGGCTGGACTTGCAGCAGGCGCTCGCGCGTGCCGTACAGCGTGCCCATGTGCGGGCCGAAGAATTTGTAGGGCGAGCAGACCAGGAAATCGCAATCGAGCGCGCGGACGTCGATGGGGCCGTGCGGCGCGTAATGCACGGCGTCGATGAACATGAGCGCGCCGGCGTCGTGCGCAAGCTTGGTGATTTGTGCGACGGGATTGATGGTGCCGACGGCGTTGGAGGCATAGCCGACTGCGACGAGTTTTGTTTTTGCGGTGATTTTCCGCTTTAGATCGTCGAGATCGAGGGTACAGTCCGCTTCGCGAATATCTACCTGACGGATGACGACGCCTTTTTCCTCGAGCGCGCGCCAGGGGGCGACGTTGGCGTCGTGGTCCAGAGTGGTGACGACGATTTCGTCCCCGGCGGTGAGATCGCGGCCGATGGCGCGGGCAAGGGCGAAAGTGATGGTGGTCATGTTCTGGCCGAAGACGACTTCGTCAGGGTCGCAGTGGAAGAAATCGGCCATGGCCGCGCGCGCGGAGGCAATTATGGCGTCATTGGCGCGGCTGGTAGCGAATGCGCCGCAGGTGTTGGCGTTCGCGGTGAGAAAATAATTTTGCACCGCGTCGATGACCTGCTTGGGGACTTGGGTGCCGGCGGGGCCGTCGAGGAACGCGGCGGGCTGGCCGCTGACTTGCGATTTCAGCGATGGGAATTGCGCGCGAACCCAAGCGGAGTCGAGTGGCTTGCTGATTTTTCCTGTTTCTTGCAAAGCGGGTGTGCTCATTTTTTCTCGCCCATGCTAAATGCCAAATTGTCCGGGCAGCTAGTTTCTCACAACGCGCGCTCACGCCGAAATGCCGGTGGGCGTGTTACGATAAATTTCTGTTCTTCACTCATGCCTTGGTGGCGCTGGCTATCAACTCTGCGCTACGTTTCTCAAGAGGTGCATCGTGACGGAAAGTTTCACGCCGACGGAGCGCACGCGTGTGGTTCGAGAACCGCATCGGGGGGCGTACGATCGAGAGACAATTCACGAAATTCTAGATGAGGGATTTGTTTGTCACGTGGGATTTGAGACCGACGGTCAGCCGTTTGTGATTCCGACGCTGTACGCGAGAGTGGGTGACGCGATTTATTTTCACGGCTCGGCGGCGAGCCGGATGCTGCGCGGCGCGGCGGCCGGCGTTCCCGTGTGCATCACTGTCACGCTAATCGATGGACTGGTGCTGGCGCGATCGGTGTTCAACCATTCGATGAACTATCGCTCCGTAGTTGCGCTGGGCAAGGCGACGCTTGTGGATGGATCAGCGGAGAAACTCGAAGCGCTGCACGCATTCACGGAAAAGATTTTGCCGGGACGCTGGGAAGACGCGCGGCAGCCGAATGAGAAAGAGCTGAAGGCCACGAGCATCTTGAAATTGCCGCTGACGGAAATTTCCGCGAAGGTTCGCTCCGGTCCAGTGCTGGACGATGAAGAAGACTACGCGCTGCCGGTATGGGCGGGGATTGTTCCACTGCATTTGCAGTCCGAAGCCCCCATTCGCGATGAGCGGTGCGACCCGGCGATTCCGACGCCGGCGTATGCGGCGAAATACAAGCGTTGAAGCGCGGCGAGCTAGCCGCAAACGGCGCGAAGAAAATCCGCCAGCACCCCGGATTGTGTTCCACCAGCGAAAGGCCGAACACGTCCAAATCAAAGTGCAAAGCGGAGCTCGTACCTTCCAAGTTCGCGAGGGGATCGGAGGCGAGCAGCAGCTCTGGCTGCACGCTGCAGTCCACGCCGTCGCCGCGGCGCTCCGCGCGGCAGACCAGCTTGTAACGCATGCCCGAGGTGCGCACGGAGCGAATCTTTTCCTCGCTGAGTTCGCGAATGCCGGTGCGCCGCACTTGCTCGAGCCGCAACGGCACGTTCATTAAGACAATCGCGAGCACGGCAACTTTCACTGCAGCGTCCCAGCCGTCCAAGTCGGCGCTCGGATCGCTCTCTGCCACGCCAATGGCTTGCGCCCGCCGTACTCCCTCCTCAAAGGAACGCCCCCTTTCGATTTCCGTGAGCACAACATTTGTAGTCGAGTTCAGCACGCCGGAAAAGCCGCGCAGCTCCGTGGCGGGTAAGCCGAGTTGGAACATCGAGAAAATCGGCACACCATCCATTACGGTGGCTTCGTATAAGAGCTTCTTGCCCTTCTCTCGCGCCAAGGCAGTCAATTCGCTGAGCGCATGCACGATCGGCCCCTTGTTAACGCTGATGGCGTGAGCGCCCAGCTCCAGCGCAGTTTTGATGTGGTCGATGGCAGGCTGACCGGTGTGCACGTTCAGCGAACTCGCCTCAAAAAACACATCGGCCTTGGCGTGTTCGAGCCATTCGCGCGCGTTCCCCGCCTGCAAACTGTGGTGCTGCGCCGGCCAACGCCCATTCAGTATGGCCAGCGGGTTTAGGCCGTCCGGATCAGCGAGCCAGCCGTTGCGGCGCGTAGCGACCCCGGTGAGGCGCCAGCGCACGTCATAGCGCCTCCGAATTTCCGTCTCTTTCGAGATGAGCAGGCGCAGAAATGCCTTGCCCACATTTCCGAAACCCACGATGGCCAAGTTGTATGACGGGATGTCCGTTCCTCCGCAACAAATCAGACGAACCTGACAGCGCCGTTCCGAAGCTCACTTTGCCGCAGCGAGCTTGGCTGCCGCGGAGGAAATCAGCGCGGCTTCGTCGCGCAAAACGCCGGCGACTACGACGATGGCTTCATCAGCCTGTTTCCATTGTTTTTGCTCGATGGCTTCGCGCACGGCGGGAACGGTCTTCACCGCGTAACCGGTGTAGAAGCCCGGCGCATAGAGCTGATGCTTGAACCACGGCCGGTTCGGCAATCCTGCGGACGTCGTCAACTTGCGTTCGCTTTCGATCAGCAAGTGATTTACTTCGGCAAGCGACGCCGAAGCGAGCTGCGCGCCGCCATTGGCGCCGGCCTGCTCCAGCGCCTTGCGGTATTCGCCGGCGCTGCGCGCGAGTTCCTCGGTGGCGTTCTCGAGTGGCGCGAAATTCAAGTGCGGCGGAACGGTTTCCGCCACGGGAGCAACGAGTGGGTGGCGCGGATCGTCCGTGGCCTTGAAAACGCCTTCCTCAATCTCGCGGTTGCGCTCGCGAATATCATCCTGCGTTTTCTGCGAAAGCGCCTTCAACTCCTTCACGTAGGTCTGCACGGTGTCCGCGAAGTCCCCAAATTCGAAGGGCAACAATTCCGCATCGGCCAGGCGCATCACCGCCGTCCCGCCGGTTTGCGCCAGGGCGCGGCCATAAACAAAATCGGTGTCGCTGAAATGCGTGTACCAGTAGAAATCATCATAGATGGAATGGTAGATGCCGCCGCCGTCTTCCCCGCCGAATCCGATATTCAGCGAAGCGACGCCATCGTGCTGCAGAAACGCGGTGTAGTCCGAACCCGAACCCAGCGCGGCAATGCGCAGGTCCGTGCGCTCGCGGATTTCCTTGCGCTGCTCCGCGGATTTCACGCGAGCGATTTCACGAAGGCGATCGCGTTTCCAGGCGGAGAGTTTCGTCTCCGGATCGGAAATGTCGCGCGCTACGTCGTTGCTGAATTTCTCCAGCGTGTGCGATCCTTCCACCCACAGGTACCCCCGCCCGTTGCTGTCAGAGTTTATGTAGGCCACGGCGTGCGCGCGCAGGTCGTTGTAGTGCTCCTCGGCAAACTCCGTGGAGCCGAGTAGGCCTGGTTCCTCGCCGTCCCATGCGCACAGAATAATCGTGCGCTTCGGCTTCCATCCTGATTTGAGCAGCTCGCCGAACGCGCGCGCTTCTTCGAGCACCGCCACCATCCCGGACGTGGGATCTTCGGCCCCGTTCACCCAGGCATCGTGATGATTCCCGCGAATCACCCACTCGTCCGGGAACGTCGAGCCGGGAATTTTTGCAATCACGTCATAGACCGGTTTGATGTCCCAATTCGATTTCACCTTCAGGTGCACTTTCGCGGGTCCCGGCCCGATGTGATAGGTAACGCCCAAACCGCCGCGCCAGCCCTCCGGCGCAGCTCGCCCGGCCAACGCAGCGAGCAGCGGCTGCGCATCGCCATAGGAAATTGGCAGCACGGGAATCTTCGTAATCGTCGCCGCGTCTTTAATGTCCAGGCGCTTGGCGTTTTTGGTGGCGCCGACTCCCGGCGTCAGCGGATCGCCCGGATAAATCGGCATGTCCGCAACGCTGCCGCGCTGCACGCCATCCTTCGGACGCCAAGCTCCGCTGGGAAACGTATCGCCCTGCACGTAACCATCTTCATGCGGATCGGAATAGATGATGCAGCCAATGGCTCCGTGCTCGGCGGCCACTTTCGGCTTGATCCCGCGCCAGGAATGAAAGTAGCGGGCGATTACAATTGCGCCTCTCACGGAAACGCCCATGCGCTCGAGTTGCTCGTAGTCTTCCGGAACTCCGTAGTTCACGTACACCAGGGGCGCGGTGACGTCCCCGTCGATCGAATAGGCGTGGTAGGTTGGCAACTGCTCGCTCTGCTGGTTCGAGGTGGGATCCTGAGGAACCGGCGGCTCCTGCAGCTTGGCCACAAATTTCGGGCCGCCGTCGACCAACTCGATGACGCGTTCTTTCGGCGTGGGATACAGCACGTCGAACTGCTCGATGTGCGCATCCAGCCCAAACTCTTTGAACTTCGCCAGAATCCATTCGGCGTTCTCTTTGTCATAGGGAGAGCCGACGTTATGCGGACGCGCGGAAAGATGCTGCATGTAGGAACGTAGATTTTCCGGGCTGGGAATCGCGCGCAGCTTTTCTTCCCATTGCCGCTCGGCGCGCGAAGACTCCGCCGAATAGCCAAACAACGGTTGCTCATCTGCAATGACGTGCGTTCCAAACGGTGCGAGCGACGCCCCCGCAAACAATATTCCCGCGATGATGCTCCTGCGATTCATCCATCCTCCTCGACACCTTGACAGCGCCCGTATTCTGCCTCAAATCGCCCGGGTTTGAAAAATTAACTGCGAGTTCGCCTGCTCATTTCGAAACCGCGTCTTGTTGACGCGAACACTTTCAAACCAGCGGCTTGGACATCAGAATGTAATGCGATGGCACCTTGGCAGCTAAATTCGCGGGGAATGGTTCGGTGCGAACGACCTTGTATCCGAGACGCTGATAAAAAGGCAACAGCTGCTCGCCCCGCGCGCTGATGACGCGCAAATCCATAGCGCGGGAACCTGATTCGCGCGCAAGCCTTTCCGCCCCGGCTACCAATTGCCGTCCGAGCCCCGCCCCCTGCCGCGTCGGCTGGACGGAAAGAAGCCCCAGATGGCTGCGATCGCCACGGGTCTCAATGTAAACGCACCCGGCCAATCCACCGGAATCTTCCGCGACCAAAAACGTGCCGCCGCTCATGTACGCGCGAACTCCCAGGTCGTCCACGCGATTGCCGTCAAAGACCACCTGCTCCACGACGAACGCCGCGTTGATCAATCGAGCGAGCCCATGTACATCGTCATCTGAACCTATGCGAATTCGCAGGTCTGACCGCGAGGAACGCGAATCTGCAATGGCAGCCATAGGGTCTGTGGAATATGCACTCCGCAATATACTGGAATTGTGACTAGCTCAGCACTGCCTTGCCGT
>WNFC01003829.1_pt1 | contig 35941 bp, 49 predicted proteins | sample 5400541 | NCBI WGS metagenome assembly WNFC01 (sample SAMN13153342, study PRJNA577476) | soil metagenome | isolation source: 120 cm saprolite under Douglas fir tree site 2 hole 2 replicate 1 | place: USA:California | collected 2015-04-18
CGGAGACACATTGCACGTTGATCGAAAAATCCTCGATCGTACGCACCGGCGTGCTGTTAGTCGTTACTAATTCCTTAATTTTCGATTTTTGCAATCGCGGAATTGCGACATCGACCAACACGGCGTGCGATACGGCCGCATAGATCTCGAGTGCGCCATGTGCCTTCAACGTCTCGGCGGCAGAGGTGAGCGTGCCGGCGGTCTCGGTGAGGTCGTCAACGAGCAACACGTCGGAATCTTTCACCTCGCCGATGATGTAAAGCGCTTCCGTCTCGGTAGCGCTCTTCCGTTGCTTCGCCACGATGGCGAGGCTCGCGCCCAGGGCGTGCGCATACGCTGAAGCCATTTTCAATCCTCCAACATCCGGCGACACAACCACCGTTTTCCTCGTTAGGCGCTTGCGGAGATATTTTATTAAAACGGGCATGGAATAGAGATGGTCCACCGGAATATCGAAAAATCCCTGCACCTGCTGTGCGTGTAGATCCATCGTAAGAACGCGATGGACTCCCGATGCGTGAAGAAGATTTGCAACCAGCTTCGCGGTGATCGGCACACGTGGTTGATCCTTGCGGTCCTGCCGCGCGTAACCGAAAAATGGAATCACCGCCGTGATGCGATCTGCGCTTGCGCGGCGTGCTGCGTCAACCATGATGAGCAACTCCATCAGGTGTTGATTCGTCGGGGGCGAGGTCGGCTGAATGAGAAACACGTCGCGACCGCGCACGTTCTCCTCGATCTTCACGTAGGTTTCGCCATCGGGAAACGAACTGATCGTGGCGCGGCCGAGCGGCGTCCCGATGTACCTACAGATGCGCTCGGCCAGGTCGCGGTTGGCCGAGCCGCTGAAGACTTTCATCTCAGGTTGAAGCGCGAACATCGGGAGCGGGCGCTAAGTTAGGCGCGTAAGATCGACATTGGCAAACCAAGAATATGCTCGAGGCAAACTTTCTGGCATGCGCTTGCCAATCGGGTAAACTTTCGCAAGGTACTCCCCGAGAGTTTCATCTCCGCTATGATCGCCTCCGACGCCATCCGAGTAGAACGTCCGACAACGGATTCAAGACTTTTTGCGCACACACGTTTGGACGCAATACCCGCCCTCGCGAGTCTCTTGCATCTCACATACTTTTTCGCGCTCTTCTTCCTTTATCCGCGCGTCCCGCTCTGGGTGATGCTGATCCTCGGTTTCATTTATTCGCTCATGATCAATGCGAACATCAACGGCATCGGACACAACTTCATCCACAATCCATTCTTTCGCTCTCCGCTGCTCAATCGACTTTTTGGAATAGTGCAATCGATCGCATGCTGTTTCTCACAGACGTACTACGACGCTGTCCACATGCAACATCACAAGGGCAATGCTGATCGACCCGACGAGAGCGGCCAAACCGTCGATTGGATCTCGATCTACAAACATGGCGACCACGGCGAAGCGGAAAACCCGTGGAGCTACATTTTCCTGAGTTTCTTTCGCGATGATGTTGGCGCGATTCGCAAAGAATTGCGCAAGCGCGGCAATGGCGATCTCGCGTGGGGAAATATCGAATTGGCTGCTTTCGCCACTACGCTCTTCTTCATGTTTCTGTTCAACTGGCGCTACGTCATTTTCTACTTCTTGCCGTTCTTTTATCTCGGTCATTGCTTCAGTTATTTGAACGGCTATTTCCGGCACTACGGCGCGAATCCCGACAAACCGATAGCGTGGGGTGTGAGCAGCTACGGCAAGATCTATAACTGGCTTTTCTTCTACAACGGCTATCACGCCGAGCATCATTTTCGCCCGAAAGTGCATTGGACCAAAATGGAAGAATTCCGCCGGGGCATTGCCGATCTGCAGAAGGGGGAAGGCGTTCGCGTGATTAACCACGCGCACATGCTCGGATTTCTCGATCCGAATCTGCCAAGGCGCGGCGAACGTGCAGTAGCAGTGGAAAACGCCGCGTCATCGGCGTCCTAGGAAAAACAGGCGTCTTCGCCTATCATGGCAGACATGCGTCCCGCACATCGCTCCGAACCGACGGGCTCGCCGCAGCGAGTCCATCCCGTGGCGAACTGGGAAGCCCGTCTGCCTTAACAGCCGAGGAGGGCTATTTTCCGAAACTCGCGCGCAACTTCTCTTTCTTCCGCTCGCAATCTTCCTGCAGACGGCGAATTTCCGAGGTGAGTTGTTTCTCCAGCGCTGCCACTTCGTTAAATTCACCAGCGCTCTGTGCTTTGCGGATCTGATCTCTCAGGAAAAGTTCCTTCTCCGCGATCTTCGCCTTGAAGGTCACCTCAATTTCTGCGAGTTGCTCTTTCTGTTCATTGCTCAACAAAACGCTCGGCTGATTTTTTTCCAGTCGCTCCATCGCCAGTTCGTATGCAGACTTCATTGTCGATCTTGACCTCCTGCTCTTCTTCTTCCTCTTATTCTTACCCTTGCTCATCTGTTCGTCCATGCCTGCGGAAATCAAACTCCTTAGCACTGATTTCGACGGTACGCTCGTCGCGCGTACGGGCGGGCCGCTGCTGGATCGACAATGCATGGAGCGGATTCGCGAATTGCAAATGGCTGGCGCGGTCTGGGTCATCAACACCGGCCGTTCTGTCGATTTGCTCGAATCCGGTCTCGCCGATTTCGCCGTTCCGTTTCGCCCGGAGTTTATTCTAACGAGCGAGCGTGACGTATTTCGTCCTTCCCGGAACGGCGGCGCATGGGAAGCCTTTGGGGATTGGAACGAACGCTGTGCGCGCGATCACCGTGAGCTTTTCAGCGCTGCCTCATCGGTGCTGGCGGAAGTAATCGACTTTGTGAATCAAAAAACGCAGTCGCGCGTTATTTACGAGCCGGAAGGCCCGGCCGGCCTAATCGCGCAAAGCGAAGAGGAAATGGACCGCGTAACGGAGTTCATCGAGCAGACGCGCAGGCAACAGCCGAAGTTTCATTATCAGCGCAACACCCTTTACTTGCGCTTTTGTCACGCCGATTACCACAAGGGCGCAGCGCTGGCCGAGCTCGCGCGCTTAATCGACATCTCGCGCGAAAACATTTTTGCCGCCGGCGATCATCACAACGACATCTCGATGCTGGATGGAAAAGTCGCCGGCATGCCATCATGCCCGGCAAACGCGATCGACAAAGTAAAAGACGCCGTGCGCGCGGCCGGCGGTTATGTGGCCGAAAAGGAATATGGCGCCGGTGTTTACGAGGCGTTACGTTTTTTCACAGCCAGTGAACCGCGGATTAGGCGAATGAAATGATTTCAATCCGTTTAAATTCGTGTGATCCGCGGTTCAATTCTTTGCTGCGACAGCCAGCGCCAGTGGCTCGTCGGCTTTGATTTTTCCAGCGAATCGATTCGTCATGTAGGTCAAAAGCAGAACCCAAAATGAAAGCGCGAGGCCGAATAAGGGGAACTGTAACGCCAACGGCAACGAATAAATGATTGCCATCAATGGAATCCAGACGGCCCAGGTGGCGACCAGCGTCGGAATAATTTTGCCGCGGTAATGTTCCCGCGTAAACAACTCGCGCACTGGACGCATCGAGACGCCGGTGTTTTTCCACTCGTAGGTAAGAACACCAAACGGCGCGGCGAAAAATGGATTGTAGCCGAATTGATCGACACAAATTTTGGCGACAACTACTGGCAGCGAAACGACATCGCCAAACCAAGCTGCTTCGCCGCGATATAAAAGATCGACAAGAGAACCATCGAATCCCCAGACCGGAACCGTGAAAAGCAGATTGCGCAAATTGCCCCGGTGCGGACGACTCCGTTGGAAGAACAAAATTACAAACAACTCCGGAATGAGCGCACCGGCCGTGATCGACGCGAGCAACACAAAGGCCAAGCCATGTTCACGTTTGTATTGTGCGAATCGATTGAGAGCGTCTGCCACGTACGGGCTTGCGTAATACCCGATCAGCAACGCGAGCATGATTGTCTGAATGATGAACGCAGGCACTGCATTGGCTCGCGCTGCTTGCCAACCGATCGTCAGTGGTGTGCGCAATCTTTGCATCGCCGCAGATAGTTCTCAGCGTCGCTAAACGATCAAGGCGAATTTTCCGGCGAGCGAAAGGAATTACCAGCCCACGCCGGCGCTCGGAACGCCGCTTGTCGCGTTTGGGGTCAAGGTGCCTTCGCCGGGCACCTTTTCGCCTGGCACCGTCGTCGTAGCATGCTCAGTTACGACTCCGGAATCGGATGAAGCACAACTCGTGATTAAAACGCTGAAGGCGGAAAGCAAAACGATGCAGAAAGCAAAACGTTGGATCATCACGCCGAAAAACTAACCACGTTTGGACGATTCTCCAGCGGAATTCGGCCGATTGGCGCGTTTGAAGAACATTGCCGTTTCGGTAAACTCTTTCGTGGGAAACGCGGCCAAGGTCGACATCAAGTCGGTGCAGTTACATGAACTGGAAGAGAGCGTTCGCGCCCTCGGCGAACCCGTTTATCACGCGACGCAAATCGCGGAGTGGCTCTACAAAAAACGCGCGGCTTCGTTTGATGAAATGACGGACCTGCCGCGCAAGCTGCGCCTGCAACTCGCGGAGCAATTTTCCTTCGGCAAGATCGACGTCGTCCGTGTGCTCGGCGCGCAAGACACAACGAGGAAATTTCTTTTTCGTTTGAGCGACGAAGCTTTGATCGAATCGGTTTTGATTCCGGCCTCGCCAGCGCTTTACGGAATGCGATCGGATCGGCGGACGGTCTGCGTATCGACGCAGGTTGGTTGTGCCTACGGCTGCAAATTTTGCGCGAGCGGTCTGGAAGGTTTTTCGCGGAACCTGCGGCCTAACGAAATCATTGATCAAATTCTCGCGATAGAGCGCGAAGCCGCTGACAAGACCGACAATATCGTTTTCATGGGAATGGGCGAACCGCTCGCCAACTTTGACAACGTGATGCGTGCGATCCGGATCATCAACGCGCGACGGGGACTGAGCATCGGTGCGCGCCACATCACTGTCTCGACGAGCGGGCTCGCACCGCAAATTCGCAAGCTCGCGGAAGAATCCTTACAAATTCGTCTCGCCGTGTCACTGCACGGGGCGAACGACCAAGTGCGTAATCAGATCATGCCGATCAACCGCCGTTACAACATCGAGACATTGCTTTCAGCCTGCGACTACTATGCGTCACGCAAGAAGCAGCATCTCACTTTCGAATACATTTTGATCGAAGGCGTCAACGATTCAGACGAGCAAGCACGTCTTCTCGCGAGACATGCCCAACGAGTCAAAGCGAAAGTGAATTTGATTCCGTACAACACCGTCCGCGGCTTGCCGTGGGCGCGGCCGTCGCAAGATCGGCAAGAAAAATTCTTGTCAATTTTACGTGCCGACAAAATCCCGGCAACATTGCGCCGCGAAAAGGGCAACGATATCGAAGCCGCCTGTGGGCAGTTGCGTCTGCAGACGAAAAAGGTCGAGCAAGGTTCCGGCTTGCTCCTTTCTTAAACGCAAGCCAGAGGCTCGCATTACAATTTTTTTGCGCACGGAGTGAAGCTGGCGTTTAGTCATCTTATGCCTGACTTCGAGCGCGAACCGGATCGAGCTTGGGATGAATACGATTGGGAGCGCTTTCTCCAACAACAGGACCAGAAGACGGAGAAATACATGGATCTGCTGGAGAAATATCTAGACGATCCGCAACGCGACGAGATCATCGCGCGCGAAATGGGCTGGTCGGGCTTGGCTGGTGAAAACGATTGGAGCGATGAAGTCGACGCGTTAATGAACGAAGATTGGCGGCCGACAGACGAAAATGAGCAGTCGAGCGAGCAGAAAATCGCGCCAACGGAGACTTTCGAAGAACATGGCCTGTATCGCGCGGCCTTCGCGCTGACCGTTTGGATCGACAAGCTTTTCGATGCTATTACCCTGTCAATGGAAGCTGCAGGTCGGCTCGTTTCCGATAAGTTGATTGCGGCCGCGCAGTACGCAGTTTTGCAGCAGCGTCTTTTTCAGGTGCGCGACGGTATCATTACTTTGATGGGGGAATATCGCGGCGAATGGCGACGCCGCTTCGGCTCCGAAGGCTTTCGGAGTTGAATGAAATTGCTGTCGGTTCCGTCTAAATATGCAAACGGAAGCGACTCCGGCTCAAGCCGATGTGTCAGAACTGGAACTGGTGAGGCAGTGCCAGACCGGCAGTGCTGAGGCGTTCGACGAGTTGGTCACCCGCTACCGCACACGGATTTTCGCCATGATTTACAATATGGTCCATAACGAACAGGACGCCTGGGACCTGGCGCAGGACAGCTTTGTCAAAGCCTGGAGGTCGATTAAGCGCTTTCGCGGGCGTTCCTCTTTTTACACCTGGATCTATCGGATCGTGATGAACGTGACCATCGATTGGCTGCGTAAAAAACAAATCAAAGGCGCAGGGGTGGAGTTTGATGAGGCCATTCAACTAACACAGATCGATCCGGCATCCAGGACTGCACCGAAAGCCGACCCGTTGCCCCACACGCGTATGGAGCGAAGCGAAATCCGCGCCCGAATCGACGAGGCGATCAAACAACTTTCGCCTGACCATCGGGCGGTCATTTTGATGAAGGAAATCGAAGAAATGCAATATCATGAGATCGCTGAAACGCTGGGCTGTTCAATCGGGACGGTGATGTCCCGCCTCTTTTACGCGCGCAGGAAACTACAAAGCTTGTTGAGAGATGTTTATGAAGGCGTTTGAACAAAAATGGACGGCCTGGCTCGACGGCCAGCTTTGTGGCAAAGAGCTCGCTGAATTCGAAGCATCACTATCCGATAAAGCGGCGGCCGAAGCGGATAAGCGCGAGGCCAAGAAACTCGGCGCTTTGTTGAAACAACATCTCGGCACGGACGTGTTGACGAACGAGGAATTTTTTAGCCATCAGCTTCGCGAACGAATTCGGCGCGAGGATGAGGCAAAAGATCAACATGGGGCAAGATCGACATGGTGGAGTATTCGCCGCTTGGCCTTGTCCGGCGCCACGGCACTGGCGATTTTCGCAATATACGCCGTGGTCGTGATGCGCGAAAAAAGTCCGATTGAGCAGTCCCAGTATCTCACGCAGATTCTGAACGCGCGCGTTGATCCGGCGGTGAGTCCGAACGCCACCATTTCGATGTTCGAAACCAAAAAAAACAAGGTCACCGTGCTGTGGGTCGAGGGATTGCAGTCATTGCCTGCCGATTACGCAGCGAAATAACGCTCAATGCAAAACCGCGCTTTCTTCGTCGCCGCATCGCTCGGTCTGGCGATGAGCGCAGGAGCAATTCCGGTCCGCGCGGCGCAAGTGGTCTGGAGTGGTCTGGTCATTGCTGAAAATGTTTCGGACCCGTCACCTATTCCCTCGGAATTGAGTAGCCTCGAGCAGACGCTAAAAGAACTGTTTGGTTATAATCAATTTCAGATCATTGGGCAATCGCGGAAGACGTTGAATACCGGAGAAGAAGATTGGCTCGCTTCGAGCAAATATTTTGCGCTACATGTTGATGCCCAGGGTGAAAGCGAGGCAGGCTATGGCGTTAATCTGAAGCTCTACAAACAGAACGAGCTCCTGCTGGAAACAGACACCAAATTAAGCAGGCAAAGCCCGCTCGTGATCAAGGGGCCGTTGGTTGGCAACGGGCAATTACTTCTCGTGCTAATGGTGGAGAGTGGAGCCTCGACCGATCAACGCCCCGTGTACCATCAATCGAATCAATTTGTAACTGCCTGGCGACATTTGTCGCGAGCGGTCCGAGACCTGTTGCCGTAATCAAGGGAGATTGCGGACGCGTCCCTCCTTTAGTTTTAATGAAGGAGTGCATCGTGTTTTCGCCTTAGCCATTGCAATTAGTTTTGCCAGCAGCATGAGCGCGGAGAAGCCGTTCGATTTCGCAGTGACTCCCGGAAAACTGCCAAAGCAAGTTGTTCCAACCGAATATTCGGTTCGCATTGTCCCGAAGATCGACAAACTTACTTTCAGCGGAACAGAAACGGTCAAGCTGGAAGTGCACACGCCGGTTCGGGAACTGGTTCTGAATGCTCTCGAGATTGAAGTCACAAGCGCGTCAATCGACAAAAAACAGGTTCCGCAAGACGCGGTCAAGATCGACAACAAAAATGAATTGCTGAGGATTTCGCTTTCATCCGAGCTTTCGGCAGGAGCGCACGCGCTTTCGCTCAGTTTTTCCGGCAAGATCAATCAGCAGGGACGCGGACTTTTTTATATGCGCTATCAAGAACAAGGGAGCGGCGCGAAAAAGATCGCGCTCGGAACACAGTTCGAGCCAACTGACGCGCGTCGCTTATTTCCATGCTGGGATGAACCGAGTTTTCGCGCGCGCTTTCAACTCACGGCAGTTGTTCCCCAAAACTGGCTGGCCGTGTCCAATATGCCGGTCGAATCGGAGAAGAAGATTGACAACCCCGAAATAATCGGTGCGGTCGGGAAAGAAATCCGCTTCGCAATGACGCCGTCGATGGCGAGCTACTTGAATGTTTTCGTTGCCGGCGAGCTGGACTCGATCGAAACGAATGTGGCCGGCACGCAGGTTCGCGTCATCGCGACTAAAGGCAAGGCGGAATGGGGGCGTTACGCCCTGGAAAGCACTGCGCAGATTCTAAACTATTACAATGACTATTTCGGCATCCATTACCCGCTGCCGAAGCTGGATCAGATCGCCATTCCCGGCGGATTCGGGGGTGCGATGGAAAACTGGGGCGGCATTACTTATTTCGAATCGGGACTCTTGTTCGACCCGCAGAAATCGTCCGCCACGACGCGGCAGCGGATTTATGAAGTGATCGCGCACGAGACTGCGCACCAATGGTTCGGCGATCTCGTGACCATGGCGTGGTGGGATAATCTTTGGCTCAATGAAGGGTTCGCTTCGTGGATGGGAACGAAGTGTACGGCGCATTTCAATCCGCAGTGGGAAGTTTGGCTTCAGAAAAATATTCCGCGCGATCCGACCCGACGGACGGGTGTTTCGAAGGAATTAGAGATGGAAGGCGATGCAAGATCGACAACTCATCCAATCCAGCAACCGATCGCCGACGAAGCGGAAGCTAACAATGCCTTCGACGATATTACTTATCGCAAAGGGCAGGCGTTCTTGCTCATGCTGGAGAGTTTTCTTGGCGAAGATGTTTTTCGTGACGGAATTCGGCGCTACATGGCCGCGCATCAGTATTCCAACTCGACGACGGCGGATTTGTGGAACGCGTTGAGCGAAGCCTCTGGCAAACCGGTCGGTGAAATTGCTGCCGTCTGGACGGAACAGCCGGGATTTCCGATCGTGGAGATGAAGCGCAATGGCGGAAACGTTTCGCTATCGCAGGAGCGGTTCACAATTCATTTTCCGAACCCGCCGGCGCTGCAATGGAAGATTCCGCTTACTTATTTCCTGGTCGACGATGAGATGAGGCAAAGCCATCTTATCAGCACTAAGATCGATAATCTCTCCGGGATTCCACCGGGTAGCGTGCTCAAGTTCAACGCGGATGGCGCGGGCAATTACCGCGTCCAATACGATCAGGCTTCGTGGAAACTGCTCGTCGGCGTGCTGTCGAAGTTAAGCGTGTCCGATCGCGTTAACCTATTGGGAGACGCTTGGGCCCTCGTGCAGGCAAATCGCGTCTCCATCTTGGCTTATCTCGGGCTCGTCGACAAGCTCCCGTCCAAACGAGAACTTGCAGAACGCGATCAAATCATCAACACCTTCGATTACATCAATCGGTTGCTGGTTGGAGATGTAGCTCGGAAAAAATTTCAGGCCTACGCCCGAAGTGTCTTGCGGCCAAGTTTCGATCAACTCGTCTGGGAATCGAGGCCGCAGGAAACTCCGCGAGACGCAATCTTGCGCGGGAGCCTTATTCAGATATTGGGCGATTTAGACGACGCGGAAATCGTTGCCGGCTGCCGCGAACGATTTCGGAAATATGTTGTCGATCCTGCGTCGCTCTCGCCTGATTTGCGCGCGCCAATTTTCTGGGTGGTTGGGCATTATGCAGATGAAGCCACCTGGAATGCGCTGCACGAGCTTGGATCGAGAACCACCAGCATCGAAGAAAAACAAAATTATTATGACGCGCTGGCTGCGGCGCGAGATCCGGACCTTGTTGCGAAAACATTGGAAATTTCGCTGACTGACGAGTTGCCAACGAGTCGTGCCGTGTTTCTGGTCGGCAAAGTTGCTCGATACAGCGGCCATCCCGAGCTGGCGTGGGGGTTTGCGAAGGCGAAGATGAAAGCGCTGCTGGCGAAAACGGATGCACTGGGGGCGAACAGTTACGCGCCGAGCTTGTTCAACTTTTTCTCCGAGCCGTCTCGCGCTGCCGAATTGAAGGCTTACGCGAAGACTAATGTGCCGTCCACGGCGGCAAGTGCGAAAGAAGTGGCCAAGGCGGTTAATGAAGTCGAGTTCCGCTCGGAGTTCAAGCGCCGCCTGATCTCGCAATTGGCCGGATGGATCGACAAGGCAAGCAAGTCCAACTAGCGTCCCGCAACTTACAGATTGCCCTGCGGTTGTTCGGATTCGGGCGTAATCAACAGTCGCATCGGGATCATGGACGACTCGCGAAATCCGTGACGGCGGAAAAATTCCTGTGCCACATTTTCCGGACGATCGGTCAGCAAAGTGATGCGGAGAAAATTTTTCTGTTTGGCAAAATCAATGGCGTGTTGCAACAGTTTCGTGCCGTAGCCGTGGCTTTGGAACTGTTTGTGAATCACCAAATCCTCAAGGAGGATAACGAACCCGCCCTCGGCCGTGCTGATGGTGAAAAGCAGGTTGATCATGCCGACGATGGCGCCGTCGCGTCGAAGCACAAAAACGCGGCCACGGCTCGGCTGTTCGAAAATTAAGCGCAATCCGCGAAGCTGTTTTTCTTTGTCCGGCCGAAAATCGCTTTCCTGAGCGAATAGTCCACCAAGCATCTCGGACAATTCGTCGAGGTCTGCCTCGGTAGCTGGCTCGATCGCGACATTTTCGCTCATCTAAGACTGCTTTATTCCACAGACTGGCCGAGCTTGCAATCGGCTTGTACTGGCAAAGGGGATAGGATTGTTTTTACCCGTTTTCAATTGGACCCCTGCTGGCGAATCTTGCTTCTGTCAGTGAAGCATTGGCGCACGGGAGCATCATCGTTTTAGAGCATGCGAGAATCCGCATTCGCATTCGGCTGATTGGCGGTTGATTCAAAGGATTGCTGCGATTGAATCGGCGCTCGTGTGACGCGCACTCGCGCGTAAAAGTCGCGCGGTCAAAAAAACCTTTGCGAGTCGCGATTCTCCCTCTATATTCGCACTCACCGCATCAGGCGCGTGAGGAGGTTGTTACGCGGCCTGGGCGGGTTTTTTGTCGCCCGCAGCAACCCCACTCGCGTGGCGGCTCTTGTTTAACGAAAATGCCCACGATTAATCAGTTGATTCGGAAAGGACGCCGGAAGGTGTCGGTGAAATCCAAGTCGCCGGCGCTGACCAATTGTCCACAGCGGCGCGGTGTATGCGTGCAGGTGATGACGCGCACGCCAAAGAAGCCGAACTCTGCCCTGCGCAAGGTGGCGAAGGTGCGCTTGACGAACGGCCAGGAAGTGATTGCCTACATTCCGGGCGAGGGCCACAACTTGCAGGAGCACTCCATCGTGCTCGTGCGCGGGGGACGAGTGAAAGATTTGCCGGGCGTGCGTTACCACATTGTCCGGGGCACACTCGATGCGTTGGGCGTGGATGGACGCCGACGCGGCCGGTCCAAATATGGAGCCAAGCGCCCGAAAGGTGGTGCGGCCGGTGCCGGTGGAGGTGGCGCGGCAAAGGCAGCGCCAGCCGCCAAGGAAGAGAAGAAGTAAATTTTGAAACGAAAGATCGACAATGTCGCGACGGAAAAAAGTTTACAAAAAAGAGGAGCGCGTCGACTCCCGCTACGGGAGCCCGGCGGTCGCGCGGTTGATCACGACGGTGATGAAACGCGGCAAGAAGTCGCTCGCGGAGCGGATTGTTTACACCGCGATCGACAAATCGCGCGAAGGTTCCGATGCAGTTGATCCGCTCGAGGTTCTAAATAAGGCTCTCGATAACGTTCGGCCCCGCCTTGAGGTGAAATCGCGTCGGGTTGGCGGCGCGACGTATCAAGTGCCGATGGAAGTGGCTTCCGCACGGCAAATTTCTCTCGCCATGCGCTGGATCGTCCAATACGCGGACAATCGCAAAGGAGTGCCGATGTCCGAAGCGCTCGCGCAAGAGATTAGAGACGCCGCCGCTGGGCAAGGCAACGCGATAAAAAAGCGCGACGACACACATAAAATGGCGCAAGCGAACCGCGCGTTTGCGCATTTCAGGTGGTAAAACTTATGCCCGCGACGCTCGAGAAACAAAAATCGAAATCGGCCAATCCGAATTCGCCAAATCGTAAGTTCCCGCTCGAGCGAACGCGGAACATCGGCATCGCCGCGCACATTGATGCCGGCAAGACGACGCTGACCGAACGCATTCTGTTTTACACCGGCATGATCCACAAAATCGGTGAGGTGCACGAAGGCACGACCGTGACCGACTGGATGGACCTGGAGCGGGAACGCGGCATCACCATCACTTCGGCGGCGACGACCTGCGCATGGACGCAGCGGAAAGAAGAAGGCGTTTACAAGCTTTTCGAAGGAATCAAGCATCGCGTCAACATCATCGACACGCCCGGACATGTCGATTTTACGGCGGAAGTAGAGCGCTCATTGCGTGTGCTTGACGGCGCGATCGCGGTTTTCGATGCAGTCGCCGGTGTGCAGCCGCAATCGGAAACAGTCTGGCGGCAGGCGACGAAGTACAACGTGCCGTGCATCGCGTTTATCAACAAGATGGATCGGGTCGGTGCCGACTTCGATATGTCGATCGACAGCATGCGGAAAAAGCTTAGCGCAAATGCGTGGCCGGTTCTGCTCCCGCTTGGCAAAGAAGATCAGCTCAAAGGCCAAATCGACGTCATTAACAAGAAGGCGATCATTTACTCGGACAGCGATCAGCTTGGATCGACATATGAACTCGCGGACGTGCCAAAGGAATATGTCGATCTCGTCGAGCATGCCCATCACGATCTGGTCCAGCAAATTTCAAATCTCGACGACGAAGTTGCCGAAGCCGTTCTCGAAGAAAAGCCGATAACGCCCGAGCTGCTGAAAGCGGGGATTCGTCGGCAAACGATCGCGAACAAATTCGTTCCGGTCGTTGGTGGTTCTGCATTAAAAAACACAGGCGTCCAATACCTGGTCGATGCAGTCATCGATTATCTGCCCAGTCCAATCGACATTCCGCCGGCCAAGGGTCAGGACCCAGACACCGGTGAGAAAATGGAAGCACCGACCGATGACAACGGCCATTTTTGTTCGCTTGCGTTCAAGCTTTGGAGCGATCCGTTTGTCGGCAAATTAATTTTCTTCCGCGTTTACTCGGGCACGCTGAGTAAAGGCGACACAGTTTACAATCCGCGCACGAATAAGCGCGAACGCATCTCGCGTTTGATCCAGATCCAAGCGGATAAGCGCGAGGAGATCGAGACTTGTTACTCGGGCGACATCGCCGCAATCGTCGGAATTAAAAATATCACCACTGGCGACACCCTTTGTGATGAAGATCACCCGATCCTGCTCGAGCCGCCGACGTTTCCTGATCCCGTTATTTCAATGGCGATCGAGCCGAAAACGAAAATGGATCAGGAAAAAATGGGGATCGCGTTGCAGCGACTTGCCGAGGAGGATCCGACCTTCCGCGTTTATACCCACGAAGACACCGGGCAGACGATTATCGCCGGCATGGGCGAGTTACATCTCGAGATTATTCGCGACCGCATGTTCCGTGAGTTCAAAGTAGACGCGAACGCCGGCAAACCGCAGATCGCGTATCGCGAAACGATCACGGCAAACGCCCATGGCGTTGGCAAGTTGATTAAACAATCCGGTGGGCGCGGTCAGTACGGCCACGTAGAAGTGGATTTGCGTCCGGGCGCGCGCGGGAAAGGTCTGGTTCTCGAAAACAAGATCGTCGGCGGAATTATTCCGCGCGAATACATCCCGGCGGTCAAGAAGGGTATCGAAGAAGCGGTGCTGAACGGGGTGCTTGGTGGTTATCCGGTTGTCGATGTTGAGGCGGACATTGTCTACGGAAGTTTCCACGAAGTCGATTCCAGCGAGCTTGCTTTTAAAATGGCGGCGATCTTCGCAATGAAAGACGGCTTTAAGCAGGGTAAACCAATTCTGCTCGAGCCGATCATGAAAGTGGAAAACATTACGCCGGAAGAATACCAGGGCGATATTTGCGGCGACTTGAGTCGGCGGCGCGGTAGCATCAACAGCATCGAGACGAGAGGCCATCTCGCTATTATTCACGCTGAAGTTCCGCTGGCTGAGCTTTTCGGGTACGCGACGGCGATTCGCTCGCTCTCGAAAGGCCGCTCGAGCTACTCGATGGAACCGTCGCATTTCGAGCCGGTGCCGCAGAACTTGGTCGCGGCGATTCTCGATCAAAAGGAGTCGAAATGACGGACGGGCAGCGCATTCGCATTCGCTTGAAAGCGTTCGACCACCGAATGCTCGATCAATCGGCCGTCGAGATCGTCGAGACGGCGAAGCGTACCGGCGCGCGTGTAGCCGGGCCCATTCCACTACCGACGTTGATCGAGAAATTCACCGTGAATCGCTCGCCACATGTCGACAAAAAATCGATGGAGCAATTTGAAATCCGCACGCACAAACGACTGCTCGACATCATCGAGCCGACCGCCAAGACGGTGGATGAGTTGAAGAAACTAAATTTACCTGCGGGCGTTGATATTACGATTAAGATTTAGCGCTTGAGAATTTTGCCACGCCGCCAACATGAGCATCGGGTTACTCGGACAGAAAATCGGCATGACCAGCGTTTACGACGCCAGGGGCAAGCTGCATCCGGTGACCGTGATTGCGGCCGGCGATAACGTTCTTTTGCGTCGCCTAACGAACGAGAACGACGGCTATGCGGCCGTGCAAGTCGGGTTCGGTGCGCAAAAGGAATCGCGCGTCACAAAGCAGTTGCTCGGAGAGTTTAAGAAAGCCGGCGCCGAGCCGAAGAGATTCGTCCGCGAATTTCGGTTGGACGTTGATGCGCCGGAAGGCGAGATCAATTTGAGCGTCACGCAATTTCAGCCGGGCGATTATGTGGATGTTATCGGCCGCTCGAAAGGCAAGGGTTTCCAAGGCGTGATGAAAAAGCACAATTTTGACGGACAAGGCGCGGCGCACGGATCGAAAACCCACCGACGAAACGGCGCCGTTGGCAATCGTTCCACTCCGGGACGGATTTGGAAAAACATGGGCATGCCTGGCCATCTCGGCGACGAACGCGTGACGGTGCAAAATCTGCAGGTGATGCAGGTGCGCGAAACCGAGAAAGTGATTTTGATCAGCGGTGCCGTGCCCGGATCGAATGGCAGTTACGTAGTCGTTAGGCCGGCAATCAAGAAACCAACCGCGGAGAAGAAATGAGCGCGAAAGTTTTGACGAAAGCCGCGGCAAAAGAAGCCAACATCGACATCATCGAAGATGGTCGTGGCACGCAGGCCGTTCACGACGTGGTGGTCGCGATGCGAGCGGCGCGGCGTTCGGGAACAGCCAACACAAAGACTAAAGCGGAAGTCGATATGTCGGGCGCGAAGCCGTGGCGACAAAAAGGGACCGGTCGCGCGCGCGCCGGCTACGTTTCATCACCAATTTGGCGTGGCGGCGGTGTCGTGTTTGGACCGAAGCCACGGGATTATTCCAAGAAAGTTTCCAAAGCCGTGCGGCGCTTGGCTTTTCGAAAGGCGCTGAGCGAGCGGATCAAAGCCGGCGACGTCCTCACGATCGACAAGTTCGCCGTGCCTGAAATCAAAACAAAGGCGCTTGTTGATCTTGTTCGAAAGCAAACTGACGCGGGCAAAGTGCTGATCGTTTCCGATTCATTCGATGAACAGACTTATAAGTCAGCGCGTAACCTGAGACCGGTGAAGCTCGCGACTGCGGCGGACCTGAACACGGAGCAGTTGCTCGCGTTCGAGAAAATCTTGGTGACGCACAAAGCCCTCGAGCAATTGGCGGAAAGGACGTCCGTCTCCGCCAAGGCTGCAGCGTGATTTTACGAAATGAACGAGCCCTACGACATCGTTGAGACCGCGTCCTTGACGGAGAAGTCGACGCTGATGAGTGAAAAACAAAATAAATACGTTTTCCGCGTCAGTCCGCGGGCAAACAAAATTCAGATCAAGCAGGCGATAGAGCGCTTGTTTCAAAAGAAAGTTGTCGATGTAAACACGTGCAATTATGCCGGCAAACAGAAACGCGTGCGCGGTCCGCTCGGACGCCGGCCGCATTGGAAGAAGGCCATCGTGACGCTCGCAGAGGGCGAGAAGATCGACTTGGTATGAGCAAACGGACTGGAGAAATGGAGTATTGGAGGAGTGGGGGAATGATTTGCGGCGATCGCCCGCAGACCCTTTCCATCCCTCCATCCCTCCGTTGCTCCACTACTCCATTTCTGCCATGGCCCTAAAAAGTTATCGTCCACTTACGCCGGCGCAGCGTTTTAAGTCGCTTCCTGCTTTTGACGAAATCACGAAGTGGAAGCCGGCGCAGCGTTTGCTTGAGCCGAAAAAGAAGACCGGCGGCCGCAATCATTTTGGCCGTCTCACGTCGCGGCATATCGGCGGCGGTCACAAGCAAAAATACCGCAAAGTTGATTTTAAACGGCGTAAGCACGGCGTCGCGGCGGAAGTGCTCGGAATCGAATATGATCCGAACCGCTCCGCGCGCATTGCTCTTATTAAATATGCCGATGGCGAGTTGAGTTACATTCTCGCGCCGGACGGATTGCGTGTGGGATCGACAGTCAGCGCTGGCGCTGATGTACCGCCGGATCTTGGTAATGCTTTGCCACTCCACGCCATTCCCCTTGGGACCAACATTCACAACATTGAATTAACTCCAGGCCGCGGCGGACAAATTGCGCGCAGCGCCGGCCAACAGGCGATATTGAACAACCTCGAGGGCGGTTACGCTTTGGTGAAGATGCCATCGGGCGAAATTCGCCGTATTCACGAAAATTGTTTCGCAACAATTGGCCAGGTAGGAAACGTAGATCACATGAATATCTCAAGCGGAAAGGCCGGCCGCACGCGCTGGCGCGGGCGCCGTCCACATGTGCGAGGCATGGCCATGAACCCGATCGATCATCCAATGGGCGGCGGACAGGGTAAATCGAAAGGTGGCGGTGGCCGGCACCATCCGATGAGTCCGTGGGGACAACTTGCAAAAGGATTTAAGACACGCAGTAAACACAAACCGAGCGACCGATTCATTTTGGAAAGGAGAAAGGCGAAGAAAAAAACCTGAGTGCAGCGATGGCGCTCTGTCGCCGCGCTCCCTGGCGCCCCGACAGAGCGGGCGGCTCCAAATTTGACAATTATGGCTAGATCGTTAAAGAAAGGACCCTTCGTCGAGTCGCATCTCCTGGAGAAGATCGACAAGATGAATGCGGCGGGCGCGAAAAAGGCGATCAAGACCTGGTCGCGGCGCTCGATGGTAACGCCTGACTTTGTCGGCCACACATTTTTGGTGCACAACGGAAAGACCTTCAATTCCGTTTTCATCACCGAGAACATGGTGGGCCATAAACTGGGCGAATTTTCGCCCACGCGCGTGTTCAAAAAACACGGTTCGCATACGGCGAAGGTGACCAAGTAGGGAAATTGCCAAATGCCAATTGCCAATTTCCAATTGAGGAGAGCCGGCGGTTGCCGAACCCAATTGGCAATTGGCATTTGGCAATTGGCAGTGTGGGTAGCGTTCGTCTGCTACGGCAGCGATGCAGGGAACAGTTCTTTGTCAGAATCCAAAATTGATAACGCGGAGAAAAGCGTCACGATTACGGCATTGCTCGCGCAGAAGGAAGAGCTGCGAAGGCAGTTGTCGATCCAGCAGGAGTCGCTGAAAACATTGACGGCGAGTCTGGCGGAATCCAACGCCGAGGCGGAGCTATTTCGTCGCAAGTATTCCGATTTGGAATTGCGTATGGAAGCGCTCGGGCTCGAATCGGCGGACAAGGATCGCGCGAAACTCGAACAGCGTTTGCTCGCGGCGGTGAGCGATCTTCAGTTGGGGCAAAAAGAGCGAGACGAATTTCGCGATCAAATGCTACGGACGAACGAAGCGGTCTTGCGTTATTTAAAAACTTCGCAGGGCGGCGACGCGCAAGCGCGAATGGACGTCGAAGCGCAATTGCGCGGCTCAAACCAATTGGTCTCAAGATCGACCGGCCTCAGGCCAACTCCACCGGAAGCCGAGCCGAGTCTGATGGACGGCAGCGTGATCAGCGTGAAGGACGAATGGTCTTTTGTAGTGGCGAACATCGGCGAGAAGCAGGGCGTGAAAATCGGGATGCCGCTGCGCGTGCTGCGCGGCGATCGAAAGATCGCGACGCTGCGCGTGGTTGATGTGCGACAGCGAATCTGCGGTGCTGTTATTCAGGAAATGGATTCGAAAGAGAAAATAAAAGTGGGCGACCGTCTCCAGGCGGATGCCCGCTCGAACGTGACTTTAAAATAAGTTGTAGCCACCGCCTATGGTCGGTCGATAGACCGCAGGGCTGTGGTTACAGGTGAGTTCAGAATAAATGGAAGTTAGATCGACATATAAGTACGCGCGGATTTCGCCGTTCAAAGTGCGCGAAGTTACGCGTGAGATTCAGGGCCTGCCGGTTTCGGCCGCGCTGGATGTCCTCGCTTTCACGCCGAAAAAGGCCGCGTTTTTGATTAGCAAGACGCTGAAGAGCGCGGTCGCAAACGCGGAGAATAATGCCAATCTCAAGGTCGATGGTCTCGTGGTGAAAGAGGCCGTTGTTGGGGAGGGTCCGACGGTAAAACGGATTATGGCGCGGGCGCGCGGCAGCGCCAGCCGAATCCTGAAACGCACGAGTCACATTCGCATCGTGTTGAGCGACGAGATTCCAATTGAAACGCGGGCGACGCGTAGGGCCAAGCGGAAAGCCGAAGCAAAAGCTGGAAAAAAGGAGGCAGAGGGCGCCGTGGCGGCGACCGAAACTTCGAAAACCACGGCCGAGAAGAAAACCGCGAAACTGAAGAAAAAAGCGAAAGGAAAGAAGTAATTTATATGGGACAAAAAGTTAATCCGATTGGTTTCCGGCTGAGCGTGAACCGCGATTGGCGTTCCCGCTGGTACGCGTCGCCGCAAGAGTTACCCGCACTTTTGCATAGCGATCTCCAGATTCGCGATTACGTGAAGAAGAAGCTGCAATTTGCGGCCGTCTCAAAGATTGTTATCGAGCGCGCGTGGAACTCGATTCGCGTTACCATTCACACGGCGCGCCCCGGCATCGTGATCGGACGAAAAGGCGCCGAGATCGAAAAGATGACCGAAGACATTTCAAAGATGGCCCAAGGCAAGCAAATCAAGATCGACATACAGGAAATCAAAACACCGGAGCTCGACGCGCAATTGGTCGCGGAAAATGTCGCGCTGCAGATTGAGCGGCGCATCGGGTATCGCCGCGCCATGAAAAGGGCGGTGCAGACGTCGATGGATTTTGGCGCCGAAGGAATTCGTTTGCGTTGCTCTGGCCGTTTGAATGGCGCTGAAATTTCGCGCTCGGAATGGTATCGCGAAGGCAAAGTGCCGCTACACACATTGCGGACGGGAATTGATTATGGATTTGCGGAAGCGAATACGGTTTACGGCAAGATCGGTGTGAAATGCTGGATTTGCCGGAAAGAAGAAGCGCCGGCCGAAACGCTATTGCCATCCGCACCGCCACCGCCTGCGCCCGCGCCAGTCTAGCTTGAGACGAGGACATCTGTTATGCCGTTAATGCCGAAACGAGTGAAGTATCGCAAGTCCCAGCGGGGAAGCCGCAAGGGAACGGCTTCGCGCAACTTGCGAATTGATTTTGGCGAGTTCGGTTTGCAAACGCTCGAACGCGCCTGGATCACGAACACGCAAATCGAAGCCGCACGAGTGGCGTTGACGCGCAACATGAAACGCAAAGGCAAATTGTGGATTCGGATTTTTCCGGACAAATCAGTGACCGCGCGTCCGCCGGAGACGCGCATGGGAAAGGGCAAGGGCCAACCCGAGTATTGGGTCGCGACGGTGCGACCAGGCAATATTTTATTCGAACTGGATGGAGTGCCGGAATCGGTCGCGCGTGAATCGTTACGATTGGCCGCAGACAAATTGCCCGTGCGAACAAAATTCTTGAGCCGGCACCACGTTGCAGCGGCCTAACGAATCATGAAGATTAAAGAGATTGTCGAAATGAGCACCGACGAACTGCTGACGAAGCGGCGAGATTTGCGCCAGGAGCGATTGCATTTGCGTTTGCAGCAACAGAGCGGGCAGCTCGAACAACCGAGCCGTTTGAGATTGCTACGCCGGGATGTGGCCCGAATTGAGACGGTGCTTTCCAAACGCGTGAAAGAAGCGAAGAAGAAATAAGTTATGGCCGAGCAAGATCGACAATCGACGATGCAGCCGCAAGCTGCTTCGGACGCGCAATCGCCGGCGCTGCCGGATGCCGACAGGCGTGCGTCGCGTAAAACTCGAGTCGGCGAAGTGGTTTCGGACAGGATGAACAAGACGATTGTTGTCCGCACAATCACGCGCGTTCCGCATCCGAAGTTTGGCAAGATTGTGAAGCAAGTCCGAAAATTCTACGCGCACGATGAGGAGAACAAAGCCAAGGCCGGTGACACCGTGCGCATCATGGAAACGCGGCCGCTGAGCAAGCTGAAGCGCTGGCGATTAGTAGAGGTCCTTCAGAAGTAACGCCGAAATAATTCGCGCGTAAATTGTCGATCTTATGGTACAAATTCGATCCAGATTAGATGTGGCAGACAATACGGGCGCGCGCATGGCGACGATGATCGGTGTGATCGGAAAAGCGACGCTTTATGCCGGGATTGGCGACGTGATCACAGCGAATGTGAAAGAAGCGAGCGCCACCGGCACCGTAAAAAAGGGCGAAGTGGTGCGCGCGGTTTTGGTGCGAACGAAACAGCCAATTCGCCGCGAGGACGGTTCATTGCTGCGCTTTGACAACAACGCAATCGTCATCATCGACAAAGATTTGAATCCGCGCGGCACCCGCATTTTCGGACCGGTTGCGCGCGAACTGCGCGAGCGCAATTTCATGAAAATTGTCTCGCTAGCGCCAGAAGTTTTATGAGGGAGACGAAGAAGAGTCTTGGGACGCAGCCATCTTGGCTGTCGAGTTTGGGCGGGCAGGATGCCCGTTTGCCCACAGGATCGCCACAGGAGGAGTCCGTCCAGCTGGCAGACTGGAAACCTGTACCACCGCTTTATGAACAGGATTAAGTTTCACGTTAGAAAAGGCGACAACGTCGAAGTCATCTCCGGGAACTTCAAAGGCTCGAGCGGGAAGATTCTCGAGGTGATCGCGCGCAAGCAGCAAGTGCTGATTGAAGGCGTGCGGATCATCAAGAAGCACCTGCGCAAATCGCAAGACAATCCCCAAGGCAAGATCGCCGAGCGCGAAGGGCCGATCCACATTTCCAATGTGAAATTTCTCGAGCGCGAGACAAAGACCGAGAAGGCGAAAAAGAAGCCTGAGAAAAAAACTGAGAAGAAGGCGGCCTGATGGAGAACGAGTTTTACCAGCATTACAAAGAGCGCGTTATGCCCGCGTTGCGGCAGCGGCATGGTTACAAAAATGTGCACCAGGTGCCGCGCGTCGAGAAAGTGGTCATCAACACATCGGTTGGCTCACAAGCGGAGGTGAAGCAAGCGCTCGAGGAAGCGAAAGCCGAGCTTGCTTTAATCGCCGGCCAGCACGCTGTCGAGACACGGGCCAAGAAGAGCATTTCCAATTTCAAGTTGCGCAAAGACCAGCCGATTGGCGCGAAAGTAACGTTGCGCGGGGAGCGCATGTACGAATTTCTTGAACGTTTCATCAAAGCGGCGCTGCCGCGGATCCGCGATTTTCGGGGAGCGCCTGATTTTCATGAGTACAGTTACAGATCCAATTGCAGACCTTCTTGCGCGCGTGCGCAACGCCGCGCGTGCGCAAAAGATCGACATCTTTGTTCCGTACTCGAAGATGAAAGCGGAGATTGCTCGCATTTTAAAGGAGGAAGGCTACATCGCGGATTATTCGGTTGATACCAGCGCTGCACACCCGCGAATCAAGATTACGAATAAACTCATCGATCACACATGCGCCATTACCGGTCTGCGGCGGGTGAGCCGTCCCGGCCTGCGGCGCTACGTTGGCGCGAACGAAATTCCACGCGTGCTTGGCGGAATGGGCACATCGATTTTATCCACGCCGCGTGGGGTACTGTCAGGTCGCGAAGCCAGGAAACAAAAAGTAGGTGGCGAGTTGCTCGCTTACGTCTGGTAAGAATTATGTCTCGAATCGGAAACAAACCTGTCGAAATCCCGGACAAGGTTAAAGTCAACATCGACAACGATGGTGCTGTTTTGGTGGAAGGTCCCAAGGGCAAGCTAAGCTGGAAATTGCCGCGAGACATTTCCGGCAAGATCGACAACAACAAGGTCACGCTCGCTCGCTCGGCCGAGACGCGCAGTGTGAAAGCCTTGCATGGCCTTTCCCGCGCGCTCGTGCACAACATGGTGCAGGGCGTGAGCGAAGGTTTCACCAAGCAGCTTGAGATCGAAGGCGTCGGTTTCAAAGCTGCAATCCAGGGTTCAAACTTGAACCTCAGCCTCGGGTTTTCGCATCCAATTCTGTTTCCCATCCCGAAGGAAATCAAAATCACCGTCACAGACAACACGAAGCTCACTATTCAGGGAATCGATAAAAAACTGGTCGGGCAAGTTGCAGCCGACATTCGCCGGTTTTATCCGCCTGAGCCATACAAAGGCAAAGGTGTGCGCTACGCAGGCGAGCAGATTCGTCGCAAGGAAGGTAAGACCGTTCAGTAGGTATGGCGACTTTTAATCGAAAAGCCGCGCGCGAGCGCGTTCATCGACGGATCCGAAAGAAAGTTGTGGGCACGGCCGCGCGTCCGCGATTGTCGATCCATTTTTCAGCGAAACATGTTTACGCGCAGGTGGTTGATGATGATGCTTCCCGAACGCTGGCCGCCGCATCAACCACGGAAAAGTCGTTGATCGGCAAGAACAAAGTGGCAGCGAATCGCGCCGGCGCCGAAACAATCGGCAAGGCTATTGCGGAGCGCGCGCTCGCCAAGAAGATTGACTATGTGGTTTTCGATCGGGGTGGTTTTCTTTATCACGGAAAAGTAAAAGCGCTCGCGGACGCGGCGCGCGAAGGCGGATTGAAATTTTAACTGATGGCTTACCCGACTACAGGCAGGCGACAAGATTCGCGCAACATCGACAAAGGGCCCGCCGCGAAAGGCGATACGACCGAGAAAGTCGTTTTCATCAATCGCTGTGCGAAAGTTGTGAAAGGCGGCCGGCGTTTCAGTTTCAGCGCGTTGATTGTGGCTGGCAATCACGACGGCAGTGTCGGCGTCGGATTTGGAAAAGCGAACGAAGTTTCGGAAGCGATCCGCAAGGCTTCGGACGCCGCGCGCAAATCGATGGAAAAAGTTTCGCTCCACGAAAATACGATCCCGCATGAGACGATTGGCGAGTACGGCGGCGGCCGCGTCTTGCTTCGGCCGGCGTCGCCGGGCACGGGCGTGATCGCGGGCGGCGGAGTGCGCGCAGTCGTTGAAGCGGCCGGAATTCGTGATGTGCTTGCGAAGTCGTTAGGCTCAAGCAATCACGCAAATGTCGTGAAGGCGACGCTTGAGGCGCTGCGATCGTTACGGCGGCGCGATGAAATTCTCAAAGTTCGTGGCATTCGCAGCGGTGACGGAAAGGGCGAACAAACATGATGCGATTACATAATTTGCAACTGCGACCCGGTTCGCGGCATCGTGTTAAACGACTCGGTTGCGGCGAAAGTTCGGGTCACGGCAAAACCAGCGGCAAAGGTCACAAGGGACAGAAAGCGCGCTCCGGCGGCAGCATTCGGCTCGGGTTCGAAGGCGGCCAGATGCCGCTGATTCGGCGATTGCCAAAGCGCGGCTTTAGCAACGCCGCGTTTCACAAAAATTACGCGATCGTTAATTTAACCGATCTCAACGGATTTAAAGCTGGCGCTGTCGTAAACGAAGAGTTGCTGCGCGAATCGAAGCTCGTGCGTGGCGATGTCGCCGGAATCAAGATTTTGGGCGAAGGCGAATTGAAACACGCGCTGACGATTGAAGTGGACAAGGTCAGCGCCTCGGCGCGAGAAAAGATCAACAAGGCGGGCGGTACGATCAACTTGCGCGATGGACCGGCGACGAAGCCGGTCGAGAGCCGTAATGTCGATCCAACAACGCAGGAAAAGCCGGCCGAAGCGCCAACTAAAGCGGCGGCGAAAAAAAGATCGACCCACCTCAGGCAGGCATCGCGCGCCAAACCGAAAAAGAAAAGTTCGCGGGAGCGTTAGCGGTGGCCGCACCATCTTTCTAACGTAATCGGATGGTCTCGGCGTTTTTAAACACGGTCAAGATACCGGAGTTACGTCGTCGTATCTTGTTTACGCTCGCGGTCATCGTGATCGTGCGGCTGGGCGCGGCCATCACGACGCCCGGTGTGAACCAGGCCGTGTTGCAAGAATGGTTTCGCACCGCGTTGAACGACAAATCGGGAGGGAGCGTGGCCGCACTGTTCAATTTGTTCAGCGGCGGTGCGCTCGAGAACTGCGCAATCTTTTCGTTAGGCATCATGCCCTACATCAGCGCGTCGATCATGATGCAGTTGCTTACGGCGGTGATTCCGCAACTGAGTCGGCTGGCGCGAGAAGATGGCGGGCGGCAAAAAATCATGCAGTACACGCGCTTTATGACCGTCGGGCTATGCATTTTCCAGGGTTATTTGCTCGCGCTCTCGTTTCAGCATCCGGAGTCGTATCACACGATGTTGCCCGGAATCACGGACACGATTCGCAATCTCGGTATTCCGCTGGTTGAGGATACCGGCTGGACATTCCGGATTGTGACAGTGATTTCGCTGACCACTGGCACGATGTTTTTGATGTGGTTAGGCGATCAGATCACTGAGCGTGGTATTGGCAATGGCATCTCGCTTATCATTACGGTGGGCATCGTGGCTCGACTGCCGGCGGCGCTCGCGCAAGCTTGGAAAACCTTCGTCCCATCGTCGCAAACTGGAGCGAGCCAGGTGAATCCGATGGTTCTAGTCCTGATGTTTGCGTTTTTGGTTTTTGTGATCGCCGCGGTGATTGCCGTGACACAGGGCGTGCGCAAAGTCACAGTGCAGTACGCCAAGCGGGTGGTCGGTCGAAAACAGTACGGCGGCAATGTGCAGTACATGCCGTTGAAGGTAAACTATCCCGGCGTGATGCCGATCATTTTTGCCTGGGCGCTCTTGCTCTTTCCAAACACGATCGTGAGTATGGCTTTTCGCAACAGCCCGACGGCGCGGCAGATTTCAGACATGCTTTCGAATGGCTGGCTCCACTACCTCGTGCTCGCGGCCATGATTTTCTTTTTCAGTTATTTCTGGGTGGCAACGCAGTTTCAACCGTCACAAATCGCCGACGACCTGAAAAAATACGGTGGTTACATTCCAGGTGTACGACCGGGCAAGCCGACCGCCGATTTTCTTGATCACACGATGACGCGACTTACCTTTGCGGGCGCGATTTTTCTGACTATCATTGCGATTTTACCCCAGATGCTTTCGCATCAACTCAATGTGCCCTACGTCACGGCGCAATTCTTCGGCGGGACGAGCCTGCTGATTATTGTCGGCGTGATGCTCGATACGATGCGGCAAGTGGAGACCCACTTGATCCAGAGGCATTACGACGGTTTTCTGCGTAAAGGCCGTGTGCGCGGCGGATTTACGGGGCGCGCCGCCTACGTTCGCGGCGAGGCAGCGGCGCAACGCACGCTCATGTGGCTATATGTGGGAATCGCCATGCTGGTCATCGTTGGAGTCGCTGCTTTCCTTTACAGTCGTTAAGTGAAGAGACGACTTGTGCTTCTTGGCGCGCCCGGTTCCGGAAAGGGAACCCAGGCGGAAATGATCACTCGCCAGTTCGGCATTCCCGTAACTTCGCCTGGCGCGATCCTGCGTCGCGAAAAAGATCTCGGGACGCCGCTCGGGATCGAAACGGCCGAGATTACGCAACGGGGCGATTTGGTGCCGGACAAAATTATTGTCGAGCTAATTGAAGATTGGTTGCGTTTGCACGGTGGTCACGGCTTTGTCTTTGACGGATTTCCCAGGACGCTGCCGCAAGCGGAAAGTTTATTGTCGATCTTGACCCGCCTGCGCACCGCGCTCGATCTTGCCATTTGGCTGGAAGTCTCGGAAGAAACAGTGCGTGCGCGAATTTCCGGCCGGCTGCAATGCCGCAGTTGCGGATTCACCACCAGCGTGACGAGTGCGAAGTTTGCCGAGCGCTCGGTTTGTCCTTACTGCGACGGGCCGCTCGTCCGCCGAAATGATGACGACGTTGGCGTTTTGCAAACGCGATTGCGCGAGTTCGCAACCAAAACACAGCCGCTGGCTGATTTTTACGGCAAAATGTCGATCTTGCGCCGGATCGACGGCAATCGTGATCGCGAAACGGTCTTTGCCGAGATCTCGCGACTGATCGAAGACAAGGTGCCGGCATGATTCCGATCAAGAGCGTGAAGGAAATCGAAAAGATGCGGCAAGCGTGCCGCAGCGCGAGCGACATTCTCGATCGAGTCAGTGAAGTGATTCGTCCCGGCATTACGACGAAAGAGGTGGATGAAGCGGCCGCCGATTTCATGGGCGAAGCTGGCGTGAAGAGCGCGTTTCTCGGTTATCGGCTCGGGCACCGGGTTTTTCCGGGGACCATTTGCATCTCACTGAACGACGAAGTGGTGCACGGCATTGGAAGCCAGCGCCGCATTCAATACGGCGACATTGTCAAACTCGACATCGGCGTGATCCAAGATGGTTGGGTGGGGGACAACGCGACAACCGTCGCGGTGGGAGTAATCGACGAGCGGACCGATCATTTGTTGCGCGTGACCGAGGGTGCACTATCCCGCGCAATCGCGGTTGCTTACGAAGGTCATCGCGTCGGCGACATCTGCGCTGAAATCGAAGAGGAAGCGCGACGATTTGGGTTTTCTGTCGTGCGCGAATTCGTTGGCCACGGGGTGGGGCGAAAAATGCACGAGGAACCCCAGATTCCGAATTACGGCAAACGCGGGAGCGGCCCGAAATTGAAAGCGGGCATGACGTTGGCAATCGAGCCGATGATTAACATCGGCACGTCTGACGTTAGATTGCTCGAGGATGGATGGACAGTGCGCACTGCGGATGGACTGCCGTCGGCGCATTTCGAGCACACCGTCTTGATCACGAAGGATGAGCCGGAGATTTTGACATGGCGCGCAAAGACGCAATTGAAGTAGAGGGCACGGTTGTCGAGCTGCTACCGAACACAATGTTCCGGGTGGCACTGCCGAACGGCCACCGCGTGCTCGCGCATATTTCGGGAAAAATGCGCTTACACTTCATTCGTATCTTGCCAGGCGACAAAGTTATGCTAGAGATTTCTCCTTACGATCTGTCGAAAGGGCGGATCACTTTCCGCCAGAAATGACAGCGCGGGCAATCGGTCCCGCGTTTTTGATTAGATCGGCAACCAATTTTTATGAAAGTGCGACCATCAGTGAAAAGACTTTGTGAAGCGTGCAAGATCGTGAAGCGCAAGAACGTTGTGCGCGTGATCTGCAAGAATCCGCGACACAAGCAACGTCAAGGCTAGCCTAGGATCGACATCTCATTGTATGCCACGATTACTTGGAGTTGAGATTCCGGCCGACAAACGCATCGAAGCGTCGCTGACTTACATTTATGGGATCGGGTTAAGCACGTCCAAGCGCATCCTTGAGCAAACGAACATTGACCCCAATTTGCGTGCCAAAGAACTCACGCCCCAGCAGATCAACGAAATCATCCATGCCATCACGAACGGCAAAATTAAAATTGAAGGCGATCTCCGGCGTGAGGTGCAGGCCAACCTGAAGCGCTTGCAGGCGATCAATTGCTATCGCGGCATTCGTCATCGTCGCGGGCTGCCGGTTCGCGGTCAGCGAACATCGACGAACGCGCGCACGCGCAAAGGTCCACGCAAAACCGTCGGCGTGATTCGTAATCCGGAAGCGAAAGCCGGCAAAGTTTAGTTCTTAGATCAACATGGCAAGCGCGAAGAAACCGACCAGGCCCAAAGCTGAGGGAGCGAAGGCTGAAACGCCGCAGAACGAGGCAGCTGAAGCTCCAGAGGCTGGGCCGCAAGAAACAGTTGCGCCGCCCGTTTCGGCCGAAGGCGAGGCCAAGCCCGCGAAGAAAGCAACCAAGCCGCATAAACCCGAAGCGGCGCCGGCGGAGGGACAGCGCGAAAACCTTACACTTGATGCGGACGAGATCGAGAAGCCAAAAATTCTTAAGGCGAAAGGGAGCAAGAATGTTCACACTGGAATCGCGCACGTGCTTTCAACATTTAATAACACAATCGTGACCATTACGGACCTGAACGGTAACGTGATCGGCTGGTCGAGCGCCGGGAAAGTGGGGTTCAAAGGCTCGCGTAAGGGGACGGCGTACGCCGCGCAAATGGTTGCCCAGGATGCTTCACGGCAAGCTATGGGGCACGGGCTGAAAGAAGTGCAAGTCTTGGTCAAAGGCCCCGGCGCTGGGCGCGAATCGGCCGTGCGCGCTTTGCAGGCCGTTGGCCTCGATCTCACCGTGATTCGCGACGTGACGCCTGTCCCGCACAATGGCTGCCGGCCGCCCAAACAACGCCGCGTTTAGATCGTCTAGTTTTAAATTTTTGATTTTTAATTTCCGATGGGCAGATATACCGGACCGAAAACAAAAATCAGCCGTCGCTTCGGAGTGCAGATTTTTGGGCCATCAAAGTCGCTCGAGCGAAAAAATTATCCGCCGGGCATGCACGGACCCAAAGGTGCGCGACGCAAGCAATCGGATTACGCCATCGCGCTCGGCGAAAAGCAGAAGCTTCGCTATCAGTACGGGCTCTTCGAGCGCCAGTTCCGTCGTATTTTCCAAAACGCGCTGCGCAAGCGTGGCGTCACCGGTGAAACTTTGTTGCAACTCTTGGAGACGCGCCTCGACAACGTGATTTACCGGCTTGGGCTGGCCAACACTCGCAATGCGGCACGTCAGCTCGTTTCCCACGGGCACGTGCAAGTCAACGGCCGCAACGTCAACATCGCCTCCTACAATGTGAAAGGCGGTGATGAGATCGCGATCAAGGACAAACCAAAATCACGCCAGCTTGCACTGCGCAATCTCGACTTAACGCAAATTGTGCCGGTGCCCGATTGGCTGACGGTCGATCGCGATGCGCTCAAGGGGAAAGTCGCGCGCATTCCATCGCGGGACGAAATGCAACCGATTGTCAACGAGCAGTTGATCGTCGAGTTGTATTCTCGATAAATTCGAGCGCTTTATCATAACTGCGGCGCTGCAGGTAATGCGCGAGGCGCGGATCGATCGATTGCGGTAAAGCTGCCTGCAAGTTGTCGATCTTTTCTGAAACGGCGCGCAAGCGCGCGATGTGTTTTTCCTTGTCACAACGGCTCGCCTCGTCGGCGATAATTGCGAGCCGCTCCCGCAGCGCTGCGGTAAGAACAACAATCACCTCTTCCATTCCTTAAACCACTAATAAACGCGAATCGATATGAATAAAGGCAAACCATGAGAAATCAGTTTTACGGTCGAGAAATTGCTTTGTGAATTCGTGCTCATTCGTGTCCATTCGTGGTTAAATGGCGGTAAAGCAAAGAGCCGGGCGTAGCGGGATTGATTGCAAAGCCTTTTGCAATCAGCGGGCTTGTCGACAAGATCAAGCGATGTCTCCCAGGAATCGAGGCGATTGATCGGTTGTAGCCGCCTCGCTCTGCTTGCCACGCCGAAGCTTAGCGAAGGCGGGTCGAGGCGTCCGCGCATGATGAATTCACGGCGATAGAGCGCCGTGGCTACAGCACCTCAACGTGGACCGATTTCGGAAAGAAGTTGCCGCTTGGCCTCGATCCAGTCGGAATTTGCGTCTCCGGGGAGGGCAAATCTCCGGCGCCGCTCGGAAATGAAGTAGGCGCGGATGCGAATTTCTTCATCCGTCGGCCCGGCCATCGGCGCCGCGGCGACAGAGGATCTTGTCTTGCGCGCGCCCTTTCTTGAAGGGGCGACCTTCTTCGACCCTGTCGATGCACGGCGTGGTTTGACCTTGTCGATCTCGGCTTCGGGCGACGACGTCATGTCGGTCGTTGCCAGATTTTCGGTTGGGAAAGCCTTTGTTTTCTTAGCCACAGATTGATCCTTTGAGGACGTAAATGGGAGCGTTGCTCGTGCGATTGGCAAGTAATTTCTCATCTGCGCTTGGCGGGATGATCGACTTCAAATAATCTTCAACCATGCGACACTTTGTTTTTCGCTGGTTTGTGACGGCGTTCGCTGTGTTTGTTGCCACACCGATCGTCGGCCTTGATTATGGCGGCAGCCTGGGGTGTTTGCTCGGCGCGTCCCTGTTGCTCGGGATCATCAACGCTTTTGTTCGCCCCGTCCTGCTCCTTTTGAGTTTTCCGCTTATTCTCGTAACGCTGGGGCTATTCATTTTGATCATCAACGCGCTTATGCTGAAATTTGTCAGTGAGATAGTGCCCTGCTTCAAGGTGCCCGGGTTTTGGAGCGCTCTGTTTGGCGCGATCCTGATTTCGCTGGTGAGTTGGTTGCTCAGCGCGTTTTTCCGCGGCACCGACGGCCGGGTGCATGTGCTTACGCATCATACGCAAATCAAGCAGGCGCGCGGGCGCGTGATCGGGCAGGATGAAAGATGAGTCTCCATGTTTGGCGACAAGCGAAGCGATCGGATTCAGGTAAAGATTTGCGGAATCACAAACCTGGCTGACGCTCTCGCAGCGATCGATTGCGGCGCCGACGCACTCGGTTTCAACTTTTATCCGGGTAGCAAACGGTACATCGAGATCGAGACGGCGCGTGATTGGATCGACATGTTACCGGGGAGTGTTTGCAAAGTCGCAGTGCTCGTCGATCCATCTCTCGACGAAGCAATTCGGGTAAACGAATTGCGGTTTATTGACGCCTTGCAATTACATGGCCAAGAGTCGCCGGAGTTCTGTCGCGGCCTTGCTGAAAAGAGAGTTCGATTTGCCAAAGCGCTGCGCGTTACAGCCGAAAGTTCGCTTGTCGATGTTCCTTCGTATCACACGAGCATGCTCGTGCTCGACTCCATGACGTGCGGAAAGTTCGGTGGAACCGGGCGAACTTTTCCGTGGGAATGGGCACGGCGTTTTGTGAAAGGTCATCCACGTTTGAACATTGTTTTAGCCGGCGGCTTGACGCCGGAAAATGTTGCACAGGCGGTTAGCGAAGTCCGTCCATCAGGAGTGGACGTGACCAGCGGTGTCGAGTCATCCGCGCGGTATAAGGATCGGGGTCGGCTGCGCGCTTTCATTGAGGCAGTCCGTTCGCAAGAGCTGTAGCGATACTCGGCCTCCGCGGACGCAATCGGCCGCTGGCTCGGCCTCTCGCGGTCGATAGTGATTGCCATTCGAGAGAAGTCTCATGGAATGGCTGGTCTGCTTCCTGCTTTAAGCGATCACGCACTATCTCAATTCCGATCAATTATGGTTAATTTTCTCAAACACCGCGGATGCATGGCGGCGGCAGCGCTCCTCACCGCAGTATCCCTGTCGCAAGTGCAGACAGGCGCACCTAATCCTGCCGCGAGCCGGAGTGTTGCTCCGACGCCGGCTGAGAACTCTCCTGTGTTACTTGTGGAGCCCGACAGCGTGGTCGAAAGCGGTGGCGTCGGAGTTCGTGAATTTCAAGGCGACGAGGTTGGGCAAGTTCTGCGGCTTCTCGCGCGGCAGGCGAAGATCAATGTGGTGGTGAGTGAAACGGTTACCGGCACCGTTACCATGCGGCTCGAGGATGTGACTGCCCTCCAAGCGATCTCGATCATCGTGAAGGCCAAGGGCCTGTTCATGGACAAGATCGATAGTGTCTACTACATCAAAACGACGGCAGAGCGGGAACATGAGCCTACAGAAAGCGACAGCTATCAATTCAGTTATGCGCGCGCGAAAGATATCGCGCCGCTAATAGCATCTCAGCTGGCGAGCAAAGACGCGCCGCAAGTCGACGAGCGGACGAACACGATTTTCTTCCGTGAGACGCGCAGCAACATCGACAACATTCGCAAAATGCTCTTACAGGTCGACAAGCCAACGCGCCAAGTCATGATCGAAGCACGCTTGGTTGAAGTCAGCGCGGACCCAGTGCAGGCCTACGGAATAAACTGGGCGGGCACGGTCGGCAGCGCTGCAGCTCCAAAGACAGTCACTTACGGGAATCCTATAGCATCCGGCAGCCCGGTTCCTGGTGCCAACCCACCGACCAGTGGATTTGCATTGGGCAATCCGAAGAACATGAATTTCTTTGGTAGTCTCGGGAAATTGGTACCCGGACAATTTGCCATTCTATCGGTGCCGCAATTTTCCGCGACTTTGACGGCGTTGAATGAAGATAGCGATGCGGAGTTTCTAGCGAACCCCCGCTTGGTTACTGCGGACAATCAGCAAGCGAAGATTGAGATCATTCGGAATCAACCGATACCGCAGTTGAATTTCAACGAACAAACCGCCACCGCGGTCTTCGGCGGCTTCCAGGACAAGAAGATCAGTAATAAAGTCGCGGACTTTACCTTTAATTTTAGTGGTGCGACTGTGACCAGTCCGATCATTGATACGCGCACGCTCGACTCCAACGTGCTGATCAAGAGTGGCGATACGCTCGCGATTGGCGGCTTACTTTCCGACCAAGTAAGCAAAGCGCGCACGAAAGTTCCAATCCTCGGAGACATTCCGCTGCTTGGGTACGCCTTTCAAAGCCATGACAACGAGCGTCACAAGCGTAACCTGCTTGTTTTTGTTACGCCGACCATTCTTGATCAGCGTTATGGCACCGGGCTAGAGGACCAGGTCGCTGGCGTGCATCACAAGGGCGAAGAGTACGCAGATCCAAACGGCTGGCGCAATAATGCCAAAGGCGCAGTACGTTTGGTGCCGACCTCAAATCGACAGCTCGCAGCAGATTACGCCAAGCCGGGAGTGCCGCCGCCGCCGGAAGAGGCCGCGGAAGTCCCGTTCAAGAGCTCGGTAAAAGACCGCGACTACTAAAGATTTTTTGGCTGTGGGGTTGAGAGGGGGCGGATGCTCGCAAGGGCTCCGCCCTCTTGGCTTATTGGAATACCTCTCAGTGCAAGTGCAAGAGAAAGAACACTGATAAAGAATTCGATCCAATCGACAGCCTTAATTGCGCTCTTTCTCTTGCTCGAACCAGTCCTCCATTATTCTGGTTTCAAATAATTCTTAAGCTGCTTGCGCAGCTCTGTCCGCGCGCGGAACAGGAGGCTTTTCACCGCGGGCACAGAAAGATCGAGAATCTCTGCGATTTGTTCGTAGCTAAGATCTTCATAACGGCGCAGGATGAGCGCCATGCGTTGGCTCTCTGAGAGAGATAAAATCGCCTCTTCAATTTTGCGCTGCAATTCCGCTTCGAGAAGCAATGCGTCGGGCGCCTGATCCACCGCATCCTTCATCGGAAGTTCTTCCATTTCTGGGTCGGGTTGCATCGGCACATACGCGTGCCTCTTGGAACGCCGCAGCTCGTTAAAAACTAGGTTGCGTGTGATCTTGAGCAGCCAAGTCGTGAATTTCGCGCGCGGCACATAGCGGCTCGCACTTCTCCACACCCGGATGAACACTTGCTGGGCGATATCGTCCACGTCGGAATTGCTGCCCAGCATTCGCGCTACTGTGCCTGCCACAAGAGTTTGATGTCGCTCGATCAGTTGCTCGAACGCGTCGTCGTCGCCGCGGCCGATCAGCCCCATCAAACGCACGTCTTCCGCGTCATCGCCCGATTGGGCGGCGGTGGGATCGGTGTCGGACATCGCTTAGCCAAAAATTGCGTTTGCGTAGTGCTCAGCAACGGCAGACCCGCAATTCTCGCCCGCTCCCTTCCAAATCAAGATCGACAACAACCCACAGGTGGGTGAGCCGCCGCTGGGCAGAACACTTCGGCGCTTTTTGTTGCAAGCCAGCAGCCGCGTGTGCATGATAACGATATTTTCCAGCCTCGGCTGCGGATGAATTACATACTTATTCCACGTGAACTTAGGCCGGTTGCGGAGAAAATCGAGGCGCGGCAACGCATTTCTGAGACCGACGCGCTCAATCTGTATAGATGCAACGATCTCAACGCGCTCGGGATCATGGCCAGCACGGTGCGCGAGCAAAAGAACGGCAACTACGCCAGCTATATCGTCAATCGTTACATCAATTATTCCAATATTTGTGTGCTCTCCTGCCAATTTTGCGCCTTCGCTGCCAAAAAACGCGATGCCCACGCTTTTGAGCGTGCGGTCGAGGAAATAGTTAACGTAGTTTCCGAAGCCCTGCGTTTCGGGATCACAGAAGTGCACATGGTTGGCGGCTTGCATCCCACGTTGAAGAAAGATTGGTATCTCAAGCTGTTGAGAGAGTTGCGCGCGCTCGATCCTGACTTACACATCAAAGCTTTTACTGCGATCGAAGTCCGCCATCTCGCCCAGCGAATTTTTCATCTGTCGATCCGGGATACGCTCGAGCTTTTGCGCGAAGCAGGCCTCGGCTCCATGACCGGTGGCGGCGCGGAAATTTTTGATGCGGAAGTGCGGGACCAAATTTGTCGCGGAAAAGAAACGTCCGCGGAATGGCTCGATGTTCACCGCACATGGCATCAAATGGGCGGGCGCAGCACGTGCACGATGCTTTACGGGCATATTGAGACCCTCCCGCATCGGGTCGATCATTTGCGGCAGCTGCGTGAGTTACAGGATGAGACCAGCGGCTTCACCGGCTTTGTTCCGTTTGCCTTCGAGCCGCAAACGACAGTGCTCGCCCATATCAAACCGGCGTCGGCCGTCGAGCAACTGCGCAATCTTGCCGTCAGCCGCATTTACCTCGATAACATCGACCATCTCACAGCCTATTGGGTGAGCATGGGTCTGCCGCTCGCCGAGGTCTCCCTCAGCTACGGAGTGGACGATTTGCACGGCACGATTATGGAAGAAAAGATCTTCCACATGGCCGGTGCGACTACGCCGCAGGAGCAGACTGTGGCCACACTCGAGCGCGTAATTCGCGAGGCCGGCCGCGAGCCCTTCCAGCGCGACAGTCACTATCGTCATCTCTCCGGTGACGCAAAGGAGACCAAGCGCGCCAAAGCCGCTGAAGCGGAACTAGCCTGCGCCTAACCGATAGGGCGCGACCGCCGGGCGCGTCAACTTATTTGAAATCGCTCCGCATCGGCTGCGTCCAATATCTCAACGCGCGCCCACTTATTCGCGGCTGGTCGGGCGAAGTTGTGCTTGATCATCCCGCGGCGCTTTGCGCTCAACTGGCGTGCGGCGATTTCGATGTTGCACTCGTTTCCAGTTTCGAATTCCTCCGCAATCCGATTTACAGGATCGTCGATGATGTTTCTATTACTTCAACTGGACCGGTTTACAGCGTCCTCGTTGCGCATCGCGGCGAAATTTCTCAGATCGAGCAGATCGAACTCGATCCAGCGGCAGAAACATCCGTCAATTTGCTTCGTTGCTTACTAGCAGAACTCGGATTGAATCCGCGTTTGATTGCAAAGTGTGAATTGGATAAGCGCGCGCAACGAGACGTTCTGGGGAGCGCAGGCTGGCAGCCTGCTGTCGCTGGTAGCCTGCCGGCAACACCTAACGCGCGGCTACTGATCGGCGACCAGGCCATTCGCTTCCGTCACACGTACGCAGACGAGTTTCATTTTTGGGACCTCGGCGAACAATG
>WNFC01000624.1_pt1 | contig 35937 bp, 43 predicted proteins | sample 5400541 | NCBI WGS metagenome assembly WNFC01 (sample SAMN13153342, study PRJNA577476) | soil metagenome | isolation source: 120 cm saprolite under Douglas fir tree site 2 hole 2 replicate 1 | place: USA:California | collected 2015-04-18
CCGCCCAGGATGCCTGGACGACGCCACTTGCGACCAAGCTCGGCGTGACCCTGGAAAAGACATTCGATTCAAGCGGACCCGACGCCTGGGACCCCAAGAAACACCCGCTCGTATTCGTCACCGCCGAAGGCCCGGGCTACGGCGGCCTCTTGAGCGGTGTGACCTTGCCGGGCCTCGCCATCATCGACGCCGAGACGCGCGAGCCCGTCGCCTCGCAGCACTACGACGTGCTCGCCTGGGGCTGGAAGAACGTGTTCGAGGATCACGGCCTTGGCGTCTCGCACGACGGCAAATGGATTTACCTGCCGACCGGCGAAGGCACCTTCGGCACCATGGGCGCCGGCCGCCTCCTGATCATCAATGCGCGCACGCTCAAGCTCGACAAGGTGCTGCATACCAACGGCAATCCGCATCACATCAAGGTCCTGCATACGCCGGACGGGCGCCACCTCGTGATGGGCTACGGCTGGGGCCAGCCTTTGTTCGTGCTCGACCCGGCGCAGGACAACAAGGTATCGCGTGGAGAGAGCGCGGGCGGAAAACGAAAGCAACGTCATGCTTCGCATCAGCACCAAAGACTGGAAGTTGATCGATCATGTTCCGATCCGCGACGCCGACCCGGTCTGGGTGGCGTTCAGCGTCGACAATCGCTACGCCTATTTCACCGGCGCCGACTCAAGCCGCGTGTTCAAGTACGATCGCAAGGCCAACAAGATCGTGGCCTCGGCGAGGGCCGGCGTGGAGGGCCCCTACGGCGCCCACTTCGGCTGGAACGACAAAGACCTCTACATCATCGGAAAAGGCGAGGATTCGCACAATCGCGGCAAGGTCGTGGGCCTTGTCGACACGTCGTTGATGGAAAAATCGAAACGGCCGGTCGATCAGTTCGTCACCAACTGCATTCGTGGCGACCACGGCACGCTGCATCCCGATCCCGACGCCAACGAGCTGTGGATCACCTGCAATTCGAGCTTCGAAGTGGTGATCTTCGATCTCGATCAGAAGCAGGTCACCAAGCGCATTCCGATGCCCAACGGCGGCAGCTCGCATTCGGGTGCCTTCGTCAAATACGACGGCTGGGCTGGCGAGGTGGTGTCCGATCAGAACGGACTGCACGGCAGCGCGCTCAAGGCCAAGCGCGAGTTGCTCGGAATCAAGGCGAGCGGCGGCGCCGCGCCGGCCGCGCCCCCGCCCGGCCGAATGTAGGCGCATGCGATCGGAAATGCGGGAATGAACAGGTCATTCGAAATCGCCATGCGGTGGGCAGTGATGCTCGTTCTGAGCTGCGCGCAATGGGTGCCGGCCCACGCCGATGAACCGGATCCCGCATCGGTAGCGCGAGGTCAAAAGCTGTACGAGACGGCCGGCGGGGTCGGCTGCAAAGCCTGCCATGGGTCCTATGGCGAAGGGAAAATCGGCCCGACGAATCGCGGCGTCAACGAAGCGACGATCCGTGAGGCCCTGGCGAAGATCGGCGCCATGCAGTTCTTGAAGGAGCAACTGACCGACGGCGATATCCCGCAACTCGCGGCGTATACGGAGTGGATGGGCCGTCACATGTTGGTCCGCGCGCTGCTCAAGCGCGGGCGCTTCATTCCCGAATCCGTGAGCGTGTATCCCGGCACCCTGGTCCAGCTGATCATCGAGAATACCGCCTCGGAGCCGAGCACGATCAACGGCGAACAGATCGTGGCGCATCCGCAAACCATCCCGCCACGGGACAGCGCGAGTCTCGAATGGACGGCGCCGCAGACCGAGGGCAAATTCACAGTCTCATGCGGCGATTGCAAGATCAGGGATGGGCTGTTGACCATCGAGGTCAGCAACACGGCCAAGCCCTACACCCCGCCGCCGCAGCCGAAAGTCGTGGCCAAGCCCTTAAAGGCGGACTGATCACGAAAGTAATCTCGCGATGACCGCAGCCGCCTTTGATAGCGAGACCGATCGACGCGCTTCGCGTTGGCGCTCCGGCGCTCTGGCGGGCCTGTGGGCTCTGCTGGCCGTCGCGCTGGCCTTGGCCTGGCTCGCGTTTCCCTATCTGCTCAACGGCCGCCGTCTGCTCGGCGATATCGGCTTTTCGCTGCAGGCCGAGCGCATGAGCCGATCTGCCGCGGCCGCGCGCTTGCTGATTCGGTCCGCCGATGGTCCCGGCAAGGTCGACGTCGACGTCCTCTACGCCGCTCCGGAATACCTGGATTTGCTCGATCCCTCGGGCGCGGCGCGCAAGTACGAGCCTGGACGCTATCTCGTCTTCTTCCTCACGGAAACCGCCCATGTCGGTGCGCTGCCGGCGCAGCCGCCGCAGGCGACCCTGCTGGTCGACGGACAGGAGGTGCGATCGGCTGACATCAGCGGTCCCGAAAACGTGCAGCATCATCGGGCCACGGTCGTCCGCTTCCGTCGAGATGAGATGCGGACGCTGGGGACTGCGAAACGGCTGGAGATTCGCGTGGAGTCCACGTGGAATCGCGGACGTTCTTCCGTGCGTTCGGCGTCCTGGGAATTGCCGATCGCCTTTCCGCCGAGCGCCTCGCCGCAAGGGCTGTGGAGTCTCGCGCTCGTCCTCTCGCTATCGGCCGGCCTTCTGTCGGCAGTGCTGACCCCATGCCTGCTCCAACTTGTCGTGGTCTATCTCGCCGCGCTCGCCGGTGTTGGCGACGAAGAACGGACAGGAACTCGCGATCCAAGGCGGATGCTGGTCTTTGCCCTGTCTTTTGTTCTCGGATTCACGACCGTCTATACGCTCGCGGGCGCGCTGATCGGTCATCTCGGTCACCAGTCGCAACTCCTGTTCGCGACCATCAATCGGCCGGCGGGAATCGTCTCCGGCGCGGCGATCATCCTGCTCGCGCTGTGGACTGCGCGCGGCTCGCAGGTATCGCTCGCATGCCGGCTACCGACGCCCGGGCTGGTTGGTCGGTTCGACCGCCGAGGAGCGATCCGCGCGGCGGCCACGGCCGTCGCATTTTCGGTCGGCTGCATCACCTGTTTCGGCGGCGCGATCGTCGGCACCCTCTTGCTCTATGTGGGCTCGGTCGGCAGCGCTGCGATTGGCGCTGCGATCATGCTGACGTTCTCGGCCGGGCTCGCCGTTCCGTTCCTGGCGGCGTCGTTTGCGCTGACGCGCGCAACCAAATTCAGCGCTCAGCTGGCCGGCATCCGCCCGCGCGCCGCCTTTGCCGCCTCCGTGATCATGGCGGCCTTCGGGCTTGTCCTGATAACCGATAATTTTCACGCGCTCAGCGACTCGATTTATCCATACCTTCATCTTCCGGCCCAGCGGTAACGGTGTCGAACCGCGATCGCGAGACAGGGAGGCGGAAGATCGTCCTCCCTATTATTTTACCGTGAAGGAATGGTCTTTACGATAGCGCAACCGGCAAATGGCGGCTCAAGGGCCAAGCGGCAAGCGTACGCGCTCGGCCGCGCGATTTATATCCACAGGCCGCGGAGTACCGGCCTTTGAGGGTATCAAACCCTTCGGAATTGGGCTTATCTGCCCGTGCATCCCACCTTGCGGAGAGGCGTCATGCTTCGCTGGTTCCACGCCTTGATGCCCAAGGAAGAGCGTTTCTTCGAGCTGTTCGCCCGCCACTCGAAGGCCGTCGTGGCCGGCGCCGAGGCGTTGCGCGCCCTGCTCGATGGCGGCGAGGCCGTGCCGACGCATTACCGCACCGTGATGGACCGCGAGCACGACGCGGACGCCATCACGCGGGACGTGCTGATTGCGGTCCGGCGCACCTTCATCACGCCGTTCGATCGCGGCGACATCAAGGATCTCATCACGTCGATGGACAATGCCATCGACCAGATGCAGAAGACCGCGAAGGCGGTGATGCTGTTCAACATCCGCTCCTTCACGCCGCAAATGAAGGAGATGGGCGACGCCATCGTGAAGTGCGCCGTGCTGGTCGAGGAAGCGGTTCCGCTCCTGCGCTCGATCAGCAAGGAGGCCGGCCGCATCAGCTCGCTCACCGAGCAGATCACGCAGATCGAAGGCCGCGCCGACGACCTGCACGATCTCGGGCTCAGGGAGCTTTTCGAGGCGCAGGGGCCGAGCAATCCCATGGCTTTCATCACCGGCAACGAGGTCTACGACCACCTGGAAAAGGTGGTCGACCGGTTCGACGACGTTGCCAACGAGTTGCAAAGCGTCGTGATCGATCACGTCTGATCCGGCCGGAATTGCCCATATGGACGCTTCGCTCGGATTGCCGCTGCTGATCGCGCTCATCGGCGTCGCGCTGGCGTTCGACTTCCTCAATGGGCTGCATGACGCGGCGAACTCGATCGCGACGATCGTGTCGACGCGCGTGCTGCGGCCGCAATACGCCGTCGCGTGGGCGGCCTTCTTCAATTTCATCGCGTTCCTGTTCTTCGGGCTAAACGTCGCGCAGACGCTCGGTACCGGCATCATAGACGTCAGCGTCGTCGATCCGCGTGTCATCTTCGGGGCGCTGATGGGCGCCATCGTGTGGAACGTGGTGACCTGGCTGCTCGGGATTCCGTCGAGCAGCTCGCACGCGCTGATCGGAGGCCTTGTCGGCGCGGGTGTCACGAAAGCCGGGTTCGGCGCGGTGGTCTGGGGCGGCGTCGGCAAGACCGCCGCGGCCATCGTGCTGTCGCCTCTCGTCGGCTTCATTCTTGCGCTTTTTCTGATGCTGCTCGTGTCCTGGCTCTTCGTGCGGTCCACGCCGTTCGCGGTCGACCGCAATTTCCGCGTGATGCAGTTCATGTCGGCGTCGCTCTATTCGCTCGGCCACGGCGGCAACGACGCGCAGAAGACCATGGGCATCATCGCGGTCCTGCTCTACTCGCAAGGCTACATGGGCGGGACCTTCCATGTTCCGTTCTGGGTCGTGCTCGCGTGCCAGGCCGCCATGGGCCTCGGCACGCTTGCGGGCGGATGGCGCATCGTGAAGACCATGGGCTCTAAGATCACGCGCCTTGCGCCGGTGCAGGGCTTCTGCGCCGAGACGGGCGGTGCCATCACGCTGTTCATGGCGACCGAGCTCGGCATCCCGGTCTCGACCACCCACACCATCACCGGCGCGATCATGGGGGTGGGCGTGGCGCGCAAGGTGTCCGCCGTGCGCTGGGCCGTCGCCAACAACATCGTCATGGCCTGGATCATCACCATCCCGGCGTCCAGCCTCATCGCGGCCCTCGCCTATGCGCTGGTCGGAGTGTTCGGCTGACCGTCTGCCTCTTGCCCAAACGGGCTGGGCGGGCCATTCGTACGCGCATCGATTCGCAAACCTTCTCGATCGGATGGCGCCGACCTGCTTCCCTGCGATCATGCGGACCGTCGCGAGCCTGCTCGCGCTGCCGGCGCTCGCCTTGCCGGCGCTCGCCGACCTGAAACTGTGCAATCGGCTCAGCTACGTGGTCGAGACCGCCGTCGGCGTCGACGAGGGAACCACGACGGCGACGCGCGGCTGGTTCCGCATCGATCCAGGTCAGTGCCGCGCGGTGCTGCAGGGCGCGGTGGACGCGCGGCATCTCTACGTGCATGCGCAGGCGCTGTCGGTCTACGGGCCGTCGCCGCTGCCGCAGGCCGGCCACGCCGACCTGTGCGTGGCGTCCGGCGATTTCGTCATTGCGGCCGCGCGCTACTGCCGTCCCGGCCAGCGCCCGGCCCGTTTCACCGAGATCAAGCCGGCGGATACCGCCGAGGGGCCGGTCGCGGTGCTCGCCGAGGACGCCGATTACAGCGACGAGCAGGCGCGGCTCGCCGGCATCCAGCGCCTGCTGGTGATGTCCGGCTACGACGCGAATCCGATCGACGGGGTGACCGATCCGAAGACGGAAGGCGCGTTGTCGCGCTTCCTCGCCGATCGCGGACTGCGGACGGAGGCATCGAGCGCCGCGAATTTCTTCGATGTGCTGATCGACGCGGCACAGAAGCCGGCCGGCATCGGCTTTTCCTGGTGCAACGACACGGCCTATCCGGTGATGGCCGCGCTTGGCGTCGAGGAACGCGGCGCGATCGTCACCCGCGGCTGGTACCGGGTCGAAGCCGGCAAATGCCTGCGGCCCGATTTGCGCGCGCAATTGCGCCGGCTCTACAGCTTCGCGGAGGCGGTCGACGGGGAGGGCCGCGCGCTCAAGCGCGGCGACAGGCCGCTCGCGTGGGGCGGCGAAACCGTCCTATGTACGCGCGAGGTGAAGTTCGAGCTCGCCGACCATAAGGATTGTGTCGCGCGCGGCCTCATCGCCAGCGGCTTCACCGCAATCGACCTGACCGGACGTCCGAGCACGACGGTGCGGTTCAAAGAGTGAAATCATGTCCGACGCGTCCGTCGCCCCTTCCTTCGCCCATGTCGAGACCTGGGTATTCGATCTCGACAACACGCTCTATCCGCATCATCTCAATCTGTGGCAGCAGGTCGATGAGCGCATCCGCGACTACATCTCGACGTTCCTGAAGGTCGCCAAGGAAGACGCCTTCCGCATCCAGAAGGACTATTACAAGCGCTACGGCACCTCGATGCGCGGCCTGATGATCGAGCACGGCATGCATCCGGATGATTTTCTCGATTACGTTCATCGCATCGATCACTCGCCCATCGAGCCGAATCCGGCACTCGGCGCCGCGCTCGAGCGCCTCGCCGGCCGCAAGCTCATCCTCACGAACGGCACGCGCAAGCACGCGGACGCTGTGATGCGGCGACTCGCCGTGCACGAGCATTTCGAGGACGTGTTCGACATCGTCGCGGCCGAGCTTGCGCCGAAGCCGATGGCGCAGACCTACGATCGCTTCCTCGCACGCCACGGCGTCGACCCGCGCAAGGCCGCGATGTTCGAGGACCTGGCGCGCAACCTCGCGATTCCGCACGCGCTCGGCATGACCACCGTGCTGGTGGTGCCGGAAAGGACCCGCGAAGTCTTTCGCGAAGGCTGGGAACTGGAAGGCCGCGAAGCGCCGCACATCCATCACGTGACCGACGATCTCGTCGGGTTCCTCGGAAAGATCGCGCCGGCGCGCTGAAGATCGCTGGTTCTACGATGAGCTGGCGCGAAATCGGGCGAGCGCTTTGACGTCAATGGCTTCGTAAGTTCACCGGCACGAGCAGCATTGCGGCAATCAAATCAAATGGTTCCGACATGTCAGGGCGCCCGGCCAGCTTGCATCGCCGGTGTCGTTGTCGTGATCGGAACAAGCTACGTTGAAGCGGCTTATCTTCATTGAGCGGGAGTAGGTCATTTCGTCTGGGCGTTTGCGGGCAACCAATGGCGGGATACGGCAACATCGTCTGGCCCAGAAGCTCTTATGAGCGCACCGTGCAGACGGGGATTGGTCGCGTGATCCGCGATCAATTGGATTCGCGAGAGCCTTTGCCCAAGGATCTTTGCGAGCTGCTGCAGCAGCTCGAGCAATCGCGCGACGAGCCGGCGCCGCCGCATTCCTGAGCGGGACCTTCCCTTCGTTTCAGATTCAGGTTCGGCTAAACGGGCGGGTCGCGTCGCGCGAACATCCCCCAGATCACCAGCACGATGATCGCGCCTACGGTCGCGCCGATCAGTCCGGCGCCCTGGTCGGGGCGGTACCAGCCGATGGCTTGCCCGAGAGATAGGTGGCGACAAACGCCCCGGCGATGCCGAGAAGCGTGGTGAGCACGAACCCCGAGGGCTCGTTCGGTCCCGGATGGATGAGCTTCGCAATAATGCCGGCGACAAACCCGATAATGATCAGCCACAGGATATGCATGCGGAACTCCAATCGATGGCCCACCCGATAACCGCCATGGCGTGCAAAGGTTCGCGCATGCAAACGTCAGTGCGCTCGTCACTTCTGTTGCGCCGCCATCGCGCGTGAGTGACGCCGGGCCCAGTAAGCGCCGAGCGCCGCCGCGATCGCCGGCAGCACCACCACGGCCAGCGAGACCATCAGGCTGCCCATGGCATCGAGTTCCATGGGCGCCGCGTTGATCCGGCCCATCATCGACAGCGTCAGCACCAGCGCGGCCGCCGCCAGCCATCGGAGCGAGCGGTATCTGCGGCGGGGGTCGGAGAAACCGCTCAGTCGCGTCACGATCGCGTAGGCCGCGACGAATACGGCGACGACGACCAGCCACCATGTCCACCAGGCGAATGCCGATTCGGTGCGCGGCATGCCGAGAACGAAAAAATCCCTCCATGCCACCGCAGGATCGACCGCGGTATGGCGGAGCACCGTCTGCGCCGCGGATCCGAACATCGCCCCGACGCTCAGCGCGCCGCAGATGAGGAGACTGTCGGGAATCGCGCCTGCAACGCGGAGCGGCGCGTCTTGCGTTCGTTGAACCGGACTCCATGCCGCCGGGACCGGCGCGGGGCGATCTGACTGCATACGGGCAAAACCGCCGGGGTGATCTCGCCCTGTTCAATCATTCAGGCGTGCGTCGGTTCCTTTTGCCGCGCTTCGTCTGCAGCTTATGGACGCTCGCCGTCTGGCCGGCGCTCTGCCGCAGCGCCGCCTTGAGGTCGGTCGGCCGGTTGTGCTTGCGCAGCAGGTCCCGGAACGCCTCGTCGGCCAGCTCCTGAAAATCCATCATCCGGTCGCGCGCGAGGAGATCGAGCGCGTTCCACGTCTCGTTGTCGAACTGGACGCGCTTGCCGGGCATGGTGGCTCAGGGTTGCGAGGAAAGATCCTAGATGCAGGCTGGATACAAGGCGGCGAGCTCCCGGCCGCGCAGGAATATGGGCTTGCGGGTGAGGCCGCCGTGCCGCGCGATCCAGGTGCGGACGGGCGCCGGATAGGTCGAGACGACGATGCGGGTCAGCTCGCCGGCGGCAAATTCCCGGCCCGCGCGATTGACGAGCCGCGCGGCGTGAAAGCCCAGGACGGCGCGCCGCGTGACGCAGATCCGATCGGCCGGAACCGTGCTCAGCAGGAGCGTGCAGGCGGAGTAACACGGCCCGTCGATGACGACGCGTTCGCCGGACTTCCGCACCAGGGAGAAAAGGTTGAGATACGACGTCACCTCGCCCCCCGGGCTCGCCAGGATCCGCAAGTCCGCGGACGCGGGCGCCAGCGTGCCGAGGAGAAAAACGGCGGCGAAGAAGGCGCGGCGCACCACATTTACCTCCCGGGCAAGACGGCAACTCAACGCGGAGCAGGGGCGTCTGTTCCGGCTCCCTTGAATTCCGGCCGCCGCTGCCTCCATTTTAGGGCCGCGATGAACGAAGAGCTGACGCAAAAGATCGTCGTATGGGCCGCGGAGATCGCGAAGCATGCGGCGCGGCTGTCCTCCCGCGAGGCGCGCGAGGCCTATCTGGCCGAGCGTCGCCGCGAACTGGCGGCCGGCGCCGTGGCGGCAGGGGCGCCCCGTCGCGAGGCCGATATTCTTGCCGACGCCTGCGTGAGCGCTGCGCGCCGGCTGATGACGGAGTTGCTGGCGCAGCGCGCCGGCGTGCCGCAAGGGCGGGCGTAGCAGCTTTTCCGCGCATCAGCCCTCGCCGGGTTTGGGTTTGCGATCGCGCAGGGCTTCGCGAAAATTCACCAGGTTGCCCGGGGTCGTCTCCTGGCGCGCCTGTGCCTGCACCCGTGCCACCGCCCGGCTGAGATCGGCCAGCTGATAGGGCTTGCGCAGCACCACGAATTCGCTCGCCGCTTCTTGCGCCGCGTTGCTGTAGCCGGTCGCCAGCACGACCGGCATGTTCGCATGGCGCTTGCGGATTTCGCGGGCGAGGCCGAGCCCGTTCATCGTCCCCGCCATGACGATGTCGCTCAGCACGATGTCGAATTGCCCCTGGTCGACAGCCTGCAAGGCCGCGCGCGCGTCGCTCACCGCCTCGACGCGGTATCCGAGCTGCTCGAGCAGCGCCCTGCTCACCTGCAGGACCTCGGGATTGTCCTCCACCAGCAGCGCCTTGCCCGGCGTCGTCCGCTCGGCGCGCTGATCGGCGGCCGTCCCGGCAGGCTTCGGGCGTGCACGCGGCAGGTAGATCGTCACGCGCGTACCTTTGCCCACCTCGCTCGCGACCATGACGGTGCCGCCCGACTGATGCGCGAACCCGTGCACCTGTGAGAGGCCGAGCCCGGTCCCCTTGTCGGTCCCTTTCGTGGTGAAGAACGGATCGAACACGCGCGGAAGAATGTCTTCGGGAATGCCGCCGCCCGTGTCCGCGACCGTGAGCGCGACGAATTCGCCCTCGATCCCGCTTGGGAGCTCGCCGGCGCCGACCTGGACGTTCTCGGCGGCGAGCGTGATGACGCCGCCTTGCGGCATCGCATCGCGCGAATTGAGCACGAGGTTGACGAGGGCGAGCTCGAGCTCGCTCGAATCGACTTCGACGGGCCACACATTCGGGGCGATGCTGGTCACCAGCCTTGCTGATCCGCCGATGGAAGATCCCAAGGTACGGATGGTCTCGGCGGCCTCCTGCACGTTGATCACCACCGGGTTGAGGCTCTGACGCCGCGAGAAGGTGAGCAGCTGTCGCGTCAGCGCCTCGCCGCGCTGCGCCGCGAGCTCGATGGCCTCCGCGGAGCGCAGCGCCTTGGCGTCTCCCGCAACGATCTTCTTGATCGTTCGAATGTGGCCGCTCACCACCATCAGCAGGTTGTTGAAATCGTGCGCGACGCCGCCGGTCAGCTGGCCGAGCGCATCCATCTTCTGCGACTGGGCGAGCTGCGCCTGCGTGTGCTGCAGCTTCCACTGCGCCTCGCGGCGCTCGGTGACATCGCGCGTGACCTTCGCGAAGCCGACCAGTTCGCCGCGCTCGTCGCGGATCGCGTCGATGACGGCGTTGGCCCAGAACAGGGTGCCGTCCTTGCGCACCCGCCATCCTTCCGTCTCGAAGCGGCCTTGCTCCGCGGCGATCCGAAGGGATCGCGCCGGCGCGCCCGCCGAGCGATCGATGTCGGTGAAGAATTTGGCGAAGTGCTGGCCGATGATCTCGTCGGCCGTATACCCCTTGATGCGTTGCGCGCCCGCGTTCCAATTGGTGACGATGCCGTTGGGATCCAGCATGTAGATCGCATAGTCGATGACGCTGCTCACCAGCAGGCGGAACTGACGCTCGCTCTCGCGCAGAGCCTCCTGCGCCTGGCGCCGCTCGGTGATGTCGCGGGTGATCTTGGCGAAGCCCAACAGCTCGCCCGTTTCGCTGCGGATCACGTCGATCACGGTGGCGGCCCAGAAGCGGCCTCCATCCTTGCGCACCCGCCAGCCTTCGGTTTCGTGGCGGCCTTCGCGCGTTGCGATGTCGAGCGCGCGTGCCGGCATTCCGGCCGCCCGATCCTCCTTCGTATAGAAGCGGCTGAAATGCTGGCCGACGATCTCGTCGGCCGTGTAGCCCTTGATGCGTTGCGCGCCCGGGTTCCAGTTGATCACGATGCCGCCGGGATCCAGCATGTAGATGGCATAGTCGAGGACGCCTTCCACGAGCAGCCGAAACTGGCGCTCGCTCTCATATAAGGCGCGCTGCGCCGCGCGGCGTTCGGTGATGTCGCGGGTGATCTCGGCAAAGCCGATGGACCTGCCGGAAGAATCGGCCAGTGCCTGAACGACGGTCACCGCCCAGAATTTGCTGCCGTCCTTGCGGGCGCGCCACCCTTCGTGCTCGCAGGTTCCCTTGGATCTCGCTTGTGCGAGAATGCGCGCGGGCAGGCCGTCGGCCCGCTCTTGTCCCTCGAAAAACCCCGAGAAGTGCTCGCCGATGGCTTCTTCGGCGGCGTAACCGGTCGTGCGTTGTGCGCCCGCGTTCCAGCTGGTGACGAACCCGTCGGCGTCCAGCATGTAGATCGCGTAGTCGATCATCCGCTCGACGAGGAGCTGGAAGCGCTCGTCGCTCAGCGTCCTGGCGGGGTCGGGCGTCGTCGGCGGCATGGCGTCCCCGAAAGGGTTGCAGGGATGTCAAAGCAGTTTGGCTAGCGCGTCTGCCTGTCGGGCCGTAAGATGCGGCGACAGAAGGCCATGGACCTCCGGCATGCTAGGCCCGTGGCGACGGTGTTTCAATCGCGTGGGTGGGACATGCGAGCAAATCTGAAGATGGGCGGCGCCGCCATGGGTGGTGCAGTGCTTTACCGGTTTTCCTCCGGCGGCGAACCGGAGAATGGCGACCGCAAGGGCCGGTCCGACGATCGGCTGCGCGCCGATCGCGACGATCTGCCCTACAAGGTCGAGCTGTGGGATGAGGGGAAGGCCGGGGTCGAGCAGGTGCTGGCGGTCACTGCGAACGGAAGCATCGGGTATGCGGCGTATTACGCGGCAACGCGCGAGTTTCCCGACCGCTACGTGACGCTGCGTCACAAGAACAGCATCGTCTCGCGGTGGAACGGGCCCGGCCATTAGCGCATGTCCCGGCGAAGTGGACACCGGTTCGCCGAAAAGGACATGCGCCAATGAATGAATCTAGAGCGTGTCCCGATTCCGCAGGGAACGGGACACGCTCTAGGACCACGGCCGTCCGTCAAGAGCGGCCGCCAGGTGGGAGCAACGGATGGCTCGCCACGATGAAGACGACGCCAAGGTGCTGCAGCTCGGCAGACCGGCTGCGCAGACCGAGAAGCTTCCCTACCGCGTCGAGCTTTGGACGGCCGCGAATGTCGAGACGTTGGAGCGGGTGCTGGCTCGGGCAGTCAACGCCCTGTTGGCGCGCGCCATTTTCAACGCGGCACGCACCGAGTACCCCGATCGCCGCATCACCCTGCGCCGGGGTTCGCGGATGATCGCGGATACGCACGGCGACTGACGGGTCGCGGGATGACGCCGGCATTGCGCCGGCGGCGTCTGACTGTCCGCTACCTGACGTAATTCGCCTGTACTTTGAGTTTCCCACTCCACAGCGTCCTGGCAAAGCGCCGCCTTCCGGCGCAGACTTGGGCTGGGATGCGACCTGGGGGGTAGCGCGTTGTCATGTCGATCACGCCGTTCCTGAAGAACCAGGCCTTCGCGCCCGAGGTCACCAGGGCCATGGGGATCGCCTTCGAGAAGGCGTGCGCGCGCCTGCGGCTCGCGCAGAACGACGCCGCGACCGAGGCGGTCGCCAAGAAGATCATTGCGCTCGCGCAGCAGGGCGAGCGCAATGCCGACGTGCTGTGCGAGCGGACGCTGAAGGAATTGGCATCGCGCGGCTGAGTGTCTTGCGGCCCTTATGCCTTCGCGTCGGCGGCGCGCAGCAGATCCCGCAGATCGAGCCGCTGGGTCACCATGGCGAGGTCGCCGTTCGGCGTGCGCGGCCATTGCTCCTTGGGCCGGTCCCAATAGAGCTCGAGGCCATTGTCATCCGGGTCGCGCAGATAGAGCGCCTCGCTCACGCCGTGATCGCTCGCGCCCTCGAGCGGGATATTCGCCTCCATCAGCCGGCGCAGCGCATCCGCGAGCGCGGCGCGCGTCGGATAGAGGATCGCGACATGATAGAGGCCGGTGGTCCCCGGCGGCGGGGGCGAGCCGCCCTGACTTTCCCAGGTATTGAGCCCGATGTGGTGGTGATAGCCGCCCGCCGAGATGAACGCCGCGCCGGGGCGGCGCTGGGTGAGCTCGAAGCCGAGCACGCCGCAGTAGAAGCGCAGCGCGCGCTCCAGATCGGCGACCTTGAGATGGACGTGGCCGATGCGCGTCCCGGGATCGATCGGGTGCGGCGTCAGCGCGGTGCGGCGGTCTTCCGTCTTGAGGTCGGTCAGCATGGGGGCCTCTCTCGCGTTGCCCCGTAATATGGGCATCGACGGTATGCTGTGCAAATGCGGGATCGGGGCGGCTTGACTCAAGGCTTCCTTCCCCCGACAAACCGCGCCGGACAAGGGGCTTATCGCATGGCCGACGCCGATCTCGCCAAGACCATCGACGACGCTTTCGAGAAACGCAACGACGTCGGGCCGGCGACCAAGGGGCCGGTGCGCGAGGCGGTCGAGGCCGCGCTCGACCTGCTCGATCGCGGCGAGGCGCGCGTCGCCGAGAAGCAGCCGGACAATTCGTGGCGCGTCAACCAGTGGCTCAAGAAGGCGGTGCTGCTCTCGTTCCGCCTCAACGACATGGCGGTGATTCCCGGCGGTCCCGGCAAGGCGGCGTGGTGGGACAAGGTGCCGTCGAAATTCGACGGCTGGGGCGAGGACCGCTTCCGTGCGGCGGGCTTTCGCGCCGTGCCGGGCTGCGTCGTGCGCCGCTCCGCCTATATCGCGCCCAACGTCGTGCTGATGCCGTCCTTCGTCAATCTCGGCGCCTACGTCGATTCAGGCACCATGGTCGACACCTGGGCGACCGTCGGCTCCTGCGCGCAGATCGGCAAGAACTGCCACATCTCCGGCGGTGCCGGAATCGGCGGCGTGCTCGAGCCGCTGCAGGCCGGCCCGGTCATCGTCGAGGACAACTGCTTCGTCGGCGCGCGCTCGGAGGTCGCGGAGGGCGTGATCGTGCGCACCGGCTCGGTGCTCTCCATGGGCGTCTTCATCGGCGCCTCCACCAAGATCGTCGACCGCGAAAGCGGCAAGGTCTTTCAAGGCGAGGTGCCGGCCTATTCGGTGGTGGTGCCGGGCACGATTCCCGGCAAGCCGATGAAGGACGGCTCGCCCGGCCCCGGCCTCTACTGCGCCGTGATCGTCAAGCGCGTCGACGAGAAGACGCGTGCCAAGACCAGCATCAACGAGCTGTTGCGGGATTGAACAAGCGCCGATACCGCCTCATAATCTAGACGCAATTTGCAAGCGGGGCCGAATCATGGCGGACGAGCTTCCTGTCGGTATGCGGCACACCATTCAGCAACAGGGTGGGCTGTCGAATGACACGCGCGCGCTGATGTTGTTCGAAGCCAACAAGAAGACGGCTGTGGTCGCCTATCTGCTGTGGTTCTTCTTGGGTCTGTTCGGCGCCCACAATTTCTATCTCAAGCGCACGGGCGTCGCGGTCGCTCAGCTCATTCTGTCGCTCACGCTGGTCGGCATGATCGTTACGCTCGTTTGGGTTATCGTCGATGCGTTCTTGATCCCCGGATGGGTGCGCAATCAGAACAATCTGCTCGCAACCCAACTCGGCGCGTGATTTCGCGTTGGCCGACCCCGTCGCCATTGCCCGCGACCTCATCCGCTGCCCCTCGGTCACGCCGGCCGAAGGCGGCGCGCTCGGCTATATCGAAGGCGTCCTCAAAAGTGCCGGCTTCGCGGCGCACCGCACGACGTTCAGCGAGCCCGGCACCGCGGACGTCGAGAATCTCTACGCCCGCATCGGCACAGCGGCGCCGCATCTCGTGCTCGCCGGGCACACCGACGTGGTGCCGCCGGGCGACGAGAGCGCGTGGACGCATCCGCCCTTCGCGGCCGACCTGGCGGATGGCGTGATCTACGGCCGCGGCGCCGTCGACATGAAAGGCGCCATCGCGTGCAAGCTCGCGGCGGTGCTCGATCATCTGGCGGCGAGCGGCAAGCCGAAAGGCTCGATCTCGTTCCTGATCACGGGCGACGAGGAGGACGTCGCGGTCAACGGCACCGTCAAGCTGCTCAAATGGGCGGCCGCGCGCGGAGAAAAGTTCGATCACTGCATCCTGGGAGAGCCGACCAACCCGGACGCGCTCGGCGACATGATCAAGATCGGCCGGCGCGGCTCGCTCAACGGCACGCTCACGGTCGAGGGCACGCAAGGGCACGTCGCCTATCCGGCGCTCGCCGACAATCCGGTGCGCGGCATCGTCGCGCTGATGAGCGCGCTCATCGCGGAGCCGCTCGACCGCGGCAGCACCCATTTCGATCCGTCCAATCTCGAATTCACCTCGGTCGACGTCGGCAACAAGACCGTCAATATCATCCCGCGCGAAGCGCGCGCGCGCTTCAACATCCGCTACAACGACCGGCACGCCCGCGACGGCGTCAAGGCGCTGATGCAGGCGCGTGCCGCAACCGCGGCCGGCGGCCGCATTCGCTGGAGCATCGCCTGGGACCCCTCCAACGCCGATGTCTTTCTCACCCAGCCGGGACCGTTCGTCGATCTCGTCGCCGGCGCGGTCGCGGAGGTCACCGGCCGCAAGCCGCAGCTGTCGACCTCGGGCGGCACGTCGGATGCGCGCTTCATCAAGGATCATTGCCCGGTGATCGAGTTCGGCCTCGCCAACCAGACCATGCACAAGGTCGACGAGCGCGTTCCCGCCGCCGACCTCGTCGCGCTCACCGCGATCTACCGACGCATCCTCGAAAGATATTTCGGGACATAGTGCGGTTCACTCGAAAGCGAAGCTGATGCCGGAATATGTCGTCGAATTCGGGGATGACGGCGCTCCGCCGGCGGCCGACGGACGCCTTGACGCGCCTGCCTGCCATCGCAACCACAAGCCGATCTGGTCCGTGCTCGGGGAGTTCCTGCAGGGGCGGTCGGGCCATGTCGTGGAGCTCGGCAGCGGGACTGGCCAGCACATTGTCGAATTTGCCCGGCAAGCGCCGAACATGACGTGGTGGCCGAGCGATCCCAATGAAAAACACTTGCGGAGCATCGCGGCCTGGCGGGCGCACACGAGGCTCCCCAACGTGAAGGAACCGGTACCGATCGATCTGCTCGAGGACGGCTGGCGGTTGCGCGAACTGGGCGTGCCGACCGAGTTCATCGCCATGTTTTGCGCCAACGTTCTCCACATCGCGCCTTGGCGCGTCACGGAAGGACTCTTGTCTGGTGCCGCACGCTTTTTGGCGCGCGACGGCCGCCTTTTCATCTATGGTCCGTTCATGCGGGAAGGCAGGCATACGGCCGCCAGCAACGCCGCGTTTGACGCGAGCTTGAAAAACGCGAACCCCGAATGGGGCGTGCGTGACGTCACCGATCTGAGCACGCTTGCCGATTCCGTGAATCTGAAACTCACGCGCATCGCGGAAATGCCCGCCAATAATGCGATGGTGATTTTCGAGCGCGTCTTGGGGGGCTAGCTCGCAACTCGCGGAAGCTGGCGGATGGCGCCTTACTGATCCGCTCTACGAGCCTTTCTCGCGGTGTTCCGACGACCCTCGCTTTTGCCCGGTGATCATCGACCAGACCAGGTTCTCCTTGTGGAGGGCGCCCATGAACAGCACGCCGAGCACATGCACGACCGCGAGGATCATCACGAGGTGCGAGGCGTACGAGTGCACGAGCTCGACCCAGGTGACGCCGAAGAAATCGTAGGTGAGCTGCATCCAGCCGCTGACCGTGCTGATCGCGAGCAAGAGGAGCAGCAGCAGCGTCATGGCTGCACCGGCGGGATTGTGGGCGAGCGCCCGTGCGGCGCGCCCGCGCGCGAGATCGCGCAGGTAACCCACAAGAACGCCGGGCGTCGGGACGAAACTGGCGAACCGGGCGTAGCGCGGTCCGGCGAATCCCCAGAGGATTCGGAACGCGACCAGGCCGAGCGTCACGTAGCCGGAAATCTCGTGCACCGAATCGTAGACCCGCGGGCAACATTCGCGGCCGTGCCTCGAACATGGTTACGAAACGACCAACGGCGGCGGGCGGCCGAACTTGATCGGCATAGACGCCGACACGCGCCGGCCGTGCTTAGACGTTGGTTAACCGAACTTTCTAACGGGACCTACATCCGAAAAGTATAGTGATGCCGCGTGGGGAGGACGTGAATGAGCCAGCCGCTATCCGCCGGCAGCCTTGAGCTGCGCCGTATGCGTCGCAAGACGCACATGCAGCGACGTGCGGTCATCGGCCGTCGTTGAGCAATTGCCTCAGAATCGATGCGCATGCAGCGCGGCCATCCCATATTCGGCTCGATTGTGCTGATCGCAGCGTTCCTTGCCGGAGCCGCGACACTGCTCGGCGGCGTGCTGGTGGAGATTGGACGCGACGTGTTTGCCGCCATCGCGATGTCGGCTCTTGCCGTCTTTCTTTTGATCGTGCGCCCGATCGCGCAGGAGCGCAAATCTTCCGAACAGCGGTTGAGGCTGCAAATCGATCGACTCGTCACCACGATCAACAACATGTCGCAAGGCCTGCTGCTGTTTGATGCGGCGGGCCGGCTGGTCGTTTGCAACCGGCGCTACGTCGAGATGTACGGGCTCGCACCCGACGTGGTGAAGCCGGGCTGCACGCTCGAGGAACTCCTTCAGCATCGACAGGACACCGGAAGCTTCGCGGGCAACGTCGACCAGTACCGTGCTGCCATCTTGCGCGACCTGAGCGCCGGACATGTCACCGCCGGGCTGTTCGAGACTTCGGACGGGCGGTCGATCCGCATCGTGAACCAGCCCATGAGGAGCGGTGGATGGGTCGCCACTCACGAGGACATCACCGAGCAGACGACTGTCAGAAAGGAGCGAGACCGCAGCAAGGCGTTCGCCGACATGGTGATCGAAAACGTGCCGGTCACGATCTTCGTGAAGAACGCGAACGACCGTCGTTTCGTGCTTGTCAACAAGGCGTGCGAGCGCGACTGGGGGTTGCCGCGCAGCGAGATCATCGGCAAGACCGCGTATGACATCTTCCCGAAGGCGGCGGCCGATGTGATCAACGAGCGCGACGAACGACTGCTGCAATGTCCGGAGCCGCTGTATTTCGAGGAACATTCGATCCAGATGCCCGACAAGGGCACGCGCATCGTGACTTCGAAGCGTCTGCTCATCCGCAGCGACGACGGCAAGGAGCAATACCTGGCGGGCGTCGTCGAAGACATCACGGACAGGAAGCGCGCCGAAGAGCGCATCGCGCGACTGGCGCACTACGATTCGATCACCGATCTGCCCAACCGCATCCTTTTTCGCGAGCAGCTGGAGCAGGCGCTCGCCCGCGTCAATCGGGGAGAGCGGATTGCGGTCCTCTATCTTGACCTCGATCAGTTCAAGAACGTGAACGACACGTTGGGTCATCCGGTCGGTGACGAGCTGCTCAAGGCCGTGGCTGCGCGGTTGCGCGGATGTCTGCGCGAAAACGACGCGATCGGCCGGCTCGGCGGCGACGAGTTCGCCATCGTCCAGAGCTGCGTTTCTGAGCCCCATGACGTCAGCACGCTCGCCAACCGCATCCACGAGGCCATCCGGGTGCCTTACGAGGTCGGCAGCCATCGGCTGGTCGCCGACACGAGCATCGGCATCGCGCTCGCGCCGGACGATGGGACTGACCCAGATCAGCTTTTGAAGAATGCCGACTTGGCCATGTACAGCGCCAAGGCCAACGGGCGCAGTACCTATCGCTTTTTCGAGGCGGGCATGGATGCGCGGCTCAAGGAGCGACGCGCGCTCGAGCTCGATCTGCGCGAGGCGATCACGCGCGATGGGCTGGAGCTGCATTATCAGCCCCTGGTCAATCTGCGCGACGATCGAATTACCGGCTGCGAGGCCCTTTTGCGCTGGCGCCATCATGCGCGCGGCATGATTCCGCCCATGGAATTCATTCCTGTTGCTGAGGAGACGGGGCTCATCAATCAGATCGGCGAATGGGTGCTGCAAACCGCCTGCGCCGAAGCGACAAAATGGCCGGACGATCTCAGGATCGCCGTCAATGTCTCGGCCGTCCAGTTCAAGGACGGCAGTCTCGTGCAGCAGGTCGTCGGCGCGCTCGCTGCATCGGGGCTGGCGGCCCATAGGCTGGAGCTTGAGCTCACCGAGTCCGTCCTCATTCGCGATGACGAAGCGACCCTTCTTATCCTGCACCAGCTGCGCAAGCTCGGCGTGCGCATTGTCATGGACGATTTCGGCACGGGATACTCGTCGCTCAACTACCTGCAGCGTTTCCCCTTCGACAAGCTCAAGATCGATCGCTCGTTTATCAAGGACATCTCTGAGCCGGAGGGATCGGTGTCCATCGTGCACGCGGTCATCAACATCGCCAGATCGCGCGACATCACGACGACAGCGGAGGGTGTGGAGACCGAGTCGCAGATGCAGGCCCTGCGAGCGCTCGGTTGCACGGAGATGCAAGGCTACCTGTTCAGTCGGCCCCGGCCAGCCGCCGAGATCGTCAAGCTGCTTCAGCCCGCGGATGCCGGCGCCGTCGCCGTAGCCTGAGCGTCACCCGTCCTCCTTATGCTCGCTCGCGGCGCGCTTCCTCCCGGTGATCATGGAGCGCACCAGGTTTTCCTTCTGCAGCCAGCACATGAGCAGAACCCCGAGGACGTGAACGATCGCCAGCACGAGGACCAGATTCGATGAATAGGTGTGCACCATCTCGACCCAGGTCACGCCGAAGAAACGCTGGGTGAGCTGCATCCATCCGGTGATCGTCGCGATCGCGAGCAGCACGAGCAGCAACACCGTCATCGCGGCGCCGGCGGGATTGTGGCCGAGATACCGTGTGGTTCGTCCTTGCGCGAGATCGCTCAGATACCGCAGGAGGACGCGAGGCGTCGGGACGAAATCCCTGAAACGGGCGTAACGCGGCCCGACGAATCCCCAGAGGATTCGGAACGCGACGAGGCTGAGCGCCACATAGCCTGAGATCTCGTGCACCGCGTCGTCGACATTGGCTGAAAACCACGCGACGAGAACCGACGCCGCCAGCGCCCAATGACACAGGCGCAACGGCAAATCCCACACCGCCACCGTCGCGGGTGGCGCCGGCAGCCGCGCATCGCCGCTCGTGGACACGGGACCGCGCGCGGATTACTTCGCCTTGGTGTGCATCAGCTTGAGGTCGATCGGGTTGTAGAACAGCTCGAACAGCTTGCCCTGCTTGTTGACGCCATAGACCTCGTAGCAGGATCCCTCGACCTTCGACTTGCGGACCTCGTAGCCGGCCGCGGTGGCGGCGGCCTCGGCCGCGGTCGCCGGCTGCCATGACGCCTTCGGTTCTTTGGTGCAGTTCTTGAATCCGTCGGCGAGCGCGCCGGCGCTCATGAAGACCATCGTCACGCCAATGCAAATCGCTGCTCGCATCTGTCGCTCCCCTGGTGGCTTGCGCCTTGCGCCACCAAGCGTGAGATGCCCGGGCCTGTCAATAAAAATGCAGCAATTTCAATACTTTGGAATAAGACTAGTTCCAAACTAATTGGTCAGCTTGATGCCCGCTTTGTGCGCCAGATCGAGCCACTTGGCGATGTCGGCATTGACGAAGGCCGCAAAGTCGCTGGGCGAATTGGGCTCGGGCTCCGCGCCTTCCTGCGCGAGTCTTTCGCGCGACTGCGGCAGCAGCAGCACCTTTCTCGCATCGGCGCTGATCTTCTCGACCACGTCGTTCGGCGTCGCGGTCGGCGCGAACATGCCGAACCAGCCGAGCGAGGCATAGTTCGACAATCCGGTTTCGGCCACGGTCGGAAAATCCGGAAAGAGCGCCGAGCGCGCCGCGCCCGTCGTTCCGATCACCCGCAGCGTGCCGGCGGCGATATGCGGCGTCACGGTCAGCGCCGGCGAGAACATCAGGTCGATGCGGCCGCCCAGCAGATCGGTGACCGCGGGCCCGGTGCCGCGATAGGGCACGTGCAGGAGATCGATGCCGGCCATCTGCGCGAACAGCGCGCCCGAGAGATGCGACGCCGAGCCGACGCCCGAGGAGCCGAAGGTGAGCTTCCCCGGATTGGCCTTCGCATACGCGATGATCTCGGCCGCGGTGCGGAACGGGCGCGACGGATTGACCACCGTGATGTAGGGCGGGGCGGCGACGAGCGAAACCGGCGCGAGGTCGCGCCGCACATCGTACGGGCCGGCGCCGTGACTTGCCGCGAGCGTGAGGATCGCGCCGGTCGAGGCCATCAGCAGCGTGTGGCCGTCCGGCGCCGCGGCCGCCGCCTGGCGCGTGCCGATCAAGCCGGCGGCGCCCGGGCGGTTGTCGAGGATCACGCTCTGTCCCCACAGCATCTGCAGCTCGGCACTCAATAGGCGCCCGAGCACGTCGGTGCCGCCGCCGGGCGGGAACGGCACGATGATCCGCACCAGGCCGGTGGGAAAATTCTGCGCCTGCGCCCGGCCGGCGAAAACGCTCGCGAGCGCGCCGGCCGCAAGAAGAAAAGAACGCCGCGAGATCATCTCGACTCCACTTCAGTAATCGACACGCACCAGATAGAGCCCGTCCGGCGGCGCCACCGGACCGCAGGCGGTGCGATCCTTCGCGGCGAGCGCGCCCGCAAGGTCGGCGGCCGTCCACTTACCATCCCCGACGAGCGCCAGCGAGCCGACCATTGAGCGCACCTGATGATGCAGGAACGAGCGCGCCGCCGCATGGATCTCGATGTCCTCGCCGCGGCGATCGACGTCGAGGCGGTCGAGCGTCTTCACCGGCGATTTGGCCTGGCATTCGGCGGCGCGGAACGTGGTGAAGTCGTGCCGGCCGACGAGGCGCTGCGCGGCGCGATGCATCGCCTCGGCATCGAGCGGGCGCGCGATGCGCCAGGCGCGCTGGCGCTCGAGCGCCAGATCGGCGCGCCGATTGGCGATGCGGTAGAGATAATGCCGCTTCACCGCCGAAAACCGCGCGTCGAAATCCGGCGGCGCGGTCTCGGCCGAGAGCACGGCGACCGGATGCGGCCGCAGATGCGCGTTGAGCGCGTCGCGCACCGTCTCCACGTCCCATTCCTTCGCGAGATCGACATGCGCGACCTGGCCCATCGCGTGCACGCCCGCGTCGGTGCGCCCGGCGCCGTAAACCGCGACGGTCTCGCCGCAGAACGCCGCGAGCGCCGCGGTGAGCACGCCCTGCACGGACGTGCCGTTGTCCTGCACCTGCCAGCCGACGAAGGGCGCGCCGTCATATTCGATCACGAGCTTGTAGCGCGGCATCGTCGCCTCAACGCAGCACGGTTCCGGCCGCAAGCGGGACGCCGCGCAAAAAGTCGTCCGCCTTCATCGCCTGCTTGCCGGCGCGCTGCAGTTCGACGATGCGCACCGCGCCGTCGCCGCACCCGATGGTGAGCCGGTCGTCGAGCACCGTGCCGGGCGCGCCCGCGCCTGCGACCTTGGTGCTGCGCAGCACTTTCACGCGAGCGCCGGCGATCTCGCACCAGGCGCCCGGAAACGGCGAGAGACCGCGGATGTGGTCGTGCACCGCCTTGCCCGGCCTGCGCCAATCGATGCGCGTCTCGTCCTTCTCGATCTTGGCCGCGTAAGTGACGCCGTCGGCGGGCTGCGGCGTCACGACCAGCGCGTCCTTCTCGAGGGCCGCCGCCGCGCGCGCCATCAGGTCGGCGCCGAGCCGCGCCAGCTCGTCGTGCAACTCGCCCGCCGTCATGTCGGGTCCGATCGCGGCCCGTTCGGCCATGGCGATCGCGCCGGTGTCGAGGCCTTCCTCCATCTTCATCACCATGACGGCGGTGTCGGAATCGCCCGCCATGATGGCGCGATTGATCGGCGCGGCGCCGCGCCAGCGCGGCAGCGCCGAGGCGTGCAGGTTGAAGCAGCCGAGCCGCGGCGCGTCGAGGATCGGTTTTGGCAGGATCAGCCCGTAGGCGACGACGATCGCGGCATCCGCTTCATGGGCGTGGAATTGCTTGACCGCCTCGTCGGTGCGCAGCGTCTTCGGGGTGAGCACATCGAGTCCGAAGCGGCGCGCCTCGCGCTCTACCGGGCTCGGTACCAGATCGAGGCCACGGCGCCCGCCGGGCTTTGCCGCCCGCGTGTAGACCGCAGCGACGTCATGGCCGCGCCCATGGAGCTCGACCAGTGTCGGCACCGCGAAGTCGGGCGTGCCCATGAAGATCAGGCGCAGCGGCATCAGGCAGTCCTTCGACGCAGCGGGCTCTTTACGCGTCCTGCTCGGCCCGTTTCGCCGCCTTGGTGAATTTCTTCACGATGCGGTCGCGCTTGAGCTTGGAGATGTGATCGATGAACAGCACGCCGTCGAGATGATCGACCTCGTGCTGGATGCAGGTGGCGAAGAGTCCCTCGGCCTCGGCGACGTGCGCCTTGCCGTCGAGGTCGAGATACTTGAACCGCACCTTGGCGGGGCGCTCCACGTCCTCATGCACCTCGGGGATCGAGAGGCAGCCCTCCTCGTAGGTCGAAAGCTCCTCCGATCTCCACGTGATCTCCGGATTGATGAAGACGTGCGGCTCGGTTTCGCCTTCGCGCTTCGCGAGGTCCATGGTGACCACCCGCTTCGGCACGCCCACCTGGATGGCGGCGAGCCCGATGCCGGGCGCCGCGTACATGGTCTCGAACATGTCCTCGACGAGCTTCTTGATCTCGGCGGTGACCTTTTTGACCGGCTCGGAGACCTGCCGCAGCCGCTTGTCGGGGAGGATGAGGATGTCGCGAATGGCCATGGAGCGCGGATGTAAGCAGTGTGCGGGAATCGGTCAACAATGGATTGTTCGCTCTTCGTTCGTGCCGGCGGCGGGCCGTGTCTCAGTCCAAATGTGGCAGCGCTAGCCTCGTAGAACCGAGAGGCGCATATTGCGGGCGGTGAAAAAGGATTCCGCTCGATGCCCCGAGGCCCCCGAGGCGAGAAGCGACCGGCCGACGTGATCGGCGCGGCCGTCATGGTCGCGAAGATCGCCACCGGTGAGATCGAGGATGAGAAGCGCGAGAAAAACCCGCATGCCGTCGCGCTCGGCAAGCTCGGCGGCGCGAAGGGCGGTGCGGCCCGTTCCGCGAAAATGACCGAGGGCCAGTTGACCCGTGCGGCACGACTCGCCGCAAGGGCTAGATGGGCGAAATCACGGAATCCCGATGACACCCCAAAATCTCACAGGCGGACCCGAAAGAAGGGTGTGAAAAGGAAATAGTAGTAATTTCAATTATTTAATGTGATACAACAAAACCCTATTTGAGGGTTGCGACCAAGGCTTGTCGGGGTTGCGCGAGGATGATATAACACCCTCGCTACCCAGGAGTAAGCCATGGCTGACGATCCCGTGATCGCGAAAGCGATCGAAGACATCACGCAACATGACAACGAGGCCGCGCGCCATTCGGCTGAAGCCGCGAGCGGCAAGGCCTTCGTCAACGAGTATGATCGGCGCGCTGGTCGTGAACCCCGCTACCCCGACGTTACCGCGCCGGTAAGCGGCGCACCGATCACGGCAATCATGCCACCGCGCCCGACCGCCAAGAACTGGGAGATCGGCGAGTTCTTCGGCAAGCCGTTCGCGACCGCAGCGAAGACGATCTTGCAGGCCCGCTACGACGCTGCTGGCAAGCCGTCCCCGGCATCGGTCGATGAAATCCGCGAATCGCTGCTCCAAGGCACCTACGATTTCGGCACGACGAACACCGAGCAGCAGAAGCAGAGTATTCGCATCTCGCTCGGGAAGAACAGCACCACATTCATCAGGCTGCCGAACACCGATCTGTTCGGCTTGGCTGAATGGTACGGGCAGCGACCGCGAGCAACGCGCTCGCGGAGGAACGGTACGGAGTCTTCTGCTCCCGGCCCCGCCGATGCGGCGGGGAACGAGGAGGCGGCCGGTGACACGGCCGCCGAGACTGTCTCGCAACCCAAAACGGAGGATCAGTAGCAACAGTGAGAGTTTGATGCCCCGAAGCTCGCTCACGGGGTGCCCAAGAGCGAGACGGCCAGGCTAGGCGCGCGAACGCCTAGTCCTGGCCGGGGCCACTAAGCCTAGTATCTGCGCTCGTAGCTCAGTGGATAGAGCACCTGTTTGCTACCCAGGCGGTCGCCAGTTCGAATCTGGCCGAGCGCGCCAAACCCGATGCCGACGGAGGGAATATAATCCCCCCGTCGGCGCTTGGGAATCCGGTGCGACAAAAATAATTGTTGACAGTGCGTACTCGCTCACGCATAATTTCAGTATGAACAAGCTGCCCCTCGAAACCCGCGTCCGAATCCTCTCGATGCTCTGCGAGGGATCGTCCATGCGGTCGATCTCTCGGGTATGCGATGTGTCGATCAACACCGTCACCAAATTGCTTGTGGACGGCGGTACGGCCGCAGCGATTTTCCATCATGAGAACGTTCGCGACGTCACGGCTAAGAGCGTTCAGTGCGACGAAATTTGGAGCTTCGCCTACGCGAAGGATCGCAATCTGCGCACCGCGAAAGCCGCGCCGTTCGGCTCGGGCGACGTGTGGACGTGGACCGCGATCGACGCCGACTCCAAGCTGATTATCACTTGGTTTGCTGGCGACCGCGACCGCGCCGCCGCGATCGAATTTATGGGCGATCTGCGCGCGCGGCTTGCGAACAAAGTCCAACTCACGACCGACGGTCACAAGGCATATTTGAGCGCGGTCGATGCGATCGACTTCGATGCTGATTACGCAATGATGGTCAAGATTTACGGCACGAGCGCCAGCGCAACACCCGGCCGCTATAGCCCGCCGAGCCTCATTGGCACTCAGACTAAGACGATCCGCGGAAATCCCGATCCGGCGTACATCAACACTGCTTATGCCGAGCGGCACAATCTCACCATGCGAATGCAGATGCGACGCTTTACGCGGCTCACGAATGCGTTCTCAAAGAAGCTTGAGAACCATGCTCACGCGCTGGCCTTGTACTTCTACTGGTACAACTGGGTTCGCTCGCACAAGGCGCACAAGCTGACGCCCGCAATGGCTGCCGGTCTGACTACTCGCACTTACGAGATGGCGGACCTGGTTGCCATGATCGACGCATATGAAGCGAAGGTGTTGAGCGACAAGCGGCAAGCGATGCTTGAGGCGGCCCAGTAGGTCGCCTAATTCAAACTGAGACACTGCCCGGCGGCGCGAATCGGGTAAAAGGCCCTCATGGCCGAAACCCTCGTGGTCGTTCTCATCATCCTGGTCCTGGTCCTTGCGGCGGGTCTCGCCGCGCTCGCCTACGCGATGCTGCGCCGGCAACGGCCCGACCCCGGCGACGGCCGGCTCGGCGAGCTGGCCCGCCTGCAGGCGGAGACCTCGGGTCGGCTGCAGGCCATGGGCGAGGCGCTCGCCGGTCGTCAGGCCGAGCTTGCCCGCGTGCTGTCGGAGCGGCTCGACTCGGTCTCGAGCCGGCTCGGCTCCTCGCTCGAGACCAGCACCAAGCAGACGGTCGACCGGCTGCAGCACCTGCACGAGCGCCTCGCGGTCATCGATCACGCGCAGAAGAATTTGTCCGAGCTGTCCTCGCACGTCACCTCGCTGCGCGACGTGCTCGCCAACAAGCAGGCGCGCGGCGCCTTCGGGCAGGCGCGCATGGAAGCGATCGTGCAGGACGGCCTGCCCAAGGGGTTCTACGAGTTCCAGTACACGCTCTCCAACAACACCCGGCCCGACTGCGTGGTCTTTCTGCCCGACAAGCGCCCCCTGTCGATCGACGCCAAATTCCCGCTCGAGGCGGTGACCGCGCTGCGCGACGCCAAGTCGGACGAGGAGCGCAAGGTTGCCACTCAGCGCATCCGCCAGGATATTGCCAAACATGTGGGCGATATCGCCGATAAATATCTGATCCCCGGCGAAACCCAGGATCTCGCCCTCATGTTCGTGCCGTCCGAATCGGTCTATGCCGAGCTGCATGACGGCTTCGACGACGTCGTGCAGAAGGCCTACCGGGCGCGCGTCGTGATCGTCTCGCCATCGCTGCTCATGCTCGCGATTCAGGTGATGCAGCAAATCCTCAAGGATGCGCGCATGCGCGAGGCGGCCGACCAGATCCGCGACGAGGTCGGCCGCATGATGGACGACCTCGGCCGCCTGCACGAGCGCGTGCTCAAGCTGCAGCAGCATTTCAACCAGGCGGGCGAGGACGTCCGCCAGATCGTGATCTCGTCGGAGAAGATCGAGAAGCGCGGGGCCAAGATCGAGGAGCTCGAGTTCGAGGGCGACGAAGCCGCGCCGGACGCCCGCAGCGACCGGACGACGGTCATTCCGGCGCCGCTCCAGCGCAGACTCGAAGCCGGCGAATGACCAGCGCGCCCGTCCGGCCGCGCGCCTCCTTCGGCGAGACGCTCGCAGTCTACTTGCGGCCGCGCGTGCTGATCGTGCTCTTCCTCGGCTTCTCGGCCGGCCTGCCGCTCGCGCTGTCGGGCTCGACGTTGTTGTACTGGGCCCGCGAGGTCGGCGTTGACCTCAAGACCGTAGGCCTGTTTGCCCTGGTCGGAACGCCCTACACGATCAAGTTCCTATGGGCACCGCTGATCGATGCGTTCGACGTGCCCTTGCTCGCGCGCCGGCTCGGCCGCCGTCGCGGTTGGCTGGTGTTTGCGCAGCTGGTGTTGATGGCCGCCATCGTCATTCTCGGCAACTGCGATCCTTTGGCCGCTCCGGCCTTTGCGGCCTTCGGCGGGCTGCTGGTTGCGACGGCTTCCGCCACCCAGGACATTGTCATCGACGCTTTTCGCATCGAAAGCCTGCCCGAGAGCGAGCAGGCCGCCGGAATGGCCTCCTATGTTGCGGCCTATCGCGTCGGCATGCTGGCGTCGAGCGCAGGTGCGCTCTATGTCGTCAGCGGCTTTGAGATGCTGGGTTTCACCAAGCAGGGCGGCTGGTCAGCCAGCTATTTCGTCATGGCGTTGCTGGTGCTGATCGGCCTCGTCACGACATTGCTTGCGACAGAGCCGGCTAAATCGGAAGCCGCTGAACGCATCCATAGCGGCATGAAGGCGATCGATCGCCTGTTCACGACCGTAGCTGGCGCTTTCACCGATTTCTTTTTGCGCGAGGGCCTGCTGGTCGCCGTTGTCGTGCTGGTGTTCGTCGTCTTGTTCAAGCTGACCGACGCGCTTGCGGGCGTGATGACCGGGCCGTTCACCGTCGATCTTGGTTTCTCCCGCAATGAATATGCCACCATCATCAAGGGTGTCGGTCTTGCGGCCCTGCTGATCGGCGGCTTTACCGGCGGCTATATCGCGAAGGCATTTCCGCTCGCTGCGAGCTTGTGGATCGGCGGCATACTGCAGGCGTTGGCAAACCTTGCATTCGCGTGGCAGGCCGTGCTCGGCCGCGATCTCGCGTGGCTCACCTTCGCCATCACGGTCGAGAACTTTACCAGCGCCATCGGCACGGTGATGTTCGTCGCCTATCTATCGGCGATCTGCAAAAATCCGCTGCATACCGCGACGCAATACGCCCTGTTGACGGCACTGTCCGCCGTGGGGCGCACCTATCTCTCCGCCCCCGCCGGATACATTGCGGCGACGACCGGCTGGACGTCGTTCTTCGTCATCTGCACGCTGGCAGGGATTCCAGGCTTGCTGCTGCTGGCATGGCTGCAGCATCGCGGACATTTCACGAAGCTCGAGCAGCCGCGGCTTGAGGAAAGCGCGGCGGCCGCCCGTGGCTGACGCACCGTCTGTCTTCGGCGGCGGCGGCCTCATATGGAATCGACGGCGGCGCCCCGATCATGGTGCTGGCGGGAGTCCGCCGGCGCTTCCTCGCGCTGCGTCATGCCGTAGTCGCGCACCACGCTCGCGATGCGCAGGCGATAGTCGGAAAAAATTCCGCCGCGGCCGGCCGCCTGGGCGCGCCGGTGGTTTTGCTTGTTGCGCCAGGTCCGCACCGCGTCCTCGTCGCGCCAGAACGAGAGCGACAGGAGCTTCTTCGGCTCGGTGAGGCTCTGGAAGCGCTCGATCGAGATGAACCCGCCGGTCTCGAGCAGCTCGGCGCGGAGCGCAGCGGCGAGATCGAGGTAATCGTCCTTGCGGCCTTCGGCGGGCCAGATCTCGAAAATGACGGCGATCATGGTCGAGCTCCCTGTGGTGCGAGCGGGGTTGCTCCGATCAGAACGGCGTGCGGCTCTTGATCGCGGCCGCGAGCGTCCCTTCGTCGAGATAATCCAATTCGCCGCCGACCGGAACTCCGTGGGCGAGGCGCGTCACGGTCACATTGGCGCCCGCGAGCAGGTCAGTAATGTAATAAGCGGTGGTCTGGCCGTCGACCGTGGCGTTGAGCGCGAGGATGATCTCCTTCACGTCGGGCGAATGGGCGCGCGTGACCAGCGCGTCGATGGTGAGATCCTGCGGACCGACGCCGTCGAGCGGCGAGAGCGTGCCGCCGAGCACGTGATAGCGCGCATTGATCGCGTGCGCGCGCTCGAGCGCCCACAGATCGGCGACGTCGGCGACGACGACGATGACGGCGGGATCGCGCCGCGGATCGATGCAGACCGTGCACGGGTTCTGCGTGTCGATGTTGCCGCAGACGCGGCACACCGCGATCTTGTCGATCGCGGTCTGGATTGCGCCGGCGAGCGGCGTCATCAGCTGCTCGCGCTTCTTGATGAGATGCAGCGCGGCGCGCCGGGCCGAGCGGGGCCCGAGGCCGGGCAGTCGCGCGAGCAGCTGGATCAGGCGCTCGATCTCGGGTCCGGCGATGGCGGCGGGCATGTCAGAACGGCTTGAACCCCGGCGGCAGGGGCAGTCCGCCGGTCAGCGCCTTCACCTTCTCCTGCAGCAAGGCCTCCGCCTTGCGACGCGCGTCCGCATGGGCCGCGACGATGAGATCCTCGACGATCTCCGTCTCGTCCGGCTTGACCAGCGACGGATCGATGCGCACGCCCTTCATCTCGCCTTTGGCGGTGAGCTTCACGGTCACGAGGCCGCCGCCCGCCTGGCCTTCGACCTCGATCTGGTCGAGCTCGGCCTGCATGGCTTCCATCTTGCCCTTGAGCTCGGCGGCCTGCTTCATCAGGCCCATGAAATCCGGCATGTCCTTCTCCACACTAGATCATGTCCCGCTCCTGCGGAATCGGGACATGCTCTAAATTCTTGCATCGGCGCATGTCCTTGTCGGCGAACCGGTCTCCACTTCGCCGGGACATGCGCAGGCCCGCTACACGTCGTCGTTCGGTTCGGCGTCCGGCGGCATCTCGTCGCCCTCCACCGGCGGCGCCGGCGTCTCGCGCCCGCGCACCGCAACGATCTGCGCGCCGGGAAAGCGGGCGAGCACCGCCTTGACGACGGGGTCGGCCTGCACGCCGCGTTCGAGCTCGGCCTGGCGCGCATCGTTCTGCGACTTGATCGTCGGCTGGCCCTGCTCGGCGGAGACCACGACCATCCAGCGCCGGCCGCTCCATTGCGAGAGCTTGCGCGCGAGATCGCCGGCGAGCGCCTTGGAGGCGTTCGGCTCGAGCGCGATCTCGATGCGCCCCGGCTCGAAGCGCACCAGGCGCACGTCGCGTTCCAGCGCCATCTTCATCGGCAGGTCGCGCCGCTCGGCGGCGAGCGCGATCACGTCCTCGAACCGCGCCAGCGGAACCGTCGCGGCGTCGGCCAGCTCTTCCGACTGCCGCGCTTCCGGCGCCGGAGGCGCGGCGGGGGCCAAGGCGGCGCGCGGTCCGCCGCGCGGCGCGTCGAGGCGTGCGCTCGAGCCGGTCGGCTCGCCGCGGGCCTGCGTGCGCGTCTCGGCGCCGCTCTCGCCGTTGGTGAGCGTGCGGATGACCTCGTCGGGCGTCGGCAGGTCCGCCGCATAGGCGATGCGCACCAGCACCATCTCGGCCGCGGCGATCGGCTTCGGCGCCGTCTGCACCTCGGGCAGGCCCTTGAACAGCATCTGCCAGGTGCGCGCGAGAACCCGCATCGAGAGCGCGGCCGCGAACGCGCGCCCGCGCGTGCGCTCGCTCTCGGCGAGCGAGCGGTCGTCCGCCACCGCCGGCACGACCTTCATGCGCGTGACGAAGTGGGTGAACTCGGCAAGGTCGGTGAGCACCACGGCGGGATCGGCGCCGGAGTCGTATTGGTCGCGCAGCTCCTTGAGCGCGCCGGCGATGTCGCCCTTCATCAGCGCCTCGAACAGGTCGATGACGCGCGTGCGGTCGGCGAGGCCGAGCATGGTGCGCACGTCCTCGGCGCGCACCGGTCCGGCCGCATGCGCGATCGCCTGATCGAACAGCGAGAGCGCGTCGCGCACGGAGCCTTCGGCGGCGCGCGCGATGAGCGCGAGCGCTTCCGCCTCCGCCGCGATCCCTTCCTTGCCGGCGATGCCTTCGAGATGGGCGACGAGCGCGCCGGCGTCGACGCGGCGCAGGTCGAAGCGCTGGCAGCGCGAGAGCACCGTCACCGGGACCTTGCGGATCTCGGTGGTGGCGAAGATGAATTTGGCGTGCGGCGGCGGCTCCTCCAGCGTCTTGAGCAGCGCGTTGAACGCCGGTCCCGACAGCATATGGACTTCGTCGAGGATGTAGACCTTGTAGCGCGCGCTCACCGGCGCGTAGCGCACCGCGTCGTTGATCTGCCGGATGTCGTCGACGCCGTTGTGGGAGGCGGCGTCCATCTCCAGCACGTCGACGTGCCGGCTTTCCATGATCGCCTGGCAATCGATGCCGAGCGTCGGCATCTTGATGCTCGGCCCGGAAATCGAGCCGTCGGAAAGCTGATAATTGAGCGCGCGGGCGAGGATGCGCGCGGTCGTGGTCTTGCCGACGCCGCGCACGCCGGTGAGGATCCAGGCCTGCGGAATCCGCCCGCTCTCGAACGCGTTCGAGATGGTCCGCACCATCGCGTCCTGGCCGATGAGGTCGTCGAAGGTCGCGGGCCGGTATTTGCGCGCCAGCACGCGGTAGGAGGTCGCACGTCCCGGCTGCGCCGGTGTATCGAGGCCGAGGCCGGGCGTTTCGGGGGTAGTGGCGTCGTTCATCGTGCCTGCAGCCCCGCGCGCCTCGTCATGTCGCGATATCTAATGAGTGGGAGGCTGACGAGCGACCCGAACCGGAGCTCGTTAGGGCTGCTTCCTTCCGGACCTGACCCGGTTGGCGAGTGGCTCGTCCACCGCCAACCTCCCGCCTTCTATATCGGCGGAACGGACCGGGAATGCAAGCGGCCGGGCCCGTTCCCGTGGTAGCCATGGCCGCAATGCCTCTCCCAGGGTTGCATGGATCGATGACATCCGCATCGGACTGGTCGCTGCACCCCCAGCTCCAAGAAGACACCGCCGCGGTGGGCGATCTGCCGCTGTCACGGCTGCTCGTCGCCAGGGACGCCAACTATCCGTGGCTGCTGCTGGTGCCGCGCCGTCCCGCCGTTTCGGAAATCATTGACCTCGTTGATGCGGATCAGGCGCAACTGTTCGCCGAAATCGCCCAGGCCTCGCGTGCGCTCAAGGCCATCGCGCCCTGCGACAAGCTCAATGTCGCGGCGCTCGGCAATGTCGTACCGCAGCTCCACGTGCACGTGATCGCGCGACGGACCGGCGATGCCGCCTGGCCGAAGCCGGTGTGGGGCGCGGCGCCTCCGAAGGCCTATGCGCCGGACGAGCTTGGGCGATTGATCGCCACCCTGCGCCGCGTGCTTCCGCTCGCGTAGTGCGCTCCCGCCGCCTTTTCGGCCGCCACCGGATAGCCGCGCCTGCGCCGTTGAATTTTTTCGAATAGGGGGTGTGAGCTAGCTCATACGACCGTTGTCGCGTCTGCGCTAAACGATGCCGCATCGCAAACAAGCTTGGTCTTGATGGGAGGCCAAAATGAAGCGCGACGAATACCGCCATTTCGATGGCGAAATGCTCCAGACGGCAACCGGGCCCCAGGGCTACTTCGAGCTCGGCATGATGTACACGACCGGCGCTTCCGTCCCGGTCGACTTCGTGTCCGCGCACAAATGGTTCAACCTCGCCGCCATGGCGGGGCACCAGGACGCGACCCGGCTGCGCCACGAGATCGCGGCCGAAATGTCGACAGCCGAGATCACGACGGCTCAGCGCGCGGCGCGCGCTTATCTGACGAGACATTGAGGATGAGGCCATCGCCCAGAGCGGTTGGTCTGTGCCGGGAATCAGACTCGGTGGCGTTCAGCGATCGAGGGATGAACATGACAGCGACAAATCGGATCTCCATTCAGGATGGTCGCCAGCTCTTGGCGCAGTGCGGCCTTTTCCGCAGCCTCGCGGCGGAGGAGCGCAATGCACTGATCGCCCATGCGCACATGCGCACATGCGCGGCCGACGAAACCATTTTTCTGATGGGTTCTGCCGGCGACAGCATGATGGCCGTGCTGAGCGGACATGTCCGGATCAGCATGCCCTCGCCGGACGGCAAGGAATTCGTCCTGGCGTTGCTCGGCCCCGGCGAAATCTTCGGCGAGATCGCGCTGCTCGACGGCAAGGAGCGCACCGCCGACGCCAAGGCCACCGCGGAATGCACTTTGGCGGTGCTGGAGCGGCGCGATGTGCTGGCGTTCTTCGAGCGGCATCCGTCCGCCTGGCCGGGATTGATCGAGATGCTGTGCGAGCGGCTGCGCAGCACGGATCAGCAGATGGCCGAAGTGGCTCTTCTGGGCCTGCCGGTGCGGCTCGCCAAGACCTTGTTGCGCATGGCCGCGGTCGAGCCGTCGGCGGCGAACGGCCGTGCCGCTCCCCTCATCCGGCTCTCGCAACGCGAGCTCGGCAACCTGGTCGGCGCGACGCGGGAAAGCGTCAACAAATGCCTGCGCGATTGGCAGCGCAAAGGCATCGTGCGGATCGCCGAAAGTGCGATCACGATCGCGAACCAGACCGCATTGAGGAATCTGGCGGAGCTGGAGAGAGGCTGATTGCCGGCCTCTCTGCCGCCTTCCACTGCCCATGACAGGCCTTGCCCCGACAGCCCCCGGCGCGGCGCGCCACCGGTTCCAGCCTGCGCGAGAGGTGTGAGCTAGCTCACATCTAGTGGCGGCTCAATGCGCCAGGATGGCAATCGGATACTTTTTGGGTCGAGGGGCGACCGGTGGCCAGGGCTGATGCAGGTGCGGGCTATTCTCGGATTGCGATCTCCGCCGCGCGGCACCCCGCATAGATGACGGGTGTCGCGGTGGCAGCCATCACGGTTCGCTTTTGGGGAGTTCGCGGCAGCATCGCGTGCCCGGGCATCGAGCATGCGCGCTATGGCGGCAATACCGCCTGCGTGGAAGTCCGCTGCGGTGACCGCGTCTTCATCTTCGATGCCGGAACCGGCGCCCGCGCGCTCGGACATGCTTTGGTGCGAACCGGGCCAGTCGACACCGACATTTTCCTCAGCCATTGCCACATCGACCATATCTCCGGACTGCCCTTCTTCGCGCCGTCCTACTCGCCCATGAGCCGCATCCGGCTGTGGGCGGGAAATCTCCTGCCCGAATACCGGATCGAGAAGGTGCTCCGGACGATGATGAACGAGCCGCTGTTTCCGGCTCCTGTCGAGGCCTTCACGGCCAAGATCGAATTTCGCGACTTCCGCGCCGGGGACGTACTGCAGCCGTACGAAGGCGTGGCCTTGCGCACGGCCATGCTCAACCATCCCGGCCGCGCGACCGGCTACCGCCTCGAATTCGCCGGCCGCTCGATCGCCTATGTGACCGATACCGAACATCGTCCCGATCAACTCGACCGCAACGTGCTGGAGCTCGCGGCCGGCGTTGATCTGATGATCTACGACGGCAATTACACCGACGAGGAGTGGCCGGCGCGTATCGGCTGGGGACATTCGACCTGGCAGGAGGGCGTGCGTCTGGCGGAAGCGGCCAATGCCAAGTCGCTCGTCATTTTCCATCACGATCCCGACCACGACGACCGTTTTCTCGATCGCGTCGCGGCGGAAGCCGGCGTGCGCCGCGCCGGCACCCTCGTCGCGATCGAGGGCATGACGATCGCGATCTAACGCTGCATTTCATCGCTGCGCGTCTGGAAGTAGTTCGCCGATTCAAGGCGTTAGGTGTGATCTCCTTCACACGTGCGTAGCCGAGATTTCTTTATGGTGACCGAATTCGGAATCGGCGCGATCGTGGCATGGATGGAGGATGGTCTTGCGCTCGCCAATCCAGAAGAGAATCGACATCGAAGAGCCGCGCCTGCGGAACGGACAGGCGCCCGCCAGCATCCGCCGCGACAACGTCCTGCCGTTTCCGGACGAGATCGAGCAGGCGTTTCGTTCGCCGGCAAGCGCACCGAAGACGAAGGATCTGCAACGACCTGCGCCGGAAGCGCGCCCGAACGTCAGTCCTTGGCCCTCGTTCACGGATCTGCGTCGACGCGCGGAGGCCGAGCGGGCCGCCTATCTGCGCGCACTCCTCGCTCAGATTCGCGCCGCCTGGTGGGATCCTCTGAAGGTCGCATTTCGGAAGCGCCCGGAGATATTCGGCTGCGTGATTCTCGTCGCGGTCTTCGCCGTGTTGTTCGGCGCCAGGTCGTGGGGCTTGGTTGGGCCCGCGGATTGCCGCACCGATCCGATTTCGCTCGCCTTCGGACCTGAGATCAACGCAACGATGACGACGCCTCCGGGGCGGGCGTGCCTCCTGTCGATCAAAGTCACCAGCGCGTCCATCGACCAG
>WNFC01000618.1_pt1 | contig 35913 bp, 32 predicted proteins | sample 5400541 | NCBI WGS metagenome assembly WNFC01 (sample SAMN13153342, study PRJNA577476) | soil metagenome | isolation source: 120 cm saprolite under Douglas fir tree site 2 hole 2 replicate 1 | place: USA:California | collected 2015-04-18
ACCTGCACCACGCCGCTCGCGTCCCGCAGGTCGATGAAGACCACGCCGCCGTGGTCCCGGCGCCGCGCCACCCAGCCGGCCAGCACCACGTGCTCCCCGGCGTGCGACGCCCGCAGCGTCCCCGCCTCATGGGTGCGGATCATCGAGTCTGCCCCTCTCGTCTGGCAGCTTTCCGTCTCGCACGTGCCGCTGCTCATGTACGCACAACCTTTATTCCGAACGAGCCGGGTGCGCGCCCCGGCCCGCCGGGTCACATCCCCCGGGCCGGTCCCGATGCCGGGGCCAGGCCCGACAGGAACGGGTTCGTCCGGCGTTCGGTGCCGATGGTCGTCTGTGGCCCGTGCCCGGACAATACGACGGTCTGGTCCGGCAGGGTCAGGCAGACCCGCGCCAGGCTGCGCAGGATCGTTCGGTAGTCGCCGCCGGGCAGGTCGGTCCGCCCGATCGACCCTGCGAACAACAAGTCACCAGAGAACAATATGCCGCCGGCACGGTCGGCGCTGTCAGCCTGACCGGGCCGCCCGGCGATGTCGGCTTGTCCCAGCCCGCCGCTTTGTGCGGTCTCGTCCGCCGTATTCGCGGTGCCGACTTTGCTTTTACCTTGTGCTGTAATCGGCGGGTCCAATGGCACCCGGAAGGTTACGGATCCTTCGGTGTGCCCGGGCGCGTGGTTCACGATGATCTCGAGCCCCACAAGACTCAAAGTCATCCCATCGGCCAGTTCCTTTACCTCATCGGGTTCGGTGAATTCCAGCCCGCCGAACAGTTGCTGACCGGTTCCGAGCGGGAAACCCTTAGCTGGATCGCTGAGCAATGCGCGGTCGTCCGGGTGGATGTAGGCGGGGATGCCTTTCGCACCGCAGACGGGGGCGACGGACCAGACGTGGTCGATATGGCCGTGGGTGAGCAGGACCGCCGCCGGCGTGAGCCGGTGCTCGGCCAGGAGTTCGTTGATCCCGTCTTCGGCGTCCTGGCCCGGATCGATGATCACGCACTCGGCGCCGGGCGCGGACGCGACTACATAACAGTTGGCCGCAAACGCGCCGGCCGGGAACCCTGCGACGAGCACAACCGTCCTTTCTCACGGTAGGTGTCTCAGGTTACCGAGGGGACCCGCATGGCCGCGAACCGATAACGAAGGGTACCGGTCCAGGCATCTGGAAGGTACGATTCGCGAACGATCGCGAAAAGCGCGGGGGGTTCCGGGGGGTCGCCCCGGGCCAGCCCTGCCTGATGTTCGAGATCGGCGGTATACACAGGGTTCGTTGGCCTGCCTCCCGTGAATACCAGCGGTAGCCGGATAGTGCGACAGGCCAAGGAGGACGCGACCGGTGGCGGGTAAGAGCGAACGCCAGCGCAGGCAAGCCAGGGAAAGGTACCGCCGCCAGCAGGAGCAACGGCTGGCCCGGCAGCGGAAGGTCCGCAAGCGCGGGCTGATCGGGGTCAGCGCGATGCTCGCCGCGGCGCTCATCGCCTCCCTGATCCTGCTGTTCCTCCCCGGCGGAAGCACCAAGCACGCGGCGGCATCGGCGAGCAAGTCGGCGACCCCCTCACCCACGGCCACCGCGACGGCCGTGGCCGAGCCCGCGCATCACTGCAGCTACACGGCGTTTTCTGGATCCACGCCGGTGGTGCGCAAGGTGAGCTTCCCGCCGGCCGCGCCCGACTACGCGGCCAGCTACCAGGCCACGATCAGCACCAATCTCGGCAAGATCACGTTCAACCTGCTCAACAGCAAAGCCACCTGCACCGTCAATTCCTTCGTCCACCTGGCCGAGGCCGGCTACTTCAACCACACCCAGTGCCACCGGCTGCTGACCAGCGGCATCTACGTGCTGCAGTGCGGCGACCCGAACGCGACCGCCACGACCAAGCTGACCTGCAGCTCGACCAGCACGGTGGGCTCCGGGACGCCGGGTTACGATTTCGCCAGCGAGAACCTCACCGGCGCCAAATACCCGGCCGGCACGGTCGCCATGGCTAATAGCGGCACCGCGACTAGTAACGGGAGCCAGTTCTTCGTCGTGTACAAGGACAGCACGTCCGGGCTAACGGCTTCATATACACCGTTCGCCACGGTGTCGTCCGGACTCGGTATCGTCCAGAATGTGGCTAAGAATGGATACTCGTGTCAGTATGCACAGTCTGGCGGCGGCGCCCCTAAGGAGAAGGTCATCATTGACAGCGTGACGATCAAGAAAACCTGACACGAGCACGACAACGCAGGAGGTTCGCCGTGACCACCGCCTACCATCCGTGGGGCCGGGTAGACGCCGACGGGACGGTCTATGTCCGGACCGCCGACGGCGAGCGGGTGATCGGCTCATGGCAGGCGGGAAGCCCGGAGGAGGCAATCGCCTTCTTCCAGCGCAAGTACGAGGCGCTTGAGACCGAGGTGGTCCTGCTCGAGCAGCGGATCGCCGCCACCGACATGGCTCCGGCCCAGGCCGCGGCCAGCGTCCAGCGGCTGGCGCACAGCATCACGGAAGCCAACGCGCTCGGTGACCTGGACGGGCTCCGGGCCCGCCTCGAGCGCCTGGTCGAGGACGTCGGCCACCGCCGGGAAGAAGCCAAGGCGGCCCGGGAGCACGCACGCGTGCAGGCCAAGGAGATCAAGGAGCGGATCGTCGCCGAGGCCGAGCAGATCGCCGCCGAGGCCACCCACTGGAAGAGCAGCGGCGAGCGGATGCGCGAACTGCTCGAGGAGTGGAAGGCGGCCCCGCACGCCGAGCGGGCCGCCGAGGCTGTCCTGTGGAAGCGGCTGTCCGCGGCCCGCAACGCGTTCACCAAGCGGCGTAAGGCGTACTTCGCCACCCTGGAGGCCGAGCGCGAGGACGTCAGGGTCCGCAAGGAGAAGCTGTGCGCCGACGCCGAGGCGCTGTCCGGATCCACGGAGTGGGGACCGACCACCAGTGCGTTCCGCGAGCTGATGGGTCAGTGGAAGGCGGCCGGCCGCGCCGACAGGGACGCCGAGGCCGAGCTGTGGAAGCGCTTCCGGGCGGCCCAGGATAAGTTCTTCGCCGCGCGCGCCGAGGTGTTCTCGGCCAAGGACGCCGCGCTGCGCGAGCACGCCGAGGCCAAGCAGCAGCTGCTCGATCAGGCCCAGGCGCTGCTGCCGGTGACCGACATCCGCTCGGCCAGGTCCGCGCTGCGCGGCATCCAGGAGCGCTGGGAGCAGATCGGGGCGGTGCCCAGGGACTCGCGCGAGCACCTGGAGTCGGGACTGCGGCGGGTCGAGGAGGCGGTGCGCAAGGCGGAGGAAGCCCAGTGGCGCCGGTCGAACCCGGAGGCGCTGGCGCGGGCCGAGGGCACCGTGGCCCAGCTGCGCTCGACCATCGCGCAGCTTGAGCAGCAGCTGGCCCGGGCGCGCGACCGGGGCGACGCCAGGGCCGCGCACGATGCCGAGGAAGCCCTGACCGCCCGGCGCGCGTGGCTGGAAGAGGCCGAGCACACCCTGGCCGAATTCAGCAGTTTATTCTCGGGGGGACGACCCCCCCAGACCCCCCCGCGACTGGGGGGAGCCATCCCCCCAGACCCCCCTTGGGACCCCCTTCGGGGGCCCATTTCTCTCCGGACCCCTGGCCCCTGGAGTCAGCTCGTGACGCGGTAGACGTCGTAGACGCCATCGATGGCGCGGACGGCGCGCAGCACGTGGCCGAGGTGCTTGGGATCGCCCATCTCGAACGTGAACCGGCTGACGGCCACCCGGTCCCGGCTGGTCGTCACCGTGGCGGACAAGATGTTGACATGCTGGTCGGACAGCACCCGGGTCACGTCGGAGAGCAGCCGGGTCCGGTCGAGCGCCTCCACCTGGATGGCCACCAGGAAGACGGAGCCGTCGGTCGGGGCCCAGTGGACATCGACCATCCGTTCCCGCTGGGTTTCGCTCAGGTGGGCCAGGTTCATGCAGTCGGCCCGGTGCACGGACACGCCGTGACCGTGGGTGACGAAGCCGGTGATCTCGTCGCCCGGCACCGGGGTGCAGCACCGGGACAGCCGCACCCACACGTCCGGCGCGCCGTTGACCTCGACGCCGGAGTCCCCGGTCGTCCTGGGCGGCGGCGCCTTGGTCGGCAGCGTCGTCTCGGCCAGGTCATCCTGGGCGCCGGCCAGCCCGCCGACCGACCTGACCAGCTTCTCGACCACGGACTGGGCGCTGACCCTGCCCTCGCCGACCGCCGCGTACAGCGCGGAGACATCGGTATAGCGCAGATCGCGGGCCAGGGTGAGCAGGCTATCGGCGGCCGCGAGCCGCTGCAGCGGCAGACCCTGCTTGCGCATGGCCCGCGCGATCTGGTCCTTGCCCGCGTCGACCGCGGCTTCCCGGCGCTCCTTGGAGAACCACTGCCTGATCTTGTTCCTGGCCCGGGGGCTCTGCACGAACTTGAGCCAGTCCCGGCTCGGCCCGGCCTCGGGCGCCTTGGAGGTGAAGATCTCCACCGTGTCGCCGTTGTCCAGGGCTGACTCGAGCGCCACCAGGCGGCCGTTGACCCGGGCGCCGACCGTCCGGTGCCCGACCTCGGTGTGGATGGCGTAGGCGAAGTCCACCGGCGTCGCGCCCTGCGGCAGCGCTACCACCTCGCCGCGGGGGGTGAACACGTAGACCTCGGCAGCGGCCAGGTCGAAGCGGAGCGACTCGAGGAACTCGGCGGGGTCCTCGGTCTCGCGCTGCCAGTCGACAAGCTGCCTGAGCCAGGCCATCTCCTGGGAGTCGTCCTTGGCGTCCTTGGCGTCCTTGACCCGGCCGAAAACCGTCTCTTCCTTGTACTTCCAGTGCGCCGCGACCCCGTACTCGGCCCGGCGGTGCATGCCCCACGTCCGGATCTGCAGCTCCACCGGCTTGCCGCCCGGCCCGATCACGGTGGTGTGCAGCGACTGGTACATGTTGAACTTCGGCATCGCGATGTAATCCTTGAACCGTCCGGGGACAGGATTCCACCGCGCGTGGATGGTGCCGAGCGCCGCGTAGCAGTCCTTGACCGAATCGACCAGGACGCGGATGCCCACCAGGTCGTAGATGTCGTCGAAGCTGACGTTCCTGGCGATCATCTTCTGGTAGATCGAGTAATAGTGCTTGGGGCGCCCGCTGACCGCGGCCTTGATCTTGGCCTCGTGCAGGTCGCCGGAGACGTCCTGGATCACTTCCTGCAGGAAGACGTCGCGCCGCGGTGCCCGGCCGGAGACCAGGCGGACGATCTCGTCGAACCGCTTCGGGTAGAGCGTCGTGAAGGCGAGGTCCTCGAGCTCCCATTTCACCGTGTTCATGCCGAGCCGGTGGGCCAGCGGGGCGAAGATCTCCAGGACCTCCCTGGACTTGCGCTCCTGCTTCTCCCTGGGCAGGTAGCGCAGCGTCCGCATGTTGTGCAGCCGGTCGGCGAGCTTGATCACCAGCACGCGGATGTCGCGGGACATCGCGACCACCATCTTGCGGACGGTCTCCGCCTCGGCCGACTCGCCGTACTTGACCTTGTCCAGCTTGGTTACGCCGTCCACCAGCGCGGCGATGTCCTCGCCGAACTCGCCGCGCAGTTCGGTCAGCGTGTAGGGGGTGTCTTCCACCGTGTCGTGCAGCAGCGCGGCGCAGATCGTCTCGGTGTTCATGCCGAGCTCGGCCAGGATGGTCGCCACCGCGAGCGGGTGGGTGATGTACGGGTCGCCGCTGCGCCGCTTCTGGTCCCGGTGCCAGTAGGCGGCCGACTCGTAGGCCCGCTCGATGAGCCGGACATCGGCCTTCGGGTGCGTCCCGCGCACGGTCTTGATGAGCGGCTCGAGCACCGGGTTCATGGTCGCGCCCCGCTGCGCGCCGAGCCGCGCCAGCCGCCGCCGCACGCCCACGCCGGGCGCCGCGTCGGTGGCCTGGCCCCGGACGGTACCGCTCCCCGAGCCCCGCGCCGTCCGTGCGGGGCTCGCTGGTGCTGTGCTGGCTGGTGCTGTGCTGGCCGGTGCTTGCTTGGCTTGCGAGGCGATCGCGTTACCCTCGGGGGGTTCTGAGTTGCCGTTGAGCGCGCGCGGATCGGGCACGCCCGCCGCTACCGCCGCCTCAGCCGGTTCCGCGTCGTGGGTCGACGTGTCCGCCGGGGCAGCGATGGCCGCTTTCGTGCCGGTCGTGATCACGTCACCGGCCACTCGCGCTCCTCACATCCGCCAAGCCATCAGTGTACTTGGACGTGTTAAACGCCTGATGGCATGCGTGCGATTCCCGGGGCCCGGCCGGCTAGACGGTCAGGAGGGCACTGACCGGGAGGTCGGGGAGCTTGGCCCGGCCGTGCAGGAAGGACAGCTCGAGCAGCACGGCGAGGCCGGCCACCTGCGCGCCGGTGCGCCTCACCAGATCGGCCGTGGCCCGGGCGGTGCCCCCGGTGGCCAGGACGTCGTCGATGATCAGGACGCGATCGGCCGGTTCGAAGGCGTCGGTAAGCACCTCGACGGTCGCGGTGCCGTATTCGAGCTCGTAGTCCTGCGCGAACGTGGCGCCGGGCAGCTTGCCCTTCTTGCGGATCGGCACGAAGCCCGCGCCGAGGCGGCAGGCCACCGGGGCGGCGAGGATGAAGCCGCGCGCCTCGATGCCCGCCACCTTGTCTACCGGCCCGTAGATCGCGGCCAGGGCGCCGACCACCGCGCCGAACGCCGGTCCGTCGGCGAGCAGCGGGGTGATGTCCTTGAAGATCACACCGTGCTGCGGGTAGTCGGGGATGTCACGTACCAGGGTCGTGATGAGCTCGGTCAGCTTGTCGCCGGCCTGATCGGTCATCCCTTAACGCCGCTTCTTCTTGCCGGCCGGGCGGTGCCGCGCCGAGCTGCCGCCACTACGGCGTGGCTGCTGCCGCGGGCCCTGGCGGGCGCTGCCGGGCGTGCCGCGGCTGGCCGGTATCCCAGGGGCCCGCGACGCGGTGGTGGTCAGCTCGTCTGTGGGCGGCGCGGCCTCGTCCGCGAAGTCGGCGTCGTCCGGCTCGTCCTCGCCGAGGGGGGCGGCGGGCGCGCCGGGACGGGAGGGGGCGGCGGGCGCGCCGGGACGGGAGGGGGCGCCGGACTGCGCCTTGGCGACGGCCCGTTTGGCCGCGCGGCCGCCGGAGGTGCGCACGGCCACCCGCTTGGCCAGCGCCCGGTACTGCGGCTCGCGCTCCTTCAGGTCGGCCAGCACCGGGGTCGCGATGAAGATCGAGGAGTAGGTACCGGAGAGCATGCCGACGAACAGCACAAGCGCCAGGTCCTTCAGCTCGCCCGCGCCGAGCAGCCCGCCGCCGACGAACAAGATCGCGGCCACCGGCAGCAGGGCGATCAGGGACGTGTTGATGGACCTGACCAGCGTCTGGTTCAGGGCCAGGTTCGCCGCCTGGCTATAGGTACTCTTGGCCCCGCCGAGCAGGCCGGCGGTATTCTCCCGGACCTTGTCGAACACCACCACGGTGTCGTACAGCGAGTAGCCCAGGATGGTCAGCAGCCCGATCACGGTCGCCGGGCTCACCTGGAACCCAGTGAGCGCGTACACGCCGGTGGCGATGACCAGGTCGTGAACCAGCGCGACGAAGGCCGCCACGGCCATCTTCCACTCAAAGGCGATGGTCAGGTAGAGCACGATCACGATCATGAACGTGATCAGCGCCTCCACCGCCTTGCTGGTGATCTGGCTGCCCCAGCTCGGCCCCACGAACTGGACGCTCATGTTTTTCGCGCCGAGCTTGCTCTCCAGCGTGTTCTGGACCTGGTTGGTCTGGGCGTTGCTCAGCGTCCTGGTTTGCACCTGCCAGGACTGGCCGAGTTTGCCGCTGAGCTCCTGCACGACCGCGCCGTTGACGCCGGCGTTGGTCACCGTGTTCTGCACCTGGGTAACCGACGTCGAAGGCGCCGAGAACTGGAAGACCGCGCCGCCCTTGAAGTCGACGCTGAAGTCCAGGCCGCGGACGAGCAGCGCCACGATGCTGATCAGCAGGATGGCCGCGGAGATGGTATACCACGTCCGCTTCCGGCCGACGAACTCGACCGATACCTCGCCACGGTAGAGCCTGCCGCCGATGTTGCCGAGGCGCGACATCATGCCTCCCCGGAGTTGCGGGACACGGTGCGCGTCACAGGGCTGCGCCTGACCGCGGCGCGGGGAACCGAGGATCGCCACGGGGCCCGGGCGCCCAGCCGGGCCGGGTCAAGGCCGGAGAGCGGGGCGCCGTTGCCATAGAACTTGGTCCGGGCGAGCAGCGTCACCATCGGCTTGGTGAACAAGAACACCACCACGATGTCGATCAGCGTGGTCAGGCCGAGGGTGTAAGCGAAGCCCTTGACCTCCCCGATGGAGAAGTAATACAGCAGCAGCGCAGCGAGGAACGACACCGTGTCGGACACCAGGATCGTCCGCCGGGCGCGCTTCCAGCCGGCTTCCACCGCCGGTCTCAGTTGCTTGCCCTCGCGCACCTCGTCGCGCAATCGCTCGAAGAACACGACGAACGAGTCCGCGGTGATGCCGATGGCCACGATCAGGCCCGCGATCCCGGCGAGCTCGAGCGTGAAGCTCTGGTACTTGCTGAGCAGGATCACGGACAGCATCGCCAGCAGGCCGGCGATCACCAGGCTGGAGACCGACACGAGGCCCAGGCCGCGGTAGTAGAGGAACGAGTAGATCACCACGAGCGCCAGGCCGATCGCGGCGGCAATCAGTCCGCCGTCGAGCTGAGCCCGGCCAAGCTGCGCCGACACCGACTGCTTGCTCAAGATCTTGAAGTTCAGCGGCAGCGATCCGTACTTCAGCACGTTCTGCAGGTTTGTCGCGCTCGCCTGGGTGAAGTTGCCGGTGATCTGGGCGTTGCCGCCCGGGATCGCGCCCTGGGTCTCCGGCGCCGTCACGATGTTCCCGTCCAGGACGATCGCGATCTCGTCAAGGACGAAGTTGTTCTGGTTGGTCGAGGCGGTGGGATAGTACGTGGAGGCCTGCTTCGCGGTCAGCGCGCCGAAAGCCGCAGCGCCCGCGCTCTTCAGCGTCAGGTTGACCTGCCACTGGTTGGAGGTCGTCGACAGCGTGGCGGTGGCGCCGCCGATCTGCGTACCCGGCACCACGGCCTTGTCCAGGGCGAATTTGTTGCCGCTGCTGTCGCAGGAGACGATCTGGGTGGTCGCGGTGTCGTAGGCGGCCGAGTTCGTGTAACCGACCTGCTTCTTCCACTTGGTCGTGTCCCCCGGCGTGCACACCAGCTTGTTGAAGAGCGTGAGCGTGTCCTTGTTCACCAGGCTCGCGTCCCCGAACGAGGTGCTGCTCGCCGACGAGGTCGCGCTTGGGCTCGGGCTGGCGGAAGGGCTGGCCTTGGCGCTGGAGGATGCGCTGGCCGAGGTGCTCGGCGAGGCGCTGGCCGTGGCACTGGCCGCCGGGACGATCTTGGCGCGGGTGCTCGCCTTGGCCGTGGCGCTGGTCGACGGCGATGCGCTCGGCGACGCCGAGGGGCTGGTGCTCGCCCCGGCGCCCGCGCTCGCCGAGGCGCTGGGGGTGGGCGTCGCGGTGCCGGTATAAGCATGTTCGAGCAGGACCTGCCGGAACATCAGCAAGGCGGTCGTGCTGACCAGGTCTACGGTCTGCTGGGTGGTCTTGCCAGGCACCGACACGTTGAGGTCCTGATTGCCTTCGGTCTGGACCCGGGCGCCGGAGTTGCCGGTGCCGTTGACCCGGGCCAGGATGATGGAGATGGCCTCGTTCATCTCGGCGGCCGACGGGATGCCCCCGGTCGGGGTGCTCGCCTGCATGGTCACCTGGGTGCCGCTGGACAGGTCGAGCCCGAGGCCCACCTTGAAGTCCTTGTGCCAATTACCCGGGCTGAACAGATCCCCGCCGAGGATCCCCAGGAGCATGATCACGATGAGCGCAACGAGCGCCGCGAGTGCCCGCCCCGGGTGCGGGACGGTCTTCGTTGGGGCTGCCACTTCTCCGCCTGTCCTAGATCGGTCGTTCCCTCATGCCAGCCGGAGGCTCAGTACACGGTGTCCTTGTCGGATTTGGGCCGATCGTTGTGAGAGTCCGCTAGACCTTCTTCAGCTGACTTAACGCCGTTGGCACCCTCGCGGGTTCCGGAAGCCTCGTCGTCGCCGGCGTTCTCGTCGTTGAAGGAGGTGGGCTCATCGAACGGGGCGGACTCGCCGTCCTCGAAGGTCTCGGTCTCCTCGCCGGGGGCGAGGACCTCCATGATGGCGCGCTTCAGGTAACGGACCTCCACGCCGGGGGCGACCTCGAGCACGACGTCGTCGCCGTCCACCGCGATCACCGTGGCGTACATTCCGGCCGTGGTGCGGACCCGGGCGCCGGGGTTGACGGTCCTCTGCTGCTGCGCGACCGCCTGCTGGCGGCGCCGCTGCGGCCTGATCATCAGGAAGTAGAAGCCGACGAAGACCAGCACGATCAGGATCGGGAACGTCAGCGAGCTTGATGACTTCGAGGCCGCCTCAGCGGCTGCAATAATCCCCATGAGCGGGGCATCCTTCCAGTTGGTGATGCGTGTGTGGTCAGCGGCGGAGGCCAAAGACCAACTGCCGAAGTTTAGCCTCGCTTTGACCGCGCACCAACAGGCTACGAGTTTTTCTGGGTGATCGTGACCTCGGTGCGATCTTGCTCGCGCGGATGGGGTGCTAGCGGCGTCTAGTCAAACAGGCTGGGCGGTTCGGCCAGTGACGGGGGAGGCTCAAGACCCAGGTGAGCCCATCCAGCCGCCGTGGCCACGCGGCCGCGCGGGGTCCGCGCCAGCAGCCCGCACCGGACCAGGAACGGCTCCGCGACCACCTCGACGGTCTCCGCCTCCTCCCCCAGGGCCACCGCGAGCGTGGACAGGCCGACCGGCCCGCCGCCGAATCGGCGGACCACCGCCTCAAGCACACCCCGGTCGAGCCGGTCCAAGCCGTGCTCGTCCACTTCGTAGAGCTCAAGCGCGGTCCGGGCGATCTCCGCGGTGACCACCCCGTCGGCGCGGACTTCGGCGTAGTCGCGCACCCGGCGCAGCAGCCGGTTAGCGATCCGCGGCGTCCCGCGCGACCGGGTGGAAAGCTCCGTCGCGCCCTCGGCGGTGAGCGTCACCCCGAGCAGCCCGGCCGACCGGCGGATGATGATCTCGAGCTCGTCCGGCTGATAGAAGTCGAGGTGGGCGGTGAAGCCGAACCTGTCCCGCAGCGGAGCCGGCAGCAGCCCGGCCCGGGTGGTCGCCCCGACCAGCGTGAACGGCGCGATGTCCAGCGGGATCGCGGTCGCGCCTGGGCCTTTGCCGATCACCACGTCGACGCGGAAGTCCTCCATCGCCAGGTAAAGCATCTCCTCGGCGGGCCGGGCCAGGCGGTGGATCTCATCGATGAAGATCACCTCGCCCTCGCTGAGCGTTGACAGCACCGCCGCGAGGTCACCCGAGCGCTCGATCGCCGGGCCGCTGGTGATGCGCATCGGCGCGCCGAGCTCGGCGGCGACGATCATCGCGATCGTGGTCTTGCCCAGGCCGGGCGGGCCGGCCAGCAGCACGTGGTCCGGCGGCCGGCCGCGCCGCAGCGCGCTCTGCAGGATCAGCGAGAGCTGCTCGCGCACCCGCGCCTGGCCGACGAACTCGGTGAGCCGCTTGGGCCGCAGCGCGCTCTCGATGACGCGTTCGTCCGCGTCGGCCAGCGGGGACACGAGCTCGTCCCCGCCGTCCTGGCGGCCCTGGCGCGCCGCGAGCTCGGCTTCCTCTGCCCTGCCAAGTGCTGCATCGGCGCTGCCGCGCGGGGCCTCATCCTGGGTCATCATCGCTACTGCTTACTCAGCTTGCGCAGGGCGGCCCGCAACGCCGTGGCCACGTCGACCGCCTCGCCGTCGATGCCGCCGATCACGCCCTCGTCCTCCAGGGCCGCGATGGCCTGGTCGGCGTCCCTGGCCGGCCAACCCAGGTTCACCAGGCCCGACTGCACCTGGTCCCGCCACGAGGAGGCCCGCTGCGCCGCCCGCAGGGGCAGGCCGTCGTCCCGGGCATCGCCGGGCGGCCCGAGCCTGTCCTTCATCTCGAGCACGATCCGCTGCGCTCCCTTCCTGCCGATGCCGGGGACCATGGTCAGCGCTCCGAGATCCTCGGTCGAGACGGCGCGCCGCAGCGCCTCGGGCGTGTGCACCGCCAGCATGGCCAGCGCCAGCCTCGGCCCGACGCCGCTGGCCGTCTGCAGCAGCTCGAAGACGTTCCGCTCGTCGTCGGAGCAGAAGCCGTACAGGGTGAGCGAGTCCTCCCTGACCACCAGCGAGGTGGCCACCTGCGCGGGTTCCCCCGGCCTGAGGGTGGCCAGGGTGCCCGGGGTGCACTGCACGCGCATCCCGACGCCGCCGACCTCGATGACGGCGCCATCCGGCGCGACGCCGGCCACCGTTCCGCGCAAGTGAGCGATCATTACGCGTTACCTCCTCCTCTGAGGGCCGCGGCACGGCGCAGCCCGGTGCCGCCGCCGCGCCAGATATGACAGATCGCCAGCGCCAGCGCGTCGGCGGCGTCGGCCGGGCGCGGTGGATCGGTGACCCGCAGCAGCCTGGTCACCATCGCCGTGACCTGATCCTTGCCGGCCCGCCCGTTCCCGGTCACCGCCGCCTTGACCTCGCTCGGCGTGTGCAGCGCCACCGGCAGCCCGCGGCGCGCGGCGCAGACGATCGCGACCGCGCCGGCCTGCGCCGTGCCCATCACCGTGCGCACGTTCTGCTGGCTGAAGACGCGCTCCACGGCCACCGCGTCGGGCCGGCAGGCATCCAGCCAGGATTCCATCTCGGTCTCGATCGCCAGCAGCCGCGCCGCGATGTCCTCATCGGCCGACGTCCTGATGACCCCGACCCGGACCAGCGTTAGCGCCCGGCCGGGCGCCCCTTCGACCACCCCGACGCCGCACCTGGTCAGCCCGGGGTCGACCCCGAGCACCCGGATCGGGTGCCGCGCGAATGTCAGGCTCACCAGGTGCTCTCCGTCTGGGTCCGCGAACATCTGTTCGCCCTTGAACCTACCGGCCCGCGGCCAGCCGGTCGCGCATCGCGGGCGGCGTGTCGCAAGGGGGGTCCGGGGGGATGGGTCCCCCCGGGAGCGGGGGGTTCCGAGGGTTCGTCCCCGGGCCAACACTGCTTAAAAGGAGTCGAGCATGTAGGGCGTCGCGGCGAAGGCGGCGTCCAGGGCCGCGTCGGTGTCCGGGGTCCCGCCGGACACCAGGCCGGACTGGCGCAGCGTCACGACGGGCGTCCCGGCGTACAGGGCGGCCCGGACACGGTCTCCCGCCACCGGTCCCGCTCTTCGGCCGACTTGACCCCGAACGACCGTTCGGCCAGGTCAAGCTGCGCGTCGATGTCGTCGCCTGGTCGCAGGACCCGGACTTCGACGTCGGGGGCATAGTCAGCCACGAGCACCCACCGTACGGCAGCTGCCCGCGCTGGTCACCTCGATTACCGGGGGCCAGGTCAGCCGAGCTTCTCCATGATGTCGTCGGCGACTGAGTAGTTGGCGTACACGTCCTGCACGTCGTCGGAGTCCTCGATCGCGTCGATCAGCCGGAACACCCGCTTGGCCTGCTCCTCGTCGAGGTCCACCTCGACGCTGGGCAGGAACGCCACGTCCGCCGAGTCGTAGTCGATCCCCGCGTCCTGCAGCGCCTTGCGCGCTGCCACCAGGTCCGTCGGCTCGGACACGACCTCGAACGACTCGCCGAGGTCGTTGACCTCTTCCGCGCCCGCGTCGAGCACGGCCGCGACCACGTCGTCCTCGGTGACGCCGTCCTTCTCCACCACGATGACGCCCTTGCGGTGGAACAGGTACGACACCGACCCGGGGTCGGCCATCGAGCCGCCGTTGCGGCTGAACGCGGTGCGCACGTCCGAGGCGGCCCGGTTCCTGTTGTCGGTCAGGCACTGCACGAGCACCGCCACGCCGCCGGGGCCGTAGCCCTCGTAGGTGATGTTCTCGTACTGTGCGCCGCCGGCCTCGGCTCCGCTGCCCCGGCGGACGGCGCGGTCGATGTTGTCGTTCGGGACCGAGCTCTTCTTGGCCTTCTGGATCGCGTCGAACAACGTCGGGTTGCCCGTTGGGTCGCCCCCGCCGGTGCGCGCGGCGACCTCCACGTTCTTGATCAGCTTGGCGAACAGCTTGCCGCGCTTAGCGTCGACCACCGCCTTCTTGTGCTTGGTGGTGGCCCACTTGGAGTGGCCGCTCATGTGTTGTCCTTCACAATCTCTACGAATAGCTGATGAATGCGCCGGTCTGGGGTCAGCTCGGGGTGGAAGGCCGTGGCAAGCAGTTGCCCTTGCCGGACCGCGACGATCCTACCCGTGCCCTGGTCGGTTCCCAGAACACTGACGCCCGCGCCGATCTGCTCGACCCACGGCGCCCGGATGAAGACCGCGCGGAGCGGGTGATTTTCTGTTAGCCCCGTCAGGGTGATGTCCCGCTCGAAGGAGTCGACCTGGCGGCCGAACGCGTTCCTGCGGACGGTCATGTCGATGCCGCCGTACGTCTGCTGGCCGGTGACGCCGTCGGTCAGCCGGTCCGCGAGCATGATCATCCCGGCGCAGGATCCGAACGCGGGCAGGCCCGCCCCGATGATCTTCCGCAACGGCTCGAGGACATCGAAGGCAACGGAAAGCCGCCACAGCGTGGTCGACTCCCCGCCGGGGATCACCAGGCCGTCGAGGCGATCGAACTCCTCGGGGCGGCGCACCGGGACCGGTTTCGCGCCGACTGCCTCGAGCGCGCGCAGGTGCTCGGGGACGTCGCCCTGAAGGGCGAGCACCCCGATGACCGGTCCTGCGGGCGGCTTCATCGTTCCTCCAGACCTGATCATGGCCCTCGACTATGCCAGCGCAACCTGAGGCGGCGCAGCCTTGCGGCGGCGCAGCACTGGAATGCAGGGTCAACAAGTTTAAAACGCTGAGGCAGTTGCCTGTCTTCCCCGGCGCAGGCGCTCAGAAATCATTTTGTGTAGTTACCCCACGAAATCAGGGCGTAACTACACACGATAATGCGCACGGCCGGTCGGTGCGGTGCGGCAGTTACGCAGGGGACGGGGGTTACCAGCCCCGGGCGGCGTAGTGCTGGTCGGGGGGGAGGGAGTCCAGGTTGATGCCGACCATGGCCTCGCCCAGGCCGCGGGAGACCTTGGCGATGACGTCCGGGTCGTCGTGGAAGGTGGTGGCCTTTACGATCGCGCCGGCGCGCCTAGCGGGATCGCCGGCCTTGAAGATGCCCGAGCCGACGAACACGCCCTCGGCGCCGAGCTGCATCATCAGCGCGGCGTCGGCAGGAGTCGCGATCCCGCCCGCGGTGAACAGCACGACCGGGAGCCGGCCGACCCGCGCTACCTCGGCGACCAGCTCGTACGGCGCGCTGAGTTCCTTGGCCGCGGTGAACAGCTCCTCCTCGGGCAGCCCGGCCAGGCGCGCGATCTGCGACCGGATGGAGCGCATGTGCCTGGTCGCCTCGACCACGTTGCCGGTGCCGGCCTCGCCCTTCGACCGGATCATCGCCGCGCCCTCGGCGATCCGGCGCAGCGCCTCGCCCAGGTTGGTGGCGCCGCATACGAACGGCACGGTGAACTTCCACTTGTCGACGTGATGTGCCTCGTCGGCGGGGGTGAGCACCTCGGACTCGTCGATGTAGTCGACCCCGATGGCCTGCAGCACCTGGGCCTCGGCGAAGTGGCCGATCCGGCACTTGGCCATGACGGGAATGGACACCGCCGCGATGATGCCGTCGATCATGTCGGGGTCGCTCATCCTGGCCACCCCGCCCTGCACGCGGATGTCGGCAGGCACGCGCTCAAGCGCCATCACGGCGACCGCGCCAGCGTCCTCGGCGATCTTGGCCTGATCGGGCGTGACCACGTCCATGATCACGCCGCCCTTGAGCATCTCGGCCATGCCGCGCTTGACCCGCGCAGTGCCCGTGGTCGGCTGAGGCCCTTGCGGGGGGGTCTGGGGGGGGCGTCCCCCCGGGCCATGCCCTCCCGGGGGGGTCTGGGGGGGTCGTCCCCCCGGGACAGCACTGACAGTGGACACTCGAAACCTCGCTTGATCAATCGTGACTACGTATCAACATCGTATGGCCCCCTGGCCATAAGGTCGCCTCCGGCGGGGAAGGGCTGGCTACAGGCCGAGGGAGGCGCCGCTTTTCTCGGCGACCAGGGAGTCGTCCATCTCGAAGAACTCGGGGGCCTTGGCCTTGCCGGACAGGCGCAGCACGCGGGCCAGCGGCCGGCGCCTGGCCTCCCTGGTCGCCGCGACCACGTCGTTGTAGAACTTGCGGGCCAGGAATACCTGATGCGCGGCCGCCTCGACCTCGGCGAGCAGTTCGTCGGCGCCTTCCTTGCCGCTCAGCGAGGTACGGAAGCCAGGCTGGCTGAAGGCGGCCCGCAGCGCGCGGGTCAGGTCGCTCTCGGCCAGGTCACGCGGGCGGTCGCCACCCCAGGTGCCGTGCACGGCAGCGGCCAGCAGCAGGCTGGTGGCCGGGTCGAGCAGCCCGGAAGTGGCCAGCTCCAGGGCCACCGAACTGCGCCGCAGCAGGGTCACGTCCAGGGCGGCGCGGGCCATCTCCACCCGGGCGTGCAGGCGGTCGATCCGCCCGGCCCGCCAGGACACATACATGCCGATGAGTAGCGCCAGCGCCACCACGAGGACGATGTCAGTGATCATGGCTACCGGTCCTGGCTAAGGGAACTCATGGTTGGCCGCGGCGACCTTGACCTGGGTGCTGCCGAGAACGACCGTCTCGTAGACGCTGAGCACGTCGCGGGCGACGACCGACCAGTCGTAATCGGCGACCGCAGCCAGCGCGGCGGCCGAAAGCGCGGCGCGGCGAGGCGCGTCGTTCAGCAGCCGCCCGGCCGCCCGGGCCAGGTCGGCGGGGTCCCCGGTGGTGAAAAGCTCCCCCGCCTCGCCGCCACGCAGCACCTGCCGGAACGCGTCGATGTCGCTGGCCACGATGGGCAGGCCGGCCGCCATCGCCTCGGCGGTCACGATGCCGAACGACTCGCCGCCGGTGTTCGGCGAGCAGAACACGTCGACCGAGTGCAACATGCGTACCTTGTCTTCGTCATTAATCTGCCCGAGCAGCACCACCCGGTCCCGCAGTCCGGCGGGCACCCGATGCAGTACCTCTTCAGGGTCCCCAGCGGGGCCCGCGATGAGCAGCCGCAGCCCGCGCCGCTCGGAACCCAGTGTCTCGAACGCCTTGAGCAGCACGGACAGGCCCTTGCGCGGCTCGTCCATCCGGCCCAGGAAGCCGATAGCGCCGCCCGGCCCGGGCCAGCCGGGCAGCGGCTCGGCCTTACGGAATCTGCGCGTTGCCACACCGTTCGGGATCACGACGGCGTCGCCGCCGATGTGCTCGACCAGTGTGGTGCGGGCCGCCTCGGATACCGCGATCCGGCCGTTGATCTTCTCCATCCCGGTACGCACCACTGGGTAGGTGACGAGCAGCACGCGGGAGCGCGGGATCGCGGTGTGCACGGTGGCGACAATCGGTCCCGTAGCCACCCAGCAGGCGAGCAGCGACAGGCTCGGGATCTCGGGCTCGTGCACGTGCAGCACGTCGAACCCGCCCTCTTTCAGCCAACGCCGTACCCGATTGACCGATAGGAAGCCGAACGACAGCCGCGCTACCGAACCGTTGTAGGGAACCGGCACTGCCCGGCCGGCCCCCACCACATAAGGCGGCAGCGGCGTGTCGTCGTCGGCCGGGGAGATCACCGAGACTTCATGACCGTAATCGATCAACGCCTCGGCCAGATCCCTGATATGCGATTGCACGCCACCGGGAACGTCCCATGAATACGGACAAACAATCCCGATCTTCATGGCTCACTCCGGGGAGGCGGCACCTGGACCGGGAGCCGGGCCGGGTCCAGGTCAGCGGTGAAGACCCGTTGCAGCATGTGCCAGTCCTGCGGGTGCTCGGCGATGGCCTCGGTAAATACGCGCGCCAACTGCTGGCTCATGGCCGCCACCTTCTCGGCGCGGGTGCCGGCTTCGGGCACCGGGATCTCGTCGTAGATGCAGGCGCCCCATTCGTCCCCGTCGAACCACGTCGCGGTCGGCATAAGCGCCGCGCCGGTGTGTACCGCGAGCGCGGCCGTGGCGGCGATCCGCGCCTTCTCCCCGAACATGTCGACCTCGATCCCGCTTTCCTTCAGGTCGCGGTCGCTGACCAGGCAGACCAGCCCGCCGGCCCGCAGCCGCTGGGCCAGGGTGCCGAACGGGGGGGCGCCGCCGGTCAGCGGGAGGACCTCGAAGCCCAGGGCTTCCCTGAACCGCACGAAGCTCTCGTAGACCGACTCGGGCCTGAGGCGTTCGGCGACGGTGGTCAACGTGCCGGCGCCGCGGGCGATGATCCACGCGCCCGCCTGCTCGAAGTTGCCCATGTGCGGCAGCGCGATGATCACGCCGCGGCCGGCCTTCAGGTTGGCGAACACCGCCACCTCGCCCGGACCCCGGAAGTGCATTCCGGCCACGAGCCGCTCAGTGGGGATCACCGGCAGCCGGAACACCTCCAGCCAGTACCTGGCGTAGGAGCGCAGCGCGGCTCGGGACAAGGTGCGCAGCTCCTTCCCGTCCACCTCGGGATCGTCGTGCTGCCAGCTCAGCACGCGGCGCAGGTTGCCCTCGAGCACCTGCACCTTCGGTCCCTGCCGGCGCCACGCGATGTCCGCCACCTCGGTGAAGATCCACCGCGCCCAGGACAGCGGAATGCGGCAGATCACCTTCCAGCCCAGTTGGTATGCGACCCCCGTCAGCCGCTCGCTCAGCCGACGACTCAGTACGGCCACCGCTAACCTTTCCCAGCCATCCTGATCCCCGGGAGAGCCACCCTGATCTCCGGGACCCTTCGCTGCCTTATATACCGCGTGCACTCGCTGCCAGAAAGTAAAGGCGCTTCCGGCTGCGAGCGCCCAGAGCCCCACGTTGAGAATGTACGGCACGCCGAGGCCGGACACGCCGACGGCCACCAGCGATATGAGCATGCGCTCGGGCCGTCCGATCAGGCCCACGTCGCAGCGCAGGCCCAGGCCCTCGGCCCGTGCCTTGGCATACGACACTAGGCCCCCCGTCACCAGGCAGAACAGTGACACCCCGCCGAGCAGCGGGTTGTGCCCGCCGAGCATGAACCAGATCACCAGGCCGCCGAAGATGCCAGCGTCGGCGATCCGGTCCATGGTCGAGTCGAGGAACGCGCCCCAGGTGCCACTCGTCCCCTTCAGCCGGGCCAGTACGCCGTCCAGCATGTCCAGGAACACGAAGATCGTGCAGGTGAAGGCGCCGGGGAACAGCTCGCCGAGGGGGAACAAGGAAAGCGCCCCGCCGGCCACGCCCACCGTGCCGATGACCGTGATGGCGTTCGGCGTAATCGGGGTACGCGCGAGCACCTTGCCTAGCGGGGTGAACAGGCGCGTCATGGCGGGCCGCAGCACGTTCAGCATGGCCGTCCGATCCTACCGCCGGGCTGAGCTTGAGTTTTCTACCGCTGGGCTGGGCTTCACTTTCTGGCAACCGGGGAGATTCTTTCCGTGGGGGTTGTGGACACGGTGCTCGCGGGTTAAGGCTGGTCGTGCAGTGCTAGTGGGGGGACAAGCGATCGCAAGGAGGCGAACGGCAGTGACAGCAACAGCCAGTGGGGCAGGAGGAGCCGCGGGCAGGGCACCGGCGGCCGATCAAGTACGGAATGTGGTGCTGGTCGGCCATTCTGGTACCGGGAAGTCCAGCCTGGTCGAGGCGCTGCTCGCCGCGACTGGCACCATCCAGCGCCCGGGCAGCATCGAAGAGGGCACCACGGTCAGCGACTTCGACGAGGTCGAGGTCAGGCAGCAGCGTTCGGTCAACCTGACGCTCGCACCGATCGTGCACAACGGCATCAAGGTCAACCTGCTCGACACGCCCGGCTACGCCGACTTCACGGGGGACCTTCGGGCCGGGCTCCGGGCCGCGGACTCGGCGCTCTTCGCCGTCTCCGCCACCGACGGGATCGACGGCGTGACCAGGATGCTGTGGGAGGAGTGTGCCGCCGTCGGCATGCCGCGCGCGGTCGTCATCACCAAGATCGACCATCAGCGGGCCGAGTTCCAGGCGACGCTGGATGCGTGCCGCGAAGCCTTCGGGGACGCCGTGGCGCCGCTGTACCTGCCCGTCGGCGAGCCCGTAGCCGGGCTCATCGGCCTGCTGTCCCAGAAGCTGTACAGCTACGCGGGCGGCGTGCGCACGGAGGGCGCTCCGGCGGCCGAGGACGAAGACCGCATGTCCGAGCTGCGCGGTGAGCTGATCGAGGGCATCATCACCGAGAGCGAAGACGAGTCCCTGATGGACAGGTACCTGTCCGGCGAGGACATCGACCCCAAGGTACTTATCGAGGACCTGGAGAAGGCGGTCGCGCGGGGCAGCTTCTACCCGGTGCTCGCCACCTCCGCGCCGCAGAAGATCGGCATGCTCGAGCTGCTCGAGGTGATGACCCAGGCGTTCCCCTCCCCCGCCGAGCACTCGCTGCCCGATGTCACCACGCCGGACGGCAAGCCCGTCACGGGCCTGGCCAGCGACCCCAAGGGCCCGCTGCTGGCCGAGGTGATCAAGACCACCTCCGACCCCTACGTCGGCCGGATCAGCCTGGTCCGGGTGTTCTCCGGCACGCTGCGCCCGGACGCCTCCGTGCACGTGTCCGGCCACGGACGCGCCGCCCGCGGGCACGAGGACCACGACAACGACGAGCGGATGGGCGCGCTGACCTCGCCGCTGGGCAAGCAGCAGCGGCCGGTCACGCAGTGCGCGGCCGGTGACATCTGCGCCGTGGCCAAGCTCGGCACGGCCGAGACCGGCGACACGCTGTCGGACAAGGACCGCCCGCTGCTGATGGAACCGTGGTCGATGCCTGAGCCGCTGCTGCCCGTGGCGATCGTGGCCAAGTCCAAGGCTGACGAGGACAAGCTGTCCCAGGCGCTGTCCCGGCTGGTCGCCGAGGACCCGACGCTGCGCCTGGAGAATAACGCCGAGACCAGGCAGCTGGTGCTGTGGTGCATGGGCGAGGCGCACGCGGACGTGCTGCTCGACCGGCTCGCCCACCGGCACGGCGTCGCGGTGGAGACCACCGACCTGCGCGTCCCGCTGCGGGAGACCATCGCGGGCAAGGCCCAGGGACTCGGCCGGAACGTCAAGCAGACCGGCGGGCACGGCGAGTACGGCATCTGCCACATCGAGGTGGAACCACTGGAGGACTCGGCCGGCTTCGAGTTCGTCGACAAGATCGTCGGCGGGGTGGTGCCGAGGCAGTTCATCCCGTCGGTGGAAAAGGGCGTCCGGTGGCAGATGGAGCAGGGGGTCACGGCCGGCTACCCGATGACCGGCATCCGGGTCACCCTGTATGACGGCAAGGCGCACTCGGTCGACTCCTCCGACATGGCCTTCCAGAAGGCCGGGCGGCTGGCGCTGCGCGACGCGGTCGACAAGGCGCAGCCGATGCTGCTCGAGCCGGTGGACGAGATGTCCGTGCTGGTGCCCGACGAGTACGTGGGCGCGGTGATGTCAGACCTGTCCTCGCGCCGCGGCCGGGTGCTCGGCACCGAGCCGGTCGGAGTGGGCCGGACCCTGGTCAAGGCGGAGATCCCGGAACTCGAGATCACCCGGTACGCCATTGACCTGCGTTCGGTGTCGCACGGCACGGGATCGTTCACGCGGCAGTACCTGCGGCACGAGCCCCTCCCGTCCCACCTGGCCGCCAAGGTAGCCGCCGACTCCAAGCCCGACTAGGCTCTGCCGGCTCGCGGGGGGACGACCCCCCGCAACCCCCCGCCTACGAAGCAGGCCAGGCTTCGGCGAGGAGCTTGCGGGTGTCGGCGAGAAGCTGGGGCAGGACGCGGGTGCGGCCGACGACCGGCATGAAGTTGGTGTCGCCGCCCCACCGGGGCACCACGTGCTGGTGGAGGTGGGCGGCGATGCCGGCGCCGGCCACCGAGCCCAGGTTGATGCCGATGTTGAAGCCATAGGCGCCGGAGGCCTGGCGCAGCGCGCGGACGGCGCGCTTGGTGAACTCGGCGAATTCCGCCGTCTCGGCGAGGGTCAGCTCCGTGTAGTCGGCCACGTGCCGGTAGGGGACGACCAGCACGTGGCCGGCGTTGTACGGGTACAGGTTGAGCACCGCGTACACCAGGGTGCCCCGGGCGACGATCAGACCGTCCTCGTCGCTCAGCTTCGGCGCGCGGTCAAATGGGCACTCCTCGCCTTCGCCTGGACTTGACGGCTTGTTCTCGCCCTTGATGTACGCCATCCGGTGCGGCGTCCACAGCCGCCCGAACGCATCGGGGACGCCCGCGAAAACCTGATCCGGCGAGGGTTCCTCCAGCACCGGGTTACACCTGGACGCGGTCGCGCACCGCGGTGACGATCTCCGCGACGGCGTCTGCCACGGGGACGCCGTTCTTCTGCGACCCGTCCCGGTACCGGAACGACACCGCTTCGGCGGCCACGTCGTCGTCGCCCGCGATCAGCATGAACGGCACCTTCTGCCGCTGCGCGGTCCTGATCTTCTTCTGCATCCGGTCATCGCTGTCGTCGACCTCGACGCGGATGCCCTGCTCACGCAGGCTCGCCGCGATCTTCTCCAGGTAGGGCACGTGCGCGTCCGAGATCGGGATGCCCACCGCCTGGACCGGCGCGAGCCACGGCGGGAAGGCGCCCGCGTAGTGCTCGACCAGGATGCCGAAGAACCGTTCGATCGACCCGAACAGCGCCCGGTGGATCATGTACGGGCGCTGCCGCGAGCCGTCTGCGGCCTGGTACTCGATGCCGAACCGGCCCGGCTCCTGAAGGTCGACCTGCAGGGTTGACAGCTGCCAGCGGCGGCCGATCGCGTCCTTGACGTGCACGTCGATCTTGGGCGCGTAGAAGGCGCCCTCTCCCTCGGCGATCACGTACGGCAGGCCGGAGGAGTCGAGCGCGTGCTTGAGCGCCGCCTCGGCGACCGCCCACTCCTCCGGCTCGCCGACGTACTTGTCCGGCCGGGTGGACAGCTCCGCCTCGAACTCGGTCAGCCCGAAGTCGCGCAGCAGCCCGACCACGAACTTCAGCAGCGACGCCAGCTCGTCCTGCAGCTGTTCCGGGGCGCAGAAGATGTGGGCGTCGTCCTGGGTGAAGCCGCGGGCCCGGGTCAGGCCGTGCACCACGCCGGACTTCTCGTACCGGTACACGGTCCCGAACTCGAACAGCCGCAGCGGCAGCTCCCGGTAGGACCGTCCGCGCGCGGCGTAGATCAGGATGTGCATCGGGCAGTTCATCGGCTTCGGGTAATAGGTGGCCCCGTCCAGTTCCATGGGCGGGAACATGCCGTCCTTGTACCACTCCAGGTGCCCGGAGGTGATGAACAGGTCCGCCTTGGTCAGGTGCGGGGTGTTCACGAACTCGTACCCGGCCTCCTCGTGACGGCGGCGCGAGTAGTCCTCCATCACCCGGCGGATGATCCCGCCCTTGGGGTGGAACACCGGCAGGCCGCTGCCGATCTCGGTCGGGAACGAGAACAGGTCGAGTTCCGCGCCGAGCTTGCGGTGGTCGCGCTTCTCGGCCTCCTCGAGCAGCTTGACGTACTCGTCCTGCTTGTCCCGGGACTCCCAGGCGGTGCCGTAGATCCGCTGCAGCTGCGGGTTTTTCTCACTCCCCCGCCAGTAGGCCCCGCCGCTGCGCATCAGCTTGAACGCCGGGATGGCCCTTGTGGTCGGGAGGTGCGGGCCGCGGCACAGGTCCTTCCAGCACAGCTCGCCGCTGGCCGGGTCCAGGTTGTCGTAGATGGTCAGCTCATTGCCGCCGACCTCGACCGACTCCCCGTCGCCAGATTCAGCAAGCACTGAGGACGGGGCGCCCTTGAGCCCGATCAGCTCAAGCTTGTACGGCTCGGCGGCGAGTTCCTCCCTCGCCTGCTCGTCGGTCACTACCCGCCGGGAGAACCGCTGGCCCTGCTTGACGATCTGGCGCATCTTGCTCTCGATCGCCTTCAGGTCTTCAGGGGTGAACGGCCGGTCAACGTCGAAGTCGTAATAGAACCCGCTCTCCACCGGCGGCCCGATACCCAGCTTGGCCTGCGGGAACAGGTCCTGCACGGCCTGGGCCATGACGTGCGCGGTGGAGTGGCGCAGGATGTACCGGCCGTCGTCGCTGGCGATGTCCACCGGGTCGACGACGTCGCCGTCAGCGACCTGGTAGGCGAGGTCGCGCAGCTCGCCGTTGACCCGGGCGGCGATGACGGAACCTTCGGCGGAGAGGGCTTGAAGGGTCGCGCCCGCCGTGGTGCCAGCCTCGACCACATGCTCGCTTCCGGCGAGGGTGATACGAAGCTGCTGGCTGGACACGGTGTGCTCCTTGATGTCGAACAGAACTGGTTACCCGATGCTACCGGTGTGCAGGCGTGCCGCGCGCCTGAGTATTCCCGGGGCTAGCGGCGGCCGGGGCGGTCTGGGGGGACCAGGCCCGCGCGGCGCAGGGCGTCGGCCAGCGCGCCGTCCGGAGCCTTCGGGCCGGCGTCCCGCGAACCCGCGCGTCCGCCGGGATTGCTCGCAGAGGACCGGGGGGTGGAACCGCGGCCCGTTCGGCCCAAATCTCCTGAAGAGCGGTCCTTGGGTCCGGGGCGATCCTCGGCTCGTCCGCGGCGGTCGGCCGGGCGCGGCCCTTCGTCGTCTAGCCGCAGGGTGAGCGAGATCCGGTGCCGGGGGATGTCGACGGAGAGCACCTTCACCCGCACCACGTCGCCGGACTTGACCACCGAACGCGGGTCGGAGACGAAGTTGCGCGACATCGCGGACACGTGCACCAGGCCGTCCTGATGCACGCCGACGTCGACGAACGCGCCGAACGCGGCCACGTTGGTCACCACGCCCTCGAGCACCATGCCGGGCTCCAGGTCCTCAAGCTTCTCGACGCCCTCGGCGAATGTCGCGGTGGCGAACGCGGGGCGTGGGTCGCGGCCTGGCTTCTCCAGCTCGCGCAGGATGTCGGTGACGGTCGGCAGCCCGAACCGGTCGTCCGTGAACGTCTCCGGGCGCAGCCCGCGCAGCACCGCGGTGCTGCCGATCAGGTCGCCCGCGGCGCTGCCGGTCGCGGCCAGGATGCGGCGGACCACCGGATAGGCCTCGGGATGCACGCCGGACGCGTCGAGCGGGTCGCCGCCGCCGCGGATGCGCAGGAACCCGGCGCACTGCTCGTACGCCTTCGGGCCGAGCCTGGGTACCTGCATCAGCTGCTGGCGGGTTTTGAAGGGCCCGTCGGAATCGCGCCGCGCCACGATCGCGGTCGCCAGGTTACCTGTGATCCCTGACACGCGGGCCAGCAGCGGCTGCGAGGCCGTGTTCAGGTCCACGCCGACCGCGTTCACGCAGTCCTCGACCACGGCGTCCAGCGAGTGCGACAGCTTGCCCTCGGCCACGTCGTGCTGGTACTGGCCCACGCCGATGGATTTGGGTTCGATCTTGACCAGTTCGGCCAGCGGGTCCTGCAGCCGCCGCGCGATCGACACCGCGCCGCGGAGCGAGACGTCGAGCCCGGGTAGTTCGGCTGAGGCGTAGGCGGAGGCGGAGTAGACGGACGCGCCCGCTTCGGAGACGACCACTTTGGTGAGGCTGAGGTCCGGGTGGCGCTTGATCAGGTCGGCGGCCAGCCGGTCGGTCTCCCGTGAGGCGGTGCCGTTGCCGATGGCGATGAGCTCGGCCTTATGGGCCTTGGCGAGTCTCGCGAGGACGTCGATGGCCTCGTCCCAGCGCCGGTGCGGCTCGTGCGGGTAGATCGTCTCGGTGCCGAGCACCTTGCCGGTCTTGTCGGTCACCGCGACCTTGACGCCGGTCCGGAAGCCCGGGTCCAGGCCGATCGTGGTCCGCGCGCCGGCCGGAGCGGCCAGCAACAGATCGCGCAGGTTGGCGGCGAACACCCGGACCGCCTCGTCCTCGGCCGCCTGCCACAGCCGGACCCGGATGTCCACGCTCAGGTGCGTCAGGATGCGGGTGCGCCAGGCCCAGTGCACGGTGGCGTTGAGCCATGGGTCGGCCGGGCGGCCCTGGTCCTGTAGGCCGAAGCGCTCGGCGACGCGTTTTTCGTTCGCGGCATCGTCGGCGCCCGGGTCCAGGGTGAGGTCGAGGATCTCCTCCTTCTCGCCGCGGAACAACGCCAGCACGCGATGCGAGGGCAGCCGCGCGAACGGCTCGCTGAACTCGAAGTAGTCGGCGAACTTGGCGCCTTTGTCTTCCTGGCCCTCGCGGACTTTAGAGGTCAGCGTGCCGCGGGCAGCCATCGCCTCGCGCAGTTCGCCGATCAGGTCCGCGTCTTCGGCGAAGCGCTCGACTAGGATGGCGCGGGCGCCGTCGAGGGCGGCGTTCGCGTCGGGGACGCCCTGGTCGGCGTTGACGAAGTTCGCGGCCTCGTGCTGCGGATCCCGTCGCGGGTCGCCGAGGAGCAGGTCGGCCAGCGGCTCCAGGCCGGCCTCGCGGGCGATCTGGGCCTTGGTGCGGCGTTTGGGCTTGTAGGGCAGGTAGAGATCCTCCAGCCGCGCCTTGGAGTCGGCGGCGCGGATCTGCTCGGCGAGCTCGCCGGTCAGCTTGCCCTGGGTGGTGATCTCCTTGAGGATCGCCTCGCGGCGTTCGTCAAGTTCGCGCAGGTAGCGCAGCCGCTCGTCGAGCGTGCGCAGCTGCGCGTCGTCGAGCGTGCCGGTGGCTTCCTTGCGGTACCTGGCGATGAACGGCACGGTGGCGCCGCCGTCGAGCAGCTCGACCGCGGCGCTGACCTGACGGACGGCCACGCCGAGCTCGTCGGCGATCCGCTGGTCCACTGACTGAGCCCGGTTGTCCCCTGATTGAATCTGCGTCACCACAGCATTCTGCCAGCGAGCGGGTGCTGGCCTGCTCGCCCGCGCCCGCGCACCTTAAAAAGCCCTCAAAAAGCCCCGCGCAGTCAAGCTGGCGCTGCAGCTGCCGGAAGGCTGGACCGCGGTGCCGGTCGGCCCGACGGAGTTCACCGCGGTTCCGCCGGGCACGGCCCCGACCGCGACCTTCCAGGTAACCCCGCCCAGCTACGCACCCAACGCCAGTGCCGTCGTGCACGCCACCGCCGCGATAGGTGACATGCTGCGCGAGGCGGGGGTGACCGTGACGGTGTCCTAGCTGGTCCCAGCTGGCTTGGGCCCTAGCTGGTCCTAGCTCGCTGGGCCCTAGCTGGTCCTAGCTCGCTGGCGCGTAGGTCTGGACGGTGACCCCGTCGGTGCCCACGGGGATAGTGCCGGTGAGCTTCAGCCGGGTCATGTTGGCGCCATCGAACAGGCGCTTGCCGGTGCCGAGGATGACGGGGAAGACCATCAGCCGGTACTCGTCGACCAGGCCCAGGTCGGTCAGGCCGCGGACGAGCTGGCCGCTGCCCGCGACCAGGATGTCGCCCTCGCAGGAGTCCTTGAGGTCTCCTGCCTGTGCGATGCTGCCGAGGACCGTCGTGTTATTCCAGGTCGGGTCCTGCAGGGTCGAGGAGACCACGTACTTCGGCATGCTGTTCATCTTGTCGGCGAAGCCCACTGGGTCCTCCATGGCCGGCCACGCCTTGGCGAAACCCTCATAGGTGAGCCGGCCGAGCAGCTGGGCGTCGGAGGCCATCAGCTCGTCGAGCTTGAACTTGCCGCCCTCCTCGCCCTGATCGAACTTGAACGACCACCCGCCGTGCTGGTAACCCTCGGCTCCGCCCGGGTCCTCGAAGACCCCGTCCAGCGAGATGAATTCCGTGACCACGATCTTGCCCATGGGTTTCTCCTGTCTGTCGGCAACCTGCTCAACCTAGACCACGGGAGGCGGGGAAACTCATCGGTGTGGCTGGGCGGCCTGCTGACGCCTGGCTACGCCTTGAGGCCCGCCAGATTGAGGAGGTCGTCGAGGATACGGTCGAAGGCGCTGACGGTCATGGACAGGTGGCCTTCGCCCGGCATCAGGTGCGCGCGGGCGCCCTGGATGTTGGCGGCCAGCCACTGGCCGTGGGCGAACGGGACCATCCGGTCCTGGTCGCCCTGCCAGACGGCGACCAGAGCGGCCGTCGTCTCCCGGGGCCCGGACGGTGATTCCCAGCCCAGCGAGAAGCCCCAGTCCCTAATGAACGCCAGGTCATCGTCCCGCCAGCCCGCGATGCCGCCGTTCATCGAGGCGCGCAGGCCCGCGGCGACATAGTCGGCGAACTCCCCGGTCAGCACGGCCTGGTCGGCGGCTATCACCAGGCCGCCGAGCGACTTGGCCACGCTGGCGCCGGTGACGGTGCTCAGCATGACCGCCTCGTGGTCGAGGAACGCGGTCAGCGCGGCCTCGCCGCGAACCGCCTCGCCGAACTCGGCGACGTTCTCCGGGCCCATGCCCGCCAGCCAGTCGAGTCCCGGAGCCCCGTACGGCGCCACCCCAGCGATCGACGCCGCCGCCAGGCAGCGCCCGGGCAGTGCCGCGGCGCAGGCCAGCGCGTGCGGGCCGCCGCCGGACCAGCCGGCCGTGACGAAAGTGTCCGCGCCAAGCTCGTCCAGGACCGCGGCGGTGTCCGCGGCCACGTCCACCACCCGCCGGCCGGGCCGCGGCGTCGACCCCTCGTAGCCAGGCCGGGCGGCCAGGATGACCCGCAGGCCGCGTATCCGGGCCGCCTGCACCGTCTGCGGATATAGCACCAGCCCGACCGGAGTGCCCTCGTGCAGTACCAGCGGCAGGCCGTCGGCGGGGCCGGCCACGAGGAAGTCGATATCCCGGCCGCCGGGCAGGGTCACGCGGCGTCGTTCGGTTTCCATGGATGTCTCAGCCGCGCGGGTTGGCGGAGATCCGGGCCGGCGTCACCAGGACCGCGACCCGGCGCTCGTCGGCCATCACACGGTCGTAGGCGTCGAAGTCGTCGTGGGTTCCGCCCGCGGCGGTGAAGATCTCGCGCAGCAGCAGGCGCAGCCGCTCGGCGTCGACCCCGGGCAGCGGATCGTCCGGTCCGGCCAGCTCGACCGGTCCTTCGGCCGATGCCCACTGCCAGCCTGCCCGGATCACCACCGTGACCCGCGGCCGGACCCGCAGGTTGGCCAGCCGGCGGGCGTCACCGCGGCTGACCAGGCCGACGACCTGGGCCCCGGTGACGGGGTGCGGGAGCACGCCCGCGTTCACCACCGACGACTGGATCGTCCCGTCCGGCCGCAGCGTGGACACCACGCACAGGCCGTGATCACCGTCGACTAGCCCGGCGAAGTCCTCGAGTCCGCTCACCGGTGAAGCGTAACCCGCCCCGGCGCGGCATGGGCGGCTCAGGCCTGATCGGGGGCTCCGGCCTGATCTCGGGCTCGAAGGAGAAGACCACGCGATCCTCCACAGGGCGGTAGCCAAGACGCTGGTACAAGGCGTTGCTCGTGGGGTTCTCCAGGTCTGTGTAGAGCACCACCTCCCGGACGCCGGCGTCCAGCGCCACCTGGCTGACAGCCACGGTCGCGGCGCCCGCGTAGCCGCGCCCGCGCAGCGCCGGAGGCGTGTAGACCGGTCCCATCCGGACCATCCGGGCCACGGCGCGGGTCACGCAGGCGATCGAGACCGGCACGCCGCCCGTCTCCCAGACCGTGATGCCGCCGTAGCCGAGGCGCTCGTCGACGGCGGCGCCGTGATCTTGCCCGGGCGGATCGCCGACTTCGCGGGCGAAAGCGTCAAACCACTCGATGAGCAGGTCGCGGTCGCGCCCGGCGGCCTGCCTCGCCTTCCCCTCGGGCCCTGGCTCGGGAGGGACGAGCTTACCGAGCAGGAACAGGCGCATCCGGCGGTGCACCGTGACCGCGTCCCCGGTGCGGTCCGTCCAGGCCGCCGCGAACGCGTCGGCCGCCTCCTGGGCGGCGTGGACGGCGGGGACCCGGCGTCCAGCCGCGGCGAGGTCGCGGGCGAGTTCGGCCGCGGCTAGCCCGCTCACGTGGGAGAGCAGGACGGGGAACTCCGGCGTGTGCATGAACACGGCCCCGACCGGACCGGCGCTTTCCGTGTCGGGCCTGGCGGGCGGCCGCCACCAGCCGAACAACGGCGGGCCGGGGCCGGGCGTGCCGGAGCCGAGCGTGCTAGCTGCCGCGGCCCGGGCGGCGGGTTCGGCAGACGCGGCCCGGGCGGCCGTCATGACCCGGAGGTTCTCGGTCACGGTCAGCATCACGGAGTTGCGCGCGGGCTCCGCGCGCAGGAACTCCCCCGCCTCGGCCAGGAACTCCCCTACTGCTCCCGTGATGAACCAGCCCATGCGGCCATGGTTTCACGCGTGGCGGGTACGAACGGACAGTGCGGGACGAACCAGCGACGCTTATCCAGGCGCAGGCGGCCGCGGCGGCCGACGGCGCGTTCGGCGTGGACCTGTATCAGTTGCTGGCCGCGGATGCCGCCGACACGGTCTTCTCACCGGCCAGCGTAGCCAGCGCGCTGCGGATGGCCCTGTGCGGAGCGCGCGGCCAGACGGCGGCGGAACTGGCCCGCGCGCTGCACCTGGACGGATCGCTGCCGCCGGGCCGATCGCCGGACCCGGACGGAGGGCCGGACGTGGCGGCCAGCGGGCTGAGTCTGGTGTCAGCCTTGTGGGGCGGCGCGTCCGGGTCCGTGACGTTCCGGGCGCCGAACACCGTGTGGGTCCAGTCCGGCCTGCCGGTGCGGCCCGAGTTCACCGCCCGGCTGCGCGAGGCCGCGGCCACGTTCGCTGACGCCGACTTCGCCGGCGCACCCGAGTCGGCGCGGGCCGAGATCAACCGCGTGATCGCCGAACAGACCGAGGGAAAGATCACCGGACTGCTGCCGCCCGGTGCCATCGGTTCGCTGACCAGGCTGGTGCTCGCCAGCGCGGTGTACCTGAAGGCCGCCTGGTCAAAGCCGTTCCCCGCTGACGCGACGAGCGACGCGCCGTTCTACCCGGACGCGCCGGACCGCCCGGACCTGACCGTGCGGATGATGCGCGGTACCGAGCCGCGCGCCTACCTTCGCGGTCACGGATACCAGGCCGTGCTCCTCCCTTACCGGGACGCCAGCCTGGCGATGGCCGTGGTGCTGCCCGACGGGCCGCTGGCGGCGCTGCGGCCAAAGGTCGCCGCGGCCGGCCTGGGTGGCCTGCTGGCCGGGACGGCCAGGCACCAGGTCACGCTGTCCATGCCCCGGTTCCGGCTGGAGGCGGCGTTCGACCTGATCCCGGCGCTACGGCGGCTGGGGGTGAGTGAGGCGTTCGGCGACGACACGGATTTCAGCAGCATCACCGACGCCGAGCCGTTGCGGATCGGCGCGGTCGCGCACAAGGCCTACATCGACGTCGACGAACAGGGCACGGAGGCCGCGGCGGCCACTGGGGTGGCTCTAGCGGCCATGGCGGCTTTCCGGGCTCCGCCGCCGGTCACGATGATCGTCGACCGGCCGTTCCTGTTCGCGATCATCGACACCGCGACCAGCCTGCCCCTGTTCCTAGGCCAGCTAAGCCACCCGCGCGCCGGGTGATCAGGGGCCGGGAGCGGAGACTGGGCTCACTGGGCAGGTCGGGCATTGCGGATCCTTTCGCTCGCCTGCGGTCCGCGTCGCAAGCCGAAAGGACGAATGCCTGCCATCACATCAGTGGCCCTGCACAGGTGGACTCTGTCCTTCCCGCGGACCGGAGGTGCCCTGCGAACCTGCACCCATGCTACTACCGGCGGACGAGCCTCATCCGGCTGCGCTGGTCTTATCCGGCTCCGTTGGCCGCCACGCCCGCGCCGAGCTGACGCCAGCTGAGCCGGGCGCCAGGATGGAGCGTCGTCAGGTGTCCGGCAAGGTCCTGCCCGGCGGTCAGCAGGCCGTCTGGCCCAAGCTCGGCGAGGCCGTCGAGGATGAACACGGCGCTGGTGGTGGAGTGCGTGATCCGGGTGCGGACGCACTGCCGCCAGTTCCAGCAGCGGCAGGTCACGCCGTCGTCATCGCGCCAGATCACCTCGCCTGGTTCGGGGTGCTCAATGACGGCCTGTCCATCGCGCATGGTGTCGAACGGCTCGTCCCCGGCCGCGCGCGCCAGCCGGGCCGGTCCGCGGTACATGGCGAGATCTTCCCCGCCGATGGGAAGCAAGTGCTTGACCGACATCGCGTTGTAGATGTCGGTGAGCCGGTCGATCCGCGGCAGCCCGGCTTCCACCCGGCGCAACAGCGCCTCGACGCTGGGGCGGGTGCGCTTTGGCTTGGCGCCGAAGGCCTGGTAGGCGAGCCGCCACGCCGCGACCGGCGCGAGGTCCGAGGCGGCCTGGCCCGCCAGCGCGGCCCGGGCGCTGACTTCGGCGTCGCTCAGCAGCGCGTCAGTGGCCTGGTCCGTGGGGCCCGGTTGCAGGCCGTCGGTCACGATGATCAACGCTGTGTAATCCGGACGCAGGTCGAGGACCGGGCGCTCGATGGCGGCCTGCTCAAGCCAGCGCGGGGCCGCGGCGCCGGCGGGCTCGGCGTGAGCTGGCTCCGGGTGCCTGGTCTGGCCCTTCATCGGTCGCCTCCAGATCCGACATGCGGCTCGAACACGGTCAGCGCGAAACGGGCCATCGCTGCGCCATTGGTGCTGCCACCCGGGCTGGGGTTGGTGTAGCTGTGCGGGATATCGCTGTGGAAGGTGGCCGCGTCCCCGGAATCCAGCGTCTGGGTGGCCTGCCCGACCTGAAGCTGGACCGTCCCGGCCAGGACCAGCAGTAGTTCTCGGGTTCCGGCCGCGTGAGGTTCACTTTGGTGGGTCTCCCCGGGAGCCAGCGACCAGTCCCACAGCTCGACCACGTCCGGTGGTTCGGTGCCGGCGACGAGCATGGCGCTGCCGCCGGACGGGCCGTGCCACAAGACCGGCGCGTGTCCCGATCGCGTGACACGCAGCGCGGCCGGACGATCCACGTCGACCAGGATCGGCAGCCCGACACCGAGCGCGTCGCTGATGCGCAGCAGCGTGGCGATGCTCGGGTTCGTCGAGCCCTGCTCGATGTTCACCAGCATCCGCCTGCTCACCCCGGAACGTTCTGCCATCTTGTCCAGTGTCCAGCCGCGCTCGGCCCGGCTCTGCCTGACGCGCGCGCCGATCAGCTTCCCGAGTTCGGTTGCCTCAGCCATAAACGAAATCCTACCACTTATCTTGCATCTTTAGATGCAAAATGTTGCACTAGCGCGAAGGGTCGGGGGCCGGCGTGCGGTGCCGATACGCGTTTGCCGGTCAGATTGTTGACAATTTTGTTAGATATTTTTAGGATCGCCACGTGCATGCGGCTGAGGATGTGACGTCGGCGGCTGGGGCTTCGGGGGGATCTGGGGCTTCTGGGTTGGTTCCGGTTGCGGGTGCGGCGGGGCGGCGGCTGGCGGGTGAGCGGCTGCGGCAGGCGATCCTGGCCGGGGACATGGCGCCCGGGCAGCGCCTGGTCGAGGAGGAGCTGGCCGGGATGCTCGGCGTGACGCGCGCTAGCCTGCGCGCGGCGCTGTTCGACCTGACGGCGGAGGGGCTGGTCGAGCGGATACCCAACCGCGGCGCGCGGGTGCGCGCCATCACCGTCGACGAGGCGGTCGCGATCACCGAGTGCCGGATGGCGCTGGAAGGACTATGCGCGGCCAAGGCGGCCGAGCGGGTCACCGAACCCGAGGCCGTGCGGCTGTGGCAGCTGGGCGAGGAGCTCGAGCGCAGCGTCGCGGACGGCGAGCCGCTGAAGTACTCGGCGCTCAATCACGAGCTGCACCGGCTGGTGCGGGAGATTTCCGGTCAGACGGTGGCGACGGCTTTGCTGGAACGGCTGAACGGGCAGCTGGTCCGTCATCAGTTCCAGCTGTCGCTGCGCCCGGGGCGCCCGCAGGCCTCGCTGCCTGAGCACCTGGCGATCATCGCCGCGATCGCGGGGCGCAGGCCCGCCGAGGCCGAGGATGCCACCCGCCGCCACCTGCGTAGCGTCATCACGGCGCTGCTCAATCAGCAGAAGGAGGAAGCCCGGTGAGCCAGCAGGAATCCGTGCTCGTGATCAGCGCGCACGCCGCCGATTTCGTCTGGCGGGCGGGAGGCGCGGTGGCTCTGGCCGCGTCGCGGGGCGACCGCGTGCGGGTGCTCTGCCTGACCTACGGCGAGCGAGGCGAGTCGGCCAGCGCCTGGCGGGCCGGCCAGACGCTGGCGGAGATCAAGGCGCTGCGCCGGGGCGAGGCGGAGAGCGCCGCGGCCGCGCTCGGGGCGGAGATCGAGTTCCTTGACGCCGGGGACTACCCGCTGCGCGAATCCGACGAGCTTGTCGATCGCATCGTCCGCGTGTACCGGGAGGTCAACCCGTCGGTGGTGCTCACCCACCCGCTCGCCGACCCGTACAACGGCGATCACCCGGCGGCGGGGCAGATGGCGCTGCGGGCGCGGGTACTGGCCCAGGCGATCGGCTACCCGGCCCCCGGTGAGCCGATCGGCGCGCCGCCGGTCTTCCTGTTCGAGCCGCACCAGCCGGAGATGTGCGGCTTCAAGCCGGAGGTCCTGCTGGACATCACGCCGGTCTTCGACGCCAAGCGCAAGGCCATGGAGTGCATGGGCGCCCAGCAGCACCTGTGGGAGTACTACACCGACCTGGCCAAGCGGCGCGGCACGCAGCTCAAGCGCAACGCCGGGCCGAACCTGGGCCTGCCCCAGTCCACCCTCGGCACGGACGGGATGTTCGGTGAGCTGCTGGCGACCTCGCTGGCCGCGCGCGGGGTTCGCGGCCTGGTCCGGGAGGCGCCGGTGCGGATCCACATGGTCAACTCGGGCAGCCTGGCCACCGCTATGTTCCCTGAAGCGGACGGCATGGTCGACTATGACGGCCACACCGCGATCGCCGGGGTGCCGGGGACGGCCGCGGCCGTGGTGCTCGGCTTCGCCGGGACCGAGGGCTCGGCCACAGGCGCGCTGCTGCCCACGGGACACGTCACCGACGTCATCGACGGCATCACCGTGACCTGCATCGACAACGGCATGCCGGTGGTGGTCGTGGCCGCGCCCGAGCTGGGCCGCACCGGGTACGAGACCGTCGCCGAGCTCGAGGCGGACACCGGACTCGGACAGCAGGTGCGGGCGCTGCGGCTGGCGGCCGGCCAGCTGATGGGTCTCGGTGACGTGTCCGCCGCCACCGTGCCGAAGGTCTCGCTCCTGGCCGCCCCGGCGGACGGCGGGACGATCTGCACCCGGACGTTCATCCCTGTCCGGGTGCACGATTCGATCGGGGTGCTCGGCGCGGTCAGCGTCGCCACCGCGCTGCTGCTCCAAGGCGCGGCCGGAAGCGACCTGGCCGCCGTCAAGCCGGGGCAGACGCGATTCGACATCGAGCACCCCACCGGGCACGTCGAGGTCGAAGTCGAAGTCGACCAGACGCGCCAGCCGCCGACGGTGATCCGCTCGGGAGTGGTACGCCCGCGCGGAAGCTCTTCGACGGCATTGTCTTCCCCCGGAGGATCCCGTGACGAGCCCGCAGGACCTCTCTGGGGCGGCGGCCACCCGGCCGCCGCTGCACGAGGTCGCCCACCTCGGGCACATCGAGCTGCTCACGCCGGAGCCGGAGGCGAGCCTGCGGTTCTTCGTGGACATCCTCGGCCTGACCGAGACCGGCCGCGAGGGCAACTCGGTCTACCTGCGCACGTGGGACGACTACGAGCGGCACACCCTCAAGCTGACCGCGCACGACACCTCGGGCATCCGCCGGGTGGGGCTGCGGGCCTCGAGCCAGGCCGCCCTGGAGGCCCGGGTGGCGCGCAGCGGCAGCGCCGTCTACAACGCCACCAAGCACGGCGTCGGCGCGTTCAGCGAGGCGCTGCGTCAGGAAGTCACCCGGCGGTACGTCCGGGTCAGCGTGGGCGAGCCACAACCTCTTGATGGCTTGTTTGCGGCTGACGCTAACACAGGGCTATCGGGCCCAAAGCTCCTACACTGAGCTTTCATGTACGCCAAGACCAACCCGAGGGCGGGGCGGCTCACGCCACGGCAGAAGCGGATCTTCGCGATCGCCG
>WNFC01000883.1_pt1 | contig 35878 bp, 33 predicted proteins | sample 5400541 | NCBI WGS metagenome assembly WNFC01 (sample SAMN13153342, study PRJNA577476) | soil metagenome | isolation source: 120 cm saprolite under Douglas fir tree site 2 hole 2 replicate 1 | place: USA:California | collected 2015-04-18
CATCGGGGCGCCGTCGGGACGGAGTGCCAGTTCGTGATGCTTGCCGCCTTTTATGATGGTGGATTCGTACGCGATCAACTGGCCCTGGCGGGTGAGCGACTCGACCATTCCGAGCTTTCCGCCGGTGGCGGCTTTGGCGAAGGCTGCGGCGACGGCCGGCGGCAATGCGGCGGGGTCGACCTGCTGCTCACTCTCAAGGACATCGCCGGTTGCGCTGAAGGTGACGTCTTTGCTGCCCTGGGGAGTGACTAACTCGATCTCGTAGGTGGTCTTTCCGGCGGAGACGTCCTTCACGCATCCGTGAACGGTGGTTCCGGGCTCGAGAAGGCTTTTGCTGCGTTGCTGAACGGCGTCGGGAAGAGTACTGCAGGGCACTGAGTGTTCGGCTGCGTAGGCGCAGGAGCTTAGGGCGAGAGCGGCGGTGAGGAGGAAGGGGTTATAGGTCATTGGGATACACCTTGCGTTCTTGGGATACACCTTGCGTTCATCGAGTTCCTTGCGAGTTTTATTGTGTGGCCTGTTGGCTTAAGCCGAACTGAAGGCATCATCGGACTACCGCTTCGAAGGGGAGGAAGAGGGTGAAGATGGTGCCGGAGTGGCCTTTGCGCTGGCTGCTGCGGACTGCGAGAGTTCCGCCGTGACGCTCGACGATTTCGTAGCTGACCCATAGCCCGAGGCCGGTTCCGCCGATCTCTTTTGTGGTGAAGAAGGGTTCGAATATCTTTGCCGCGGTATCTGACGACATTCCCGATCCTGTGTCGGCCACGGTGAGGATCAGGCCTTTGCGCCCGGTCTTCCAATCGGTCCCTTCGCGGCTGCGTATCAGGAGCCGGCCTCCGTGAGGATGCATGGCGTCGATGGCGTTGATGATCAGGTTGCTCAGGACCTGCTGGATCTCTCCTTCGAAGCACAGGACCAGGCTGGCTGCGCGGGTACGCCTTTCCACTTCAACACTGGAGTTCACGAGACGTCCCTGATAGACGGAGAGCGCACTTCCGATCAGGCCTTCGCAGGTGATCCATTGCGGTTTGCTGGATTGCTTGTGGAAGCGCAATGTCTGGTTGGCGATCACAGAGACGCGACGCAGCTCGCGATCTGCGATATCGAGATACTCCCGCGTCTCGGGATTCCAGGCGGATTCACGCGCTAGATAGATGAGGTTGGTGACGGACTCCAGAGGGTTGTTAATTTCGTGGGCGATGGAGCTGGCGAGGCGGCCTACGGCGGCTAATTTTTCGGTCTGCATGAGCGCCGCCTGGCTGGTGATCTGGCGTTGTTCGGCGAGGAACCTGCGTGTGGTTTCGGTGCAGACGACGAGGGTGCCGCAGATGGTTCCGGTGGAGTCGCGCACGGGGCTGTAGCCGTAGGTCCAATAGACGTCTTCCAACTTTCCGTCGCGGACGATGGGGACGAGTTGATCCTCGTGCCAGCTTGCCTGACCGCTGGTCATGACGGTTTCGATCTGGGGTCCGATGATTGGCCATACCTCGGGCCAGCACTCGATGCCATTCTGTCCCAGCGCGCGAGGATGTTTGTCGGCCCCGAGGCTGGGGCGATAGGCGTCGTTATAGAACTGGACGAGTTCTTTGCCCCACCAGAGAAACATCGGGTGCCGGGAGGAGAGCATGGTGTTGACGGTGATGAGCAACGTTTCGGGCCACTGCTCGATTGGGCCGACCGGGGTCTGGCTCCAGTCGAACGCACGAGTGAGATCGGCCATCTCGCCGGTGCCGAAGATAAAGTTTTGACGGGAGGTTGGGGGAGCGGCGGCCTGCTCTCCGTTCTTCTCTCGGGATTCTACGGTCACGAATGGCTCCTGCTGCACACGGGCTTGCGAGTCCGGCGATCGGTTGCGTCCATCTTATGCACCAGTGACCATCAACGCCAATTTGATGTCTTTGCCATATGGGATGGAGTAAAGGCATGGAAAGGCTGCTTGCGCAGGGGTTTCTGAGAGGTAAGGGAGGCTAACTACCTGTTTTGGGGGACTCGGAGTCAAAGGTTCAGGGTCGGGTATTCTGTCTGGATGCGAGTTTGCGTGCTTTATTTTGGTGTGTTGAAGGACCTGGTTGGGCATGGCCGTTCGGAGATGGAACTGGCGGAAGGAGCGTCGGTGGCGGAGTTGCTGGAGGTTCACCGCGGATTGGCGAAGGGGCCGGAGTCGCTTTGGGATTCGATTGCTGTGGCGGTGAATCAGGAGTATGCAAGGGCCGGCGATGTGTTGAAGGATGGCGACGAGGTTGCTTTGCTGCCGCCGGTAAGTGGCGGGAGTTTGGTTTTGGCTGGGTTGGGACAGGAGAGCATACCCCAGGGGCTGAAGCCCCTGAATTCGGCTGGAGGTAGAGGGCCAAGGCTGAAGCCTTGGCGTACCTAGAAGCAAAAGGCTTGGCGTACTCAGAGGCTGAAGCCTTGGCGTACCTAGAGGCAAAAGCAGAAGCAAAGGCAAGAGGCAAAAGCAGAAGCAAAGGCAAGAGGCAAAGGCAGAAGCAAAGGCAAGAGCAAAAAGGTGTGAGTGGAGCAGTAGAGGCAGGGAACGGTATGCGGGTTGAGATAACAGATGCGGTGATTCCGGCGGCGGAGATTGTGGCCGAGATCAAGGCAGGGTCCGATGGTGCGGTGTGCGTCTTCGACGGCATTGTGCGGGATAACACGCGGGGACGGAAGACGCTGCATCTGGATTACGAGGCGTACCGGGAGATGGCGCTGGAGCAGATGCGCGGGTTGGCGGCAGAGGCGGCGACGAAGTTTGGCGTGCGGGATGTGGCGCTGGTGCATCGGTTGGGACGGCTGGGGGTGGGGGAGACTAGTGTGCTGATCGTGGTCGCTTCCGCGCATCGCGGGGCGGCGTTCGATGCTTGCCGGTGGCTGATCGATACGCTGAAGAAGACGGTGCCGATCTGGAAAAAGGAACACTTTGTGGATGGCGCGATTTGGGCGGATGGGGAGCCGTTTCCTGAGGAGCAGCGGGTTAGCGGGTCAGCGAGTCAGCGAGCCGGCGGGTTGGCGGAACAGGTGGATGGGCCTGGAGAGGAGAGCGGTCGTCCTTCGGATGATGCCCACATCTCAAAATCGAGATATGGGGCACCCGGCTTTGTGGGGGCTAGGAAGATGGAGGCGGGCGAGTGAGGTGGTGTGTTCTAGCCGTGGCGTTGTTTGTGCAGGGCGGATGGGCGCAGGCGCCGATTGAGCGGAGACCGCCACCGCCGCCAACGGGAGCTCAGGCTCCGAAGGATGAAGATAACGTACAGGATGTGCCGTCGAATAAGTCTCCGCAGGGCGGGTTTCCCACGATCAAGGTAGAAACGCGGCTGGTGAATGTTGCGTTGAACGTGATGGATGACAAGGGCTCGCCGGTGGGCGGGCTGGGGCGGGAGGACTTCGCGATCTTCGAAGACGGCAAGCCGCAGAAGATCGCGGTGTTTGAGAGGGAGGCGACGACGCCGCTGTCGATTGTGCTGGCGGTGGATGCGAGCGAGAGCGTGCTGACGAGTGAACGGCTGGAGAAGGAGGCGGCGAAACACTTTGTGAATGCGCTGCTGCGGGAGCAGGATGAGCTGGACCTGATGGAGTTCTCCGACGTGGTGCGGGAGATCGTGCCGTTTACGAATCAGAAGAAGAGGATTGAGGTTGGGCTGAATGGGATTCAGCATGGAGATGCGACGGCGCTGTATGACGCGGTGTACCTGGCGTCGCAGAGGCTGAGTGAGACGTCGGCGGCGGATGGGCGCCGGCGGGTAGTGGTGCTGATCACCGATGGCGGCGACACGGTGAAGGGGGCGGACTATACGCGGGCGCTGGAGCAGGCGCAGAGGGCGGGGGCGATGGTGTACTCGATCATCATTGTGCCGATCTATGCGGATGCGGGCAGGAATACGGCGGGAGAGCATGCGCTGATCCAGATGGCGCAGGATACGGGCGGAAAGTACTACTACGTCGTGGACCCGAAGGATCTGGAGCCGGCGTTCCGGCATGTGTCGGATGACCTGCGGACGCAGTATTTGCTGGGGTACTATGCGCCGCGGCGAGGGAAGGATGATTCGTACCGGACGATCAAGGTTCGGATGACGAACGAAGCCCTGCAGGGAAAGTATGACCTTCGCTACAGGGCCGGATACTACGCAGATGCGCGGTAGGCATGAGCTTTGAGCCGTGAGCTGTGAGGGAATGACTGGTAGCGGTCAGGCCTCGGCTGTCGTTGGGTCGATGATGGTTTTGATGGGAGTGATGGTGCTGGCGGGGAAGCCGGATTCAGTTGCGTGGCGCCGGATCAACTCTTCGCTGGGCGCGATGTAGACGCAGAAGAGTTTGTTGTCGGTGACGTAGGACTGGACCCACTGGATCTCGGGACCGAGGTTTCTGAGAACCGAGCAGGAGGTTTGCGATGCGGCGGTGAGCTGCTCGGGGGTGAGTTTGCCAACGTCGGGGATGTTGCGTTCGATGAGAAATTTCGGCATTTCTATTCCTTTGCTGTAAGAATTTTGGGGCCTGGTTTCTCTTCTGTTTCAGCTAAATATAGACTCATTCATCCCAGTGCTGGATATGTCATGGAGCTGTCAAGAGATTGTCAGATTGCGATGCTATGCCGGAGTCAATTTATAACGCAACTTATATCGCATTGACAGAAGAGATTGCATGTAGAGTGTGAAACGAGAGGGAATTGTGAGCCGATTTGAGTTTGCCCATGTGGCTGATGGCATTGCGAGGCAGGCGGGAGCTCTGCTGCGACGGTTCTATACGAAGGGTGTGGCGACGGAGTACAAGGGCGATGTGGATCTGGTCACCGAGGCCGATCGTGCGAGCGAGCAGCTGATTGTAGAGAAGCTGAAGGCGGCGTTTCCTACGCATGGCGTGTATGGCGAGGAGGGGACGCGGGCCGGGTTGGAGAGCGAGTACCGTTGGTATGTCGATCCGCTGGATGGAACGACGAACTTTGCGCATGGATTTCCGGCGTTCTGCGTGATTCTGGGGCTGGAGCGAAGGGCGGCGGGACTGGCAGCAGATGCTGAGGGAGAGATCGTCGCCGGGGTGATCTACGACCCGCTGCGCGATGAGATGTTTTCAGCAGAGCGGGGCAAGGGGGCGTGGCTGAACGGTAAGAAGATCACGGTGTCGAAGGCGGCTACGCTGCAGGAGTCGCTGACGGGAACCGGGTTTCCGAGCCAGAAGCGGCACAGCAGCCCGAACGTGTATTTCTACCAGGAGATTACGCTGCGGTCGCATGGGGTGAGGCGGGCGGGGAGTGCGGGGCTCGATCTGGCCTATGTGGCTTGCGGAAGGCTGGATGGGTTCTGGGAGTTCAATCTGAATCCGTGGGACACGTCGGCGGGCGTGCTGCTGGTGGAGGAGGCGGGGGGAACGGTGACTCACTTTGATGGAAGCAGGTTTACGCTGGATAGCCGCGAGGTGCTGGCGACGAATGGGCTGATCAAGGGGGAGATGGTGCATCTGTTTACGGAGATGTTCGCGGGGAGGGAGATTGAGGCGATTCCTACGCCGGCGGAGTTTGCGGCGCGAAGGATGGCGGGGAAGTAAGTGCGGAAGAGACGGACGGCGCGGGTGATGCTGTTCGACGAGGGCGGCGCGATTTTGCTGGTTCGCTTTGTGGTGCCGAGGGAGGGCGGCGAATTTGTCTTCTGGGCGCTTCCGGGTGGGGAGATTGAAGCCGGGGAGACCGAGGCTGAGGCGGCGGCGCGTGAGGTGAGGGAGGAGTTGGAGCTGGAGTTGACGGTCACGGGGCCGGTTTATTGCGACCGCAACCAGTTCTTTTACCAGGGGGAGATGCAGGATAATGTCGATTTTCTTTTCCGGGCTGAGTGCGGGCACGAAGAGCCTCGGCTGACAGGGTTTACGACGGATGAGAAAGAGATTATGAAAGAGGTTCGCTGGTGGAGCGAGGCGGAGATCGAGGCGTCGGAGGAGCGGATCTTTCCGGCGAACCTGGCGGAGCGGATGAGGGAGCTAAGCGGCCAGGCATGGTGATTGAGGTCTAAAGGGGTCGCACACGCAAACGAATTGTGGGTTGCAGTGGGGAGTAGATGTGCTGCTAGAATCTAGACCAAAGCTTAGGAATAGGCGGCGAGGTTAGATAGAAGTAAGGGAGATTTTTCGAGATGGCTTATGTAATTGCGGAACCGTGTATCGGAACGAAGGATTCGGCTTGCGTGGATGCCTGCCCGGTGGATTGTATTCACCCGAAGAAGGATGAGGCGGGATATAGCGAGGCGGATCAACTCTTCATCGATCCGGTAGAGTGCATTGACTGCGGCGCGTGCGTGCCGGTTTGTCCGGTGTCGGCGATCTACGCAGGGGATGACCTGCCGGAGAAGTGGGCGGAGTATCAGACGAAGAATGCCTCGCACTTTGGGCGGTAGATTTAGACTGCTTGGATTCTGCGACCGCGTGGCCCCATGGCTGCGCGGTTTTGCTTTGGGGGAGTGTCCGGAATGAAGAGCCTGGCCTCCGTCGAGGTGATGTCGGAGATTCGAGAGAGGTTGCGGAGCGTCAGGGTCGATGACCGGGCTCGCTGGGGAAAGATGACGGCGAAGCGCATGGTGCGGCATCTGGTCTGCTCGTACGAGATGGCGCTGGGGGAGCGTACGGTTGAGCCAGTGGAAGGGCCTGTACCAGTGCTGATGAAGTGGGTGGCGCTGCGATCGGGTGTGCGCTGGCCGAAGAACATTCAGACGGTGCCTGAGTTGAAGCGGGCAATAGCGGAGCATTCGGAGGTTGAGTTTAACGTGCTGATCCGTGCGGTGGTCGAGAGCATGGAGGCGGTGGCCCGCGGGACGCATTATGCGCCGTCGCACCCGATGTTCGGGCCGATGACGTCGGAGGACTGGATGCGGTGGGGGTATCTGCATGCGGACCATCATCTGCGGCAGTTTGGCCGGTAGGAAATGATTCAGCGGGTGGGAGAGGCGATCGTGTTGCGGGTGTGGCCGTTTCATGAGGCGGACCTGCTGGTGAGCCTGTTTACGCGGGAGCAAGGACGAGTGAAGGGCGTGGCTCGGCATGCGATGCGGTCGCGGCGGCGGTTCGGCGGCGCTCTGGAGCCGATGACGTACGTGAGGGCTTCGTATGCGGAAAGACCGAAGCAGGAGTTGGTGCGGCTGGATGCGTTTGAGATTTTGAGCTCGCCGCTGGCGAGGCCGATTGATTATGCACGGACGGCTGCGCTTCAGTTTGTCGCGGAGGTGGTGGAGGAGGCGCTGCCGGAAGGGGCTCCGGAGGATGCGGTGTTCCGGTTGATGTTGGCGGTGCTCGACGAGATGCAGGTGGGCAGGGTGTGGATGCCGGTGACGTACTTTACGCTGTGGATGAGCCGGCTGATGGGGTGGATGCCGGAGCTTGGCCATTGTGTCGTTTGTGGGCTGGATTTGCGCGGAGGGACGGTTTGGTATTCCGCGACGAGCGATGGGGTGACGTGCGGGGATGACCGGCGGGGCGGGAGTGTGGCGTTGTCGGCTGAGTCGGTGGCAGATGCGCAGAGAATCTTTCGCGGGACGGTGAAGGGATTGGCGGAGGAGGATTGGCCCAGGACACGGGCGGCAGACCTGCGGCGGTTTGCGGTGGAGACGCTGGAGCGGCATCTGGAGCGGCGGTTGGTGAGTGCGAGGGCGTTGGGGAGAGGGTGAGGGTTGACGTCTCGGTTAGACTGAAGCGGTCTTCTTGATTCCTTCCATTCCTCGCCCGAGGTACGACGCGTTGATCTCAGCAGATTCGCACGGTTCAGCGATAGATTCAGAGAGCGTGAACGATAACGGAGGGATGCCGCTTCCGAAGGTTTTGAAACTGCGCTGCCGGTTGGCGACGGCTTAGAGTGAGCGCTAGTTGCCGGGTACGGAGAGGCTTTCGGGGCTCAGACTGCGGGTGTAGATGGCGCCCGAAAAGGGAGGAAGCCACAGGTGATAGGGCACGGGGGCGAAGCTATTCTTTGGATCGCGGCAGGTAGAGTTGTCATAGGAGAGGGCGTATTGGGCGCGGATGGCGGGGTAATACTTTGCAAAGGAATAGCCGCAGGGGTTGAATTTCAAGCGCTCTGATGGCAGATGGCGGATGCCGTCGGGGGTGCGGATGCCGTCCACATCGATGTGGCCCTGAGTGTCAATCTGGGTCCAGCCGTCGTAGGCGAACCCACCGTAGAAGGCGGTGCGAGGAAGCCCGGCTGCCCGTAAGTGCTCTATAGCGGCGAGGCGAGCGCGGTTCACGGCGAACATATCATGGGTACCGGCGACCCCAAAAGCCGCGAACAGGAACAGAACGGCAAAGCAGGGGAGAGGAAGGCGCGGGCTGACTTTTTCCTGGTAGAAACGCGAGGCTACAACCGCAAGAACCATGAACAGCGGCAGCAGATAGCGATCGAACATAGTGCCAGCAAGGACGCGGAAGGCGAGAAAAGCACAGTACGCCATGGTGAACGGCCCGAGTAGAAGTAAAAGCTGCTGCCAGGAGAGTTGTGCGGGCTGAGCCTCCGGGGCCATTGCGTGGCGGTTCCTTGTAATCAGGCGGTTCTTTGTAATCAGAAGGACGGCGAAGGCGAATGCCGCGAAGTAGCTGACGACGGTTATTACGATGCGCACGGCGAGGTTCAGGGTGAGGGGCCGGTTGCCGATTTCGGGGAGTTCCAGAATGCCGAAGGGTGTGACGTAGTCGCCGATACCGCTCGAAGCAGGCGCGAGGATATTTCCCACCCAATAGCTGTTCGGGCGAAGGCAGAGGTACGCGCAGAAGAGGATGACCCCTGCCAGTGAGAGATACACGACGCGCGTTCTTTCCTTGAGGAATGGGATGGCAAAGGCGATCAGAATGGGGGAGAGGAAGAAGGCGGTTTCAAGAGGCACACGGAGTGCCGCCAGCCCTACGTCGAAGAGATGGTTGGTGTCGAAACGCATGCCGCCGGCACCTTCCACGGTCGTGTACATCTGCTTGCTGAGCCAATACAGACAGGCGAAGGTGAAGACGACGCAGAGGCCCCAAACGCAGGTCAGCAGGACGATGGGCAGGCGGCGGCGCCGCATGAGCCAGTATGCGGAGGGAACGATGACGAACAATCCAAGCCAACCGGTCTGTCTGGCGGTCCCGAGGATCGCGCTGGAGATGGCCGCCGCGAGGAGCCAGGCGGTGGTCCGGGAGGGGAGTGGGGAGTCGATTGCACGAAGGCAGAGGTAGAGGCAGAGGACGATTGCGAAGAGGCCAGGGATATCCGACATGAAACTGAAGGACAAAGGGATGAAAAGTGGGGAGAGAACAAGGGTCAGGGTTGCAAAGGAGGCGTTTGTCTCGCGCAGGCCGAGACGGACGAAGGTGCGCTGGAGGAGAAAGGCAGTGGCGAGGGCGACGAGAAGGATTGAAGCACGGGTGGCGGTGAAGTAGGAGCCAAGGAGCTTAATGAAGAGAGCCCCGAGGGCGAGTTGCCAGCCGAGCATGGCGCTGGACCAGCCGAAGTAAACGAGGTGGCCGGTGTCTGCAAGGGCCTTTGCGGAACGAACGTAGGCGAAGTCGTCGTTTCCACCCATCTCTGCGAACGGGTAGGAAGCAAGAGTGCAGATAGCGAGCAATAGAGCGCAAAGGATCGCGGGGCGCTTGCTCGCTCGTGCGATAAACATGACGGCTCTCCCGTGATTCTGTTTTGTCATACCTGAATCCCGTGACTGGGTTGTTAAATCGCCCCGGCAACGCAGCGCCAATTTTGAAAATACCGGCAGGCGCGGTGGAGGGCAAGGAGGAGCGGATCTTCTGGTTGGACGGCGAAGAGACTGCGACGGTTGCCACGTGAATTTTTCTGAAAGCAAGGCTACGTGTATCGTTCGGCTATCGTAGTGGGCCTACGGCACTTACGACGGAGGCGTAAGTGCCTTAAGTCGGAATGATACACCTGCGGAGGCGTCTACAAAAGCGTCTACAGAAGCATTAGTGAGGGGCCATCATGGCGTCATTGAATTGCTGGAAGAAGGCGTCGTATTTTTCTTTGCCGTTTTGTTCGGCAAAGCGGAGAGGCTTGACGCGCTCGACGAGGATTTCGGTGGCGTTGGGTTGAGTCTTGATGATTTCAATGACCTCGGCGAGGAAGTCTTTGAGAGGCATGGCGCGTGGGTCAGAGGCCTGGCCGCTGCCCATGAGTTCGGTCTGGACGTAGGGTGGGACGAGTTCGAGGACTTCGACGCTGGTGGACTTTAGTTGGTACCGCAGAGCTTGGCTGTAGGAGTGGATGGCAGCCTTGGTGGCGTTGTAGGTGGGTGTGATGGCCATGGGAATGAAGGCGAGGCCGGAAGAGACCGTCACGATGCTGGCGTGGGGCTGCTTCAGGAAGTGAGGCAGCAGCGCGGCGGTGAGGCGGATGGGACCGAGTAGGTTGGTGGTGATGGTGGCCTCTGCGTCGGCGACGTCAGCGGGCTGGGCGAGGAGGTTTTCGGGGCGCATGATCCCGGCGTTATTGATGACAACGTTGAGGGCGGGGAAGTCGGCAGTGAGTTTCGCGGCGAAGGAGCGGATGCTGGCGTCGTCTTCGATGTTGAGGATTGCGGAGGACATGCCGGGGTTGGCGGCGATGGTTTCGTCGAGGACTTGCTTGCGGCGGCCGGCGATGATGACTTTGTTGCCGAGCTTGTGGAAGGCCTCCGCGAGGCCGCGGCCGATACCGGAGCCGCCGCCGGTGATGAGGATGGTGTTGCCGGTGGTTTTCATGGTGGTTCTTTCTCCTGAAGCGATAGTAGGATGGTTTGTATCCGTTGGGAAGTAGGCACCCAAAAGATTCATACTTACCCAAAAGAGAGTGAGGAATTTGTGGGGAAAAATGCCGGGAAATCTATAGGGAAGTTGATGCCGCATCGGAGCGAAAAGGTTTCTGGAGCTAAGGCGAAGACAGCTAAGGTGACGCCGCCTGTGGTGACAGACCCGAAGCTGGAGGCGCTGGTGCGGGAGATCATCGAACGGGTGGCGGACAAGTGGACGATGCTGGTGCTGGAGGTGTTGGAGGAGCATGGGGTGGTGCGGTTCACTCGGCTGGGAACGCTGGTGGGTGATATCAGCCAGAAGATGTTGACGAAGACGGTGCGGCAGATGGAGCGAGACGGTTTGATAACGCGGACGGTGCATCCGGTGATTCCGCCGCGGGTGGAGTATCAGTTGACCGAGCTGGGACGCAGCCTGGGGGAGGCGTTTTGCGGGGTGTGGATTTGGGCGGAGAGGCATGGGGAGGAGATTGCGCGAGCGAGAGAGGCGTTTGAGGACGGCCGGCAAACGGGGTAGGTTTTCAGGTCTGGCGAGAGATGGACCTGCAGAGTCGGATTGTGGTTGCTCCAGCTTGTGTTCTGGGATACTTTCAGGATGTCTATGGAGTGGAACGCAAGAATTTTGCTGTTTGGTGCAGGATTCGTTGCCGGATGGGGCGGGGCGGCGATTGCTGCGCAGGACGCGGGGATTCGGACTCTGCATGTTTATGAAAACCTGATCCAGATACCGGTGCTTGTGTTGGACCCGCTGCGCGCGCCGGTCGAGCCGATCGCTCCCCGAAGGTTCGCTATCAGCGTCGACTCGGGGCCGCGGTTTCGGCCAACGCATGTTCGCCAGGAAGGGGACGATCCGATCTCGCTTTCGATTCTGTTGGACGCCAGCGGACCTGAGAACGACCTGCTGCCGAAGATTGATGCCGCGATTGCGGACCTTGCGCCGCTTTCGCTGCAGGCGCGGGATCATGTCTCGGTGTACGCGCTGGACTGTACTCTGATCGAAACTCTGAATGACGCGCCGGCGGAGCAGGAGAGGTTGAGGCGGGCGGTGGATTCGGCGCTGCGATCGTGGATGTATCGCAGACAGAACAAGCACAGATCGGATTGCAAACCGACCTTGCACCTTTCGGACGCTTTGACATCTGTCATGAATGGACTTCATCGCCTTCCGGGCCGGCGTGTGTTACTGGCCATAACGGACGGGAATGACAAAGGCAGTAGATATTCGTGGAACGATGTGAGGGCCTACGCTACGGCTACAGAAGTGGCGGTCTTCGGGATGCTTTACGTTCCTTACGGCTTTGGTTCGTATCGAAGCACAAGCTACAAGGACGCCTTCAAGTCGGTGTGCGAACTGAGCGGGGGAATGATATTTCCGTCGAACGGGAGAGATGTGGCGGAGACGCTGCAGCGGTTTACGAAGACAGTTCGCGAGCGCTATATCGTGGAGTTTCCGCGTCCGTTCAACTCGACGGTGGGGGAACACGTTCTTCTGGTTACGATCGATAAGATGGATGCGTTCATTCGGCCGGCGGGGATCGCGGTGCCGATGGCAGACCCGGCCGTGCTCGCTGATCCGATGACGGTCCCGGCCGACCCGTCGCGAGCGCCGGTGGAGGGGACGCGCCGGGTGCTGATCAAAGCACAGTGACGAGGCCGGCGTCAGTTCGGTCGATTCGTTGAAGAGTGCTGCTCAGGCTGGAGAGAGGCGTGGGTGCGCCTAGCGGTTAGAATCGAAGGATTGCCGGATATTGAAGAGAGAGATATGAGTGGATTGGTTTCTGCGGTTGGGGAGAAGCGGGCGCTGACGTTTCAGGAGCTGCTGTTTACCCTGCAGCGGTTCTGGGCGGATCGCGGGTGCGTGTTGCAACAGCCTTATGACGTTGAGGTGGGGGCGGGGACGATGTCGCCGGATACTTTTTTGCGTGTGCTGGGGCCGAAGCCGGTGAGGATCGCGTATGCGCAGCCTTCGCGCAGGCCGGCGGATGGACGGTATGGGGAGAATCCGAATCGGCTGTTTCGGCATACGCAGCTGCAGGTGGTTCTGAAGCCGCCACCGGTAAATATTCAGGAGATGTATCTCGAGTCGCTGGTGGCGATCGGGATCGATCTGAAAGAACACGACATTAAGTTTGAGGAGGATAACTGGGAGTGGCCGGTGGGTGGCGCGTGGGGCGTCGGGTGGCAGGTGATGCTGGATGGGTTGGAGATTACGCAGTTCACGTACTTTCAGCAGTGCGGGGGGATGGATCTTGATCCGATCAGCGGGGAGATTACGTATGGGCTGGAACGGATTGCGGGGTTTCTGCAGGATGTGGATTCGATTTACGACATCGTGTGGGCGGTGGAACCGGATACCGGGCGCAAGGTGACGTATGGGGAGATGAGGCTTGCGGAGGAGGAGCAGTTTTCGGCTTACAGCTTCGACTATGCGGATGTGGAGAAGCTCTGGGAACATTTGAATCTGTATGAGGCGGAGTGTTTGGGGTTGCTGGAGAGGGCGAAGGGATTCGAAGGGATGGATGAGCTGACGCTGAAGCGGTTTCCGGTGTTGGGGGCTTATGAGTTGGCGCTAAAGTGCTCGCATATTTTTAATTGGCTGGACGCGCGCGGCGCAATCTCGGTGACCGAGCGCGTGGGCGTGATGGCGCGGATTCGGACGCTGGTGGTGGGGGTGGCGAAGGCTTATGCGGCGCAGGGAGAGGCGTTGCAGGGCGCGGAAAGTGGTGCTGTGGCGGGGTGAAAACGTACATCCCACCCATCGCAAAAGCGCGATGGATGGGGCGCCCGGGCTCTTGTCGCCCGAGATGAGATTTTGAATTTGATATTGGCACGAGATGAAGCGCCGTAATGGCGGGATGTGAGTTGAGGACGATGGCGGATTTTTTGTTTGAGATTGGGTTGGAAGAGGTTCCGGCGCGGATGATAGCGGGGGCGCAGGCGGAGTTGGAGCGGCGTGTGGTGGGGATGCTGGAGCGGGAGCGGCTGATGGGTTTGGGAGAAGGAGAACAACCCCACGATAACCTCGCCTCCGGCTCGGTGATCATGGGGCACCCGCGGGTGAAGAGCTTTGCTACGCCGCGGCGGCTGGCGGTTTGGGTGAAGGATGTTGCTGCGCGGCAGGAGGACGTGGCTGAGGAGTTGCTGGGGCCTTCGGTGAAGGTGGCTTATAAGGATGGCGTGGCAACGCCTGCGGCGGTGGCGTTTGCAAAGAAGGCGGGGGTGGATGTTCCCGCGTTGAAGACAGTGACCAATGCCAAAGGAGAGTATCTTGCGGCGACGGCTGTTAAGGCTGGCAGGCCTGCCGCGGAGGTGATTGCGGCGGAGATGCCGAAGGAGTTGGCGGGGATCTACTGGGCGAAGAATATGTACTGGCGTGCGGGGCGGCCGGAGCGGTTTGTGCGGCCGGTGCGATGGATGGTAGCGATGCTGGGGACGGAGGTTGTTCCGGTCAGCTTCGGTGGGTATGAGGCGGGAGCGGTGACGTATGGGCATCGGGTGCTGTTTGGGGACGATGCGATTGCTTTAGGGTCTCCGGGTGAGTATGAGGATGCGCTGCTAAGCGGCTTTGTGATTGCTGATGTGGAGGCGCGTCGGCAGAGGATTCGGAAGGCGCTGGATAAGGTGACGCGGACTGTCGATGGGCTGCGGTGGCGTGAGGATCACGCGCTCGTAGACAAGCTGACGCAGTTGACGGAGTGGCCTTCGGCGCTGATGGGTGGGTTTGAGGCGGAGTATCTGGCGCTGCCGGAGGAGGTCCTGGTGACGGTGATGCGGGATCATCAGAGCTACTTTGCCGTGGAGGACAAGGAGGGGAAGCTGGCTCCACATTTTCTTGCGGTGCTGAATACCGAGACCGATGAGGCGGGGATGGCGGTGATTCGGCATGGCAATGAGCGGGTGCTTCGGGCGAGGTTCAATGATGCTCGGTTCTTCTGGGAGTTCGATCAGAGGGTGCCGTTGGTGGAGCGAGTGGCATTGTTGGAGCATGTGACGTTTCAGAAGGATCTGGGAAGTTATGCGGCGAAGACGGAACGGGTGAAGCGGGCCTGTGGGTGGATGGCAGAAGTCGTGAATTCTCGCGGTTGCAAAATCGATATCGCAGCGCTTGGCGAGGCAGCTCGGTTGGCGAAGACGGACTTGACGACGGAATTGGTGAAGGAGTTCACGGAGTTGCAAGGTGAAGTCGGCGGTTTGTACGCGCGGTTCCAGGGAACTAGCGAGACGGTTGCTGCGGCGATTTATGACCACTACCGACCGGTGTCGATGGAAGACAGAATCCCCCGGACGACTGAAGGTCAGTTATTGGCAATTGCAGACAAGGCAGATACGATCTCGGGGATGTTTGAGTTGGGGCTGGAACCTACGGGGTCAAAGGATCCCTTTGCACTGCGGCGTGCGGCGAATGGCATCGTGAAGATTTTGGCTGAGAGTGGAATTCCACTCGACTTGGAGGAGATCCCAACGATGAGCGTTGGTTTTCAGAAGTCAGAGGTCGTCAGCCGCATGATCTCATTCCTATTCGAAAGGGTGGAGTTTTATCTTCGGGACGTGAAGGGATACGCCTACGATGTTGTGAAGGCCGTGCTTGCAGATACCCTCCCAGGCAACGCCCACAATGATATTCAGGATGCGGTGGCGAGGGCTGAAGCCGTGACTACGGTACGGGGCGGTGATGACTTTGCTGCGGTGTCTGCGGCGTTCAAGCGGATGAAGAATATTCTGGCGCAGGCGAAGGAGAAAGGGTTTACCGCGGGTTCGGGTGTTGATGCTGCCCTACTGACGGATCCCGCGGAAAAGGCGTTGGCGGAGCGTTCTGTCGTGTTGGCGGATAGGGTTTACGCGCTGCGTGCAGAGAAAAACTATAAAACGGCTTTGGAGCAGATCGCTACTCTAAGGCCGCAGGTGGATGCCTTCTTCGATGCGGTGATGGTGATGGCGCCGGATGCGGAGGTTAGGGCGAACCGGTTGGCGCTGCTTGAGAAGGTGCTCGGGGATTTCTCTGGCATTGCGGATTTCTCGGAGATCGTGGTGGCGGGGTAGAAAGGCATACCCGAGGGGCTGAAGCCCCTACGTCTTTTTGCCCCTTGAGAGACCCAAGGCTGAAGCCTTGGGCTACCTAGATGCAAGAACAAGGCAGATGCCCCGCTGAAGCCTTGGGCTACCTCGATGCGAGAACAAAGGCAGATGCCTCGGGCTGAAGCTTTGGCCTGCCTGGAAGCCAAAGGCGACAACTCGTCTGGTTCTACTTAGTGGCTAATGACCATTGCGCCGACCACGAAGAGGACGACTGCGAAGAGTGAGGCCAACGGGACCACTACGCCTTCGTAGAGGGCGTTCGAGGGACCGGTGGGAAGGCCGTCTTCGGCGCGGAAGTTTGATTCGTACATGGAAGCCTGGTCGTTCTGTTGGGTGTATTCCATCTTCTTTTCCTGGGTGACTCTCGTCAAGAGAAGCGCGAGAGAGATAAGGCAGAGCTCGCTTACTTTCTATAGTGAGTCGACTGATCTGCTGCGAGTTGCGATGCTAGCTCTTGGCGGCAATCATCCACGATGAAAATAGCCGGCCGCAAGCATTACGTGCCGAATGGTATCCGGGATGATAACTGCCGGGGAATGCAACTTTCGGGTGATGCCGCAGGTGGAAGGCTAGCTGCCGTAGTGGCGGCCTTCTCTGGATGGCTCCCAGGGGATCGGGGCAAAGGTGTGCTGGAAGAAGGTGTTGTCGACGATGTAATGCTCGTGATTTTCTCCTTCGATGATCCAGTCGCCGGGATAGGCTTTGCGTTGTCCGGAGTCGGTGAGGATGATGGCGGGGGTGAGGCATTGCGTGGCGTTGACGAGAAGGGGCCTGCGGGTGCGAAACGTGTTCATGAAACTCTCTCCTGGCGGCACGCTTCCGCCGCCAAAGACATTTCAGCATCTCACCCGTAAGAAAGGCGTAATAGTTTTCGTTGATTTCCGTAATGGTTTTATCGAGTCTTTGTTTTGCCGGACTTGCTGGTTGGCGTCTCGCACGATGAAGCAAATTCGATGGCGGCGCGTCTTAACCTGAGTGGGATTTTGACGGAGCACGTGGGGTTTGCGATCAGTGAAGTTGACCTCTCCCAATTCGCGGAGGATGCCGGAGCTGGATGCGCTGCGCGGGCTGTTCCTGGTGTGGATGACGTTCACGCATATGCCGACGCGGTTCAGCGATTTTGTGAATCAGCCGTTTGGGTTTGTGTCGTCCGCTGAGGGGTTTGTTTTTATGTCGGCGTTGCTGGTGAGCCGGGTCTACCTGCGCGGTGCGCGAGAGGATGAACCCGGGCTGCGCGGGAAGCTGTGGCGGCGGACATTGAAGATATACAGCTACCACCTGTTGATGCTGGCCTTCGCGTTTACGGTGGCTGCGGCGTTTGCGGCGAGGACGCACCGGCCGGCGTTGTACAACCTGCTCAACTTTTACCTGGCGCATCCGGTGGTCGCCATTATCGGATCGGCACTGCTGATCTATTGCCCGCCCTTGCTGGATATTCTGCCGATGTATGTGATCTTTCTGTTCTTCACGCCTGTGGCGCTGTCGATGTCGGTTCGGTACGGCTGGAGGTGGATTCTGGCGGGGAGCGGATTTCTTTGGCTCGCGGCGCAGTTTGGGCTTCGGGAGTTTCTGCATAACCTCGTGGTGCATGTGACGCATCTGCCAATTCCGCTGCAGGAGACGGGCGCGTTCAACCTGTTTGCCTGGCAGGGGGTTTGGATCATGGGGCTATGGCTGGGAGCGAGGTCGATGGAGGGCGAGATGCCGCTGGCGCGGGTGCCGGGGTATGCGGTTGCACTGTGCGGCGGGGTGTGCGCGTTCTTCTTTGAGGTGCGGCATCGGTGGCTGGGGCCGCATCTGACGCAGGAGACGCTGGGAATCCAGGTGGACAAGTGGCAGATTGGGCCGATGCGGTTGATCAATCTGGTGGCTTGTCTGGTCGTCTGCTACTGGTTGCGGCGATACCTCGTGCGCCTGATTGCCCGAGAGCCATTCCTGACGCTGGGGAAGGCTTCGCTGCAGGTATTTTGCGCGCATGTGTTCTTTGTGTTTGCGGGGCTCGCGCTGCTGTATGGAGATATTCCGCAGCTGCAGGGGTTTCGGGCGTACGGGATGCTGGCGCTGACGTTTACGGGGCTGTTTCTGGTGGCGGCGCGCGAGGTGAAGTTGCGGAGGGCGGAGCGGATGGATGTGGTTGAAGCCAGGCCGGATTCGCCGATCGTTAGCCGATAGTTAGTTGACGCGCTGGAGACGCTCGATGAGCTTCTGGGCGAGGGGTTCGCCGGATTCGGTCCAGAGGAGGCGGCTGCTGATGCCGCAGTTTTTTTCAACCGATAGGGTGAACGCTAAGAGCATCTCTACATTTTGCTGAATGTGTTTGGCGGCGTCTGCGTCGAGATCTTCGTCCTCGAGGGTTTCGGCGAGCCAGGGGGTGTCGAGGCCGAAGTCGATGCGGATGTGGCCGTTCTGTTCGAAGCTGGCGTCGTCGAACTGGGGGCCGAAGCCGATGATGCGGACGGTGGCGGGCTGGAGCTTCCAGAGGGGGTCGAGGCGGACGGATTCAAACTCCGGGTAGATGTCGATGCGGGGATCGGGGGGGTGCGGGTCGGCTTCGACGGGGGACCAGAGTTTCCAGCGCATCTCGAACTCGTAGGCCATGTCGTCATGGAGCTGTTCGGTGGCCTCGGCGACGGCGTTTTCGATGATGGAGGCTGAGGTATCTTCGGCGCGGTCGTCGTTGACGTAGACGCGCTGGTAGGCGGGGGCTTCATGGAAGCTGATGGGGTAGACGCTGGCCGCGGCGACACGGGTGTCTTTGCTGATGAGGGCGAACTGGCGCATGACCGAGACGAGAGCCGCAGGAAGGGCCTCGAAGCGGAAGTTGGGGAACCAGAGGCTTAGATAGAGCTGATCGGCCATAGGGATAGTTTAGACCTCCTCGTGGACAGAATGTGGCTCAACTCAGGAGCAGAGGTGCGTGGGTAAATGCAACAATTCTGTGGCTGGAAAGGATGTGTGTAGAGAAGCGGATTTTTCCACTGCGCGGCTCACGATGAGACTGTGAGCCGCTTCGGTCGAAATAACGATGTTTTTGGTAAGTGGAGGAAGAGCAGGCAAAGGCGGCGGATAGCTGTGGGTGAGAAGATAGAGGGGAATGAACGTTTCGATAGAACGGCTGCGGTTCTGGTTGCTGGCGGGTGCGGGCCTGCTGGTGATCGTGATCACTGCATTCCTCGGATATGCGCACTATCGGGCGCACCGGTTTCTGAGGGATCTGCCGCAGAAGCTGGGGGTGGACGTCCGGCGGGAGACCAATAACGTCACCTATTCGCAGTCAGTGCAGGGCAGTACGATCTATACGATTCATGCGGCCAAGGCGGTGGAGCGTTCGGATGGAAAGATGACGCTCCATGATGTCGGGATCGTGCTCTATGGAAGGAAGCAGGACAGGGCGGACAGGATCTATGGGCAAGAGTTTGAGTATGACCAGAAGAATGAGATCATTCGTGCCGTGGGCGAGGTGCATATTGATCTTCAGGCGCCTGAGGCTGCGGATGCGAACGCGAAGATGGACTATGCGGCGGGGAAGGATTTGCAGAGGGGGCAGGCCGGGGGAGGCGTCGCCGGGGAGCATGAGAGCAAGGATGATCGCCTGATCCATGTGACAACCAGCGGGCTGGTGTTCCTGCGGAAGCTGGGTGTGGCGGCGACGGATAAGGATATTGAGTTTGCGTCGGGCGGGATGACGGGTCATGCGGTAGGGGCGGACTACAGCGCGGATACGGGTGTAGTGGTGCTGCATGCAGCAGTGAAGGTGAACGGGCTGCAACATGACCGTCCGGTGGTGCTGACGGCGTCGCACGCGGTGCTGGATCGGCCGGGTCAGACGATGGTGCTGTCGCAGGCGAAGTATGTGGCGATAGGGGATGGCGGAGGTGGAGACGGAGGCAGCGCGGAGGGTCGGACTGCGGAGGCGCAGCATGTTGTGGTGCACCTGCGGAGCGATGGATCTGCGGAGCGGCTGGAGGCGGAGGGGGAGGTGACGTTGACCGGGGCGGCGGGTGAAAGAGTGAAGGCTCCGCGGGGCGAGATGACGTTGAATGCGCAGAATCAGCCTCAGTCGGCGGTGATGTCGGGTGGGGTGAAGTATGCGGAGGAGGAACCACTGCGGCAGGCGCAGGGAGAGGCCGCGGAGGGGCACGCGGCGTTCGATAAAAAAGGCCACCCGGAGAATGTGGTGATGACTGGGGCGGTGCATCTGCACGAGCGGATCCGGGCCTCCGATGCGCCGGCGGAGCCGTGGAGTGAGCGGGAGCTGAATGCGGGAACGGTGGAGCTTGCGCTGGCTGCCGATTCTGCGGGCAAGGCGCAGTTGCGAGATGCCAAAGCGGCGGGGGATGCTCGGGTGACAGTGGTCAACGCGGCTGCGCAGGGTGGGGCAAATGGTGGGTTGACCAGCAGCGCGCTGGCCGGGGATGTGTTGACGGCGCATTTTGTGCGGGTTGGGAACAAAGACCACCTTGCCGAGGTGCATGGAGACGGGCACACGACGCTGCGCAGGGTCAGCGCGACGGGGGTGGTCAATACCGGTTCGGGGGATTCGCTGGTGGCGCACTTTCGGCCTGTGACGGCTGCTGCCGGGCGTGGATCGCGTGGTTCGAGTCAAGGTCAGCGGGGTCGGAAAGATGAATTGGGCGGCAGCGGTGCTGATGAAGTTTCCGATGCGGTGGAGCAGGGGCACGTGGTGATGACGCAGCTTCCGGTGCGGAAGCCGGGGGAGGCGACGGCGCCGCAGGAGGAGCGGGCGACAGCAGAACGAGCTGTGTTTGATGGCGAGTTGGAGCGAACGATCCTGACCGGCAACGTGCAGGTGAGCAATGGGACGAGTGTGCTCTGGGCCGACCGCGTGGCGATGGAACAGCAGACGGGAGATGCGGCGGCGGACGGCTCGGTGAAGGCGAGTTATGGGCAGGCCGGGAGTGTGGAGGAGCCGGTCCATGTGCTGGCGGCACGTGCTGACTTGAAGCATGATTCGCAGATCGCGACTTTTCATGGAGTAGCGGGCCGACCGGCGCGGTTGTGGCAGGGGGCTTCGCAGGTCGATGCTCCGGTGCTTCAGTTTGAGCAGAAACAGCGGCGTCTGCTGGCGCATGGGGAGGGTCAGGGCGCTCCGATGGCGGTGCATACGGTGCTGGTGAGCGGCGGATCTTCCGGGTCTTCTCCAAAGGCAGATGTGGCCAGGACGAAGGCTGCGCCGGGGAAGTTGATTGTGGGAGGGAAGGCGGATGTGGTTCAGGTGGCGAGCCGGGAGCTTGTGTACTCCGACGAGGCAAGGAAGGCTGAGTTTACGGGTGGTGTTGAGGTCGAGAGCAGGGACGGCAGCATGAGGGGGCAACAGGTGGTGGTGTATCTCCAGCCTGCGCAGACGGGGGCAGCTGGGAAGGCCTCGTCTCAGAACAGCGCTAAGGCCGATGGAGTGAAGACGAACCCCGCGTCTGCGGCAGGCGGAAGCGGGTTTATGGCCGGCAGCGTGGAGCGAATGGTCGCGAGCGGTCATATCGACATGGAGCAGCCGGGACGGCGTGCAACCGGCGAGCAGTTGGTGTTCACAGCAAGCGACGGCGTGTTTGTTTTGACGGGCACACCGACCGTGTTGCCCAAGGTTGTGGACGATCAGCGAGGGACCGTAACGGGTACGTCCCTGCGATTCCATTCCGGCGATGACAACGTCGTGGTTTCTAATGGAGGAGAGAATGGCGCGGGACAGAGAGTGCGCACGGAGACGCGGGTGAAGAACAAGCAATGAAGACGTTATCGACGGAGGATATCGGCAAATCATACGGCGGACGCCAGGTGGTGAGGGGGGTCAGCCTGGAACTCGAGCAGGGTGAGGTGGTGGGACTGCTGGGGCCGAATGGGGCAGGGAAGACGACGAGCTTCTACATGATCGTCGGGCTGGTGCGACCGGATGCGGGGCGAGTGCTGGCGGATGGCCACGATATCAGCCGTTTGCCGATGTATCTGCGGGCGAGGAACTATGGCATCAGCTATCTGCCGCAGGAGCCTTCGGTGTTTCGCAAGCTTACGGTGCAGGACAATATTCTGGCCGTGCTGGAGGCGCAGCAACTGAGCTGGGAGAGCCGGCGGACGCGGACGGAGAAATTGATTGAACAGTTGAATTTAGGGCATGTTCGCAAGACGCGAGGCTATGCGCTGAGCGGAGGCGAACGCAGACGCGTAGAGATCGCGCGGTGCCTGGCCATCGAACCGGCGTTTATTCTGCTGGACGAGCCGTTCTCCGGTATCGATCCGATTGCGGTGCTGGATCTGCAGGAGATCATCTTCGGATTGAAGAGGAGTGGGATCGGAGTGTTGATCACGGACCACAATGTGCGGGAAACCTTATCCGTTACGGATCGCGCATACATTATCACCGAGGGTAAAATCTTTGCGACCGGAACGCCCGGAGAGTTGGGGCGCAACCCCGAGGTTCGCCGAATCTATCTTGGAGAGAACTTTTCGATGGACTGAGGGTATGAATTCTACAACTCAAGTTGTAAGGCTACGTTGCTATCGGTGGAGTTTCGCGGAGCCATTGGCAGGGTTAGACTTACAGCCAGTAAGAGCATGAGGCGTGTAGACTGTGGCCAAGGCACGAGTGGCGTTTGATGTGCAGACGATTGCATAATAAACACGTTAAGCACGATAAGCGCCAAACGGCACATCCACGCTAAAGAAGAGTAACAAGTCGATAAGAGGTTAATGTGCTGCTGCAACCGAAGCTGAACTTGAAGGTCTCACAACGACAGGTGCTGACGCCTGGACTGGTGCAGATGGTCAGCGTTTTGGCGCTGAACAAGCTTGAGCTGAAGGAGATGATCAACACCGAGATGGTGGAGAATCCGGTGCTGGAGGAGTTGGAGGAGTCTGCCGTTACGCTCGATGAGCGGGCGGGGATCGAAGGGGACCGGGAGCGTTCGGCCGAAGAGGTGGCAGCCGAGGGCGAGAGGGTGGAAAAGGACCCGTTCGACGAGATCGACTTTGGAAGCTATTTTCAGGATTATCTTGATCCCGGGTTTCGCACGTCTTCAAACTTTGAAGAGTATGACAAGCCTTCGTTTGAGAACTTCCTCTCCCAGCCGAGTACGTTGAGCGACCATCTGGCGTGGCAGCTGGGATCGCTGACGTTGAGTCCCGAAGTTCGGGTTGCGACGGAGCTGGTGGTGGGGAATCTGAACGAAGATGGATATCTGACGGCGACCGACGAAGAATTAGTTGAGTCGCTGCTGCAGGCGAGGGAGCCGGTGCGGCCGGAGCCGATTCCGTTTGAGCGGGGATCCAAGGGGAAGCTGACACACCTGTGGGACAAGTCGGAAGAGGGTGAGAATGGCGTTGTCCCAGCGCAGGATGAGGCGTTGGAGATGGCGGCTGCGGCGGATGAGGATGTGGCGCTCCTGCTGACTGCCGTCCGTGAGGCGCGAGCCTTGGTTAATTTTCTCGACCCGGTTGGCGTGGGAGCAAGGGATCTGCGGGAGTGCCTGCTGATTCAGATCTGCGCGCAGCAGGGTGAGGCGGCGATGGTGCTTCGGCGCCGGCAGATAACCGCTGCCGATGCGGCTGCGAAGAACGGAACGGCTGGCGATGAAAACTCTGGTCCGGCCGAGTCTGTTGCGGTCGAGGACGGTTCGGCACAGACGGATATCTTCAGCATCGCGAATCATATTGTGACGAATTGCCTGCCGCTGCTGCAGAAGAAGGACATGCGCGAGCTGACCCGGAGCTGCGGGCGTACGCCGGAGGAGGTCATGGCGGCGGTCGAGTTTATCCGGACGCTGGATCCGAGGCCGGGGCAGCGCTACAACCACAGCGAAACGCGGCTGATTGAACCGGATGTTGCTTTTGTGAAGCGCGACGATGTCTATGTTGTGGTGATGAACGAAGAGGACATGCCAACGCTGCGGTTGAACCAGGGTTATCGCAAGATGCTGCAGCAGAAGCAGACCGAAAAGGAAGTCAAAGAGTACGTGAAGGAGCGATACAAGTCGGCAATCCAGCTGCTGCGGAATATCGAGCAGAGAAAGAACACGATTGTGCGGACGTGCGAGGTGATCGTACGGCGGCAGGCGGAGTTTCTGGAGCACGGCGTTAATGCGCTGAAGCCGATGATGATCAAAGAGGTCGCGGAGGAGATTGGGGTCCATCCTTCGACGGTGAGCCGTGCGGTCGCGAATAAGTATGTGCATACGTCGCAGGGTGTGTTTGAGTTGCGCTTCTTCTTCTCTGAAGGCGTGAACGGCCCGGAGGGCGGGGACCTTCCGCTGGTGCTGCTGAAGCGCAAGGTGAAGAAGCTGATTGAGGAAGAGGATGAACGAAAGCCGCTGACGGACGATCAGCTGGCAGCCGAGCTCCAGCGGCAGGGAATCCAAGTGACCCGAAGAACCGTGGCGAAGTATCGGGAAGATATGCAGATTCCAAGTACGCACCAACGTCGTGTACGCTAGTCCTCTGCGAAGATCTTGTTAGATCGCGGGGACGAGGTGAACGTATGGACGTGGAGTACACCGGCAGACAGACAACCATCACCAAAAGGCTGAAGCTGCAGACTGAAGCGGGACTGGCGCGGATCGTGAAGATCGTGGGCAGCTCCGGCAGTGTGCATGTGATTCTCTCTACGGACAAATACCGGCAGATTGCCGACGTGACGGTGCAGACCAGGCATCAGAAGCTGGTGGCGCGCTGCGAGGATACAGAAATGGGGCTCGCACTGCGCGATGCGCTGGAGAAGATCGAACAACAGGCGATCCGGCATAAAAAGAAATTCGGAACAATCAAGCGGCACCCGAAAGCCGATGTGAAAGGCGCAAAACCGGAGGTTGCAGTAAATGGGGCACGAAGGCCAAACGTCGCCGTGAAAGTAGCCGCGAAGACAAGCGTTGGCCGCAAGGCGGTTCCGATGCTGGTGCATTCTTTTCCCTCGCACTCGCCATTGGCAGAGCCGCATGTGGTGCGCTCGACCGATGGTGTCGCTCGGAGGCCGATGTCGCTGGAAGAGGCGGTGAAGGAGGCCGCGTTTCGGGATCGAGATGTTTTCGTGTTTCGCGATCACGGCGGCCAGGCCATGGTGCTGCATCGCAAGCGCGACGGAAAGATGGAGCTGATCGAGGTTCCCTAGGCCGGGCGGGGTGCTAGGATTTCTAGCATGACGAGCAAGAGGGTCTCGAAGCGGTCAACCGATTCAAAGAATAAAGGCGCTAAGAAGGACAAGAAGAAAAGAATCGCCGCCCCGGTTCCGGAGTATCGGGGCGAGCTGGTTATTTTGACCGGGCTTTCGGGATCAGGGAAGCTGTCTGCGCTGAAGGCGTTCGAGGACCTGGGGTACTATTCGGTCGATAATCTGCCGCTGGAGCTGGTGCCGCGATTTGCGGACCTGGTGCGGCAGTCGGCGGAGATTGAACGCGCAGCGCTGGTGGTTGACGTCCGCGAGGGGATGCGGCTCGATGAGTTTCCGTCGATTCTGAAGAACGTGCGCAAGGTGCTGCCGACGCGAGTTGTGTTCCTGGAGGCGACTGACGAGGCACTCATCCGGCGCTTTTCCGAGACGCGGCGACCGCACCCGATGGGGCGAAGCGATACGGTGGTGAAGTCGATCCGGGCGGAGCGCAAGCGGCTGGATCCAATCCGCAATGTCGCCGATATTGTGCTGGATACGACGAAGTTCAATGTGCATGACCTTCGAGCGCACATCAACTCGCAGTTTGAACGGGAAGAGAGCGGTCGTAGCCTGATGATCTCTTCCAATAGCTTTGGGTTCAAGAACGGCGTGCCAACCGAGGCGGATCTGGTGTTCGATGTGCGCTTTCTGCCGAATCCCCATTTTGTGCCGGAGTTTCGGAAGCTAACGGGCAAGCACCCGAAGGTGGCCAGGTACGTTCGGCAATTCCCCCAGACGAAGGAGTTTCTGGATAAGACGACAGACATGCTGAAGTTTCTATTGCCTCACTACATCAATGAGGGAAAAAGCTATTTGACGGTGGCTTTTGGATGTACGGGAGGGCAGCATCGGTCGGTATTTATTGCGGAAGAGATGAAGAAGCGGCTGGCAGAAGAGGGCTACCGGGTGAAGACATCGCATCGGGATATGCCAAGGTAGACAAGGTAGAAAGGCTCGTGTGGTACGGATGCAAAACGGCGGCGCGCCTAGAATGGTGAGATGCAACGTGCGATATCGACGAGCGGGAGAGTGATGGCTTGAGACGCATCTGGCGATTACTGCTGTATGTTCGGCCGTATGCCCTGTATTCGCTGGCGTCGGTCGTGCTGATGGCGGTCGTGGGTGCGATGGCTGCGTTCCGTATCCTGTTGGTCAAGCCAATCTTTGACAATGTGCTGAGCCCGGATACGCCTCCTGGTCTCGTGCTTCTGTTTCGCATTCCGCACACGGATCACGTCATCAACCTTCAGCGGTTCCTGCCGAGTCACTTCCACCATGCATGGACCGTGGTCGCGGTAGCGTTGGTGGGTTCGGCGTTGTTGAAGTCGGTCTGTGATTATTTCGGCACCTACCTGGTGAATCGTGCCGGATTCGGTATGATCACTGATCTGCGTAACGACCTCTATAACGCTGTTCTGCGACGGTCGGTGGCCTTCTTTCAGAAACATACGACGGGAACGCTTCTGTCGACGCTGATCAACGACATCGAGAAGGTTCAGTTTGCGATGTCAAGCGTGATGAGCGATTTTCTGCAGCAGTTTTTCACGTTAGTCTTCACGGCCGTTGCAGTGGTCATCGTCGGCGGTAAGCTGGCCTGGGTGCTGCTGCTGTTTTTGCCGGTGGTGGTTCTTTCGGCTCGGCGCATTGGGCGGAGAGTGCGGCAGACGACGCGCAGGGGGCAGGACAAACTCGCGGAGATTCAGAACATCCTTCACGAAACGATTACGGGTAATCGCATTGTGAAGGCATTCGGAATGGAACTGTGGGAGATGAACCGGTTTCGCCGCGCGGCGCGCAGGCTGTTCGATGCGAATCTGAAATCGGTCAAGGTGCAGGCGATCAGTTCACCGTTGATGGATCTGATTGCGTCGATGGCGATTGCCCTGTTGCTCCTGGTGGGCCGGTGGAGTATTCAGGAAAAACAAATGACCGCGGGATCGTTCATCACCTTCCTGATTGCGGTGTTTACGTTGTACGACCCGGTGCGGAAGTTCGCCGCGTTCTATAACAGCTTTCAACAGGCGCTGGGAGCGAGCGAAGAGATCTTCAAGTTCATGGATGCAGTGGATGATGTGCAGGAGAAAAAGCGCGCATTTGTGTTGAAGGGATTCAGCGAAGGGATTCGATTTGAGAATGTTTTCTTTGCCTATGCGAGTGAAGAGGGAGAGACGAAACAGGTGCTCCAGGGCATCAATCTGACGGTGCAGCCCGGCGAGGTGATTGCCTTGGTCGGGCCGAGTGGCGCGGGTAAGTCGTCGCTGGTAAATCTGATTCCGCGATTCTTCGATGTGAATGAGGGAAGGATTTTGATTGATGGACACGACCTGCGGGATGTGACGATCGCTTCGTTGCGGGAGCAGATAGGGAAGGTGACGCAGGAGACGGTGCTCTTCAACGATACTGTACGGAACAACATTGCGTATGGTCAGCCGGACGTCCCGCTGAGCAAAGTGGAAGAGGCCGCGCGAATGGCGCTGGCGCATGAGTTCATCCTCAACATGCCGGATGGGTACAACACAAAGATTGGTGAAAAAGGCACGCGGCTCAGTGGCGGCGAGCGGCAGCGGCTGGCGATTGGGCGGGCGATTCTGAAGAATGCGCCGATCCTGATTCTGGATGAGGCAACCTCTGCGTTGGATATGGAGAGCGAGCGGTATGTCCAGGCAGCACTGGCAAACCTGATGCGGGGGCGGACTGTGTTTGTGATTGCGCATCGTCTCTCCACGGTACGGCGGGCTACTCGTATTGCAGTGATCGAAGGTGGGCAGATTACTGAGATTGGAACCCATGAGGAGCTGATGCAGCATTCCGGGACGTATCAGCGGCTCTACAGAATGCAGTTCAGCGTGGAGGACTCGGTGCCCGTGGGTAATGGTGAGGTTACGTTGACAGTGAATCTGGAGGGAATCGCGTGAGTGAGGTCTATTCAATGACTGGATACGCCAGTCTGCGCGGGTCGGTGCGGGATAGTGTTGCCTTCACGTTAGCGATGAAGAGTGTGAACCATCGCTTTCTGGATCTCAATCTTCGGTTGCCGTCATACTGCGATGGCCTGGAGGTGCAGATGCGGCGGATGTTGAAGGAGCGTCTGCGGCGTGGGCACGTGGAAGTGACGTTGCAGCTGGAGCGCCGGAGCACTGCGGGAATCCAGTTGAATGAAGGTTTGCTGGGCGCTTATATGCAGGCGTATCGGGAAGCCTCGGAGGCGAACGGCCTGGCGTACGAGCCGGACCTGAATGCAATGCTGCGCATTCCCGGCATGATGACGGCGGAGAGCAGCGTTGGAGCAGACGACCTGGCGGGACTCGATGTGGCAGTGCTCGCACAGATCGCTCCCCTGGTGGAGAAGCTGAATGAGGGCCGGTCGCAGGAGGGTGCGGCGCTGGTGGCGGAGCTGCGTGCTTCGATGTTGCGCCTGCGAGCGTTCGCTGAGGAGATGGCAGGCCTGAGAAATGGAGTGCGGGAGGCGCAGTTCGACAGGCTGCGAAGCCGGCTGGTTGAGCTGACCGAGGGTGTTCCGGTAAGCGAAGAGAGATTGCTGACCGAGGCTGCGGTACTGGCGGAGAAGAGCGATATCGAGGAAGAGATCGTCCGATTGCGGACGCATGTGGATCGCTTTGTCGCCATGCTGGAAGAAGGTGGAGAGTTGGGCAAGCGGCTGGACTTTCTCCTGCAGGAGCTGAATCGCGAGGCGAATACCATGTTGTCGAAGACCAGTGGAGCGGCGGGTGAGAACAGTCTGCGAATTACTGAGCTGGGGCTTGAGATGAAGGCGGAGATCGAGAAGTGTCGCGAGCAGGTCCAGAATCTGGAGTAGCAATCTCTGCCGATTGTTAGACTGGACCAATAACACTTGAAACAGGTGATTGAGGCGCATGGCAGGAATTCTTTTTATTATTTCGGCGCCGTCGGGTTCGGGGAAGTCGACGCTCGTGAGTCAACTTCGGACGCTGGTGGAGGGGTTGGATTTTTCGATTTCGTATACGACGCGGGCGCCGCGGGGGTCGGAGGAGGACGGGCGCGAGTATCACTTCACGACGCGGAAAGAGTTTGAGCGGATGATTGCGGCGGGTGACTTTCTGGAGTGGGCGGAGGTCTTCGGGAATTACTATGGAACTGCTGTGTCGGCGCTTCAGCATGCGAAGGATGTGGGGAAGGATCTGCTGCTGGACATCGACGTGCAAGGTGCGGCGCAGGTGATGAGGAAGTTGCCGGAGGCGGTGTCGATCTTTATCCTGCCGCCGAGTCCGCAGGTGCTGGAGATGCGGTTGAGAAGCCGAAGTGAAGCAGAACATGTGACCTCGGAGGACGATCTTCAAAAGAGACTGGCCGAGGCGCGAAACGAGTTGAAGCTGATGCGTGACTACAAGTATGCTCTGGTGAACGATGTTCTGGATCAGGCTGTGATCGAGTTGCGCGCGATCGTATTGTGCGAGCGCGGCGTGAGAGACGGCGTTCAAGCCATCGCTTCAAGCTGCAGAACAGATGCTGCTTCGCCGAAGTTGAGGGCGGCGTTGAGTACATTTCAGGATTAGGACCCGGTTATCCACTGTCAAAAAAATTAGGGCATTTTCGCTGAACTGAGTTATAACTTCAGACTACGGGGGTGAAACACGCATGACGATCGAAAATGCTTTCCACAACAAATACAGTTTGGTCAAGGGTGCGGCGCGCCGGGCACGGCAGCTGCAGTCGGGTGCATCGCCGCTGATCGTCGCCAAGTCGATGAAGGCTTGCCGCGTGGCGCAGGATGAAATCAAGCAGGGACATGTGAAGTTCGTTTTGCCGGAGCATGTGGTGGAACCGGTGCTCGATCTTCCGGTGCACTAAGTAGCGATACCATAGAGCCATGGCAGGAGAAGCAGAGCAACTGCGGGCTTATGTGGAGTACCTTCGGGACATCGGCGTCCATGACTTTTATCGTCGGGGCGAGCCGGTGTCGGCCGAGATTCAAACGCCGCAGCCAGCGCCAGTTGAAGCTGCGGTGGTGGTTGAGGAGTTGGAAGCGGCTCCTGTTTCGAGCAGACCTGCCTTTCTGGAGCCTCCGATTGCGACGCTGGTGAGTTTCGATGATCTCGCGCCTTTGCCTGAGAGCCGGGTGACTCCCTCGCACAAGGCCGAGGCTCTGGCGGCGATCAAAGAAGACATTGGCGACTGTACACGGTGCCCGCTTGCCTACGCGGGGCGGCGCACGATCGTCTTCGGCGATGGCGATGCCAATGCGCGGTTGATGTTTGTCGGCGAAGGCCCGGGCGCGGATGAGGACGCCTCGGGTGATCCGTTTGTCGGCAAGGCGGGGCAGCTGCTGAACAATATGATCCAGGCGATGGGGCTGAAGCGCGAGCAGGTCTACATCGCCAATATCGTGAAGTGCCTGCAGCAGATCGATGTGGTGCAGCCGCAGGTGGTGGTCGCTCTGGGTGCGACCGCGGCGATGTATCTGCTGGGAGTGAAAAAGTCGCTGAGCGCGCTGCGGGGCCGGTGGCATCGCTGTCGCGGGGCGAAGCTGGCGGTGACGTATCACCCGGCGTTTCTCCTGCGCGACCCGCGAATGAAGAGCGAGGCCTGGAAGGACCTGCAGATGGTGATGGCCGAGATGGGCTTGAAGGCTCCGGCGAAGAGTTAGACCGCTCCACCCGTGGACACTCTGGGTTAGATTTGAGGACGAGGTTAGACGGTGAATGCCTCTTCGAATGCCTCTTCGATTCGCGACACGGATGTCCTTATCGTTGGCGCAGGGCCGACGGGTCTGGTGCTGGCTCTGTGGCTGACGCGTCTGGGCGTCCGGGTGAGGATCATCGACAAGACGTCCGAATCGGGAACGACTTCGCGCGCGCTCGCCGTGCAGGCGCGGACGCTCGAGCTGTATAGCCAGCTCGGTATCGCTGATCTGGTCGTCGAGCGTGGACGGAAGGTCGCCGCCGCGAATCTCTGGGTAGCGGGGCGAAGGGTGGCGCGTGTCGTCTTCGGTGACATGGGCGTGGGACTCAGTCCGTTTCCTTATCCGCTGATCTTTCCCCAGGACGAACACGAGCATCTGCTGATCGAGCGCCTGGCCGAGGCAGGCATCGAGGTCGAGCGCGAGACAGAGCTCCTCGGCTTCGAAGATGCGGATGGCCGCGTGCTCGCGCAGATACGAACGCCCAACGGAACTGTGGAAGCGTGCACCGCAGCCTACATCGCCGGCTGCGATGGGGCGCGCTCCACCGTGCGCGACGCGATCGGGATTGGATTTCCGGGTGGAACCTACGAGCACCTCTTCTATGTCGCGGACGTTGAGGCGGGCGGGCAGGCCCTGAACGGCGAACTGCATGCGGCATTCGACCGGACCGATTTTCTCGTCATCTTCCCACTGAAAGGCGAGAGGCGCGCGCGTCTCATCGGCACAGTACGCGATGAGGTGGAGCAGAAGCGCGAAGACCTGTCGTGGAACGACGTGAGCAAGCGCGTGATCGAATGGATCAGCATTGACGTGAAATCAGTGAACTGGTTTTCGACCTACCGCGTCCACCATCGGGTGGCCGACCATTTTCGCAAGGATCGCGTCTTCCTGCTTGGGGATGCGGCCCACATCCACAGCCCCGTCGGCGGACAGGGGATGAACACCGGCATCGGCGATGCGGTGAATCTCGCGTGGAAGCTCGCTGCGGTGCTGCACGGACGGGCGAAGCCTTCGCTGCTTGATAGTTATGAACCGGAGCGCATTGCTTTCGCAAGGCGGCTGGTCGCAACGACCGATCGGGCCTTCACGGGTGTGACAAGCTCTGGAGCGATTGCACGGCTGATGCGATTGCGAGTCGCGCCGCTTCTGGCCCCGCTGATCTTCGCGTTTCGGACGATGCGACGTTTCATGTTTCGCACCGTATCGCAGACGGCGGTGAACTACCGTGGAAGCAGCTTGAGCGAAGGGCGCGCGGGACTGGTTCACGGCGGCGACCGTCTACCCTGGGTGAAGATGGACTGGAACGATGAGTCCGGTGAGGCCAGTGAATCCAAGGACAACTTCGCGCCGCTGACCTCGCTGATCTGGCAGGTCCATGTGTACGGCGAAGCCATGCCACAGATGCGAACACTGTGCAACGAGCGAAGGCTGCCGTTGCACGTTTTTCCGTGGAGTCCGGAGATGAAGCGAGCAGGCCTGCGACGCGACGCTGCCTATCTCGTGCGGCCGGACGGCTATGTGGCCCTGGCGGATGCCGAAGGCAGCGCGGCGACGGTTGCGTCGTACCTCGATGTGCGCCAGCTTATCGCGGCGACTTAGAGCTTCGGCCAAGGGTCTGGTTTCTCCTTTCTGTTCTTTTGGGGTTGGCCCCCCCCTATTGCCTGGGCGTAAATATGCTGCAATCAATAACTTACGGGGTGTTGTTGTCTGTAAAAATGTCATAACAAAGGAGTTACGGCTAAATTCTTCCAAACAAATGAGTTAGCCCCGAAGGGTGTCTGAATCCCTGCGGGGCTTTCTTTGCTTTTCGATCTATATATTCAGTATAGCGGATTGAGTGTAACTAAATTTCAAATGGATGTCGTTGGATGGTAAGGGGTTAGGTGGTTTGGGGGCTTGACAAGCGTTTTTTGGGCAGAAAATGGCAAAAGAAAAACAACTGCAACAGCAACGGCAATAGAATGAGTCACTTCGTCCCTCAGCTCTTTTGCGGTGGGACGATGCGGACGGTATTGGCGCGGCAGGAGCGGATGGGGCCGCAGCCGATGGGTTGGAGGGTCTTGTTCATGCAGACCTCGATGGCTGTCAGATAGTTGTTGCCGCAGCTGAGGGCGAAGCTGTCGCGGGGAAAGGATGGGTTGGTCTTGCTAAAGAGGCTGAGGATTTCGACGGGCGGCATGGAGATCTGGTGGTCGAGAGATGTCAGCTCGGTTGGGATGGCGATGGAGTGCAAGGCCTGGCGAGCGAGGGTGAAGAAGGCGTCCGGAGCGAGGCCGGAGCAGGTGCCGTGGGTCTGCCACTCGTGGCGGAGGAGGCCGGGGTCGGGATAGAGATCGCTGTAGGTGGACGGGTCGTGCGGGCCAGGGGCGTTGGAGCAGTGTTGGGGGAAGGGACCGGTATTGTTCTGGGGCCAGAGTCCGTGGAGGACGAAGGTGGAGTGCTGGGCGCACTCGGCTGCGTTGGGGTGCGAGTGACAGAACTCGGGTGACCACGAGAGGTTGAGGAGATAGTAGTCGAAGGGTTGCGTGGCGATGGGTTCGAGGGCAAGTGCTGTTGCGGGACGGGGACGAGGGACGGGTTCGGGTGAGGGCCGGGGATTTGGATTACAGGCCGCCAGGGGGAGAAGAAGGTCGAGGAGGACGATGACTGTTCTCTTCTTCATGGTGGAAAGAGGATAGCAGGGGGCGACAGGCGCTTTTGTCAGACGGCTCATTCAGTGTCGCCGACGGGCCGGATATGAATCGCAGCCGCATGTTGAAATCGTGCTAAGTTATCAAACCGTGAGATTTAACCCTCTCAATCATCCGGTGTATGAGCTGCTTCCGTCGCGAACACATAAGAAGCTCCAGAGTCCCGTGTCCGAAGACAAGTTGACCTGGGACTGCTTTTTTGGTCTGAAGCGAGCAGATGCGCTTGGCTCAGTTCTTGCAGACGCGCTGAATATCCCACGCGAGGAACTCGTCGGACCTCATCTGATTCTGTGGGGTTGGGAGATACATGAGAGTTCCGCATCGAAGTGGTCTCCGCTCTCCGGTGTTCTTTCTGCCCTAGAGAACTATGCGGATGGGAAGCCAGAAGGGCAAAAAACCGAGCCTGACGCAATCGTATTTACAGAACGTTCGATAGTGATCATCGAGTGCAAGAGAAAGAGTTCTTTAGGTAGATGCAGCCGGTTCGGAAAGAGTGAGTGTCCTGAAAGCCATATCAGTACGAGGAAGCGACCCTATTGCCAATACTGGGCGCGCGGTCTCGATCAACTCGTGACGTTCCCAAAGCCCACTCCGATGGAATTGATTGCGGAGTGCGATTCGTACTATCAGCTTATGCGGAATTACATGGTCGGCCTACGGTTGTCCGAATTGCTTCGATTGGATCTCCATCTATTGGTCGTCAAGGCCAGGAACTTACCGGATTACAGAAAAACCGAGGCTGAAGTAAAAGACTTTAATTCCAGAACTAAGGTTGCTCCTAAGTATTCCCTTGTCTGTTGGAACGACCTTCGCTTTGCGCGCGGTGTTGACATGCTGGCTGCTTATGCTTCCGAGCTCTATTGTGTTGATCCGAAATCTCATTGAGTTGGCCCAGGCTTTCAATAGAAGCGGAGGCTAGGTAATGGGTCATTTGGCGAGATTCACGAGGCAAGAATAGGCCGGGCCTTCAGCGAGGCATTAGGCTAAGGGAATGGGTTTGTTTTGCGATGTCGCGCTGCCGGTGCCGCTGGACCAGACGTTTACCTATGCGGTGAATGGCGTGGTCCCTCTTGTGGGGGCGCGGGTGCTGGTTCCGTTCAGCGGGCAGAAGCTGATGGGAGTGGTAGTGCGGGTCCACGAGGATGCGCCGGCGGAGGAGTTTGAGATCAAGCCGGTGCAGCAGGTGCTCGATGATACCGCGATACTTCCGGCCGAGTTGATGAAGCTGGCAGAGTGGATCGCTTCGTACTATGTTGCGCCGCAGGGCGAGGTGCTGCGCGGAATGTTGCCTCTGGCGGCGGAGGTGAAGCAGCATTTTTCTTATCGAATTGCAGAGGCGGGGCGGAGAGTTCTGTATGAGGGGGCGGCGAAGGGGTCTTCGCGCCGGTCGAGGCTGACGGCGGAGGAGCAGAATCGCGAGTATGCGGTGCTGAACTATCTGGAGGGTGGAGAGCAGGCGAAGATGTCGGCGCTGCGGTCGGCTACAGGCGCCAACAAAGGACTGCTGGAGGGGATGGTCCGGAAGAAGTGGCTCGTGCGCGAGGCGATGGCAGAGGAGCGCGATGCGCGGCGGCTGGAAAAGGTGGCGGTGCTAAGTGCAGGGAGTAGGGAAGAGGGAGTAGGGAGTAGCGAGCAAAGGCCTGGTGTGGGCGGGCGGTTACCGCGGTTGAATGAGAATCAGTTGGCGGTGATGTCGGAGGTAGCGGCAGTGGGTGGGCGAATGCGGGTGAGCGATCTGCGAATCGCGTTGACGCGGGCGGGGGTGCCGGTGTCGACGCTGGGCACATTGGTGAAGCGCGGGTTGGTGAGCATTGAAGAGGTGGCCGAGGAGTTTCATCTCGGGGGCGTATCGGCGCTAGGCAAGAAGCATGCGCACGAACACGCTCTGAACGAGGCGCAGATGGAGGCGTTGGGCACGATAGCGGCGGCGATGGATAAAGGTGGTTTCCGGCCGCATCTGCTCTATGGGATCACCGGGTCGGGGAAGACCACGGTTTATTTTGCGGCGATGCGCCGGGCTTTAGATGCTGGCAAGTCGGCGCTGCTGCTGGTTCCGGAGATTGGACTGACGCCGGCGATGGCGGCGCAGTTGACGCCGGATGAGCGCGCGGAACAGTGGCACAGAATTCGCCGCGGCGAGGCGAGGATTGTTGTAGGCACCCGCTCGGCGGTGTTCGCGCCGATGGTGGACCTTGGATTGATCATCGTCGATGAGGAGCATGATTCGAGTTACAAGCAGGAAGAGACGCCGCGATATCACGGGAGGGATGTTGCGGTGATGCGGGCGAAGTTCAATGAGGCGGTGGTGGTGCTTGGATCGGCGACGCCGTCGCTCGAGAGCTGGGCGAATGCAGACAAGGGACGATATGCGCGCGTGGAGATACGCGAGCGCGTGATGGAGCGGCCGCTGCCAGTGGTCGAGCTGGTGGATATGCGCGCGGAGTTTCGCGAGACCGGGCAGGAGCATATTTTTTCGAGGAAGCTGGTTGAAGAGACCCAGCTCACGCTCGGCAGGGATTCGAAAAACGGGGGCGAGCAGGTGATTCTGCTGCTGAACCGGCGCGGGTAT
>WNFC01000621.1_pt1 | contig 35718 bp, 25 predicted proteins | sample 5400541 | NCBI WGS metagenome assembly WNFC01 (sample SAMN13153342, study PRJNA577476) | soil metagenome | isolation source: 120 cm saprolite under Douglas fir tree site 2 hole 2 replicate 1 | place: USA:California | collected 2015-04-18
AGATTCTAAAGAACTTGCGGTGACGGTTTTTCCCTCACGTGACGGAAGAGAGGCGGAGCGATAGAGATTTTGATCGTCACTTCGAGGGTCAAAGTGAACAAACACGTTGGAGAATACCACAAAGTACTGCGCGTGTTACTTACTTTCTGGGTATCATTCGAACGGAGCCGTAACTCGTTGAAGAATTTGCGGCTTGAAAGACTCATAGGGCATAAATTGGCGTCGGAGCTAACAAGGGGATTACTGCGAGAACCAATAGTTTGAGTGAACAAAGTGGTGTACAAGAGTTTAAAATCCGCTCAGATAAGGCGACATGGCCGGCGCCAAGCACCCGAACTGGTCCCGACCAACGGGAACGGAGTGGGAGATCTCCTGCCAGCCCATCGGAATATGCCCAAGGCCCTTCGCTCAAGACCGGACGGGGGGTTGAGACGTCAAAGGGATTGGCAAGAGCGCTTGGGGCGAAGACTGTGCGGGGCTGAGTTTGTCCGAAGGCGGGACGGGTAATCCCATTTCCGGGCAATCTGAAGGGGCGGCCGTAAAAGGAGGCAGGCTAAGACGTTGAAAAGGCGTAGACTTACGGAGGGGAACACGGGGCAGGCGAGTTGCGTTCTATAGAGTGGCATAACACATGGACATTCAGCGACCATCCAACGCAAGAGCAAAGAAAATCCGGCGGATCGTGTATGCGACCGTCGCTATCCTATTAGTCGGGGGCGTGACCTACGGGCTCTCGCGGCTGCGGCCGGCCGCGCCCACGGTAGACCGGGCCACCATCTGGCCAGACGAAGTAAAGCGCGGCCCTATGGTGCGGGAGGTGCGCGGCTTGGGGACGCTCGTGCCCGAAGATATCCGGTGGATTCCGGCACAGACGGATTCGCGTGTCGAGCGTTGGGTCTTGCGTCCAGGGGCTATCGTTAAGCCAAGTTCTATCATTATGGAGCTCAGTGACCCGACATTGCAGCGAGACGCGCTGGACGCGGAATTCCAGCTCAAAGGCGCGGAGGCGGACTATGCGAACCTGCAGGTGCAGGTCAACAGCGAACTGATGAACCAGAAGGCAAACGAAGCGGCCGTGCGCAGTGATTACGAGCAGGCCCACCTGCAACATGACGTAGACGAAAAGCTATTCAAAGAGGGGATCGGGTCTGACCACATCAGGAATCTCTCCAAAGTGAGGGAAGAGCAATTGGCGATCCGCGTCCAACTGGAAGGGGAACGGACGAAAGTCGCCGCCGATTCCGCAAGGGCGCGGCTGGCCGCCCAGCAGGCAAAAATTAATCAACAGAAAGCGCTCTATCAACTGAAAAAGAGCCAGTTGGATGCGCTGCATGTTCGTGCGGGCATCGATGGCGTTTTGCAGCTTGTGCCGGTGGAAGTGGGGCAACATGTGACGCCCGGCACAAACCTGGCACGGGTGGCTGATCCGAAGAAACTCAAGGCCGAAATCAAGATTGCGGAAACGCAGGCCAAAGACGTGCTACCAGGGCAAAAAGCGACGATTGACACGCGGAATGGGGTGGTGACTGGTCACGTTTCGCGAATCGATCCTTCCGTGGTGAATGGGACGGTGACCGTGGACGTGACGATCACGGATCCGCTGCCGAATGGAGCGCGGCCGGACTTGAGCGTTGACGGGACGGTGGAGTTGGAAAACCTGAAAGATGTGCTCTTCGTGGGCCGGCCGGTTCATGGGCAGGCGGACAGCACGATCGGAATTTTCAAGCTGGTGGATGACGGTTCGGAGGCAGTACGCGTCAATGTAAAGTTGGGGCGGAGCTCTGTGAACACGATTGAAGTGGTGCAAGGGTTGAAGGTCGGAGACAAGGTGATCCTCTCCGACATGTCCGCGTGGGACAACTTCGACCGGATCCGGCTGCGATAACGATATCGGGTGTTGGGGGCGACAGGAGATCCTTGAATCCCTAATCGCAGGAGGCAAAGAATGCACGCGCTCTGGCAGGACGTGCGCTACGGCCTGCGAATGCTGGCGAAGCATCCGGGATTCACGGCGATCGCCGTTTTGACGCTGGCGCTGGGCATTGGCGCGAACACCGCCATCTTTTCTCTTCTCAACCAAATTCTGCTGCGGCAACTGCCGGTGAAAGATCCGAAGGAACTGGTACTTCTGCGCGCGCCGGGAGTCCGGACCGGGCACATCTGGAGCGACGGGGACGACTCCGAATCTTTTTCCTATCCGATTTACAAAGGCCTTCGCGACAACAATCCGGTGTTTGCAGGGATATTCGGCCGGTTTGCGTTTTCCGCAAGCATTGCGAGCCGCGGGAAAACGGAACGAGGGTCGGGCGAACTCGTAACCGGAAATTACTTTGAAGTGCTGGGCGTACGGCCGGCGCTGGGCCGCGTGTTCAGCCAGGAAGACGATCGCGTGCCGGGAGCGCACCCTGTTGCGGTGTTAAGCCACGCGTACTGGCTGCGGCAATTCGGCGGCGAGCCGGGGGTTCTGAACCAAACGTTACTGGTCAACAACACGGAAATGACAGTGGTGGGAGTGGCGCAGGCCGGGTTTGCGGGCGTTCAAGTGGGCCAGTCGACGGATGTTTTTGTGCCGACCATGATGAAAGGCCAGATGACGCCGATCCGCAGCGGCCTCGAGGACTGGAATGATTATTGGATGGCGGTTCTCGCGAGAAAGAAGCCGGGCGTTTCCATAGCGCAGGCCGAAGCGGGGATTAATGCGGCGTATCATCCGCTGCTTCAGGAGCAGCTCACAAAAATCAAGGGCTGGGACGAAAAGAAGCGCCAACAGTTCCTGAGCAAGAAACTCGTTCTGGCTTCGGGGGCCCAAGGGCGGGTGACGCTACAGCGGGACTCGGGGCCGGCGCTGATGGCGCTGTTTGCGATGGTCGCGCTGGTATTGCTGATTGCCTGCACGAATGTGGCGAACCTGCTGCTGGCGCAGGGCGCGGCGCGGCAAAGAGAGTTCGCCATTCGAACGGCGATGGGAGCGACGCGCGGGCGAATGATGCGGCAGCTGGTGATTGAGAGTTTCCTTTGCGCCATTGCCGGCGGCGCGCTGGGCCTGGTGCTGGGCTCGTGGCTGATGGGTGTGTTGACGCAAGCGGTGGTTGCAGAAGGCGGAGTTCGCGGACTGGCCATGGGGCTGGATTGGAGCATCATCGGTTTTGCGGCTGGAGCAACGTTTTTCTCCGGGCTTCTATTCGGGCTGATTCCCGCCTGGCGCGTGACTCGAACGGGTGTTTCGCAGACGCTGAAAAATCAAGGTTCGACTTCGTCGGCGGGGCTTTCTCACGTGCGATTTCGCAAACTGCTGGTGGCGGGGCAGGTGGCGTTCACGGTGCTGCTACTGGCGGGGGCGTGCCTCTTTACGCGGACGCTTTGGAACCTGCGAAAACAGAATCTGGGGATGAGCACGGAGAATGTGATCACCTTCTCCATCGCGCCACAACTCAACGGATACAACACTGTGAGGAGCGTCGCGCTCGTCGATCAATTGCGGGAGCGATTCGCGGGATTGCCTGGCGTGCGGGGAGTGGGCAGCTCGGAGATTGCCACTCTAACGGGAACCGACAACGGGGCGAATATTACCATCGAGGGGAAAAAAGAACTGCCGGAAGACCTGCAGCACGTCGAATACGACGGCGTCAGCCCCAAGTACTTTTCGACGCTGGGGGTGGCGCTGCTGGCGGGGCGGGAATTTAACGAGTCTGACACGGCGAACAGCCCGAAAGTGGCGATCGTGAACGAGAGCATGGCCAAGCGGTATTTCGCGGAGGGAAGGCCGCTCGGGGCGCGCTTCGCATGGGGCGGCGGCAAAGCGACGCCGAATATCACGATAGTTGGCGTGGTCCAGGATACAAAGCAATCGCACGTGCGCGACGGGAATGTGGCGTATGTTTACTACCCCTATTCACAGGAAGACAGGCTGACGGGAATGACGTTTTATGTGCGGACGCAGCAGGACCCGCTGCTGCTGGCAAATGGGCTTCGGGGCGAGGTGCAACGCCTGGATGCTAACCTGCCCCTCTACGAATTGAAGACATTCGAACGGGTGGTGAACGAAGATTTATTCGCCGAGCGAATGGTCGCGGGGCTTTCCGCAAGCTTTGGCGGGCTGGCGGCACTTCTGGCTGCGCTAGGGATCTACGGCGTGCTCGCGTACCTGGTGGTACAGAGGACGCGGGAGATCGGGATTCGAATGGCGCTGGGAGCGAGGCCGGGGAATGTGCGGCTTCTGATTTTCCGCGAAGTGGGATTCATGGTTTTCGCCGGGGTAGTCGTTGGATTGCCGCTGGCGTATGGGCTGGCGCGCTTGAGCGAATCGCTGCTCTTCGGGGTGCAGGCAGGCGATCCCTTGATTTATGTGCTGACGCTGGCGGTGATTGGGGTGGTGGCATCGGCTGCTTGTTACCTTCCGGCGAGGCGGGCGACGCGGGTGCATCCGATCGTAGCTTTGCGATATGAGTGACTCTTTTGGTGTTGGCGAGAAATTAAGACAAAGTACGGCGGATTGCGGGGAACAGTTTCAGTGATTTTAACGTAGACACTACATAGAGGAGGGTACATGGCTGACGCAAACGGAACGTTGATCAAGATGGAGGGTGTGAAGAAGGTTTTCTTGACGGATGAGGTGGAAACGCACGCTTTGTCGGAGATACACCTGGAGATCAAGAAGGGGACGTACATTTCCATCGCCGGCCCTTCGGGCTGCGGGAAATCGACGCTGCTTTCCATTCTTGGGCTGCTTGATTCACCCAGCGACGGCAGCTACACGTTGAACGGCCAGCCGGTGTCCAAGCTTTCGATCAGCGAGCGGACGAGGATTCGCAACCGCGAAATCGGTTTCATTTTCCAGGCGTTCAACCTGATTGGCGACTTGACGGTCTATGAAAACGTGGAGCTGCCATTGACGTACCGGGGCACCAGCGCAGCGGAGCGCAAGCAAAAGGTGCAGCACGCGCTCGAACGCGTCGGCATGGCACATCGCCTGCGGCACTATCCGTCGCAGCTTTCCGGCGGTCAGCAACAGCGTGTGGCGGTGGCTCGCGCACTGGTAGGCGATCCGCTGATTCTGATGGCTGACGAGCCGACTGGAAACCTGGATTCAAAGAACGGCGAAGCGGTGATGGAACTGCTGCGCGATTTGCACCGCAACGGGGCGACGATCTGCATGGTGACTCACGACCAGCGCTACGCGAACTTTGCGGAGCGCACCATCCACCTGTTCGACGGGCGTATCGTCGAAGAAACACAGGAAGCACGCGTCGGCGCCTGATAAACGGAGGATATTTTGCACACAATCTGGCAGGACGTTCGCTACGGCGCGCGCATGTTGTGGAAGCACCGGCTGGCGACTCTTGTCTGCGTCCTGGCCTTGGCGCTGGGCATCGGCGCGAACACGGCGATGTTCAGCCTGGCGGAGGCGTTCCTGCTGCATTCTGTGCCTTTCGAAAATGCCGACGGGATCGTGGCCCTGGTAAACGTGCGCCCGCAGCAGAACATCGAGAGGAATCCGGTCGCGCCGGCGACTTATCTCGATTGGCAGGCGCAGGCGAAGTCCTTCGAACAAATGAGTGCCTACGCGTGGAATGAGGTGAACCTGACCGGAAGCCGCGAGCCAGAGAAGATCGTGGGGTTCGATGTAACGGCAAATTTCTTTGGACTTCTGGGTGTCCAGCCGAAGATGGGCCGTACGTTTTTACCGGAAGAAGAACAGCCGGGAAAAGAGCAGGAGATCATTCTCAGTTATGGGCTGTGGGAGCGGCGCTATGCGTCCGATCCGAATATCCTGAATAAGCTCGTCAAAGTCGATGGCAAGAGCTTCACCATCGTGGGAGTGATGGGTAAAGGGTTTGATTTCCCGATGCCCGCGGAAGCGTGGATGCCGTTGGCGCTTACGGTGAAGCAGCGCGCGGAGCGGAACTCGCGCTACATCTGGGTCCTGGGCAAACTGAAACCGGATACCTCGGTCAAGCAGGCGGCCGCGGAAATGAGCGGCCTTGCGCAGCGCGAAGCCGCTGCTTATCCAGATTCTTCCAAGGGTTGGCAGCTTCGCGTGCTGCCGGTGCGCGAATTTGCGACCAGCGATCTCACCCGCCAGTACACACTGCTCCTGATGGGCGCGGTGGGCTTCGTGCTATTGATTGCCTGCGCCGACGTCGCCAACGTGCAATTTGCTCGTGTGTCCGGCCGTCAGAAGGAGCTGGCAGTGCGAGCGGCCATGGGTGCGAGCCGCTGGCGCATCGTGTGCCAATTGCTCACGGAGAGTATTCTTCTGGCGCTGCTGGGTTCCGCCGCCGGATTGTTCATCGCGCAGTGGAGCATCACTGTGATCCTGGCACACATGCCCGCAGATGTGGCCAAGTTCGTAGCGGGATGGAAGACCATCAGCTTGGATGCAAACGCGTTCCTCTTTACGCTGGCGATCGCGTTGTTCAGCGGAATTCTTGCTGGAATTGCGCCGGCCTTGCTGACGTCGCGCACCAACGTCAGCGAAACACTGAAGGAAAGCGGCCGTGGATCCTCGGCCGGCCGGGCGCGGCATCGACTTCGTAACGCGCTCGTGGTAGCCGAGATCTCACTTTCGCTAGTGCTGCTGGTCGGCGCCGGCCTGCTGGTGAAGAACTTTACCGCGCTGATCAACGTGAATGAGAGGTATCACCCGGAATCGATTCTCACGATGAACCTGAGCCTGCCGGAACTGCAGTACAAAGCGCAGCCGGGACGTGTGTCTTTCCACGAGCAGGTTCTGCAACGTCTTTCAACCCTCCCGAACGTTCAATCGGCGGCGATGGTCACGCATGTTCCCTATGCGGACGGGGGAGGAGTGAGCACGAGAGCTTTTGCGGTCGAAGGCCGGCCAGCCACGGATCGCGGTGAAATGCGCAATGCCATCGTCCAGACCATCAGTCCGAACTATTTTGGACTGATGCAGATTGCGTTGCGCGAGGGACGTGAAATCGCCAATACAGATGCCGATGGCACGCTGCCGGTCGCGGTGATCAGCAGGAGCCTGGCCCGGAGGTATTTTCCGGACGAGAAGCCTCTGGGGAAAAAACTGAAGGTGGGTCCGGTTGACGACAGTTCCTCGTGGCTGACGATCGTCGGAATTGTGGATGACGTGCACTACAGTTGGATCGACAAGAATGATGTCCCCACGATTTACCGGCCGTACCGGCAATCGCCGCCCTACTACGCCTCCCTAGTTCTGCGCACCGGCGGCGAACCGCTGTCTTTCGTCCCAGCGATGCGCAGCCAGGTTGCTGCTGTGGATCCGGACTTGTCTCTCTTCAACATCAAGGCGCTCGACAAGGTCATCAGCGATTCGGTAGTGGGTATAGCCTATGTCGCCGTCATGATGGGCGTTCTGGGGATCATCGCGCTAGTGCTGGCTGCTGTCGGCGTGTACGGCGTGATGTCCAATGCGGTCAGCGAGCGCACCAACGAAATCGGTATCCGCATGGCGATGGGTGCGACCGCAAACGACATTCAGAAGCTGGTTCTGGGCAAGGGAGCGCTGCTTACGCTCATCGGAATGGGCATCGGGCTCCCGGTCGCGTTCCTTCTCGCGAACGCTCTCTCCAGCTTGCTTTTCGGAGTCAAGGCGGCTGATCCCGTCGCATTCATCGTACTTCCGCTGGTGTTGGCGGCCGTTGCCACGCTGGCGTCCTACCTTCCGGCCCGGCGCGCCGTGCGCGTGGATCCGATCACCGCCTTACGGTACGAGTAGGGAGGGATTTACGCCGCCAAAACATGCGCTAAGATAGAGACGCGATTCACCGTTCGAACCGCGAGGAGCTGATGTGGAACCTTTGATACAGCTGCGAAATCTGGAAAAAGTGGTCGAGGCCGGGCCGAACAAATTCTACCTGTTGCGCCGAGTCAATCTGGATATTCAGCCGGGCGAATTTGTGACCATCATGGGGCCTTCCGGCGCGGGCAAGTCCACGCTGTTGAGCATTCTTGGAATGCTGGATGGTGCGTGGACGGGAGATTACTTTTTCAACGGGGAAGCCGTCCACAAGCTGAACGTCAAGAAACGCAACGAGCTCCACAAAGCGAATATCGGCTTCGTGTTTCAGAGCTATCACCTGATCGACAATTTGACGGTGTTCGAGAACCTGGAAGTCCCGCTCTCTTACAAGAATGTGCCGCACAAGGAACGCGTCAGCCTGGTTTGCGACACGTTGGACCGTTTTCACATTGTCGGCAAGAAGGATCTCTTCCCGAACCAGCTCTCCGGCGGGCAGCAGCAACTCGTCGGCGTGGCCCGCGCCGTGATTCTCAATCCGAAGCTCATCCTTGCCGACGAGCCGACCGGAAACCTGCATTCCGCGCAGGGTGAAGAAATCATGGAGCTGTTCAAGAGGCTGAATGACGCGGGCACGACGATTATTCAGGTCACGCACTCGGAGAGAAACGCGTCGTATGGAAGCCGCATTATCCAGTTGAAGGATGGCTGGGTGGTCAGCGAGACGGCGACGGCCGGGGCACGAGCCAGCGCGCCGCAACCCGCCTGAACAGAGACCTCTTCGCAGGGCCGGGAGGTATGCGATGTCGAACTTTCTGCAGGACTTGCGGTATGCGCTCCGGATGCTCGCCAAGAGTCCCGGCTTCACACTGGTGGCAGTCCTCACGCTGGCTCTCGGCATCGGTGCAAACACAGCCATCTTCAGTGTCGTAAACGCGGTGCTGCTGCGTCCGCTTCCCTACCCTGAACCAAATCGCCTGGTCTTTCTCGGAGAATGGTCCGAGCAAATCCCCGAGATGAGCATCTCGATGGCAAATTTCAACGACTGGCGAAACCAGAACAAAGTGTTTGAGACCATGGTCGCCTATCAAAATGACAACGTGGTGCTAACGGGCCGGGGAGAGCCCGAACGTTTGCGGCTGCGCCGGATCACCGCGGGATTCTTCCCGACGCTACGCCTCAAGCCTATCCTCGGCCGCGAACTGACACCCGAGGATGACAAGGTTGGCGCTGCTCGCGTGGTACTGCTGGGCGAAGGATTTTGGGAGCGCCGTTTCGGCAGAGATCCAAACATTGTCGGCCAGCAACTCGTTCTGGACGCAGAGCCGTTCACGATCATCGGCGTGGTGCCTGCGCGGCTTCACGGCAGCGTGCGGCAGACGGATGTCTTTACATCGTTATGGCGGCTGGAAGATCAACTCGGAGGAGAAGCTAACCGCGGCAATCATCCAGGGATCTATGCGTATGCGCGCCTCAAGCCCGGTGTGAGCGTTTCGCAAGCTTTAGGGGAGATGAAGGGCATCGCGCAACATCTTGACGAATTGCATCCGGAAAGCAACGGTAAGGACAGCGTCACGCTGAAGCCTCTGCTGGACGCCATTGTCGAAGATGTGCGGTCCCCGCTGTTGGTGCTGAGCTTCGCGGTCGGCTTTGTGCTGCTGATCGCTTGCGCGAATATTGCGAATCTGCTGCTTGCGCGGGCCACGGAGCGCCACCGCGAACTCGCTGTGCGGGTCGCGCTCGGCGCGACGCGCGGGCGCCTGGTCCGCCAGATGCTCACGGAGAGTGTGCTCTTGTCGCTGGCAGGCGGGATTCTGGGATTGTTCATGGCGGTGTGGATCACCGCGGCGCTCGTGTCTGCGACGCCGAGGGGCGTGCCGCGTATGGACGAGGCGTCAGCGGACTTGAGCGTGCTGTCCTTCACGCTGGGGCTCTCGCTCATGACGGGAATTTTCTTCGGGATTTTCCCGGCCCTGCAAGCCTCGCGCGCGGAAGTCAACGTCACGCTTCAGGAAGGCGGCCGGACCGGCACTGCGGGCAGCAAGCGCACTCATTTAAGGGACTTCCTTGTGGCCGCAGAAGTCGCAATCTCCCTGATGCTCCTGGTTGGAGCTGGACTCATGACCAAGAGCCTCATGCGCGTAATTGAAGACAACGGAGGCATCGACCCCGCAAATGTGCTCACCGCCAGGTTCGCGACGCCGGATGCGAAATATGAGACGGAGGTCAAGCGCCGCGCCTTTGTCGCTCAGCTCGTGGCGAAGGTTCAATCGCTTCCCGGCGTGCAATCCGCAGGATTCAAGAATCCCCTGCTGGGCGGCTGGCAGTCGGCTTATTCGATTGATGGCCGACCGGCGCCGAAGCCGGGACAGTATCCCTCCACGGATATGGGCCGCGTCACGCCGGATGCCATGCGCGCCATGGGAATGCGCTTGCTCCGCGGCCGGTTCTTCAATGATCACGACAATGAGAAATCCCAGCTCGTCTGTATCATTGATGAAACGTTTGCTAAACAAGAATTCCCAAACGAAAAACCACTGGGCAAGAGGCTCGCCAATGGCGGCCCACCGGCCACGGGAAAGCAGCCTGATTGGATGACGATTGTGGGGGTCGTTGCACACGTCAAGAATTACGGTGTGGATCAGGCTTCGCGCTTTGAGACTTACATCCCGCAGGCACAGAGGCCCGCTGGAGGCGGCACCATTGTCGTCCGGTCATCGGGCGATCCCGCCGCACTCACTTCCGGCATACGCGCCGCGGTTCGTTCTCTGGATCCGGATGTTCCCCTCTACGACGTGCGCTCGATGGAGGATATCGTCAGCGAAAACACCGCTTCCCGGCGGCTCTCCGTCGTCCTGATCGGTTCGTTCGCAGTACTGGCACTCGTGCTTGCCGGGGTTGGCGTTTATGGCGTGATGGCGTACGTGGTGACCCAACGCAGGCACGAGATCGGGATTCGAATGGCACTGGGGGCAAACCAAAGAAACATCCTGGAGATGGTCCTACGACAGGGTTTGCGGCTGGCATTGGTTGGCATAGCGGGTGGCCTGGCTGGAGCACTCGCACTGACCCATCTGCTCTCCAGCATGCTCTTCCACGTCAGCGCGCTGGACGTCGAAACCTTCGCCCTTGGAGCGATTGGCCTCGGCCTGGTTCTGCTGCTTGCCTGCTGCCTGCCGGCGCGGCGCGCCACCCGCGTGGATCCGCTCGTCGCATTACGGTATGAATGAGGCATCCGGGGACTGACGGTTCCCCGCGTGCTTCCTACCGTGCCTCGGAAACAACAGTAGGGTAAACTCCGTCTACACATAGGAATGAAGACAGCCACCGCGCAACTCTACCGAGTCCTATTAGCCGACGACCAGGCGGACATCCGCGACGCCTTGCGCCTGCTCTTGAAGCGCGAGGGCTATGAAACCCAGGCGGTGGCTTCGCCTGCGGAAGCGTTGAGCGCCATCGAATCGCGCGAATTCGACGCGGTCCTCATGGACCTTAACTATGCGAGAGACACCACGTCGGGCCAGGAAGGGCTGGACCTGCTGACGAATATCCAGATGCTGGACAGCACACTGCCGGTGGTGGTCATGACCGCGTGGAGCAGCATCGAGGTGGCCGTCGAAGCGATGCGCCGGGGCGCGCGCGATTTTGTCCAAAAGCCCTGGGAGAACACGCGGCTGCTGTCTATCCTGCGCACACAAATTGATTTGCGGCAGGCATTGCGGCAGGCCTCGCGGCTGGAAGCCGAGAATCGCATCCTGCGCGCGGAGTCGCGGCCGACGTTTCTGGCAAAATCGCCCGCGATGGCGCCGGTGCTGGAATTGATCGGGCGCATCGGGCCTTCGGATGCGAACGTCTTGATCACCGGAGAGCACGGTACCGGCAAAGAGGTTGTGGCGCGAACGCTTCATGCCCTTTCGAACCGCACGTCGAAACCGATGGTGACGGTAAACGCCGGCGGTCTTTCGGAAGGAGTGTTCGAAAGCGAACTCTTCGGTCACGTCAAGGGTGCCTTTACGGATGCGCGCTCCGATCGTGTCGGGCGGTTCGAACTCGCCGATAACAGCACCCTGTTCCTCGACGAAATTGCCAATGTGCCGCTGAATCTGCAGGCAAAATTGCTGCGGGTGCTGGAAACCGGAGATCTGGAGCGCGTGGGATCGTCCACGACGCGGCGCGTGAACGTGCGCGTGCTCGCGGCGACCAACGCGGACATCAACGCAGAGGCTAGTTCGGGACGTTTTCGGCAGGACCTTCTCTTTCGTTTGAATACCATCGAGATCCACATCCCGCCGCTGCGGGACCGCCGCGAGGACATCGATCTTCTGGCGCACCATTTTCTGCAAGGCTATTCGAGCCGCTACCGCAAGAATATTGCCAGCTTCGACTCCGCCGCAGTCCGGGCCCTTCACGAACACGCCTGGCCGGGAAACGTCCGCGAGCTGGATCATGCCGTCGAACGCGGCGTGCTGATGGCAGCCGGACCAACGGTGCGCGCGGGAGACCTGGGTTTGCGCGCGCAAGCCGCCGGCGGCGCCGCAAAGCTGGAGGAAATGAGCCTCGATGAAGTCGAAAGGTATCTGATTCAACGCACGCTTTCCCGCCATGAAGGAAATGTCAGCCAGGCCGCAAAAGCGCTAGGATTAAGCCGGAGCGCCATGTACCGCAGGTTGCAAAAACACGGATTGGAATGAAGCAACTGTCTTATGAGCGCCGCATCCAGCTCCTCGCGCTGGCTGCAGGCCTTCCTGGCTCGCTGATTGCGCTCATTCTTCTGTGGACGGGAAATTTTTCTTCGGGCGCGTTTTGGACGCTGGCCTTTCTCATTGTTTCTCTCTGGCTGGGATTCGCCTTTTCCCTGCGCTCCCGGGTGGTCTTTTCCCTGCAAACACTTTCGAATCTGCTGGCGGCCCTGCGCGAAGAGGATTTTTCGTTGCGGGCGCGCGGTGCGCGCAGCGACGACGCCATGGGCGAAGTGATCATTGAAGTGAATGCGCTCAGCGAAACGCTGAGGCAGCAGCGTCTGGGCGCGCTGGAAGCCACCGCGCTCCTGCGTACGGTCATGGAGGAAATCGACCTGGCCATCTTTACGTTCGACAACCACGCGAAGCTGCGCCTCGTCAATCGCGCCGGCGAGCGATTGTTGGGACGGCCGATGGAGCGGCTCCTGGGTTTTACGGCGGAAGAGTTGGGACTCGGCGCCTGCCTGGATGGGGATCCTGCGCGCACCATGGAGCTGAATTTTCCCGGCGGTTCGGGGCGCTGGGGATTGCGGCGCGGGTCCTTCCGGCAGGGCGGCTTACCGCACCATCTTTTGGTCCTGAGCGATCTGAGCCGCACGTTGAGAGATGAAGAGCGCAAAGCGTGGCAGCGACTGATTCGCGTTCTGGGCCACGAACTGAATAACTCTCTCGCTCCCATTCAATCCGTGGCGCAGGGGCTCGAGAGCGGACTCGTCAGTGCTGCAAAGTCCTCTGAATTGCGAACCGAATCAACCGCGGCGCTCTTGGACGACTTGCGGCAGGGTCTCGGCATTATTCGATCTCGAACCGAGGCGCTGGCGCGCTTCATGGCGGCGTACTCGCACCTGGCACGGCTGCCGCAACCAAAATTGCTGCCGGTGAATGTGCCGGAGTGGATCAGCCGGACGGTGAAGCTCGAGACTCGCGTGAAGGTCAGCGTCGTGGAAGGCCCGAAAGTTGTAATCTCTGCGGATGCGGACCAGCTGGAGCAATTGCTGATCAATCTGGTTCGAAACGCGGCGGATGCCACGCAGGAAACAGGGGGCACCGTGCGGGTTGGCTGGTCGCGGCAGGGCTCGCAGCTTGATGTTTGGGTTTTGGACGATGGTCTGGGCCTGCCAAATACCGCCAATCTGTTTGTTCCGTTCTTTACGACCAAACCGGGTGGCTCAGGCATTGGACTCGTGCTTAGCCGTCAGATTGCCGAAGCACACGGCGGCGAACTCAGTTTGGCGAACCGCGCCGACGCGCGGGGCTGTGAAGCGCGACTGCGGCTGCCGATTTAGCGGTGGCAGTTCGTATCGGACCGTGGCCAGTTTCAAATTGGGAATAGAGGTTTGCTCTTAAGTTCGACAAACAGTTAAGCAACTTGTTTGCTGTCAGTCCTTTAAGAAGTAAGTGGGCCTCGGCTGCATTGGCCCCTCTCTTGCCGATGCCTCTGTGTGAACCCGCATCCTGCGCCAATAAGGAAGATTCAGGCGATCCATCGCGTGTGTTCCTCTGGACTCTTGTTGTTCTCGGGCCTGATCGCGTACGCCAAGCGCGCTAGCGCAGAGTAGCTCGCAGGACACGGCCCGCGAAGACGTCCGACCGAAGACGGAGGACACCGGCAACCCAAGTACGAACACTAAGAAAGACATTGTGCCGGCGTCGAACGAGACGGCGGAAAACAAGCTGGGCTTGCAGCTCTTCAAAAACATCGCGCGAGATCAGCGGGACATCTGGACAAGCCCGGCGCATGTGCGCCTCGGGCATGCCGATTGGCTGGTGCCGTTCGCGGAAGTTGCTGCCGGGCTGATGGTCACGGATCGAGATACCAGCTTGCACCTCTCAAACAACCCGAACACGCTCAGGAACTACAGGAATTTTTCCAACTATGGCGCCGCGGGGATGGCCGGGGCGGTGGGTGGGCTCTATCTCTGGGGCTGCGCCACGAATGATCCGCACAAACAGGAAGCAGGAATTCTGAGCGGCGAAGCAGCCTTGGATGCCCTCCTCGTATCGACGGGGCTGAAGTATGCAACGGGACGAGAACGACCGGGCGCGAATGCATACCACGGCAGATTTGGGCAAGGCGGCGATTCGTTTCCGTCGAGCCATGCGGCTGGCGCATGGGCAGTGGCCAGCGTCCTCGCGCACGAGTACCCGGGGCCCTTGACGAAGATTTTTGCCTATGGCGCGGCCACGGCAATTTCCGTCGTCAGAATTCAGGGGAAGCAACATTTTCCGTCTGATGTTTTGGTCGGAAGCGGAATTGGGTGGCTGACGGGCTGGCAGGTTTATCGAGCGCACCACAAGGCTGATGTCGGAGGAGGAGTCGTAGAGGATCTATCAGACTCGCCGATGGTCGATACGGAACGCACACCGAGCGCAATGGGCTCGCCTTACGTTCCTCTCGATAGCTGGATCTATCCGCTTTTCGATCGCTTGGTGGCGATGGGCGCAATGAATGACGCAATTCTCGGAATCAGGCCGTGGACACGGCTGGAATGTGCGCGCCTAGTGAATGAAGCGGGTGAGCGTTTGCAGGACGCCGGAGAGCAGACAGAATCCTCGCGGCTTTACGATTCGTTGCGGCAGGAATTCGCGCCGGAGCTCAACCTTCTTGGCGGAGGGAGCAATCGCGCCATACGACTCGAGTCGGTCTACACGCGCTTTACCGGGATTTCCGGGCCGCCGCTTACCGACGGCTACCACTTTGGCCAGACGCTCTTCAACGATTTTGGCCGGCCGTTTCAGGAAGGTTTCAATGCCATCGCAGGGTTCTCGGGCTGGGGCACTGCCGGGCGATGGGTAGTTTATGTTCGCGGAGAGTACCAGCGCGCACCATCCGGCCTGGCCATTCCCGTCGCGGCAGCAAATGCGATCGCCGCAATCGATATTACGCCAGTGGTTGAACCGTCTCCGACGCCCGCGCGCAGTCAAGCCCGCTTGCTTGATACCTACGTCGGACTAAACCTGGGCAATTGGCAACTTTCCTACGGTCAGCAGAGCAAATGGTGGGGGCCCGGGGCGAGTGGGCCACTACTATTCAGCGATAATGCGCACCCAGTGCAGATGTTTCACGTCGACCGTGTATCTCCGCTTCGGCTTCCCTGGCCTTTCCAGCTTCTCGGGCCCATACGCTGGAATGCTTACTTCGGCAGGCTCCAGGGGCATCTGCTCTCACCCAGTCCTTTTTTCCATGGCGAGAAAATCAGCTTCAAACCCACTCGCAATCTCGAGTTTGGATTCACGCGCACGGTGGTGGTGGGCGGCGAGGGCCGTCCTCTGACTCCTTACCGGCTTTTCTTAACCTACTTCAGCGCCACAAGCTACTTCATCAAGCCTGCCAATAAAGATCCCGGCAAGCGAGACGGAGGATTCGATTTCAGTTACCGCGTTCCACTGCTCCGGGAGTGGCTGACCATTTATAACGATTCCATCTCCGCGGATGATCCTTCCCGGTTTGCAGCGCCGCGGCGCACAGGGTTCAGTCCCGGACTTTATCTTACTCATTTTCCGGGACTCCCGAAACTCGACCTGCGGGTCGAGGCTCCCTTGACCAATCCAGTTGTGACAAATGGGCCGGGCCGCTACATCTATTGGGACAACTACTATCGCGACCTCTACACCAATCGAAAGGTGTTGATGGGCAACTGGGTGGGGCGTGACGGCTCGGGAATTCAAGCGATGAGTCGCTACTGGCTGAGCGCACGGGACTCCATTCAATTCGGCTATCGTCACGTCAAGATCAATCCCCTGTTCATTCCCGGTGGAGGAACGATTAACGATGGCTCCGTTCGCGCGGAGTTCCAAGTGAAGCGCGACTGGAAGGCTTTCGCGCTGGTCCAATACGAACAGTGGAGATTTCCTATACTCACTCCCACGTTGCAGAAAAACGTGACGGCTTCGGTTCAACTCGTTTATTGGCCGTAGATTCACAGCCATTGAATCGGGCAGGTTCTTTGGCAAGCCAACTTTTCTCACAAAATCCTTAGGTACAATTCACCGCTTTTCTAAGCCTTCCTACACCAATATGGAACCGAAGGGTTTCGTGAGAGATGTCGTGCTGCTGTTGGTGACGATGCTTGTTTCTGGCGTTGCCATCCTCTACTTGCGCGCCTCATCGCCAAACACACGTTGGGCAGACAGTTCGGCATCCTGGGCGAGCCTCGCGTCAATGCTCTTGACCTGAATTTGGAACTGGATGCCGTACGTCCAAAGCGCTAGCAATTAGGCTTTGCGAGAAGAGTTTTTCGCGGCGCTCACTCGCGGCGGCTGAAACCGGTAACCCACCCACGGCTCGGTTCGAATGAACTTCGGATGCGCCGGATCCGATTCAATCTTTTTTCGCAGCTGATTGATCACCACTCGCAGATTCTCCGTTTCCTCACCGTAGTCCGGCCCCCAGACGGATTGCAGAATTCGACGATGCGACAGCGGCTTGCCCTGATTCGCAATCAGATGTTTCAGGACGTCAAATTCTTTCGGCGTCAGGTGCACTTCCTCGCCCCGCACCGTCAATTGGCGGCGTTCAAAATCCAGCGTTAGCTCCTTGGAAACGAAAGGCGGCAGCGCATCGCCTGGCGCATAACGCCGCAAGGCAGAGCGGATGCGTGCCAGCAATTCGTCGATTCCAAAAGGCTTGACGACGTAGTCGTCCGCGCCGGCATCCAGCGCGAGAACCTTGTCGCGTTCCGCGTTTCGCACCGTAAGCATGATGATCGGCGCATCCGACGAGCGCCGTATTTCGCGGCACGCTTCGATCCCGCCCATGCCCGGCATGTTCACGTCGAGAAGCACCAGGTCAGGCTTGTTCTTCCGCACGGATTCCACGCCTTCCTCGCCCGTTTTCGCGTCTAAGATCACGTACCCCTGGCTAGTGAGCGTCGAGCGCAGCACGCGGCGGATTTGCGGCTCGTCGTCCACAACCAGGATGGTGGGGGCAACCATGTCTACGCTCCCGCTCCTCTCGCCACCGGCAACGTGAAAGAAAAGACGGAACCGTGGCCGAGCTGGCTCGTCACGCTGATCGTCCCTTTGTGCGCCGCCACGATGGCCTTTGCGATCGGCAATCCCATTCCCGTTCCTCGCACAAGATAGCGCTGATCCTTCCCCCGGTAGAATTTGTCGAAGATCATTCCTTGTTCGAAATCGTCGATGCCCGGACCACGGTCCGCCACACTGATTGTCACGTAATCGCCCGCAAGTTCCGCCGAAATGACAATGGGCTCATCCTTTGGCGAATACAGGTTCGCATTGTCGATCAGATTCACCAGGATGTCTTTCGTCCGTTCGGCATCTGCCTCGACACGCGGCAAACCCGGGATCACTCTCACATCCACGGTCCGGCTTCCCAGTGACGACTTCATATGCGCAAGGGCCTCCTGGATAATTTCCTCGACCGGCGTGGGTGCAAAGTGCAACTCGATCTCGCCGGCATCCAGCCGCGCCATTTCTGAGGCCTCCTCGACCAAGTGGTTCAAGCGGTCGCATTCTTCGTTGATGATGCTGAGCAATTCCTGGCGCTGCGACGCGTCTCCCTTCTGGCTGGCCAGCAGGCTCGTCACCGCCGCTTTCATGGATGTCAGCGGTGTGCGGAAATCATGCGTTACGGAATCCAGTAGCGCGGATTTCAGCCGTTCGCCCTGCCTTTCCGCCTCCGTTTGGCCAAGCTGCTCCACAGCCCGCGCGCGTTCAATCGCGATCGCCACGAGGCTGCCCACGGCATCCAGCGTCTGGCGCGAGAGCCGCGCCCCGGAAATACCGAGACTCCCGATCGCACGGACTCCGAGGCGCACTGGAATAAAATAGAGACTCTGTTGCGATTCGATCGTCATCTCATCCAGGAGGAACGCCGTCTTCATTCTTTCTTCGTCTAAGTGAGATGAACCGTAACCGGACCGGTAGAATTTATCCTTTTGCGGCAAGAACAACTCGGCAGCTCCTGCTTCGAAGCTCTCGACCACGTAGTTCGGAATGGCGTTCATCAATTGAATGACGTTGCCTTCTCCCAGCAATTTCTGGCTGAACTTGTAGAGCCGCTCGATCTCGCGGCGGCGGCTGTGCGCTTCATCTGCTTCTTTTCGAATCCGTGCGGATAGCTGGCTCCCCATGATGGAAGTGAAGAGAAATGCGCCAAGCGCCACCCAATTCTGCGGGTCCGCGATCGTAAAAGTCCCAATCGGCGGCAGAAACAGATAATTGAACGTCAGCATCGCCACCACGGACATGAAGACGGAGACCGCCATTCCCCACACCGCCGAAACTGCTAGAATTGCCAGCAGGAAAGAAAGCGCAACAGTGGTTTGATTTGCGGGAATGATCTTGCGGTAGAGAAACGCGATGCCGGCGACCGTCAAGATTGAGAGCAGGAAGCCGAACGTCCGGCCGGCTAGGAATCTTTGCATTAGCTTATTCTAGCGCAGGCGTCCGATTTGCCGCGGAGAAGATACTCCCTTGCCGAAGAAGCCGGAAGATTGGTTGGAGGTTGCCTCCCCGCTACAAAAGTCCCGCGGAATCTTCAAGCTTTTCCTGGGCTACGCGCCCGGCGTTGGAAAAACGTTCAGCATGCTGAGCGAGGCGCTTCGCCGGCAGAGCCGCGGAGAAGATGTGGTTATTGGGATCGTGGAAAGCCACGGCCGCAAAGGCATCGAAGAACTCGTCACGCAGATTGAGGCTGTTCCCCGAAAAAAGATCGAATACAAAGGCACGGTTTTCGAAGAAATGGACGTCGACGCCATTCTGGCGCGCCGCCCCGCCGTAGTACTGGTCGATGAGCTGGCGCACACCAATATCCCCGGCAGCAAACATCGTAAACGTTACGAAGATATCCAGGAACTTCTGGCGGCAAAGATCGACGTTATCTCGACGCTCAACATCCAGCACATCGAGAGCATAGCTCCGGTTGTGCGCTCCATCACTGGCATCACGGTGCGCGAAACCGTCCCAGATTGGGTGCCTCTCACGGCGTCCGAAACCGTGATGGTCGATCTCACACCGGAAGCTCTGCACAATCGCATGAAGCGCGGGGACGTCTACAGTTCCGACAAAGTCGAACGCTCGCTCAAGAATTTCTTTCGCCGCGGCAATCTCATCGCCCTGCGCGAGCTTGCCTTGCGCCAAGTCGCTGAACAGGTCGATCGCAGCCTCGAATCCTACATGGAAGCTCAGGACATCCGGAAAAACTGGGCGGTGCGGGAACGCATCGCGGTGTGCATCTCATCCAATTCATCCGGACAGTATCTGGTCGCCCGCGCCGCCCGCATGGCGCGCCGCATGGACGCGGAGCTCTACGTGGTCCATGTGGATCGCGACTTCGGCCCGAAAGAATCGAATCAGAGTACGCTAGCCGCGAATCTACGTTTTGCCGAGAGCCTCGGTGCGCAGGTGGTTCGCCTGAAAGGCCGAAGCGTTGCGGATGCCGTGGCGGAGTTCGTGCGTTCGAAACACATTACCCAGGTGATTTTCGGCCGCGCCCCAGTCCACGACTGGCGCAAATATCTCTACCTCTCCGCCGTCCATCGGTTCTTACGCGAATCACCTGCCGTAGACGTTCACATCGTGACGCAGGAATCGGAAGAGTAGTTATGAGCTAAGGTGTTGCGGCGCAGAATGGCGAGCCCGACGACGATGGCGCAAATTCATGCAGCGCTTTTCTACTTCATGCCGCTAGGAATTGACGGCCGAAGCGCAGACTCGCCGCGGCGAGCTCCAGCGCCGAGGATCTTCCCACGTGTCCCGCAAGAAGCCGGGCAAAGAGCCCGGGATCTCTAGCCAGCACCTGCAAGGCACGCTGTCTCAGCTTTCCATATCGCCCAAGCCGAACAAGCAGGCAGCTCATAAGGTAGGTCGCCCTCGACAGGCGTCTGTGCGCTGCTTGATAAGTCTCGATTCTGCCCGACGCGAGACTATCGGCAAGCGCGATGGCCTGCCGAAAACTCAGGCAAAGCCCTTCTCCCGTGATCGCATCCACGCTTCCCGACGCATCTCCTGTCAAAATGACGTTTCCGACGTGCACGCTTCTCAACCTGCTTATCACCGTCACTCCACCTCGATCAACGCCGCTCAGCTCTGCATTTTGAACGCGCGCGGCAAGCTCTGGAAATTCTTCCCAGGTATCTTCAAGCCGCATTCGCGGATCGTCGGAAATCAACGCCACGCAGGTCTCTTCGCCGCCAAGCGGCGTGACATATGCCTGCATCATCCGCCCCCAGTAAATCTCCACGTGCTCCGTCCATGGCCGGATTCGATAGTGCCGTCTCTGCGCGAATCGTACCTTGTGCCGCGCAGCGAAATCCAATCCGCTCCAATGCCTCACCCTCGAGCGGATCCCGTCCGCACCGATCAACCACTTCGATCGCATCTCTCTTCCGCGGAGAACTACTCCCGCTTCCGTCAATCCTGAAACTGGCGTGTTCCACAGCAGAGATACTCCACACTCCTCGGCTCGCTCCACCATTTTCCTGTGTAAGACGGTCCGGGCAACGCCAATCCCGTTCTCTCCAGGAAAGTTCGCCTCAGCTTCGGTTTTTCCCTCGATGAAGCGGAGGCCGCGGAAGATCCGCCCGTCACTCGGATGAATTGGAATACCGAGTTCACGGAGGGCCGCGAGGGTGTTCGGCATCAAGCCTTCGCCGCAAGCTTTGTCGATAGGTGGCTTAGCTCCATCCGCAACGGTGACTTCAAATCCTTTTTTTCGTGCGGCAATGGCAGCGGCCAATCCTGCCGGACCTCCGCCAATGACCAGTATCTCCGTCTCCCGTTCCATGTAGCCCCCGATGATCCTGTCAGATCCTTTGATTCCCTGAAGACTCCACCTGTTAGATGTCCGCAGGCAATAGGGGATGCCAACTTGCCTCAGCTATTCGCGTCCCGCATCTCATTCGCGCACCTTTGGCGCCTCCCGGAACGACAGAATTACGTATAATCTGTATTTATTTGATTCAGCATAAGTATTAATTTGACTGATTGACTTCGCAACCCTCATACTGCTACTTTGATGGCGAACTCCTATGATGCCTGTTGCCATCATGAAATATCGGATTCCCTCGGCGGGTATTGCTGGTCATCTGCTAGACCGCGCCGTGGTCCGGATTATTCCCCTCCGCGTAGGGGAATCCCCCAGCGGATGATGGCGGTCTGACAAAGGATTCCTGGAAGCTTTCGGGGCCATCATCCAGACCAGGGTGATGGCCCCAGGTTCTTGCGAGGCGCTAAATCTCCGGATGGCGGCAATCAATCGCCATCGAAGGGACAAAGCAGTGAGCGATTCTTCTCTCAAGCCGCGCAGCAGCGCTCTGACTGACGGTGCAAGCCGCGCAGGCGCCCGCGCCATGCTTCGCGCCTGCGGCCTTGGCGATGAGGACTTCAAAAAACCACTCGTGGGCGTCGCGAATACCTGGATTGAGATTGGCCCTTGCAACTATCACCTTCGCGAGCTTGCCCAGCACGTGAAGGAAGGCATTCGCGCCGCGGGGGGAACTCCGCTCGAGTTCAACACCGTCTCCATTTCCGATGGCATCACCATGGGTACGGAGGGCATGCGGACCTCTCTCGTCAGCCGCGAGGTGATCGCGGACTCGATCGAGTTAGTTACCCGCGGCAATCTCTTCGACGCTCTGGTCGTCCTGGTCGGCTGCGACAAAACCATTCCCGGCGGCGTGATGGCCCTGGCTCGCCTGAATATTCCAGGCCTGGTTCTCTATGGCGGTTCCATTGCCCCTGGCCAGTTTGAGGGTCACTCCGTCACCATTCAGGATGTCTACGAAGCCATCGGCAAGCACGCGCGCGGTGGAATGACCGACGCGCAGCTCAAGTCTCTCGAAGGCGCGGCATGTCCAGGGGCGGGCGCCTGCGGCGGACAATTTACTGCGAACACGATGGCACTAGTCTGCGAATTCCTTGGCATCGCGCCGATGGGCCTCTCCAGCGTTCCTGCAACCAACGCCGCAAAGGGCCATGCCGGTCATCGCGCTGGTGAACTGGTTCTGGATCTTCTCCGTCGCAACATCACGCCGTCGGAAATCATGACCAAAGCGGCCATCGAAAACGCTATCACCGGTGTCGCTGCAACGGGCGGTTCGACGAACGCCGTCCTGCATTTGCTCGCTATCGCCAGCGAATTGAAAATCGCTCTTTCCATTGACGATTTCGATCGCATTAGTTCGCGCGTGCCTATTCTCGCCGACCTCAAACCCGGCGGTCGTTTTGTTGCCACCGATCTCTACGCCGCTGGTGGCACGGCGCTCGTCGCAAAGCGCCTGGTCGAAGCGGGTCTCCTCCGAGGTGATTCCATCACCGTCACCGGCCGCACGCTTGGCGACGAAGCGGCCGCCGCAAAAGAAACGCCCGCCCAGGAAGTCGTTCGCAAACTCAATGCGCCCCTCAAGCCCACCGGCGGACTCGTCATCCTGAAAGGAAATCTCGCGCCGGACGGCTGCGTCGTAAAAGTGGCAGGCCACAATGTGCAGAATTTCCGGGGCCCCGCGCGCGTGTTCGAGACGGAAGAAGCCGCCTTCGCGGGCGTTGAAAAAGGCCTCATCAAGGCAGGAGATGTCGTCGTCATTCGTTACGAGGGTCCGAAAGGCGGTCCCGGCATGCGTGAAATGCTTGCAGTAACCGCCGCGCTCGTCGGCGCGGGCCTCGGCGATTCCGTCGCGTTGCTCACTGACGGCCGTTTCTCCGGCGCGACGCACGGTCTCATGGCCGGACACGTCGCTCCCGAAGCTGCCAACGGTGGCCCCATCGCGGCTATCGCTGACGGAGACACGATCGTTTTCGACATTCCCAATCGCCAGCTAAACGTCGAGTTGAGCGCGCCTGAAATGCAAAAACGCCTGTCCACATGGAAACCGCCGGCGCCGCGTTATTCCAGCGGCGTCATGGCCAAGTACGCTTTGCTGGTTTCCTCTTCTTCTCTGGGCGCGGTTACGGCCGTTCCTGCGACTTTTTCAATGCCAGTGCGACCTGGCTCTCCTGCGAGGACGCTATGAAGCTCACCGGTGCGGAAATCCTTTGCGAATCGCTGACGCGCCTGGGCGTCCGGGAAATCTTCGGCTATCCCGGCGGCGCGATTCTTCCGGTCTACGACGCGCTCGGCAAATCGAAGCTGCATCACGTACTTGTGCGCCACGAGCAGGGCGCGACGCACATGGCGGACGGCTACGCCCGCGCCAGCGGCGGCGTTGGGGTTGCCATGGCCACTTCCGGCCCCGGCGCCACGAATATGGTCACGGGCATCGCTACGGCCATGCTGGATTCTTCCCCGGTCGTCTGCATCACCGGTCAGGTCAGCAGCAAAGTCCTTGGCTCGGATGCGTTTCAGGAAATCGACATTACCGGCATCACCATGCCCATCACGAAACACAACGTCGTGGTCTCCCGCGCCGAAGACATCGCGCGCACCATTCGCGAAGCCTTCGTCATCGCCAGCAGCGGCCGTCCCGGCCCGGTCCTCGTAGACGTTACCAAGGACGCGCAACAGGCCTCGGCGGAGTTCGACTGGGAAGCATCCGCGCCGCAACTTCCTCCGAAGCGCCAGCGCACGAATCACGATCCAGCGGAATTCGATCGCGCTGTAGAGTTACTAAATTCAGCGAAACGCCCGCTGATCCTCGCCGGACACGGCATCATGGTTTCCGGCGCGATGCGTGCCTTCGAACGGTTTGTCCGCGCCGGAAACTATCCCGTCGCCATGACCCTTCTCGGCATCGGCTGCTTCCCTGCCAGCGACCCGCTGAATCTCGGCATGATGGGCATGCACGGCGAAGCCTGGGTCAACAATGCCATTCAGGAAGCGGACCTGCTCATCGCCGTCGGCATGCGCTTCGACGACCGTGTCACCGGCGACCTTCGCACCTACGCAAAGTCCGCGCGCAAAATTCACATCGAGATCGATCGCGCCGAAATCAACAAGAACGTAAAGGTGGACGCCGCTCTCGTCGGCGACGCGCGCGAAGTCCTCGAAAAACTCACGCCGCACATCGTGACGCGCGACCATGACGCTTGGATTTGCCACATCGCCGAGCTCAAGGGCGATTCCGCCGTCCGCGACATTCAGACCCTCCCGGACACCGGACATCTCTACGCCGCTCACGTCATCAACGATATTTGGAAAGAAACTCACGGCGAAGCCATTGTCGTCACCGACGTCGGCCAGCACCAGATGTGGGAAGCGCAGTATTACCATCACAATCGCCCGCGCACGCTCATCACTTCCGGCGGCCTCGGCACCATGGGTTTCGCGCTTCCCGCCGCCATCGGCGCAAAATTTGCCAAGCCCGATGCGGAAGTTTGGGTCGTCGTCGGCGACGGCGGCTTCCAGATGACCATGAGCGAGCTCGCCACTATCGTCCAGGAAAAAATCAACATCAAGATCGCCATCATCAATAACGGCTTTCTCGGGATGGTTCGGCAGTGGCAGGAATTTTTCTATGACAAGCGCTACGTTGCTACTCCCCTGGTCGCGCCGGATTTTGCAGCCCTGGCCAACGCCTTCGGCATCCGCGGCGAGCGCATCACCAAGCGCGCGGAAGTGGTTCCCGTGATTCGCTCCGCGCGTGAATCCACCGAAACGGTGCTCATTGATTTCCGTGTCGAACAGGAAGATTCCGTCTATCCCATGGTCGCCGCGGGCGCGTCGCTGAGTGACATGATTCGCCGTCCGAACAGCCCGCTCGTCGAAACCGCCACGGAACCGTAAGAGAAAAAGAGGAGACCATGCAAACGCTTGTCGCTTATGTTGAAAATAAACCCGGCGTCCTGAATCGCGTCTCTTCCCTCGCGCGGCGCCTCGCCATCAATATTGATTCGCTCACGGTCGGCCCGACCGAGAACGAAGCGATCGCCCGCATGACCATCGTCGCCCACACCGACGAGAAGGGCGCGCATCGCCTCGAAGCCAGCCTTGAAAAACTCGTCGACGTACGCCTTGCAGAAAATGTTTCCGATCGCGCGTTGCTGGAACGCGATCTCGCACTGATCAAAGTCTCCGCCGACCAGCAGAACCGTCCGCATCTCATGGAGCTGATCAAGGTTTTCCGCGCTCGCGTTGTGGACGTCGCTCCCGAATCGCTTATCCTTGAGGTTTCCGGTGCGGTCGAAAAGATTGACGGCCTGCTCGAAGTTCTCCGGCCCTTTGGTGTTCTCGAAATGGCACGCAGCGGCCGCATCTCCATGACTCGCGGCGGCGACTTGCTGCGTCCGCCTGTTTCGGCAGCGCCAAGTTCTGAACTTGCGGCAGTCGATTCGAATCTAAAATAGAAGCAATTTCGGACGCCAGTCGCGGGCATCCGCAAACTAGATTGCGCGGCAAACCAGATTGCAAGACAAACTAGACTGTACGGCAGTTTTGCTGCCGGCGAGAGGAATCAAATGGCAAATCTCTATTACGACAATTCCGCGGATCTCTCACTCATTCAAGCGAAGAAAGTGGCCATCATCGGCTACGGCTCGCAAGGCCACGCACATTCGCTCAATTTGCGCGACAGTGGCGTATCGGTTCGCGTCGGACTTCCCGAGGGCAGCGCCTCCCGCGCCAAAGCAGAAAAAGAAGGCCTCACCGTCAATACGCCCGCCGAAGCCGCGGCCTGGGCCGATGTGATCATGATTCTTGCACCGGACACCAAGCAGCCCAAACTCTATCGCGACGCCATCGCGCCAAATCTCAAGCCTGGCAAGACCCTCATGTTCGCGCACGGCTTCAATATTCGCTTCGGTACCATCAAGCCGCCCGCCAACGTCGACGTATCCATGATCGCTCCCAAAGCTCCCGGCCACCGCGTCCGCGAAGTCTTCACCGAAGGCGGCGGAACTCCCGCGCTTCTCGCTGTCGAACAAGATGCCTCCGGCACAGCAAAAGCTCTCGCGCTTGCTTACGCGAGAGGACTCGGCTGCACGCGCGCCGGCGTCCTGGAAACCACCTTCACCGAGGAGACCGAGACGGATCTTTTCGGCGAGCAAGCCGTACTCTGCGGCGGCGTCAGCGAATTAATCAAAGCGGGATTCGAAACGCTCACGGAAGCCGGCTACCAGCCGGAGGTCGCCTATTTCGAATGCCTCCACGAACTCAAGCTCATCGTGGATCTGATCTACCGTGGCGGCCTCAGTTACATGCGCTATTCCGTCAGCGACACGGCCGAGCAGGGCGACTACTCCGCTGGGCCACGCATCATCACGAAACAAACTCGCGAGGAAATGCGCAAGATTCTCGCGGAAATCCGCAACGGCAGCTTTGCGAAAGCCTGGATCGAGGAAAACGAAAAAGGCTGCCCCAACTTCCTTGCTACTCGCCATCGCGAGCAATCGCTTCCCATCGAACAACTCGGCCCGAAGCTTCGTGCGATGATGCCCTTCCTTCAACCGGTTGTTGCTCCCGGTCTGGAAACCAAAGCGGCTGCAACGAAAAAGTAGCGCGTGTCGCTGTTCGGCGCGCTTCGCGCCGCCATCGCGCGCGCTCCAGGTTGACACGCGGCCCAAATTGGGCAATCCTCTCGCGTGATGAATGGCAAGAAGATAACCGCACAATCAATCACCACCCAGCTTCCACAAAGGATCGACCAGCTCAGTATCAAGCGGCAGGAAATCATACGGCCGATTCTCGAGCACCCTCGCGAATACGTGCTCCTCAGCGTGCGCGCCATGGCCAAGCGCCTGCAGACGGACCCTGCGACGATTGTTCGCATCGTTCGCGGGCTCGGCTTCGCCAGCTACCGCGATTTCCAGCGCCATCTCCACGAACTCTCTCTCGCCTTCGCCACCTCCCTGGACACCATGCAGTCCGGCAGCCGCGACGTCAGCATGCCCGCTCATGTGCACGATTCGCTCGAACAGGATTTAAAGAATGTCCAGGGTCTCAAGAATAGTTTGGATGCCCGCCGCCTCGTCGCGCTCGCTAAGCGCTTCTATGCAGCTCGCCGCATCGTGCTTCTGGCCGGCGATCTCGCCGTCTCTCTCGCCCAATACCTCGAATACCAGATCAGTCTGCTGGGCCTGCCGATTTTTGCCGCCATGTCGGCAGGCAGAATCCTGCACGTCGTTCGGGCCGTCAACAAGAAAGATCTGGTCATAGCAATCAGCTTTCGCCGCGGACTTCGGCAAACGGTGGAGGGCGCACACCAGGCCCGCGCCCGCGGAGCCTATTGTGTGGGCATCTCTGATACATATGTTTCTCCACTATCGCGGGAGTGCAACGAGGTCTTTTTGGCCTCCGTCGAATCCACCTCCTTTAGCGCCTCCTACGCCGCGCCGACTGTTCTGATCAATGCCATTCTTGCTGCCGTTGGCCACTATCGCCACGCACAAACTCTTGCTCTGGCAAAGGAAATTGCGGAAGAGCAACGCAAGGGTTTCCGCTGGTACGACACCTGATCGGCGAACGCAGTTCTCCCCTCTTGCCAGGAGTGTCCATTTGCAAGTAGTGTTTATCCTGTTGACATACCAGCTTCGCGCAATTATTGTTTCAACGGTTTAGTTAATACAAATCGAAACATTTGTTGCGGACACTCTTTTGCGCACCTCGAGAATCCATGCACATTGAGGCGGTCACTCTACGCAAGCTCAAGATGCGCCTCAAGACGCCTTTTGAGACCAGCTTTGGCGTCACTCGCGAGCGCACCGTCGTCCTCGTCGAACTTCTCGCCGACGGCGTTACCGGGTGGGCGGAAGTCACTGCCGCGGAGGGTCCGTTCTTCAATTCGGAAACTCCGGAAACCGCCTGGCTTGTCATTCGCGCGTTTCTCGCTCCTCTGATTCTCGGCAAAGACCTCCGCTGCGCCTCGGAAGTCACTCAGACTTTCGCCACTATTCGCGGCCACGAAATGGCGCGCGCGGGAATCGAGAACGCGCTTTGGGACGCCGAGGCACAACAAAAGGACGTGCCGCTCGCAAAATTGCTCGGGGGCACGCATCCGGAGATCAAGTGCGGCGTCTCCCTAGGACTGCAGCCCTCTCCGGAAGCCCTCCTGGAAAAAGTTGCCACCGAACTTCGCGCCGGTTACCAGCGCATCAAACTGAAGATCAAGCCCGGCCAGGATCTCGATTTCGTGCGCGCCGTCCGCAACTCACACCCCGATACTCTCTTGTCCGTTGATGCAAACTCTGCTTACACGCTGGCCGATATCGAGCACCTGAAGTGCTTCGACGAATTCAATTTACTGATGATGGAGCAACCTCTTTGGTGGGACGACATTTTCAATCACGCCAGGCTCCAGAAACAATTGCAGACCCCGATTTGCCTCGACGAATCCATTCGCCACTCTCGTGATGCGCAGGCTGCTCTCGACCTCAGCGCCGCGCGCATCATTAACATCAAGCTCGGCCGCGTCGGCGGACACACCAGCGCTCGCCAAATCCAGGCGCTCTGCCTGGCGCGCAACATTCCAGTCTGGTGCGGCGGCATGCTCGAATGCGGCATCGGTCGCGTTCACAACATCGCCGTCTCTTCCCTGGCCGGCTACACTCTGCCCGGCGACGTTTCCGCCAGCAAACGCTACTGGGACGAAGACCTCATTGATCCGCCCGTCGAAGTCTCTCCCCGCGGCACGATTCCCGTCCCCACCTCACCAGGACTCGGCTATCATGTCCGCCGTGACCTCATCGAACGCTGGACCGTTGAAAAGGAAACCTGGCGTGCCCGCTGATTCACGTTTTCTGCGAATAGGACTCCCGATTCTTGCAGCCGTAACCCTGAGTTGCTTCCCCTCCCTTGCACTTTCACAATTGTCAATCGCGCTACTTCCCGGCCCGAAGCCTCCCGACCCGCCTGCAGAGTGGAAACAGCTTGTCGGCATTTACTTGGATGAAGATTCAAAGCATACGTTTGTCCTGCTGGAGCGAGACAGGAAATTATTCTGGCGTGATGAGAAGGGTGTAAGCCGCGAGTTTTCCGTCTACAACGAAACTGTCTTTCCGCCATCCGAGGGCGAGAGCGCAATCGGTCACAGCATAGCGCGCGACAACGCAGGGAAAATCACGGGTTTGTGCTACGTCAATTTTTGTTATGTTCGTACCGATCCCGGATTGGATCCATCACACTCCTATCACATCGCCCCCTCACGCCCTCTGGATGAGCTCCGGCGCGAGGCACTTGCCGCTTCGCCTTCAATCGAAAAGGGCCCCTTTCGCAAAGCAGAGCTCGTCGAACTGGCTCCCTTGGATCAGTCAATTCATCTCGACATCCGCTACGCCACCCCCAACAATTTTCTCGGAACGCCCGTCTATTCCCAGGCCCGCGCCTTTCTCCAACGCCCCGCCGCCAAGGCTCTGCTTCGCATCCAGCAAAAGCTCAAGCCGCTCGGCTACGGTTTGCTCATCCACGACGCCTATCGTCCCTGGTATGTCACAAAAATCTTCTGGGACGCCACTCCCCCCGAAGGCAAAATCTTTGTCGCCGATCCCGCGCAAGGTTCGCGCCACAACCGCGGCTGCGCCGTGGATCTCACGCTTTACGATCTCGCCAGCGGCAAGCCCATCGAGATGCCCGGCACCTACGATGAAATGTCGCCGCGATCGTTCCCCAACTATCCCGGCGGCACTTCGCTCCAGCGCTGGCATCGCGATCTGCTTCGTCGCGCCATGGACTCCGAAGGCTTCTCCGTCCACGAATCTGAATGGTGGCACTTCGACTACAAGGACTGGAAGGAATATCCGATCCTGAATGTTCCCTTCGAGAAGCTCGACTCCGTCGGTGCGTCAAGCTTGGTGCACTAAATACGCAGCCAAATCAGTTCCGGGAGGATCTTCTTTTGAAAAATAAATTGCGCGTCCAACCTCTCTTCCGCGCTCTGCTCCTCTTGCTCGTATTCTGTCTGCCAATCCCCTCGGCCCGCGCGCAGTCCGAAGCCTCTCTCGCCCAGCGCATACAGAAAGTCATCAATCGTCCCGAGTTCGCTCACGCCAATTTCGGCATCGAGTTCTATTCGCTCGATACCGGCAAAGTCATCTATGCTCTTAACGCTGACAAACTCTTCGTCCCCGCCTCCACTACGAAAATTCTCACCGAAGGCACACTCCTCGCCAAACTGGGCGCCGACTACCACTTCCATACCCGCGTCTATCGCACCGGCCCGGTCGATTCGAAGGGCAAACTGAAAGGCGATCTCATCCTCGTCGCCAGCGGCGATCCCAATCTTTCGAACCGCATTCAGCCCGACGGCACTCTCGCTTTTGTCGATCAGGATCATTCCTATCAAGGCCCTGCCCTGCCCGGTGATCCTCTCCTCGTCATCAAGCAACTCGCCAAGGACGTCGCCGCCAAAGGGATTCGCAAAATTGAGGGCCGCGTACTTATTGATGCAACGCTCTTTCCGGATGGCCCTCGCGAAGGCGGCACCGAAGTCGTCATGTCCTCCATCATGATCAACGATAACGTCATCGATCTCCTTGCCAAACCCGGCGCCAAAGTCGGCGACCCCATCGTGCTCGACTCTTTGCCTCAAACTTCCTACGTCCGAATCGTGAATCGCGTGATCACTTCACCGGCCGACTCCAAGCCCTCCCTGGAGCCGCCCATTTTCTCTGCAAATCCTGACGGCTCGGTCGTGGTCACGCTCTCCGGCAACCTGCCGCTGGGTATCGCCACGCAGCCTGCGTCCATAGCCGTACCATCGCCCACAAAGTTCGCAGAAACGGTCTTTCGTGAAGCTCTCGTCGCTGCAGGCGTCCAAATCAAGTCCGCCTCCAATTCTGCCTCCGCCGATTTTTCTTCCGCGGCGCGCTCCTATACGCCGGAGAATCAGGTGGCGAAACATGTTTCTCCTCCCCTCTCGGAAGAAATCAAGATCACCTTGAAGGTCAGCCAGAATCTCCACGCCGGGATGGGACCATATCTTCTCGGAACGCTTGTCGCGAAAGACACCAAAGCGCCGCTCGACGCGGGGTTCAAAGTCGAGCGCGAGTTTCTGCAATCCGCGAAGCTCGATCTTTCCGGCGCCGCGCAGGGCGATGGCGCCGGAGGCGATTGGGCCGATCTCTTCAGCCCAGACTTCATGGTCCACTACCTCGCCTACTGGACCACTCGCCCCGACTACGAAGTCTTTTTCAAGGCACTGCCCATTCTTGGCAAAGATGGGACGCTCGCAAAAATTCAACCAAGTTCCCCCGGTGCTGGCCACGTCCATGCAAAAACCGGCACTTTCGGCTCCGAAGACAGACTGAACGGCAAGCTGATGCTCAACGGTAAAGGCCTCGCCGGTTACGTGATCGCCAAAGACGGAAAGAAACTGGCCTTTGCGGCCTATGTCAATCACGTCTCGCTCGCTCCCGATACGGACGCCTCCCAACAGGTCGCCGGCCAGGCGCTCGGTGAAATCGCCGCCGCCGCGTACGACGCCGATCTGGGTAATTCCGCAAGCGCCGCATCTGGCGAATAGGATTGGATCCTTCGCAATGGCCAGGTCGAATTCGATCACGGCAAGCTGACAGGCGTCACCGCGGGCCGCGTGGAAGCGGCTGGCAACCGGCGACAAATTGAAATTCGGGATGGAATCAAACGAGGACTTGCGGAAGGTCATCCGTCGGTAACCGGCGTTGGCTACCGCAACGCTTCTAGCTCAGCGCGGTCTTCCCCAGCTCAGCCACTCGCCGCACATAAGTCATTTCCACCAGCCCGTGCTTCCCGTAGTACCGCAGCACGATCTTGTGGCCCGGTTCAATCTTGGCTTTCGTTTTGATCAGCGAATCCGAAAGTTCCACCCATTCCCCGTTCACCAAGTAGCTTCCTTCCCAGCCGCGCAATTCGAATCGCCCATCGTTCTTCAAGATGAGCGGCGCCGCATTGCACGGAATCACCTTGCCATGCATCTTCGCCTGCGCGCATTGATATCGGCCAGAAAGGTCAACCTTCTGCGCATAGCTGGAAGGAATCGCCATCAGCAGGAGGGCTGTCAGCGGAAGGTAACGCAAGAGCCTTGAAGCCACCCGAACGTACCCCATCGGGATCTCCACATCCAGGTCGCGTAGCTGCGGGCGGCGGTCCCTGGCCATTGGTACAGGTGCAACTCACTGGCCATGTTGCCAGCTTTCAAGTTATTCAAAAATAAGACTTTACTTAAGTTCGACCGCCAATCGTAGGGCTTGCTGGAGCACAACCGTGCCCTCCGTCACTCAATTAGGGAAGATTCTTTCACCGTCTTGGCCCCCAAAATCTCCTGTTACCGACAAAGCCCTATACTATTCAAAGGGTAATTCTGCCGCCGCCTGCCCGTCTTTGCGCGGGTCGGAAGCCCCGTAATTCACCCCCGCCGAAAAATCCCGCAGTACCGCCTGTCCGCCGCCCACCGCGCTGGTGAACGCGCCCTTCAGGTCGATCTTATGTCCCTTGCCGGCAAGTTCTTCGCGCACCTTCTGCGAAAATCGGTTTTCCATCATCACGTCGCACCCGCTGAACGTATGCTTGCTGAAGCGTGGGGCTTCCAGCGCCGCCTGAATGTTCATCTTGAAGTCCACAAGATCCGCGATGAATTGCGCGTGCGCCTGCGACTGGTTCCAGCCGCCCATGATTCCAAACGCTACCCGCGTGTCGCCCTTCTGCGCGAACGCCGGAATAATCGTGTGCAGCGGCCGCTTTCTTCCCGCCAGTGCGTTCGGCGAAGAGGGATCCATGCTGAACAGCCCGCCGCGGTCGTGCAGCGCAAACCCAGTTCCCGTAGCGACGATTCCGGAACCAAACGATTCGTAGTTGCTTTGAATCATCGAAACCATGTTTCCGTCGCGGTCCACCACGCTCAAGTACGTCGTATCCTTCCCCGCCGGTATTTCTCCCGCGCCCGCATCGCAGTTCGCATGATTCGAATCGATCCGCTTCGCCCTTTGCGCCGCCCACTCTTTCGAAATCAGCGTCGCCACCGGCAGCTTCTGCTTCCGCGGATCGCCGATGTATTTCACCAAATCCGCGTACGCCAGCTTCTTCGCCTCGATCATCGCGTGCAGCGCATTCGCCGAGCCGAAGCCCCAATCCTTCTGCCCCAGCGGAAACGTCTCCATGATGTTCAGCATTTCCAGAGCCGCCATCCCCTGCACGTTCGGCGGCAATTCGTAGACCGTCCAGTCACGGTACGTCGTCGAAATCGGCTCCACAAATTCACTCGAATATTCCGCCAGGTCTTCGCTGTTCATCGGCCCGCCATGGCGCTTCATCGACTCCAAAATCTTCGCGGCAATTTCCCCTCTGTAAAACGTGTCCCGGCCATGCTGCGCAATCTGCTGCAGCGACCACGCCAAATCCGGATTGCGAAACACTTCCCCCACTTTCGGCGCGCGGTCCCCCGGAAGGTACGTCTGCGCAGCCGCTTCATCTCTGCGCAGATAATCCGTTCCCGCGGCCCAATAGGCCGCCGTCCATTCCGGGACCGGAAATCCATCCTGCGCCGTTCGAATCGCCGCCGCCAAATCCTCCGCCAGTTTTTTCCTTCCAAATTTGTCCGCCAGCTTCTGCCATCCATCCACCGCGCCCGGCACGGTGATCGCATTCACGCCTTGCTGCGGCATGCTGCGAATTCCTTGCTTCTGCAAATATTCGATCGTCAATCCTTTCGGCGCCCATCCGCTCGCGTTCAAGCCATACAATTTGTTTGCCTTCGCGTCGTACACGATCACGAACAAATCCCCGCCGATGCCGTTCATCATCGGCTCCACCACGCCCATCATCGCGTTCGTCGCAATCGCCGCGTCCACGGCATTCCCGCCGCGCTCCAATATCCGCACTCCGGCCTGTGCCGCCAGCGGCGATTCCGCCGCCACGATCCCGCCCCGCGAAATCACCATCGACCGCCCCTGCGAACGGTCCTGTCCCCTCGCCCCCAGCGTGTTCATCGTCATGCCCGCAAGAACGTACAGCAGCAGCGCTCGTCTCTGAAAACTCTCCATGCTCACAAGGATCTCCTAGCCCAAACTCATGATCTTCCTGCTACACCACAGGAATCCCTCCTGCGCCGGTCGCGGGCAGGATTTCGTGTGGTATCAGCTTTGTCTCTGGAGTAAGCGGCATTCGACGGCGAATTATAGTGCAGCTATACCGGGCCGCCTAGCAAAACACCATGAGAATATTGGCAGGCGCAGGGAGCTATGGCCCCTTCCATGCGGCTCACGACTCGGCTTGATCGTCGGATCTGCCGCGAACTCTGGGATCGTTTTGGCGTTCTTGGCCCTTGGCTGGCGGGTGCGCGGCGCAAACGTGAGATGCAAACTCCTGGTCGCGCTGGCGTTCGAAGTTCTGCATCATCTCGTCTAGAGAATTGCCACGCGGCGGACCCGAAGGCTTGAACGCCCAGGCGCATCGAGAGCAAGACCATAACTCGCTGTGCGCGGACTTGACCCAAGTCATCTTCCTCATGGTTTTCCCTTGGACGGAGTACTTTCCTGTTGCTTCAATAGTTCCTCCACGTCTTGGCGCCCTGGCGCCGGAACTGGCGCAGGCGTTTTCTCGAGCTCTTCTGCAAGCGCTGCAGCCTGCCGGAGAACTGTCTCGACTATCGCAATGGGAACCTGCTCGAAATACGTTTCCCTGTTTCGCATAGCAGCCTCTCCTGTGGCTGCGTGCAACGTAGCAGCCTTCCATTCATACGGGGAAAATCTTCTAAATGTCTTCTCATTAACGCAGCGTCTCTTAAGGAGAAGTCAGATGGTGTTAGCGCGGCTCAGTCAGTTTCCCGTGTGTTAGCGCGACTGAATCAGTTTCCTGTGGATGGTGTTAGCGCGACTGCGTCAGCATTCCCGTGGATAGAGTCGGCTAGAGAGGTATGTTTAGCTCTGTATTTTTCTGTTGCACGCGGCGCGGCGTCTGTGATAGTAATACGTGGCGTTAGTTTTACGTTTGCGCAGTGCGAGGCGCACCTTGAAAACGAACCGCGTGGCAGCTCATTTCAGGACCCTGGACTTGGGGGATGTTCCTCATTCGCGCAATGGCAAACACAAGCTGATTGTTTCCATGATTCTGCGCGACCTCGACCAGCTCAAGAACGGAGCGGCCCTTAAGGTGCCTTTGGCCGAACTGAAAGACACCAAGGAAAACGTCCGTTCCGCGTTGAACCGCGCTACTCGAAAATCCAAACGCAATGTCGCGACCGCCACAGACGAGGGCTTCTTGTACGTCTGGAACGTAAGCGGAGACTGATCGGCGCTTGTTTTTTGCGTCGCTTACGGTTTTGTGTCCGGTATGCTCGCGTCTGTATCTGACTTCACAGATACTGCGCTCTGAGCGTCCTTCACTAAGTTATTTCCCTGCCGTGTTAGATAAAGAAAAAACGGAGTCACCTCGAACGCCATCTT